>VFQQ010005491.1_pt1 | contig 10467 bp, 11 predicted proteins | sample 3512341 | NCBI WGS metagenome assembly VFQQ01 (sample SAMN10412373, study PRJNA504923) | tailings metagenome | isolation source: Relicate 2 Philex TSF1 revegetated site | place: Philippines: Tuba, Benguet | collected 2017-08-29
GCCTTCAGCGCTCCACCCCACATCTAGTATCCGGACGGCTCTCAGAGCCCCCCGCCTACTAGATATCGTAAACCTTCTATTAACGGGCACAATAGGCGCCTTTAGGATGTCCACAGATTCAATATGTTGAATCAAACCCTACCGAAGAGGCGCGCCCGGTTGCCCGAAGGGCGGCGCAAATAGGGGCTTTTCGGACGGTGGGCAAGGTTTTCGCGCGGTTTGTCCCCGGGATGGTTGCGCTTGTCCCCGGGCGAGCGCACCTAGGGCGGATGAAAGACACGGCCGACCGCGCGCTTCCGCCGCAACCCCGCGACTACGCGGGCTTCAACTGGACCGGTTTCGCGACCCTGTATCTCAAGGAGGTCCGCCGGTTCTGGAAGGTGGCGACCCAGACGGTCGCCGCGCCGGTCGTGACGACCCTGCTCTATATGATGGTCTTCGTCGTCGCCGTGCGCGGGGCCGCGCCGCCGATCCACGGCACGCCGTTCTCGGCCTTCGTGGCCCCTGGCCTGATCATGATGGCGATCCTCAACAACGCCTTCGCCAACTCCTCGTCCAGCCTGCTGCAGGCCAAGATGATGGGGCTGACGCCGGATTTCCTGACCCCGCCGCTGTCGGCGCTGGAGCAGGTGCTGGCCTTCTCCCTGGGCGCGGCCACGCGGGGCGTGGTCGTGGGCCTGGTCACGGCGATCACCATCGCCCTGCTGCCCTTCACCGAGCTTCGTGTCGCCCATCCCTGGGCGATCCTCTACTTCGGGATCGGCGCCTCGCTGCTGCTCGGGCTGGTCGGCATCGCCACGGGCCTGTGGTCGGAGAAGTTCGACCACCTGGCCGCGATCACCAACTTCATCATCATGCCGATGACCTTCCTGTCGGGGACCTTCTATCTGGTCGACCGGCTGCCGGAGCCGTTCCGCACGGCCAGCCACTACAACCCGTTCTTCTATCTGATCGACGGCTTCCGCTACGGCTTCATCGGCCAGGCGGACGGCGACCTGGCCGTCGGCGTCGCCGTGGTCGCGGTCCTGAACCTGGTGATGTTCGCCTGGTGCTGGCGCGTCTTCGTCACCGGCTGGCGGCTCAAGACCTAGTACGTTTCCAAGGGGGAAATTCCATGACGTTGTTCAAGACGCTGGCTCTGGCCGGCCTGGTTTTCTGCGCCGCGCCGGCGCCCGTGCTGGCCGCGCCCGCAGCGACGGCCGAGGCGGTCTCCGCCTTCGCCAAGCCGACCCAGGCCGAGCGTCTGGCCACGCTCAAGGCGCTGCTCGACGCGCGCGGCCTGAAGTACGAGGTTCAGGCGTTCACCAGCGGCAAGCCGGGCGTGCCGGAAGGCTACAACGTCGTCGTCACGCTGGGGCAGGGCGATAAGGACATCCTGCTGACCGCGCACTATGACGCCGAGGTCCTGAAGGACGGCAGGCTGGTCGACGGCGTGGTCGACAACGCCGCCTCGGTCGTGGCGTTGGTCAAGGCCGCCGAGCAGCTGAAGGGCGGCCTCGAGAACCATCGCCTGCGCGTCGTCTTCTTCGACCAGGAGGAGCTGGGCCTGCTCGGCGCCTTCGCCTATGCCCAGGGACCGGACGCGGCGCGGACGGCGGCGGTCGTGAACTTCGACGTCAACGCCTACGGCGACACGCCCTTCTTCTACGCGGGCGAGGGCGAGGTCCGGACCGTGATCCAGGCGAAGATGGCGACGGCCTGCGATACGGCCAAGCAGAGCTGCGTGAGCTTCGACAGCTATCCGCCGAGCGACCACCTGGCCTTCCGCAGGGCCGGCATCCTGGCGACGTCGATCAGCATCCTGCCGCGCGCCGAAGCGCTCGACCTGCAGGCCTTCATGGCCGACCCGAAGGCCGCCAAGGCGCCGCCGCGGGTTCTGAGCCTGATCCATACGCCGCAGGACACGATGGCCAACGTCGACCCCAAGACCGTCGAGCGCGCCGCCGCGATGGCCGTGGCCGCCGCGAAGGCCTTCGACGCGCGCTGAGCCGCCATCCAGTCCCGTGTGTCCCCGCGAAGGCGGGGACCCAAGCCGAGCTTACGGCTTGACGGGACTGGCGGGTCTTGGAGTCAGCTTGGGTCCCCGCCTGCGCGAGGACGATCTGCGGGTTAGCGCTGGACGCCGACCGCGACGATCTCGAGGTTCTTCACGCCGTTGGTGATCACCGCGTTGTGGGTGTCGGTGATGAAGCGCAGCTGGCCGTCGGTCTCGACGCGGGCCGAGACGGTGTAGCGGGCGTGCGGTTCGATCTTCTTGGGATCGAAGGCCAGCTTGAACGCCACCGGCGGGCTCCGGACATCCTCGACGACCTGCTCGGCGATCACCTTCGACGGCGCATCCATCAGCGAGACGTCCAGCAGCTGGATGGTCACCTTGGACGGCGGCAGCAGGATGCGCTCGCGCCAGATGAGGGTGCCGGTCACTTCCGCCACGGCGGGGGAGGTCGGCTTGGGCTTGGACTCGGGCGAGGCGGCGCAGGCCGAGACGGACGCGGCCAGGGCGATGGCGATCGTGGTGCGGATCATGGAGAGCTCCAGTCAGTTGATGAAGCGGGGGCCAGTACCCCGCAATCATGGTCAGGTTTTGACGTCAGGCCTTGCGGTCAGGCCTTGTCGGGGGCGGCGGAGATCCAGGTCAGAGCCTCGGCCTGTTCGCCCGGGCCGAAGGCGCGAGATTCCAGCGTGGGCACGAACGGCGCGGTCGCGCGCAGCAGCATCCGCATCCAGCCCTTGTCGGTGACCACCGCCGCGCGGCGGAAGCGCGGCCACTGGGTGATCCTGCTGAAGCTGTAGGCGAAATCCTTGGCCAGAGCCTCCGGCGCGATGTCCTCGAAGGGGATCGTGTCGGCGTAGACATGGATGATCGGATGGTCGGCCAGCTTCGCTTCGATCAGGGCGATCAGCCGGTCGTAATCGTCCGCCGTCAGACGGCCTTCCATGCGGACGGCGGCGACGTGGTCGGGCGCAGGCAGAATCTCGATCATCTCAGAGCTCCCTCAGCCCCACACAAACGGTCGGAAAGGCTGCGGGTTTCATTGGACAAGTCATTGACATCCCGGCGTTCCCCCGCGACAACGCCAAGCCTTCCCGTCCCCGCGCAGCCGCCGGGGACTTTCTCGCTTTTGGGAGGCACCCTTGAGCACGACGACCACCTCCGCCCCGTCCCCCGACCACATCATGGGCGTCTACAACCGCGCCCCGCTGGCGGTTGAACGAGGCCGAGGCGCGCGCCTTTGGGACACCTCCGGCGAGGAGTACCTGGACTGCGTGGCGGGCATCGCCACCAACGGTCTGGGCCACTGCCATCCCAAGCTCGTCGAAGTGCTCAAGGAGCAGGGCGAGAAGCTCTGGCACGTGTCGAACATCTTCCGCATCCCGGGCCAGGAAGAACTGGCCAGGCGGCTGACCGACGCGACCTTCGCCGACGTGGTGTTCTTCACCAACTCGGGCACCGAGGCGATCGAGTGCGCGCTGAAGACCGCCCGCAAGTATCACACCGCCAACGGCCAGCCGGAGCGGGTGGACATCATCGGCTTCGACGGCTCGTTCCACGGCCGCAGCTACGCGGCGATCAACGCCGCCGGCAACCCGTCCTACGTCGAGGGCTTCGGCCCGCGCCTGCCGAACTACATCCAGGCCAAGTGGGGCGAGATGGACGCCCTCAAGGCCCTGATCGAACAGCCGACCACGGCCGCCCTGATCTTCGAGCCCGTTCAGGGCGAAGGCGGCGCGCGCGCCATGCCGGAAGCCGATCTCGACCAGATCCGCGCCTGGACCCGTGAGAACGGCGTCCTGCTGATCTACGATGAAGTCCAGTCGGGCATGGGCCGGACCGGCAAGCTGTTCGCCCACGACTGGGCCAGCGACGCCGCGCCCGACATCATGTGCGTGGCCAAGGCCCTGGGCGGCGGCTTCCCGGTCGGCGCCTGCCTGGCTTCGGCGGAAGCGGCGAAGGGCATGACCGTGGGCGTCCACGGCTCGACCTTCGGCGGCAACCCGCTGGCCATGGCCGTGGCCATCGCGGCCTTCGACGAGATCGCCAAGGAAGAGACCCTGACCAACGTCCGCGACGTCGCCGGCTACTTCGCCCAGCAGCTGAACGGCCTGAAGGATCGCTTCCCCGACGTCGTCGTCGACGTGCGCGGCAAGGGTTTCCTGATCGGCCTGAAGCTGGTCCCGGTGAACCGCGAGTTCATGGGCTGGGCCCGCGACCACAAGCTGCTGGTCGCCGGCGGCGGCGACAACTGCGTGCGCCTGCTGCCGCCGCTGAACCTGACCCTGGACGAGGCTCGCGAGGCCATCGAGAAGCTCGAGAAGACCTGCGAGTTCGCGCGGGCGAAGGCGGCCGCATGACCGCTTCTCCCCGGCACTTCCTGGACCTCTGGAAGCTCGAGGCCCACGAGCTGCGGGCCATCCTGGACGACGCCAAGACGCGCAAGGCGTCGCGCCGCGGCTGGACCCAGGCCATGGTCGACCATGACGCCCCGGCCGCCGGCCGGACGCTGGCGATGATCTTCGAGAAGAACTCCACCCGGACCCGCTTCTCGTTCGACGCCGCCATCCGTCAGCTGGGCGGCGCCGGCATCATCTCGACCTCGTCCGACATGCAGCTCGGCCGCGGCGAGACGATCGAGGACACCGCCAAGGTGCTGTCGCGCATGGTCGACGCGGTGATGATCCGCGCCAACCGCCACTCGGACGTCGAGCTGTTCGCGCAGAACTCGACCGTGCCGGTGATCAACGGCCTGACGGACCGCAGCCACCCCTGCCAGATCATGGCCGATCTGCTCACCTTCGAGGAGCATCGCGGCCCGGTGACCGGCAAGACCATCGCCTGGGTCGGGGACGGCAACAACGTCTGCGCCAGCTTCATCCATGCGGCGCCGAAACTGGGCTTCAAGCTGAACATCGCCTGCCCGGCGGCCTACCATCCGGACCTGTACGACCTGGCCCGCGCGGCCGAGCAGCAGGGCCAGGTGCAGATGACCGAGGACCCCCGCGAGGCGGTCCGCGGCGCCGACTGCGTGGTCACCGACACCTGGGTGTCGATGGGCGACGTCGACGGCGAGGCCCGCCTGGACGCGTTCGAGTCCTATCAGGTGGACGAGGACCTGATGGCCCTGGCCGATCGGGACGCGGTGTTCCTGCACTGCCTGCCGGCGCATCGCGGCGAGGAGGTGACCGACGGCGTCATCGACGGGCCGCAGTCGCTGGTCTGGGACGAGGCGGAGAACCGCATCCACGCCCAGAAGTCGATCCTGGCCTGGTGCTTCGGCAAGATCGGCTAGACGTCGACCGACGTAGAAAGACAAAGGCCCCGCGGATCGCTCCGCGGGGCCTTTTCCTTTTCAGGGCTGAAGGGTCAGAGAACGCCCAGCATTTCCGCGACCAGCGGGTGGCGGACGATGTCCTGCTCGGCCAGCCGCACGACCGCGATGTTGGGCACCGCCTCGAACCGGTCGGCGACGTCGCCCAGGCCGGACAGGCCCGGCAGCAGGTCCGACTGGTGCGGATCGCCCGTCACCACCATGGTCGAGTGCCAGCCCAGGCGGGTCAGCAGCATCTTCAGCTGGCCGTAGGTGCAGTTCTGGGCCTCGTCGATGACCACGAAGGCGTTGTTCAGCGTCCGGCCGCGCATGTAGCCGACCGGGGCGATCTCGATGGCGCCCTCGGCGATCAGCGCCCGCACCCGCTTCATCGACAGCCGGTCCGACAGGGCGTCGTAGAGCGGCCGCAGGTAGGGGGCGAGCTTGTCCTCCATGTCGCCGGGCAGGAAGCCGATCGACTCCCCGGCCTCGACGGCGGGGCGGCTGAGCACGATCTTGGCGACCTTGCCGCCCTCCAGCGCCTCGACCGCCTTGGCGATGGCCAGATAGGTCTTGCCGGTGCCGGCCGGGCCCAGAGCCATGACCAGGTTCTTGGCGTCGATGGCGGCCAGCAGCTCGGCCTGGCCGTCAGATTTTGGTTTTATTGTCTTGAGGTACCCCTGGTCGCGGTCGTCCTCCCGGCCGAGCGGAGACCAGCCGCCGCTGTTCACCGGCAGACGGCGCACCTTGCCGTCGTCGTGGAACTGGGCGTGATCGAATGCGCCTTCGCGCACGGTCCGCTTCAGGGCACGCTTGGTCATAGAGAAGCCTCCGATGGGGCATGAAAAAAGGGCGTCGCCGAAATGGCGCGCCCTTGCTGGAGGAGAACGAAATGGATGGCGCGTGCGCGGCCCGGCGGCTCGCTGGCGCTATGCGGAACGTGCGGCGCTCGACGGCGCCTGGACACAAAACGCGACACCCGGTTCTCCGTCGTCAGGAGACCATGAGCGGGACGTCCGCCCATGCAGGATGCGAGATGGCCGAGGCCCCCTCGAATCGCCCGACTATGATGATCTAACGTGGTTTCTGAGCGGTTAATCAAGCCGTCACGATAAATAGACAAGGCGAGGGTATGACTGTTTATGCTTTGGGCGCCCTGACCCCGCAGCTGCCTCCAGAAGGTGAATACTGGGTTGCGCCCAGCGCCGAGGTGATGGGCGCGGTGATTCTCAAGAAGAATGCCAGCATCTGGTGGGGCGCGGTGGCTAGAGGCGACACCGAATCCCTGACCATCGGCGAGAACAGCAACGTCCAGGACGGTTCTGTGCTTCACGCCGACCACGGCATGCCTCTGGTGATCGGCGCCAACGTGACGGTCGGCCACATGGTCATGCTCCACGGCTGCGCCATCGGCGACAACAGCCTGATCGGGATCGGGGCGATCGTGCTGAATGGCGCGAAAATAGGCCGCAACTGCCTGATCGGCGCCGGAGCGCTGATTCCCGAGGGCAAGGAGATCCCGGACAACAGCCTGGTCATGGGCGCGCCCGGCAAGGTGGTCCGCGAGATCAGCGAACAGCAGGCCCGGGGCCTGACGATGTCGGCCCTGCACTACGTCGAGAACTGGAAGCGATTCTCGCGGGACCTGAAGGCGGTCTAGGCGGCTGGGGACATGTTCGCGCCCCCGGCGCGTACGTGTCCCCGTTCGACGGCCCGCATTACGTCCTTCGAGATGCTCGCTTGAAGCTCGCTCCTCAGGATGACGAGTTCAGCAATCCACACTCGTCATGGCGAGGAGCCGGCCCTCGGGCCGGCGTCTCGAACCACGCACGGCGTTGACGGACCGTGGGGAAGGGCGGCGACGTTGCTGCCAACGACGGAAGGGAGACGCCGCAAATGGCCTACGAGTTCATCAAGGTCGACCGCGAGGGGCCGGTCACCATCTTCACCCTGAACCGGCCGGAGGTGATGAACGCCCTCCATTCGCCGATGCATTTCGAGTTGGACGAGGCCTTCAACGCCTTCGCCGCCGATCCGGACCAGTGGGTGGGTATCGTCACCGGCGCCGGCGACCGCGCCTTCTCTGCCGGCAACGACCTCAAGCACCAGGCCTCGGGCGGCAAGATGGGCAGCCCGCCCTCGGGCTTCGCGGGACTGACCAGCCGCTTCGACCTGGACAAGCCGCTGATCGCGGCGGTGAACGGGGTGGCGATGGGCGGCGGCTTCGAGATCGCCCTGGCCTGCGACATCATCATCGCGGCGGACAGCGCGGTCTTCGCCCTGCCGGAGCCCAAGGTCGGTCTGGCGGCGCTCGCCGGCGGCCTGCACCGGCTGCCGCGTCAGATCGGATTGAAGCAGGCGATGGGCATGATCCTGACCGCCCGCCGTGTCGGCGCCGAGGAGGGCCGGCAGCTGGGCTTCGTCAACGCCGTGGTTCCGGCGGCCGATCTGCTGACGGAAGCGAAGACATGGGCCGCCCAGATCGGCGAATGCAGCCCGATGTCGATCCGCGCCAGCAAGCAGGCCGTGATGCAGGGCCTGGAGATGAACCTGGAAGAGGCGATCAGGGGGCAGTTCAAGATGCCGGCCGTCGCCGCCCTGTTCCAGTCGGAGGACTTCAGGGAAGGGCCGCTGGCCTTCGCCCAGAAGCGGGCTCCGGAGTGGAAGGGGCGGTAGCGCCCTGCGCGGTTCGACAGGCGGGCTGCGCCTGCTGCTCACCATGACCATGAGCCAGTCATCCTGAGCAGCCGCGCAGCGGCGTGTCGAAGGCCGCAACACGCAAGAGGCCCGCGCCGATCGCTCGGCGCGGGCCTTTCTCATGCCGAAACGGGCGCAGACTAGGCGTTCGCGCCCTGACCGCCGCCGCCCTTGCCGCGGTTGCGATTGCGGTTCCGCTTGCGCTTCGGCGGGGCGTCGCCGGCGGCGGCGAGGGGCTCGTAGCCGGCCGGGCGGTGACGGGCGCGCTGGCCGCGCTCGGGCTGCGGCTTGCCCGAGGCGTCCAGCGCCTGGGGCTTCTTGTTGCGGTTCTGCTGACCGCCCCGACCGCCGCCGCCGTTACGGCCGCCGCCGGCCGCGCGCGGGTCGCGATGACGCTCGGTCTTGATCGGGTCGGTCGCCGAGAGGGCGGCCTGGGCCTGGCCCAGGACCTTGTCGTTGCGGCGATCCCAGCTGGGGATGCGCTGGCGGGTGACCTTCTCGATGTCCTTGAGCAGGTTGCGCTCGTCGTCGGCGACCAGCGACACCGCCGCGCCGTTGGCGCCGGCGCGGGCCGTGCGGCCGATGCGGTGGACGTAGGCTTCCGGCACGTTCGGCAGTTCGTACTGGATGACGTGGGTCACGCCGTCGACGTCGATGCCGCGGGCGGCGATGTCGGTCGCCACCAGGGCCCGCATCGAGCCGGCCTTGAACGCCGCCAGGGCGCGCTCGCGCTGGCCCTGGGTCTTGTCGCCGTGGATCGAGGCGGCCTCGACGCCGATCGTGTTCAGCCCCTTGGCCACGCGGTCGGCGCCGCGCTTGGTGCGGGTGAAGACCAGCACGCGCTTGAAGCCGGCGTCGTCGAACAGCTCGGCCAGCAGGGCGCGCTTGCGGGCGGCCTCCACGAACAGGATCTTCTGCTCGATCTTCTCGACGGTGGTCGACTGCGGCGTCACCGACACCTTCGACGGGTTGTGCAGCAGCTCGCCGGCCAGCTTCTCGATCTCGCTCGGCATGGTGGCCGAGAAGAACAGGTTCTGACGCTTGTGCGACAGGTGCTTCACGATCCGGCGGATCGGCACGATGAAGCCCATGTCGAGCATCTGGTCGGCCTCGTCGAGGACGAAGATCTCCGTCTCCGACAGGTTGGCGACCTTCTCGTTGATGTGGTCGATCAGGCGGCCGGGCGCGGCCACCAGCACGTCGACGCCGCCGGCCAGGGCGCGGACCTGCGGGCCGTATTTCACGCCGCCGAACACCACCTGGACCGACAGGCCCATGTTGGCGCCGTAGGTCTTGAAGCTGTCGCCGATCTGGGTGGCGAGTTCGCGGGTGGGCGACAGGATCAGCGCGCGGCAGCCGCGGCGCGGCGCCGGGCGGCGGTTCTCGGCCAGGCGCTGCAGGATCGGCAGAGCGAAGGCGGCCGTCTTGCCGGTGCCGGTCTGGGCGATGCCCAGCACGTCCTTGCCCTCGAGCACCAGCGGGATGGCCTGCTGCTGGATCGGGGTCGGCTTGGTGTAGCCCTCGGCGGCCAGCGCGGAGAGCAGCGGCTTGGCGAGGCCAAGCGAAGCGAAGTCGGTCATGAATCTCTTTCGTATGCGACACGCGCCGCACGGCCTGAGGGCCTGCGGGCGGGAGCGGGGTCTTCTGGAAGACGCCCCGCGTAATGGCGTCGCTATGGGATGGTCGGCGTCTGGACCGGGGAGCGCATTCAAGCGCTTTACGCGGCCGGCCAGGGCCGATCGGCGCAGCGAAGATGCCGCGCAACGGCGGCTATGTGGCGGGGAAAGCCTTGAAAGTCAAGGAAATGAAGTCGGGGGGCTAAACCCCCACGCCGCCCACCGGCGTCATCTCGAAGCGCTCGGGACCGAAGCCGGCGATGATCGGGCGGGCCTTGGCGATGCTGGCCTGGACGGCGGGCAGCTTCAGGGAGTCGGCGTGGTGCTGCTTCGTCTCCCAGGCCTCGTAGATGAAGATGGCGTCCGGCTCGGCCTCGGAGGTCGACAGGACGTAGAGCAGGCAGCCGGGCATCGCCTCGGTCCCTTCCGACAGGTAGCCGAGCAGTTCGTCGCGCTTGCCGGGCGCGGCGACGAGCTTGCCGAACAGGCCGTACTTCTCGGTCATGGGTCCTCCCTCGGCCGCACAGGCGGCGATCGCGCCGACGATCACCTCGCGCCGATCCATCATGGCCGGGAGTATGCGCGGCGCGGCGGCCGAGGGAAGAGCGGCTGCTGACAGGGAGTGGCGGCAGCGTGGGAGTTTCCCCTTCCGTCATCGTCGGACTTGTGGCGGGGATGTCGTGCTTGAGTGTCCGTCTCACCCCGCCTGGGTCGTCGCGACGAGCGCGAGGATGACGAGGTCAGAGCCTTGCCGGATGCGTCATGGTGAGGAGCCGGGCCTCGGCCCGGCGTCTCGAACCACGCACGGGACAGCCGCGCGGCCCTCCGCTGATTTCGTTGGGCTTTCG
>VFQQ010005494.1_pt1 | contig 10466 bp, 10 predicted proteins | sample 3512341 | NCBI WGS metagenome assembly VFQQ01 (sample SAMN10412373, study PRJNA504923) | tailings metagenome | isolation source: Relicate 2 Philex TSF1 revegetated site | place: Philippines: Tuba, Benguet | collected 2017-08-29
ATGGACAGCTGCATGCGTGTCGCCCAGAGCCTTCCTGCACTGCGTCATGTGCGATAGGCAAGAGGGCACATGAACACCATGCAACAAGGCTCCAGTTGTGCGCATGTGTGTGTGTGTGTGTGTGTGTGTGCCATGTTCGTCCATGCAGGCACTGGCACTCCCTCATGCGCAGCAAGGGCCTAACAGGACGCCCACCCACTGTCCTCACCGCCTACATAGCGCTGGTCAGGGCAGGCCGCCCCGGCGGAGACGAGGCGCTTGCCCTGGCCCAGCGGCTCGTCGACCTGGCCACCACATGGGCCCCAAGCGAGGGCGAAAACACCCACGCAACAAGGGCCCCTGCGGACCTTGCCTCAGCTCTTGATGCGGCTCTCACACGTGAGCTCCTGGGGTTAGACCATGATCCTGACGAAGTCGTGGCGGGCGTTAAAGCGGTTATGGCGAAGGGTACGGGGGCCGCGCCTACCGCAGCAGCCAGGCAGCCGCGGCGCGAGTCGCGCCGTGGCGCCAGCGCCGCGGTGCAGGTGGACGCACGCGGGGAGTCGGCGGCGTCGCGGACGGCGGCGGACGCGGTTGCGGCGGTGCTTGCGGCGGCGGCCACGTCGCTGCCGGCGCAGCCCGCCGGTATGCTGGGTGGTGAGAGCACTAGTGCTAGTTTGGACACAAAGTCAGGATCTTTGGGTGTCGGCTCACCAGGGGAGGGTCCGAGTGCGCCCGCGCCAGGCTCCAAGCATCACCAACCCACACAGACCACCGACACAAGCCCGGCAGGAGCGAGGCCGGAGCGGCCTGCGCCCACAAGTCCTTTCAGCCTGCACACGGCCATGAACTCTTTCCGGCAAAGGCTGCGGCTTGAGTGTCCCGACGCCGCTGAAAAGCCGGACGTGATCTCCGCACTGTCGCCAATTGTCGTCAATCTGGCAGATCCCACCCGCTGCCCGGCGCCTATGGAGTGCGGGTCACCGGTGCCGCAGCCAATTGCAAAACAGGCCACAACGCAAGGGTCTCAGGTCGTTTTCCCGTGTTCACCATGCCGTGCACACGGGGCCGGGATGCAGGGTGGGGCCAGTGCGGGGTTGCAGGTGTCCCCGTTTGTCGGTTTCACGCCGACTGGATCCAAAACCACGGCGACAGATGACATGGAGCACGATGCTGGTCATGCTGGCGCACCTTCCGGCCAGGTCCACCAGCTTCCAGGCAGTACCACCGTGCAGGTTGATGGCTTAGGCACGCCAATGCAGGGGCCAACGGTAAACAGGCTACACACCTGGATGGCGCAGGGATTTGGGGCCATGGACGTCGGCCGGGCGACGGCGCCGCAGAACACCATGGCCCCGCCGCCCCGCGCCATGAGCGACGTTACCGGCCTGCGGGTGGTCACGACGCCGGCGGGGTCGGCGGTGCCGCCGGACACGCCCCCGCAGATCCGTTTCGGCGAGCCGGTGTACCCGACCATGCCGCCGCTATCTCTGCCTTCGCAGACATCGTACGCGTCTGGCGTGTCGGGCAGCTCGGCAGCGATCGAGCAACTGTCCTTCAGCTCAGATGGGCTATCTGTGAGGGTGGGGACACGGCAGGGTTCGGGGCCTGGATTCGCACGTAGCCAGTCTTTGGGTCAGAAGGTAGCTGCATCCTCACCCAGCAGACGCCTGCGGCGTGCGCGCACAATTGGCCAACCTGAGATTAAGCCAAGCTCAGCTGGTGGGTCCACATGCAGACATACTATACCATAACCATACCATACCACATATCATACCCCATATCATACCGTACATACCTGACAGACAGGCAAAGATACATAGATACGCACGGGCGCACACGTACGTACGACGGGCATGCAAGGCTTGACATGTCTTACCGCAGCGAAGCTCCCTGTGTCCCGTGCCTGTCCTGGCCTGGTGAGCATGCAATGCATCCCTATGCACTGTGCTCTCTGTCTGTTTGTGGTGTGCAGACAACCCGTCTCTGTTCTCTCAGAGACGCAGTTCCTTTGACCGACCAGCGCCTGAGCCTGGTTCGGATTCTGCACTTAACAGCATGGCGGGCCCCGCTACGACACGTCAGCAAAGACGCTCAGCGTTTCTAGGAGACCCTATGGACACAGGAGGTAAGATGGTTGGCCGCTATGTGCGCGTGCATGCCTCATGTGCGCTCCACAATGCTGCAGCATTCTCCACGCAGCATGCAGCTGACGCATGGCCCTTCGGAACACATCGCACTGATTGTCCATGACATGCCCACGATGTTGCTTTGTTCTCCGTCCATGCAGGTGATCTGCTAGGCGAGTCAGAGGCATCTCGTAGCCCTCAGCCGAACCGCATCCCAGGCACTCCATTCGACATGGACCACGACACACCCCGAGATTCCCCTTCATCCGAGCCAAGCTGTCGCGATTCAATCGCCTCATGGTCTCAACACACAAAAATACACCTTGCCTGCCTGTCAAACGACCAAGAGCCTGGCATGACCAGTGCTGTGATGGACATCAAAGCGCCCCTGCCGCGCAGCGGTAGTTTGGCTTCTCAGGGATCGCCGCTGAAACGGCCCGCGGCCTCTGCCCTGCATGGGACAGCAGACGGCAGCCCCCAAGCCGGCAAGCACGCGCGCGCCGCGTGGGAGGGCGCGCCGTGGTCCGGGCCGGCGTCGCAGACGTCGATCGCTGCGTCAGCAGGCAGCGGTGTGCTCCCGGCGCCGCTGAGCTCGCAGACTGCGGGCACCGCGGCGCCGCCGTCCGACGTGACCCCTGACGCCAGCCTGTTCCGGCGGCTGCTCAGATGCACATCTGAGCCGGGTGGTGCGCGCCCACCGGAGGCCAGTGGCGCAGATGGCGGGCTGTCGCGCGCTGCGACGGATTCTGAGTACGGCAGCCACACCCAGGACGGTTTCTTCAAACCAAAACCTTCCACGCATGTGCTAACTGCTGGGACCTGGCGGTCTGAGCAAGCGAGATCAGGGTGAGTGATGAGAATATATCATGCGCCATCAGATATCGCTAGTAGTGAGATTGCTGAGGGCATGTCAGGACTAAGGCACACACGTCAGTCATGTCGTAGAGTGGTCTCTTCTTTTTCTACTGGTCCGTGCAGTCTGTATGTTCCCCAGGCCTTCTCAGGAGGACGGCACCATGCGCACTCCGCAGGCTATGCTTTGCATACTTGAAGCTATGACCAGTCTACACTGGTGAGTATGCAACCTGTCTACCAATGCACAATGGTGCTCGTGCTTGCTCTATGTGATCTGCAGGCCCGCGCAAGACGGCACCCCTGTGCGCACTCCGCCCAAAGCCCTGTCCCCTCCACCCAACCCGCTCTCCCGCACACCCTCAAGCCGGTCCGACACACCCCGTTCTCTGAGCACAATGCGTGAGGGCAGTCCATCTCACGAGCCTGTCCTAATAACACCACAAAGGACCGCAAGAAGCCCACGCAACCGTGAGGCCAGCCACAGCCCCACACCTGAAACAGTAACTGAGAAAATGCGTTTCCTAGCTGCTGCTGGGCTGATTCCCAATCCGAGCCCTGACAAGGGCGTTGTGGGTGTTCAGGGTCTGCGTGTGTTGGGAGCGTCTGGTGCGGCTGGGGCTGGGCTGCAGCAGCCGGCTGCGCCGTCGGCAGCTGCACGGGACGCACAGGCGTGGGACCCCGCGCAGCAGGTGCAGCTGCTGCTGTCCGCCCACCGGACCAGCAGCGGCATGGTGCGGCTAGAGGATATCGGGCAGGGTAGCCCAGCAGCCGCAGCCGCAGCTGCCGCGATAGCCGCAGCTGCTGTTGCTGCCGCTTCGCAGCCGCAGAGTGGGACCAGCCCTCCCGCAACCGCCCGTTCTGTGGCTGCCGCTGCTGCAGCCGCGACTGCTGACGGCAGCGGCGGGCTCACAGCACATGTCAGCTCCGCTGCACGCGACAGCCGCAGCGGTGGCCCTGAACCTGCACGTGCTGGCAGTGTTCAGCGTCAGGACCAGCAGCAGGTCGAACTGTCCTTGTTGACAGAAACGGCAGGAAACGCGGCATGGCCGCTGCCGGCTGCAGACAGCGCGGCGGGGCCAGCCCCAGCTTACGCCCCATGGAAGGCCGGTCCAGATCAAGATGCAGATGATGGGACCTTAGTTGTCCTCAATTTCTTACATTCGTCGGCTGGTGAGTTAAGCCTAGACGATCTGATAAACACCTTGAAAGATTGAGTTGGTAGATCTACATGTTCAATACGATAGATCTGCTCCTTGGGCTGGACAAAGACTTGCTCACAAAGACTTGCGTTGCCCAAAGACATGCACGTTATGAAGCTCGCAAAGGCGACGCCGTGCGCCAATGAAGCCGTCAAGCTTGACACACAGACAACTGAACCTTCGCTCTGGTAATGATATCTCATTGCATTTGTGTGTAGTCTTTTCGTTGTTTGTTTAATTCTCGCGCTCGACCTGCAGCGGCTAACTGGCATGCCTGGATGAGCCGTCATCTTGCCTATGTTGCATGCCCCATGCTGGCGTCTTTTGCATGTTATTACTTTTCGCGGTGTTTCTCGCGCTTTTTCTAACCCTTGCAGCACCTCATACATGGCACTCCACAATCGTCCCATTGATGCGCACGGGTTGCCGGCGGGTGGGCATGCTTTGAGCCCCGTCTTGGCTCAGTTGCATGCTTTCTGCCTCTGTGCTGTGGGCTGCCTCATCAACTGCTGCCCTCTGAATGTCTCTTTTTGTTGTGTGTGCGTTCAAGTATTGCAGCATTTGACTAGGCGAGGATCTTTGCGGCTTACAAGACAACACAACTCAAGCATGCTTGGATGCGCACTTGACAGCTTGGGAAGCTTTGTTCTCGCTCTTGACCACGAAACTTTGAATGGTCCCATACCTGTGTGATGCCCTGCGACCGCCTGTATTTCCGTTTTGTGCATGTGTGACCATGTGGCTTATTTCGTCCTTCAACTCTTCTCGCCCTTAAGGCTCTCTTCGTTCATTCCGCGCGATCTGTGCTAGGCTGCTTTCTGTTTTCCAATCTGCGACGGAGGTGTAGCAAAGTTCGTCTTGAGTGCCCTGCATGTGCGGGCTGGTGCGGTGCTGCCAACGCACTCGGACACGCACGAGCGCATGTGCCATCATAGTTCAGCACGAGATGCTCCCACTCATCTCATGGGAAAGGCAGGATGGGCGTTTGGGACGAGTTCAGCTTTCAGCTTCAGGAAGCTGGTAAAACATGGAAACACATGCTGCGAGCTTTTACGTCTCATCGTCCCAGGGCTAGTGCCAACCAGTCGCCACAACCCGTGCGTGTATGTGTGTTTGTGCGTGTTTGTTGTGCTCAGTGTCAAACGGTATCCTCGCAGTATCAAACGAACCTTTCTCGCAGCCAGGCTGCTGCGTCATCACCGCTGTACCTTTCTGTTGCATTGTATCTTTTTGCATTGTATCTTTTTGTATCTTTTCGTGCCCGCGACACCAGTAGTAACATACTGCGAATTTGCAGTCTGGTTAGCCCTGCTTTCGTGTTGTTAGCCCTTGGTGGCCTGGTACAGACTGAATAACGTGTGTGGCCTAGGACAGACAAAGGTCTTTGTCTCGCCCGTTTAGTAGCGCCCTATACAGCGTTTGTGCATGTCTGTATATGACTTCTCTTCCTCTGTCCACTGGTACAGTTTGTACATGACACGTTGACACGTTGTGTCGTGAGCCTTCCTTCTCAGCGCACTTTTGTTCCTGGCGCTGCTGTCTTGTTGTGGCCCCGGCTGCGAGGTTTGTGTTGTCATACGTTGTGATTTCTGCATGCTCGTGCAGCCGGCATCTGGAAGCATGAAGCGCCTGTGCACTGTGTACCTCTTGGCACGAAAGCATGCTTGGTCATGCACTTGGTCGGCACTTTTTCAGGAACTTACTTGCATGTGAGAGCCCAGGAAGCACCATCGGCACTTTGCAAGCCCTCTTTACTGGCCCCAGGAAGCATGCATGGTCATGTCTGCACTTCTCGCTGACCATACTTGCATGCAAGCCCAGCAAGTACCATCGGCCCAGGGGGCATGCTTGCGCACTCCTCATGTCTGCACACCTCATCCTGCCCCAGTGCCTGCCGTTTCTCAGTCCTGCTTTTGAGTTCCTTCCCCGTACTGCTGTCATGCGTCCTTCCGTGTGCGAAGCAGACGAAGCTGATGCTTGGGCACATGTGCAAACCTCGGTCCATCCTCAGCTGACGGTGTGGCTTGCGAACGCGACGTGCCACATGTGCGCGTGCGTAGTTGACTGTCAGGACATTGTCAGGATCTCATTAGGCCAGCCACATGATGCGCGGGCCTTAGGCGATTCAGGGGTCTCTGTTCTTCAAGGCATCACATGCAGCGTTATGCGTGTCCGCTGAGGTTTTGGGTGCAGCCCTCCATTCCCCAATCAACACGGTTTGCAGTGGGATGTCATCGCAATGGGTCTTATGTCTTCGTTGTCTGTTACGGACGCTTCGTCTCTGTTGCTAGTATTCTTCTCGTCGTACCTGTAATGGTGGTGCTGTTCGCGACCATAAGGATGTGTGGTGATCTCAAACTCACGACAACGAACCAGGGTGTACGGTTCTGGTACGACCGGTAAACGACGGGTACGGTTACAGCCAGGCAATCCATCCAAAGCATCAGAGCAAGAGACGTCGTTATGTCACGCACAAAGCTACCTACTTGTCTACCTAGGTGTGTTATTCACTCACTTCAGAACACGTTGTGCACCCTCAGCAATGCGAGACAGCGAAGCCTCGAGATGCCTGAAGGAAACCCTAGAAAACGAACACTACACACTAGCTGCTCAGCGGCACTTGAACCGCTTGCTGCTCATACAATTCGCATGCCATGTTGCTCATGTCTGTCACCTTTGAGCACAGAGCATACCTCCCACGCACGATGCTGCATCACACTACAGCCTTGGCACACATGAAGGGCCCATGCAGCAGCACATGAGCTAACGTGCTAGTCCTAACGTGCTATCATTCGCTAGTCCTAACGTGCTAGTCCTAACGTCCTATCATTCGCTCATGGCCTCTGCGAGCGCAGAGCTGCCCTGCACTGCAGCCCCAGCCTGTGCATGACGGTGTCTGGGGCGTGTGATGTCTGTCACCCGGCACCCATCGAATGTCAGCCCCACGCGCATGCCCCATGCGGCTAGGGCTGCGACACGGCCCTCCTCGCTAACTCCCTTCACACACACACACACACACACACACACACACGCTTTCCTGCCAGCGCTACATTGACCCTCTGGGCCGTGCGAGGTCCGTGGACACAATACACAGACGATAACTATGCCCTTATGGGTCGTGTGAGATCCGTGGGAACATCTATTAGAGCGTGGCCGTGGCATGTGTAACCCACCTGACAATGTGTGACTGTCAGCTGTGTGAGGTTGGTTAGGTGCGGGATAACCGCTCGCGTCAGCACCTCGTCTGACACGGCGGACACGTCAGACAGCTCCAACCAACGTAACTTAGTTAACTGAGATAGGCCCTTGATTAACGAACTCTGCGGGCACACACACACACACACACACACACAATAGACATGAGCCCGACACGGGTATGCTCTGTAAGGCCCTTTGAATACAGACACACTTGTAAGGTGTGCATCGCCTGGAGCGTGCATGCAGGCCAAATGTTGACATCAATGCAGCATTCATGCTGCACAGCTGCGGGCACCATGTCTGCACAGTACGGGCTTTCTTGTGCGGCGTTATCAGGCATCGGTAAGCACACACCTTCTGCACGCAGTGGAGGTGGCTGAAGTTCACGTGACGCAGCGCACGCAGCCCCGCAAGGACTGTCAAGAAACCGCCAGTAACTTTCTCTGTTGCCTTGGCGAGCGCTCCGCGGCCTGCCTGCGGCCGAGCGTACGCCTGCGCTGCGGTGCAACCTATGTCCTTGAGGCCTGCCACACACACGCTGTAAAGCTTGGGCAGGTGGCCAAGCGCCATGAGGCCAGCGTCCTGCGCACAAAATAGTAAACATGACCGCACACGCTGGAGACGCGCAACCATGGTAATGGCACAAAGAACAAGACTCTGGCAGGTGACACACGCAAGGCACATGAATGCAGAATGCAGGTGGCATGGATTGAGCACCGAGCGCGTGTGTGCCAGTGGCGCGTGTCACACGTACCGTGATCTTGTTGCAGCCCACCACGGCCAGGTGCGTGATCTGCCGCATGTTGCTGACAATCGCCCACAGGTCCTCGTCAGAAACCGTCCAACCGTCATCCAGCCGTAAATCCGCCACACGCGACCCATGCAGCACGCTCAGCAGCGGCACCACGCGCGTGAGCCCCTCCGACGACGTGCCGCCTTGTAACGGAAACAGCGTGAAACACGCGTCTAACACAACTGAGTGTAACCGCTCAAAACCAGGTAGTGTGGTACAGGACCCACTCAGATCCTCGTCTGACTCAGCATTGGCGGGCGCGTTTCCAGCCGTTTCTGGGCGGTTGGTAGCCGGTTCATGGCTGCTAGGCCCGCCCGCCTCTGAGGCTTCGTCGCCGCCCGCCACAGCCGGCAGCCGGTCACGAGTGGACCTGTTGGCACCTGCGGATCGGCGTGTGGTGTGTGTGGTGTGTGTGTTGCTGGGGGATGCCGCAGGCGCTTGTGCTGCTGCGGGGCCCGCGGCGGGTGCGGCGGTGTCTGTGGGGTTCGCCCCGCCCCCGCCACCACTGGCACGCGCGGCGCGGCGGGTGGAGCGGCGCAGCGTCTGCGGCGACGGCGGCGACGCCGCTGCGGCCGCCGCGCCGCGCCCTCTGTCTGCATCGTCACCCCCACTGCCTGGCATCTCACCAACGTCTTGACCCCTTGCTTGTGCACCACCTGACACACGCCGTGGCGAGGGTGATGTGGCGGGTGTGGGGATGCAGACAGCTTCAGGCAGCACTATCTTCAGTTTGTTCCAGTAGAGTCGCAGTGTGCATTGTTCGAGTACACTATCTGGGTGTATGTGAAGGGCGATCTCTTGATTATTGACACCGCTGCAAACACACACACACACACACACACACAGCAACACCATTGCATGACAGTGCAAAAGTCCAGCAGCCCACGTGCGTGGTGCATACATTGACACACATACTATTGTCGCTCACCCCTTGTCTCCCGTCAGTACCAGGCTGACCAATGCAGGGGGCAGGTTTAGGGTCAGGGCACTGCCCACGCCGTCCGTCCCCTGCGGCGGCTGCGCCGCGCCGGCCGCGACGCCTGAGAGCGCGCACAGCTCGACTGATAGATGTGTGAGAGCTGCGAGACAATGGAGTGAGGGGAGCTCAGGAGTGAGTGAGGGGACGCACGCACGCAACTCTAGATTCTGAAGCCTGCGTGCATGTACACACACACACACACACACACACACACACACACACACACACACAAATATGGGTGTACACACAGGCTTGCTTAGACAACACGCTACGAGGAGGGCCTAGAGGTGCAGACAGACAGTGAGTGCTGTAACAATCTTGATACCAGACGACGGGATTGTGTGTGTGTGTGTGTGTGTGTGTGTGTGCAAGGCTCACCCCTTTAAGAGATTCCAGTCGAAGGCGGTTACAGGCGGCTCAGGTGACGCGGCGCGCGAATGCAGCGCGGCCACGCTCTGGCCGACCGTCGGCGCATGCGGCGCGCGCGAGTCGCGCGGTGCGCGCGCCGACCGCACTGAGAACTGTTTTAGGTGCGGCAGCGGCGCGGCGGCAGCGAGCAGTGTCGACAAGTCCAGCCACTCTGAGCTGACTGTCAGGCGACGTATGCTGGTCAATGTGCTCAGCTGCATTTGACACACACACACGCACGCACGCACACACACACACAGGCACACACAGGCATTGAAGCATATCCTGTCTGGTGCGTGTGTGTGTGTATATATGTGTGTGTGTGTCTGTGTGCAATACCTGATCTACGCTAGGTAGCCTCTGTGTGTCTACATACGTCAGTTTGGTTAGTGGTGTGAGACAGTCCAGCCCAGGAAGACACTCGATACCTAGCTCACCCAAGTTGGTGAGCTCGCTCAAAACCTGTGTGACACACACACACACACATACATACATACATACATACACACGCAACACAAACACACATGCAGTGACACTGCTGTCATGTGACTACCTCCAAGCTATCGCACCTCCTAAGATTGGCACAGAGAGTGCAGGTGCACAGAGAGCATACTAATCGCAAAGTGCGTGCACCTGATAACCATCTCACTCACCGCAGGTGTGATGGCAGGACTCATAACGGTCCGTAACGCTTCCAACCGTCTCAGGACAGAGCGAAACTGCGCGGTAGCCGTGCTGGCAGCGCGCACGCCCCCGACGCTAAGCACGACACGATTCGGCGTCGCCGCCGCCGCATCCCCCGACTGCTGCGGCCCGTTCCCCGCACCTTGCGGCGTGCTCGCCCCCGCTCCCTGCTGCCCCTCCCCCTGCCCCTGCTCTGGTGTGGCTGACTTGCTGCCTGCTCGCAAGGGCGACGGGCCAGCTGC
>VFQQ010005496.1_pt1 | contig 10465 bp, 15 predicted proteins | sample 3512341 | NCBI WGS metagenome assembly VFQQ01 (sample SAMN10412373, study PRJNA504923) | tailings metagenome | isolation source: Relicate 2 Philex TSF1 revegetated site | place: Philippines: Tuba, Benguet | collected 2017-08-29
CAGACATGATCGGTGAGGGCGGTTGCGTCGGTGTTGCAGCGGAAGGGGCACACGCAGTCTGCTTGGTTGCAGCCATAGCCACCCAACCCCATGGACCTCGCAACTGTTGCGCAGCCCTTGCAACCAGACCTCATGACTTTCATCCCTCCTGTTCACTGCCCTGCCCCCTTACCTCCTGCAGGCGACATGGTGTGGGCATACGACCGCGCCGGCGGCTGCTGGTGGCCGGCAGAAAAGCTGGACCCTCTCAACATGCCCGCGGGTGCGCTCTGCTCAAGGAAGCAGGGGCGGGCGCAGGGGAAGGAGCGTGCAAAGCCAGAAGAACGCATCGCCAGTTTGCAGGCATGCTGTGCGGCAGCGTGTTTGATATCTAACAACCCTATGCTGCTCCTCGGCTCGCACAGGCCGCGACCTGCCGGCTGGCGCGCTGCGCGCGCTGAGCGCCGACGAGAAGCTGGTCAGCCTGCCGCAGTACCGCCAGCTGGCATCCAAGGTGCCGGCGGAGCAGGTTCGTGCACTGGATGGGGAGTGCGTAGCAGTGGGCTGGCGGAGCTGTGCAGTCATGGCATCACCATGGCTGCCACTGCTTGGACCTCATCACATGCGCACTCTGCCACCCCTGTCTCCTGCAGCGGCAGCAGGACCGCCGGGTGCTGGTGCAGTTCATGCCCATCAGCAGCGGGCAGTGGAAGGTAGGGCAAAGCAGAGCCCACGATGGTTTGTGTCTGCAGGCTGTGACGTTGCTCGTGGTTTGTTTGCTTGGAATGAGGTGGCACAAAGAGGACGCATGGTTGACAGCTCCTTGAGTGCCCACCTTTGCTCCTGTGCAGTGGTACCGCCCCTCGCAGCTGGAGGCGTTCGAGGGCAACACAGGTGCAGGATGCAGAGGCCTGCCTGCCATGCCGAAGCACTGGTCACAGGCTTGCAGGTGGCTTACATGGCGGCACCAGCCGGCAGCCAGCGAGCGCCGTAGTGTGTGCTCCAAAGAAGCGACGCATGCTCCTGCTGCCCGCCCTGCAGAGCGCGAGCGCGAGGCCAGCAACCTGATCCGCAGCAACGGCGGGCGGTGGAAGCACAGCGAGGAGATGGTCCGCGCCCTCAAGGTGTGGGTCTGTGGGGAGTTTGACAGCTGGACAATGGCATGTTGCAAAGGAGAACTAAAGTAGGCGGCTGTGCACCTTGCATCCACGTCAGTGCACTAGAGCCCACCAAAGACCTGCCCCGCTCACCACTCCCTGCCTCCAGGACGCGCGGGCCAGCCTGTACGTGAAGCACAACCGCAACTGCCTGGAGTCGGAGCGCATGCGGCGCACGCGCGCCTCCGCCGCCGCGGGCGCCATCAACCTGAAGCAGCGCTGCGGGCAGTGCAAGACGTGCATGAACAACTTTGCGGGTGGGTGGCGGAGCAGGGGAAGCCTGGTTGTGAGGTTTGGACTGGGTTGCCAGCTCAGGGCATGCAGCGGCGGCAAATCATGCGTGTGACCTCGGCCAGAACCGCTGTCCAACATCGTCACCGCCCAACCCTGCCGTCTGCCGCTAACTTATTCACCTTCAGGACAGCGCCGCTTCGACTGCCTGACACAGCGCATGAAGGCGGCTGCGCTGTCGGGCCACGCCGGTGCACAGGTCGGCTTGGAATATCCCCCTGGGCTGGTGCCGCGTGCCTGCATCGCCGGTTCAGGGGCAACAGCACCCACCTTCACACCCAGTAACCAGCTGCCCAACCTTGCAGATTGCCATCAACGGGGAGTTTGCGGTCGGCGCGCGCGTGCAGGTGCACACCTGAGCATTGCCTGCAACTGTCTGGCTGGAGCATGATTTGCGGTTGGTCTGCTTGGCTTGGCTTGCAGCAGGAACGGAGGCGGGGCCGCAGAGCTTGACAATATGTATCACTGCCTTCCTCCCAGCCACATGCCCCTGCTGCCTTGGCTGCCTCACCCCACCTCACCCTGCCTCAACTCCATCTGCCCTGCCCCGCAACAGGTGTGGTGGGAGGGCGACCAGTGCTTCTACCCCGGCCTGGTGGCGCTGTTCGACCCCGTGGCCACAGAGTGAGGCCGGAGCGAGCTGCGACTGCTTGCGGGATGTGAGGGAGCAGCGCGCTACGCATATTTGCTGGTCATGTCGACGGCAAGCAGTGCTCAGCATTGTTGAGCACCCCAGCAAGTCACACCTCTGTTCCTGCTCCACCCGCAGGCACACGGTGTGCTATGACGACGGCGAGGTGGGCATGCACCGCCTGTGGCAGCACGACGAGCGCATCCGCCTGGCATCGCCCGTGGAGCAGGTGGGGGTGGGCAGCAGAGGGGTTGGGCTGCTGTGTCCAGAATTGCGCTGGCTTCATACATTGCAACATGGGAGTAGGAGTGCAGAGAAGACAGATGGCGTCCCTCGAATGGGCCAATCCATCTTTGCTTCCGTGCAACCCTGCTATCTGCCTGCCCACACCTTGCCATTGCCTCCCGCTTTCCCTTGCCCAGTGGCCGCGCGACGCTGTGCTGGCGCGCCACCTGCTGGCCCAGGCGCAGGCCAAGCTGCGCAACCAGGGCACTGGGCGGCGCACAGCGGTGAGGCACCGAGGCCTGACTGAGAGCGGAAACACCTAGCTGGCGGTGTTGGCGATGCGTGCTGCAGGCTGGGCCAGCCTGAAAAACAGCAGCCGAAATGCAGCAGTTGCAAGGCATGTCTGGCGCCCCAAGTGACTCATCCAACCGCCGTCTCCCCTCTGCTGCTGCATCCAGGGCGGCGCCACGACCGCTGCACCGCCGCAGGCGCCGCCGCCGGACACCCAGGCCACCCCCTACGTGATGAGCACCGAGGAGCTGCGGCGCAAGAACAAGCAGGTGGGGAGGCAGGGGGGCTGGAGGGGCGTTTGAGTCCAGGTGGCAGAATCAATGCTGCCTGTTGCTCTGGCGCACTAGAATGTTTGGGCAGGCGAGGTGGCTTGGTTTGATGGGATGCCCAACAATTGCCGTCCCACCGTGCACCTGCATTCTGCCCCTGTGCAGGCCTTCGAGGTGCTGTTTGGCTCGGCGCTCAAGGGCATGGAGGCCAACGGTGCTGTGCCCGAGCTGACGCCCGAGGAACAGCAGATTGTGGCAGATGCCCAGCAGGCGGCACGCGCCGCCGCCGCCACACAGGCGGGCCACCGGGCCGCAGGCAGCGGCGCGGGAGGGCGGGGCGGCGGGCGGGGCCGTGGGGGCCGGGGCGGGCGCGGCGGGCGGGGCGGGCGCTACTCGGGCGCTGCCGCGGCTGCAGCTGGCGAGTCGGCGCTGCACTTTTTCGAGAAGGCGGAGCAGCTGGCGGGAGGCAGGTGAGCAGGGCGGAAGGGTTACGAAGGGTGGAGCAGGCGCAAATGGGCAGGTGACGGGACTCTGCTCAGTCAGCCACCAGTCCGTGCTGTCGGGGAGTGATGCGGCGCCCTCACCGACCCTTACTGCTCCCACAACCTCTCCTCTTTGCAGCCCAACTGCCGCCGAAGAGGATGGGGCATCAGAGGAGGAGGAGGAGGAGGCGGAGGCGCCCCGCCAGACTGGGCGCACCCGCAAGCGCGGCCGGCGTGCCAGCCCTGCAGGCGGGAGCGAGGAGGAGGAGGAGGAGGAAGATGGCGGCGCCAGCAGCGGGGGCGACGCCAGCACCGAGGCGCCGCCGCCGCCCTCCAAGGTCCGGCGCATCACCTTTGAGAAGTGCGGGCAGTGCAAGGTGAGCGCGGTGGGCAGGCAAAGGGGTGCTGGCAGGGCTGCACTGGATGGAGGCATCCTGGGCATGGCAAGCGCGTGGCAACGGCACTGCTTTTCCTGTGCGAGATGTCGGCACTGCTGCGAGCCTCGGCACCCTGCCACTGGGGCCCTCCTTGCCCCTGCTGGCCCTCTCGTCACCTGCGCATTACACGCCTTCACTCATGCAACCTCCCACGCGCAGCACTGCCTGAACCCCAAGCTGAAGAAGGCCTGCAAGGTGGTCATGCTTCAGCGCCAGGAGCTGGGCCTGCGCCGTCGCATCTAGCCGGCTGGCCGGTCTCTGCATCTGGCACGCTGGCGGCGGCCGTCTGGCATGGGCGGCATAGTTGGACACAGCCCGGCAACTCGCAGGCCAGCGCAAACCCATGCTGCGTCAACAATGCGGCCCCAGGCTACGCCATGTCGACAGGTGGAACTGTCTGCTCTGCTGCCATGCGGCGCTGCCTCATTGGTTGCACCAACCCACAAACCTGCACAAATCCCACAGCACTCCACCCCTGGCGCATGATGTGCCATTTTTCAACTGCCATTTTCCTTCTGTGTCTGTGTCCAAAATCCTAATCCACCTCTGCACCATCCCATCCCTCAACACTCCGGCCTACATCGCCGCACTCCCCAGTTGTGAGCACCGCTTCCACCCAGCACCAAACGCACATGCAACCACATCCGCAACCACGACTGAACCTGCGTCCCCAAGGCATGCCAGTTTTAAGGCACTGAGAACCCCCACCTGCCATCATTGTCCAGCTTGGTCCGCATGCTGCAGTGCACAGCAGGCCCGTCCTGAAACATCCTGAGCTCTTCAGAAGCTTTGTGTAACAGTTGAGTGACACAGCGCATGGGTGAGGAATAGGACCGCAAGCAATAGGAGGGCAAAGAGGGGCACACAATGCGCACGTAAACGAGGGATCACAAGAATTGAACATCAAGGGCAGCCATCCTCCACAGGCTGCAAGAATGGCAGGCCGGTACACATCGGCCTCAACAACCATGCATTGCATGGACTGGCTGCTTTTCTGGCTCAGTGCTTGCCCTTGCCCTTCTTGCCGCCGCCAGACGACTTGGCTGGCGCCGCGGCAGCAGGGGCAGCAGTGCTGGCTGCCGCCGCCTTCTCCGCTGGCTGCTCGCCCGCCTCCGGCTTCTGCGGGCAGGGCAGGCGGCATGAGAGGGAGCAGAGGGGTCGGCACAACGGCATTGCGGCCAAGTGTCTGCGCCCACCCTGGCTGGTGTACAGATGCATCAGGGCTGCCCAATGCTGAAAACCGAGTGTGCGAGAAAGACTGGCCGCTGCGCACCTGGAAGACGAGCATGTGCATGGGCGTGAAGATGCCCTCGATGCCGCCCTCCATGAGGGACACTGCGGCGGGCAGAGGGAGTAAAGAGAGGACGGGGCTGGGTAAACACCATTGACTTGCAGATGACGCCGCTGGCCCGCAGCTGCTCCTGATAACAGACGCTGGTGGGGGCTCATACGCTGCACAGAGCTGTCAAGTGCAGGGGCAGACGCAAGCGCAACAAGCTCTCCAACTCAGCATGCAATCCCAGCACGCACCTCCCGTGTCGAACAGCATCTTGTGCACCTCGCCCAGGCCGCGGGGGGCGATGCGCAGGAACTCCATCACCTGCGCAAGGAGGCAGGATGGATATTCTCAGGCCCCAAGTCCTGATGTCCGGCATTATGTAACCTTTGGCTTGCAAGGACTGAGCCTTGGTCAGCAAGGCAAAGTCCTAAATAGCAAACCCACCCGGGGCCCTCCCCAGACACACACACCACAGCCTGCCTTGCCCCTCCCCCTCACGTTCACAATGGCGCCATTGACGGAGCCGATCCAGCGGAACAGGGGCACGTTGCCGCCCAACCGCATGTACCTGTGGGAAGTAGGCAGCAGGTGGTGTCAAAGGGAGGGGACTGGCAGCTGGGCAGACAATCAAAGCTGGAGCAACAAACAAACAGATGCTACAGCAAGCCATGCAGACGTGCAATCAGCAGTTGCCCTTGTGTGGACCAGCCTATACATGACATGGCTCCAGGTGTTGAGGCCAGGCTCACCAGGGCTTGGTGGCACCAGGGGACGCCTGCGCCACATCCCGGCTGTCCAGCAGCTTGAAGCCCACCGACTTGCCCGCCTGCTCAGCCTCCCGCCACGAGTTGGCACGCTGGGGGGCAGGGGAGGGTGGCAGGAGGGAATGAGGAGCGTGGGAGGATGAGCATGGGGTGCAGGTTGGAGAGTGTGAGAGGGGCAGTCCGGGACAGGAGCGCGAGCAGCCTGACCCCATTCTATTCTGTGATGGGTGGCCCGCCAACGGGCGCCGACTCCCCAATTGCAACAAGTACAAGGCACCCGCTCACCGGCAGGCCGTTGCCAATGATGATCTCATCAACAATGGCCACGTGCTCGCGGTTGGCGGGGTCGTACTGTGGTGTAGTCACCCACCTGCGAGGCAGAGGTTGGGAGCAAAGATGGACACGGGGTCGGCCACTGCTGCCAACGCTCGCACCTGCCGCCGCCAAGCAGCTGCAGCATTGCCGCCACCAACCCTCCGCCATCACATGCATCCACCCATCACTCTGCTCATCATGGTCATTGCCCCGCCTCACTCGTAGGTCATGAAGATGGCGCCGGGCTTGAGCACGCGGTACACCTCGCTGTACACCTGGGGCAGGGAGTGGGGAAGGGGGGAGGCAGCAGGGGGTTGGACTGGCTACTGGCTGTTGCCTTGCGGGTCTGGAGTGCAAGCCCTGGCATAGACTGGATACTGGCTCAGCACATCCAGCCCTCTGCATGCATTGCCGCAGCAGGCAGGTTACTGGGCGTGCATTGTGACGCGACCCGTCGGCGCGGCACACCTAGCCCAGCCAGCTCAGCTCACACCTGCTCCAGCGTGGGCGCGTGGCAGGTGGCCTCCATTGCGTACGCAGCATCAAAGGTCTCAGCCTGCGGGGCAGCAGCGAGTGGTGGTTGTGTGGGCGCAGCGCTCCAAGGAAGCCCAAGCCATGCCAAGGCTGGCTTGATCACAGCCGCTGCACAGCCACTGCTCACAGTCGCCGTCATGGGGGCTGGACAGAGGGCTCCACCCTGCCGGCCAAGTGTTGTTGCACTCATGCCCGGTCGCTTGCCTACCCCTGCTGCCCCGTCCCCGCCCCTCCTGCACCTCGAAGGGCATGTCCAGGAAGTTGCCGCGCACCGCCTTGCACTGGCCGGACAGCCCGTGCTTCTCATTGTGGTACGTGGCGCGCTGCACCTGGTACTCGTTGATGGTGATGCCCACCACGTTGCCGCCGCTGCAGTGGGGAGAGGAGGGCGAAGCTATTTGGGATGTCAGCACATGTCAATACAGTGATCAGAGCGATAGCATGGGCAGTTGGCAAACGTACAGATCATGTTTGTAAACTCTCCTCAGCAATACATGCCAGTAACTGCACCTGACTGCCGCCACAGTGCGCATGGGGCCGCCCACGCCGCAGCCCACGTCCAGCGCCGTCTTGCCGGGGCTGTGGACAAGTGTGTGGCAGGGGACAGCAAGGGTTAAAAGACTGTTGCTTCAGCATGCTGCAAACAGCTTCCAGACGAGCATAGTATGACGCATGGTACAAGCAGCAGCGCAGCATGACAGCGAGGCTCTTGCCAGCAACACCTGCCCCGCCCTGCCCCGCTGCGCTCACCCCAGGCGGATGGTGGCTGCCGCCCACGCCTCGTGCGCCACCTCGCTGGCGACCCAGTCGCGCTTGGGCAGCTTGCGGGAGAAGTGGAAGGACTGGCCCCAGCCCCACTCGTACAGGTCGGTGACCAGCGAGTAAAACTTGTCCACCAGGTCAGCCACCTGTTGCGACACAAGGGTAGGAGCGGGCGCAGCAGGTGGGCGCAGCCTCAAGTGCCAACCAGGCAGGCCGCTCCCACGCCGCCCTTTGGCTGCGGCGCACATCAAAAGCCGGCATGCCGGTGCGGACCAGAAGTTGCCCACCGCACTGCCATGACTGTCATCCACTGAGCATCGGGCAGCTCGGCAGCGCACCGCCCACTCATCCCTCCAGCCCCACCCGTTCCTCACACCCCGGCCACCCACCTTCTGCGACTCCTTCATCACCGCGCCCTCGCCGCGCTCCAGCGTGTTGTACTCGCCATAGTAAGCCTTCACCTGTGGATGTATTTGGGCGGGTGGGACAGGCGCAGGTTGAGGGAGGGGAAAGACGAAACATCACGCGACAGTTGGGGACGCAGCTGCGGGCTGTTGGGCGCCGCCGCACCACGCATGCTGGCTTCCCAGCAGCCAGGTGGGCAGCTCCTCCACTTACAGCAACAAGCAGCAGCTCAGCAGGAACCTGGCACCTCACTCAATCAGTGTACCTTTCCAACCATGCCGCTCACCGTGTCCTTGACCTTGGAGGCATCCACCGCGCCGCCAGTCAGCTCAAACGAGCTGGGCTTCTTCTGGTAGCTCGACCGGCGGTACAGCCACAGCGCGGCGCCCAGGCCGGTGCCCACAGCAGCCACTGTCAAGGCGCTGCGGTTGTCCTCAGCCCAGTCGCGCACCGCCGCCATGGTGACCTGCCAGCGGGGACATGCAGCGCGGTTAGGTGAGCGGCGGGAGAGAGGCGGCGGCACCGGCGGGTGGCGGCGGGTGGGAAGGAGGAAGGCGGCTAGGTGTGCTGGTGAAATGATCGGCGCTTGCGTGACATGAGGAATGTTTGGCAGTGCCTGCAAGCGCACAGGGACGCGGCCTGCACTCGGGCGGCGCGCACCCGTTCGCCTGTTCAGCTGCTGGGACTGCTGATGCACTCAATTGACGCTCCAAGCCGCGATCCCAAGCTGGGCCGCCCCAGGGCAGCAGCCAGACGCTGATTGAAAGCGGGCTCGCTGAGCGGGAAGTCGGTGCCCAGCTATGCTGTTGAGTGCAGCAGCACAATGCCGCGTTGCAGGCCTCCCTGCAAGCTGCTTGGCTCCGCCGGCTGCATGGCGCCCATGTCAGCGTCTCGCGGCGGACCGGAATCGCTCGATCGCCCTCAATTGTGCAACTTCAAAAGCACAGAATCGATTGGAGCAGTCCACTCCCTCTTCGCCTGCTTGGGAGGCCGTTCAAAGTTGGCGGCTGAGCCCTGTGGGCCTTGTGCAACCCCAGCAACCCATTTGGAAGCGCAAGAGCACTGGCAGGGATACAGCTTTGGGCGGGCCACACCTCGTCCCCACCGCTGAAGTGCATCCACCGCTCCGGCGCCGCTCTCCTCCCCGTCGTGCCCTGTGGCCCTTTGCCTGGCCATTATACAAGGCCGCCCACTCACTCACCAGCATGTCAGCAGCAAGTGCAGCGGCCCTAGCAGCCGCGGCGCAGCAGCTCGCGGCGGGCAGGCCCGCAGCGTGCCTGGCGGTGCTGGCGGCGCTAGCGCCCGACCAGCGGGAGGCGCTGCCGGCCCGCCGCCTGCAGGCGCTGTGCCACATCCAGCTGGCTGGCGACGCCGTCCATGCGGCAAGCACAAGCAGCAGTTGGTGGAAGGTGAGCTGACCGCTGGTGCCTAGGAGTGTTGGACAGTTGTCACCGAGCCCAGGTGCCGTGGCGCAACCTGCTAAAAGCCAATAAGCTGAACCACTTGGGAAACCTTCACCCCCAGCACACTTGCAGGTGTTTGGTCTGGATGCGCAGCAGTGCAGCGCAGCAGATGTGCGGCGGCAGTTTCGGCGCCTGTCCGCCCTTGTGCACCCCGACAAATGCCACCTGGAGGGCGCACACCAGGCGTTCCAGCGGCTACAGGCGGCCGCCGAAGCCCTGCAGCGTGCGGTTGAAGACGGCGGCAGTGATGCAGCAGAGTGGCGGGGCAAGCGGGCGCGGACGGCAGGTGGAGCTAGCGGCGGCAGCGAACGGGACGAAGGAGAGGAGGAGGAGGACAGCTGGGTGCCTGATGGCGGCGGCTTCCCCTGGTGGAGCGAGTGGGATGCGCCCGCAGCGCAGCGGGCAGCAGGCAGTGCAGTGCAGCATGCACAGCAGGGGCAGGATGACGTGCAGCGTGCAGGAGAGCAGGGAGCAGAGCAGCAGCAGGCTGGCGCTGGTGCCGCTGGTGCACAGACCGAGGTGCAGCAAGACGAGCAGCGGCTGCACGCCATGGACTTGGATGCTCTCAGAGCAGAGGTGCGGCGCCGGCAGGCGGGCCTGCTTGAACCGCAGCTCGATGCTGAAGGGAGGCGCATACCGCTGCCACAGCTGCAGGCAGCCCTGCGGCGGGCACGCACTGTGCTGGCAGACAGGACAGCAGCAGCGGCGGAGCAGCGGGATGCAGCCCGGGGAGGCGGCTTCCTGCGCTGAACGACTGGGCTGCAGTCAACCACCTTTTTTGTTGCTGCGCTGTATTGGTGTACCATGTGTGCTCTTGTTTCACGAATGGTGCAACTAAGACAGTGAAGCGGACGGGATAGGGAGATCAAGGGGGAAGAGAGAAAGCAGCAAGCAAAGAAGCAAAAAGCAATAACACGACTGCAGCAAGGAATCAAACCGCTACGCGGGTGGCTACAGCTGCGCCTCATGCCAGCGCGCCAGACGCCGTCCGCTGCTTGGTCTTGGCCGCACTCTTGCCCACCTTGCTGCGCCGCGGGTTGCGCCTGCAGTGGCGGAGGCGGCAACGGAGAATGCGTCAGGGCCGTGTTGCGGAAGGACCCCAGCTGACTGCAAGCTGGTGGCACAGCCAAAAGACCAGTGGATAGAAGAGGAGGAGCGGTTGTGCCTCACATGCGGTTGTC
>VFQQ010005497.1_pt1 | contig 10464 bp, 15 predicted proteins | sample 3512341 | NCBI WGS metagenome assembly VFQQ01 (sample SAMN10412373, study PRJNA504923) | tailings metagenome | isolation source: Relicate 2 Philex TSF1 revegetated site | place: Philippines: Tuba, Benguet | collected 2017-08-29
GTGCAAGCAGTGCCGCTGGTTTGGCACTGAGCACAGACATTTCACAGCAGCGTGCCGAGTTCATGTGGCGGCCGGCACGACAAGGGTGAGCAATGTTGGGCATTTGCGCATTGTGCAGGGTAGGGTGTTGCAGCGAGCTGGGGTGCGATGCATACACTGAGGTGTAACATACACTGAGGTGCACCGCACATGCTGTGGTCCAGCAGGGTGCGCATGAGTCTCTGGGCCGCCGCCAGCAGGCGGCGGCCTCTCACCCCAGCCGTCTTGCACCACCAGCTGACGGCTTTATGTTCTTGCCTTGCAGGCATCGTCATCCTGATGATGGACACCAAGCTGGACAGTGCCTTTTTCACACAGACACAGCAGCTCCTACATCCAGCTGTCTCGCTCAACTCCTTTTTTTTGGCAGGCATCGTCATCCTGATGATGGACACCAAGCTGGAGCCTGCAGTGGCCAAGGTGGGCGGCAGCACGCATGACAGATTACTTGGTATTGACCGCTTTCTCAGGATGAGCTGGCTCGACAAGCAAGTGTGCATGCCGATGTGGCTCCGCCGCTACATGATGCAGGGCGCACCCGACATGCTGCACCCCGAGTTTTCCTATTGGCTGGGTTGATTGGTTGCTGAAGTGATTATTTACGTACCCTGGATCTAATGCAGGACACGATGAAGGGCGCCCCCGACACGCTCTACTCCGAGTCCCATTGGCTTGGGCACATAATTTGAAACGAATCGACTGATTAACCGTTAGTTCTATTATACCGCTTGCAGGACATGATGAAGGGCGCACCGGATACCCTGTACCCCGAGTTTTCCCACTGGCTTGGCCAGATGCATTGATACGAACCTAATGGATTGACTGTTCGTTTCAATATACTGCTTGCAGGACATGGTGAAGGGCGCGCATGATACCCTATACTCCGAGACCCGCTGGCTGAACACAGTTCGCTGCATCACTTGACCGTGTGGCCCTCCACTGCACTATCTGCAGGACATGATGAAGGGCGCACCGGACACCCTGTACTCCGAGTTCCACCTCACCTACTCCATGCTGCTCAACCTGCTCAAGTGAGGGATAATATGATGGTTGCATTTGTCCTGCTGCTGCTGTAGCTGCAGTTTGGTATGCCTGTGCAGCTACTGAGTGGCGCAAGTAAGTCCCTCGCCTCCTCCAAGCTGCTCAACCCGCTCAAGTGAGCCTGGATGGCGGTTAGCTTGCACTTTTGCTCACCCGGGCTAGCTGCAATTGGATCTGCCTGTCCCAATGCTGCCCACTGGCGCTAGCCCTCACCGTCAGTGCTTGGCACACTGCATACCTGTTACTTGAACACACTCGTTCACTTTCTCGCAGGGTGGACGGCGTTGATCCCGAGAGCCTGATGCAGCGCTCGTACCGCCAATTCCAGATGGAGCGCGCGCTGCCGAGCCTGGAGGCACGGGTTACAAAGCTGGAGGTCAGTCCTTCCAGCTGTAAATTTGCAGTTGCTGCTCACGCTGGTGTTTATTGGTGGGTAGATGAGCTGGGCTGTAGTTCCAGATGGAGCGGGCGCTGCCGAGCCTGGGGGCACGCGTCACAAAGCTGGAGGGGAGGAATTGGTGCCTTAGCGTTGTGCCACCCTGCCAGCCGGCCATGCGCCTTGTCAGCATGCACATCCTGCACTCACGTGCGGGACAATGAGCAGCTGCATGGCTGGCTGCGGCAGCTTTGTTGAATGTCAACCTCGGCCAACTGCCAGCTGCCTTTCGCCTTGTGCCCTGCAGGCGGAGCGGGACGCGATTGCCATTGAGCAGGAGGACAAGGTTCGGGAGTTCAATTTGTCTATTCATTTCTGCGCCAATCCATACCATTTCTGCAGGCGGAGCGCGACGCCATTGCCATTGAGCAGGAGGACAAGGTTCGCGAGTTCCTGGCGCTCAGGTGCGGCGCACAGCTGGCTGCGGCAAAGTACACACAATTGCGACTGGCTGTGGAACACGCACAGCTGGCTGCAGTGTGCGCACGGCAGGCTGGGATGTTTGGCACTGTGCATCGCTGCCCTTCCCCCAGTGTACACAGCATGTGGGGCAGCTTGGCAGGCATCGCATGTGGGCTTGCATGGGGCTTGCGCTGTGGTGCATGTGCCAGCTGCTGCTCAGCTGCCAAGCCATCTGCATCATCCCCTGCTCTCACCGCCACGGTGCTCTGCTCTCACCCACCCACCCTGCCTGCCCCCTTTGTTCCTGAGTGCAGCCAGCAGCTAGAGAAGCTCCGCGGCGAGGTGCGCGCCATTGTGTCAGCACCCAAAAACTGCCTGCCATTCCTGCAGCCCGGGCGGCTAGTGCGGGTGCTGCCGCCTGAGCAGGCAGGCGAGGCGGCGGCGGCAGCGGCGCCCGCAGCAGCAGCAGCAGCGGCAGCGGCAGCAGGCAGCGGCGGGGACGGCGGCGGCGGCGGCAGCAGTGGAGTGCTGGGCGTGGTGATCAATTTCGAGCGGGCGGGGAAGCAGCAGCAGGGGGAGGGGGAGGAGGGCGGCAGCAGCAGCAAGGGCGGCAAGCGCGGCGGGCAGTACATTGTGGATGTTCTGTGCAACTGCTCAGAGGAGTCGCTGCGGCACCAGAGCAGCAAGCGGTGAGCCGGCAGGGGTGCATGGCTTGTGCTGCCTGTGTGGTTTGTGGGTGCAAGCGGTGAGCTGGCGGGGGTGCATGGTTTGTGGCGCCTGTGTGTAGTGTGTGGTGGTTGGTGCCGCTTTTGCTAGTGGGGGGTGAGGGACGGCGATCGCCCCTGTGTGGTCCGGCGAGCCTGGGTGGCTGGGCGTAGCGGGGTTGCATGCTCTGTCCTTGCATCTGCCATAGGAGTGCAGCAGCTTCTGCCCATCCCATTCGCCGTGCGGTAGCTGATGCCCACGTTGTCTGCTGCCTGCCGGGCGTGGTTCTCAGCCAGCCAACCCGCCCCTCTTACCTTGGCCCTACGCACCCTGCAACTCTCTTACCCATGCAACTGTCTTACCCCTGTGCAGGCGAGCGGTGCCGGTGCCAATCTCGTCCAAGGGGCAGCCGGTGGTCGTGCCCGTGTCGCTACCCGAGCTGGCGGCGTTTAGCAGCATCCGGGTGTACATACCGCAGGACCTGCGCACGCCGGTGAGCTGATTTGCTGGCTGCCGGTTTGTGCTCAGATTGTGGTGTTGAGTGGTTGTAGTGGAGCAGCCTGTGGGTCTACAGCCTACATCACTTCCCGCACAATGGCTAGGGCACAGCACATGCAGGTTGCCCTGCCTGATGTGGCCGGCTGCCGAATCGCCTGAAATTAGCTGCTGTCTGGTACTGCTGGCTGAGCCGCATGGCGCTGTGCTGCCACGCCCCACACCAACTGTGCTCTCTAACGTGCATCCCCTGCACTGCACAGTGACCATAACATATTCCCGCGTCCGGCCCCCTCCCTCTCTCCTGCCCCACAGGAGGCGCGCGAGCGGTGCGCCAAGACGCTGCAAGAAGTGGAGCGGCGCTTCCCCAAGGGCCTGCCGCTGCTGGACCCCGAGGAGGACATGAAGATTGAGGTGAGGCTTTGTTCGTGTTTCGATTTGAGTTGAGAGGGGAAGTCGGCCGGGTCGGTCGTCCGATGTTTTGTTGGCGATCCCGGTTCGAACTGGGCGCCCAGTTCGAACTGCCGTTCTTTTCGATTCGATTGGGTCAATCGAATTTCGAAGGTGTCCGGCTGACTTGCCGGTCGGTCGGCGTTCGAATCGGTCAACCTGGTTCGATCTAACGTTGTCCGGATCGACTGAATCGATCCGGTTGTTACGTTTTCACTCTCTTGTCCAGATCTTGGTTTGATCAGCCCCAATTTCATGTCTGGAAGGGTTGGGCCAGCACAAAGCGGTGTTGACTTGTGTGCAAAACAAACAGTGAACTTGTGTGGCCGCCGGTCTGGGCAAGCTCTGCCCATCCCCCGGCCAACGACGACGCATCTGCCCCTCCCTCTCCCTTTCCCCTCCCGCCCCGTTGTGCTCAACCCTTCCTGCCCCACCCCTCCTGCCTTCCCTCTCCCTTCCCCTCCTGCCCCACCCCACAGGACGACGTGCTCCGCAAGCTCCGCCACTCAACCAGCCGAGTGACGCATCTCCCCCCTCTTCCCCTCCCGCAACCTGAGCCCAACCCCTCCGCCCCACCCCCTCTCCTCCCCTTCCCCTTCTTCCTCACCACCCCACAGGACGAGGCGCTGCGCAAGCTGCAGCGCAATCTCTGCCCATCAACCAGCCGAGCAACGCATCTCCCCTCCCCTCCTCCCGCCCCGCCCCACAGGACGAGGCGCTGCGCAAGCTGCAGCGCAAGCTCTGCCCATCAACCAGCCGAGCAACGCATCTCCCCTCCCCTCCCCCGCCCCGCCCCACAGGACGAGGCGCTGCGCAAGCTGCAGCGCAAGCTGGAGAGCCTCGAAGGCCTGCTCAGGCAGCACCCGCTGGCGCGCGCCGCCGACCTGCAGCCCCGCCTCGAGGCCCTGCTGCAGAAGCAGGTGAGCTGGTGTTGCCGCTCCATGTCGGCAGGGTTAATATAGTAAATGGTGGGCTGCCTTGCCGCCCGCGCCTCGAGGCCCTGCTGCAGAAACAGGTGGGTGGGTGGTGCAGCTGCATGCATGTTTAGAGTGTCCCGAAGCGCCCCCGCGCAAGCAGGCGGGCAGCCACAGCAGCAGTGCAGTAGTGCGTGTGCGTCCCTTGGCTGGTGGGCTCAGCTTTTGCAAATGGCAGCTGCAAAATGGAGCCGCAGCTATCCTGGCTACGCAACCCTGGCCTCTCGCCCCATGCGCGGCCACTGGCCACAGCCTGCTTCGAGCAACCATATCCGCAATCCGCTGTCCTGCCCACACCTCGTGTTGCTCTGGCCCCCACCCGGTTTGACCTGGTGCGTCGTCAATTTCCTCACTACACCAGGCGCTGCACGAGGCGGCCCGCACAGCCAAGAAGGAAGTCAAGGCGGCACAGGTGAGCCAGCTCTTTAGCGGCTGTTTCAACAGCCGTTGTTGCGCGCAACCTGTGCATGCAGCCTGGTTGCTGCCCAGTGTGCTGTGAAGTGAAACGTCGGCGGCGCATGTGGGCCGGACCGCCTTAACTTGACGGCGCTTGGCGTGCCGTTCACTGGACTGCACTAACCCTTGCGCGTGGCCTACCATGCGTGGCTGTTTTGGACCTGCAGAAGCTGACACAACGCTTGGCGGTTTTTATTTGAAAGTATTCCGAACCTCTCCTCCGGCCCCTCTCACTCTGCTGCAGGCCCTGATTCTCCACGACGACCTGAAGGCGCGCAAGCGGGTGCTGGGGCGACTGGGCTACCTGGACAGGGAGGGCGTGGTCACGCTCAAGGCAAGCAGCTTTGTTGGTTAGTTGCTCATGCGCTATGTGGTGTTGGCAAGGGTGGGTGCTGGCCCCCAGCTGGGCTGCCTGGACGGCGAAGGCGTGGTCACGCTTAAGGCAAGCAAGTTTACCATGCTTATGGTTGCTGCCCCCGCTTTGCTTTGGTGGTGAATCAGCTGCTTGCCAAGAGTGGCCCAGCTGGGATACCTGGACAGGGAGGGCGTGGTCACGCTCAAGGCAAGCATGTTTTGTTGGCTCAGCTGGTTGATGGGTCACTTCTTGTGTTACTGGGTGAGCTGGCTGGCTGGGCAAGTTGCAATCTACATCACACTGCCTTGACAACCGTTGCATGATACTAACAACAACTCGAGCCTTTCGATTTTGCAGGGCCGGTTTGCAAGCGAGCTGAGCACGGGCGACGAGCTGGTGCTGACAGAAATGGTGTTCGCCGGCGTGTTCAAGGCCCTGCGGTGAGGAAGTGGATTACATTGTGCTTGTTGCACCAAGCAACCGTTGGGCTTTGGACTGGCTGCACTGCATGGGCTGCTGTCTGAGGCAGCAGGTGGGCAGTTGCATGCAAGGCTGTGTGGCGAGGGCGCTGTAGCTGCTGCAGCTTGGCCACTGCTCATCTGGCTGCTCCAGCGAACAGCCAGCAGCCCGACCACCTGGCTCTGCATTTGCCTGCCCGCAGGCACGACCAGCTGTGCGCCTGCCCTCCTGCTTCACCTGATCATCTGCTCAACTGTTGGCCGCTGTCTCTGCCCTGCATTTCCCTGCAGGCACGACCAGCTGTGCGCCCTGCTCTCCTGCTTCATCTGGCGGGAAAAGTCAGAGGTGGGTGATGGATTGCAGCTGGTCTGGTTGCATCTGCAGGCAGCTGCAGGCATGTGCAGGGTGGACTGCAATGCACCGCACCTGGAGTGCCCTGCTCCTTCTTGGGTGCACCCGCCGCCTGCTGCTGTTCCTGGCTGCTTTCCGCGCCGGAGCTCGCTCAAGCAGCTTTGCAAACGTTGCACTTCTCCCGCTGCAGACAGGAAGTATGGCGTGCAGCACTTGAAGGCTGCATTTCCACGATTTCCTGTCACTGCTCTGTCCTGGATTGCACCTCAAGTGACCACTTTCTTGCCTCTGCAGGCTGGCAACAAGGTGCGGCAGGATCTGGAGGCGCCATATGCAGCGCTGAGAGAGCATGCCCGCAAGGTATGCTGTTGGGCTATATGCAATGCGTTTCTTTGGCTGTTGGATGCAAGCCGCAAAGCACGCAGCTGGGTGCTGTATGCAGGTGTGCGCATGCCTGTTCTAAGCCGCCCTTGGTGCTGCCCCGTTTTCCGGGCCAACAGAGCTGACTTTGATGTCCGCGAATGCAGCCGGCCCACTGCCGTGCCATGCGCACGAGTGGCTTGCCTTCGGACAAGCTGCCGACCGGGTCTCTCTCCATCCCTTTTTGCGGGTGGCCTCCCGGCAGCTGGCCGCATGCTGTGACATCAAACTAATCTGTTGCGAACGTCTGTCTTTCCATCCATCCGATACAGGTGGCGCGCACGGCGGCCGACTGCAAGATGGAGATGGATGCGGATGAGTACGTGGAGAGCTTCCGGCCGGGTGCGTTGAATGCCTGCAATGTTTGCGGTGTGGTGCTGCTGCTGTAGCCAAGGTATGCACTTGGGCGGATACGCAAAGAGCTGCCGGTCAGGTTGATAAGATTCCTGTGGGCAGACCTGGAAGACGTGGCGGCGGTTTAGGATGCCTGGCCTTGGGCAAACACCGCGTCAACTGTCTATTCAAGCTTGTCCCTCCAAATCACCATTGTTTCTTCCTGACTGATGTCAATTGCAGACATGATGGACGTGGCGGCGGCCTGGGCTTCCATCTTCCATATTACAAGCGCCAAACAGACGCCACAACATCATTTCTCGTGTCAATTCCTGCTAACCGCAGACCTGATGGACGTGGTGGCGGCCTGGGCGCAGGGCACCCGCTTCTTCGACATCTACAAGATGATGGACGTGTTCGAGGTGCGTTGCTGACACTTGGCTAGTTCCTAATAAGCTGAGGTTGTGGGTCAGTCCAGTCGTATCAGCGCTGCCCGCTTCTTCGACATTCACGAGATGACGGACGTGTTCGAGGTGCGCTGCTGGGCTTTGGTTCTATTTTCAGTTTGCAGAATGAGCTGCAGCAGGGCACTCGCTTCTTCGACATCTACAAGATGATGGACGTGTTCGAGGTGGGGGCTGCTGACTCCCCAGATGTTTCAGTGCCCCGACAGCTTGCAGGCGGGCTGCTGGCTGAACCTGAGTTAGCTTGGCGATGGGTTGCGAGGGACACCGCCGAGTGGAGTGTGCAGCGCCAGCAGCAATGAACCAACCAGCGCAGTGATGGGTTGCTAACTCCCTCGCCATCCGCATCACCCAACCTCCCTAGCCCTCACCCTATCTCTGCTGCTCATTCTTCCCCCCTGCAGGGCTCCCTGGTGCGAGCCATCCGCCGGTTGGAGGAGCTGCTGCGCCAGCTGGCGGCCGCGCTGCGCACGGTGAGCCTGGTGTGCCGTGCTGTGCTGTGCTGTGCTGTGCTGCCCCCCGCTGTGCTGTGCCGTGCTATGCTGCGCTGTGCTGCGCTATGCTGTGCTGCATTGTGTACATGTGCTGGCTTGGTAGGGCAGAGCTGCACTTTTGGCGCTGCTGCCGCGTTGCGTCGCACTCTGCTGTGGCTGCCGACATGTTTCAACAGCATGCGGCCAGTTACACCCGCTGGACTTGCGCAAAGCTTCCTGCATAGCAGCATCGTGTGCTGCCTGCACAGGCATTCTTTGGGCTGCCGTTGGCCCATGCTGCGCTTGCTGCGCCCACGATTTGGCCGCCCAACTGCTTCTGCAGGTGGGCAACATCGAGGACGCGGACAGCACCTAAGTTGGCACCATTGCCAATCCCGCACGCCGTGAAAATGACTTGGCTGCACCCGTTTGTCGCTGCCCGCAGGTGGGCAACATCGAGGACGCGGAGCACTTTGAGGGCGCCATCGAAAAGATCAAGAGGGACATCGTATTCGCGGGGTCACTGTTTTTGTAGCCGCCACAAAACTGCGGTTGTTGTTGTTGGGCTTGCCATCCAGCCAGCGGCCAAGCACTGCGGCGCCGGCGCCACCTCAGCCCCACCCCCTGCCTGCCGGCCCCTTTGCACAACACTTTCGACCAGTTTAGAAGCTTTGAAACGTCGCAACAATGTAAATTGCAGCAATCACGATAGGCGAAGGATCAGCTGCAGCAGCACAAGCAAAATTAGCGCATCGCCCCAAACGCCGCCGCTGCCGCCATGGCGCCCGGTCAGCTGCATGGGCGTCCGCCAGGCCAGAAAGCTCTTCAGGCGCCTGTCTCTCCTTCACTGCTCAGATCATTGACCCAGCTGGGCGGGGCAAGCGGCGGGAGATCGACAGACACCCCACACACTTCTCGGCTCCCTTGCTTAGCTCACCTATTCTTGACTTGTTTCGTGCCTTCTGGGAGCACGTAGAACTATGAGCGACGCAATCAAGCCACTGTGTAAATGTTACCCGTTCTCAAGAACACAGGACGCTGCAAACATCTGCTGGAGCAATGCAGCTGCCGACAGCCAAGCTGCGGGCCAGCCGCCAACAGGGGTCATCAGCTGCCGGAGACCGGCTGGCAGCCGTTGTGCCAGCCGCCAACAGGGATCATCAGCTGCCAGAGGGCCGCCATTACCTGCCTGCTATCTCACTAGCAGACCACGCGCAGCGCTCTGCTGCCTTGCCCCGCACAGAGGCAGAATGCACGTGCAGCTGCAAAAGATGGCCCGCCCCCTCCCCTTTCCCTCATGTTGCTGCCTCGACCATTCACTTCTGCCAGCTTTACATGCGGGCTGAGCAGCGGCTCAGCAGCCTGCACATTCCAGTCACTTGCTCAGAGTCACGCCTTTGGGGTTGACCGAGGTGCCCAGCTGCGCCATCAGCCAGGCCAGCCTGCCCGACCCCTTCAGATTCTCGCTGATGAAGCCCGCGTCGCTCTTGCCGCCCTTGCCGCCTGCAATCTTTTTGGCCTCACCTCTGCCTATGCTGCTGGCAGCAGCGGCACGCTGGCGGCCGCGGCGGCAGCTGCGCTGATGCATGGCCAAACCGGCTGCAACCCCTGGCATGCTCGCAAATCCTTGCAGCTCTGGGCTTGCCAACCCGGACGGAGCACACAAGTGCGGCTCCCCGCACCTACCGACCCTGCACAGTTGACGGCTTAAAAATGGAGTAGAGATCAATGGGAGCAGTACAGATAGCAAGTTCAACATTTGGAAAGAGAAGTGGCAGGCACCTTGCATTTGAGTGAGGAGAGCTTGGTGCAGCAGGTGCACAAGTGGCACGAGAAATACAGGAAGCCACACACTGCTCACTTGCCGCTGGCCGCACCCTTGCGCCTGAGCGGGTGAGGCTGCGGCTCAAACTGCGCCAGCTCGGGGGCCAGCGCCGCCGCCAGCCGCGCTGCCTCCTCAGCCGCCGCCTGCTGCGCCCAGCCGTACAGCGGGCAGGCTGCGGGCGGGTTTGCGGCTGCCCACGCCTCCCACTCAGCCTGGCTGGCGCCCACCGCAGGCAAAAGTTTTCGCAGCGGTTTGCAAAGCACAACACTCAGCAGCTGCTGCACGTCACGGCCGCGATGCTCCACAAAGTGCAGCCGCTGCGCCAGGTCTGGCACCTTCCGTCGAACCAGCCAGTTGGGGTGCTGCTCGCACAGCTGCGCTGCTGACAGCTGAGCAACATGCTGCAGCAGCAGGCGACGCTGCAGGAAGCTGGGTGCGCCGTGGTCGACAGGCAGCAGGATGGGCGACCGCCGCAGCACGGCTTTTGGATCGGCCACGCCGCAGGCCGCCATGTAGCACAGGTTGCGCCGCCACACGGCAGGGTCGCAGCCGAGCACATTCAATTCAGACATGAAAGCCGCAGCAGCTGCCTCCCTGCCAAATGCCTACAGTATGTGGGGAACAGAGAGGTGCATGGGAGCAGCTAAAGTTTACCATCTGTCGCATTTGCAGTTGGCAAATGAGAGCATCGCGCGCCTGTTTCGCATCAAGTGCAAGCAAGCAACTGCACGGCACAAGAGCGACAGCCTCACACCCACCTCGACCAGTGCAGCAGCCCGTGCACGC
>VFQQ010005499.1_pt1 | contig 10463 bp, 20 predicted proteins | sample 3512341 | NCBI WGS metagenome assembly VFQQ01 (sample SAMN10412373, study PRJNA504923) | tailings metagenome | isolation source: Relicate 2 Philex TSF1 revegetated site | place: Philippines: Tuba, Benguet | collected 2017-08-29
GACCTCTGTGTGTGTGTGTGTGTGTGTGTGTGTGTGTGTGTGTGTGTGTGTGTGTGTGTGTACGCCCCACAGGCTGGTGAGCTCAGCAAAGTACGTGGCAAGTTCAGTGTATTGCTCATCAATGACATAGACGCAGGACTGGGACACTTTGACGATACACAGGTGAGTAAGAGCCATGGCGTACGTGTCAGGCGCCGTGCATACCATTTCAGACAAAATGCTGACGACACGGAACGGTTTCTGAGAGGACCTATTCACGGCAGAAGCCAGCAGTGGGGCGAGCTCGGGCTCTTGCACAGTCTGACGGCAGGAGTGTGGAGCCATGCGCCGAGCCTGCTGTGTCTTTGCTTGTGTGTGTGTGTGTGTGTGTGTGCGCGCGCGCAGGTAACCGTCAATAACCAGATCGTGATCGGTACCCTGATGAATCTGTGTGACAACCCGAATAGGGTGTCTGTGGGGCACGAGTGGACAGAGAACGATATTGTACGCAGGACACCAATCATCGTGACAGGTACGAGTGAGCAAACACACATGCACACACACATGCACACACACGAGTGCATGCGCACTGACCCAGGAGCCTTTGGGTACAGAATGTACTAGCAGGCTCAGCGCAGATATGCACTAATGTCCGGGTGTATGGCATGCTAAGCGGCCTGCTCAAGGGCGGTGGGGTGTGGACGAGCGCATATCATGTGTGTGTGGGGGGGCGTGTGTGTATGTGTGTGTCACAGGGAATGACTTCAGTAAGATGTTCGCACCCTTGATTCGTGACGGACGCATGGACAAGTTCTACTGGTGAGTTGTGTACTGCGCTTGTAAGGTTACAGATGTACTGCTTGACGCTGCAAGCACGCATGGGGTGTTGGTATGCTGACGGACGCATGGACACGTTCTACTGGTGAGCAATCTGCAATGCACATCAGCCAGGCTTAGCACTCTCTCTTTACTCGTCTTCCGTGGATGATTGGTATGTTAAGAGTCGTATGTGTATGTGTGTTTGCGTGCGCAGGAAGCCGACCAAGGACGATTTGGTTAGCATCCTGTTCACTCTGTACGCTGTGAGTGATCAAACCACGCAGTCACGCGTGATCAAGCCGGACACGGGTCTAAGCCGTGCACTGTGTCTTCTGTGGCATGTTAGTACGCATGCATGCTAACGTTTACCCAAGTGTGTGTGTGTCCGCACTAACAGGACGACGGTCTATCAGAGGACGACATGGTGGCGTTACTCAACCGTTTCCCCCACCAACCCCTAGACTTTTTTGGTGCACTCAGAGCCAGCACATATGACGAGCAGATACGACAATGGATTGAGAGCGACGTGCTCGGTGAGTGTGAGACTGTGTGTGTGTGTGGCACCTGTGCCCAGGCGTGCACACGCGCAGAAGCCAGGCGGCGGGGCACACACACCTGCTCTATGAATTCGCCGCACAAGCTGCTAGCCATTTCCTGGCACGCCTCGCTTCCTGGTATGTCATGTGTGTATGTGTCTGTGTGTGTGGATGTCACTCTTTTTAGGCCACAAGATCACACTTGAGGACGCCAACATGGAGTCTCTCAGCAGGCGACTCGCCACCAAGTCAAATCTACCTAAGTTCGCAGCTGTAGAGCTGACACTGCAGGTGAGTGGCTGCATGTTTGTGCTGCCAGATTACATGTCGATGTTCTGTGTACGAAAGCGCAGAAGTGTGAATGTAAGGAGGCCTGGCCGACCCCATGCGTTGTATGCGTCCGAGTGTGTGAGACGTGCATGTACCTCATTCCTTTGAGTGTATGCATGTCTCTTCATTCGGTCGCCTGGTCCATGTGCGTGTGTGTGTGTGTGTGTGTGTGTGTGTGCTCTCAGGACCTTATCCGCGAGGGCGAGCGGCTAGAGAGAGAACAGCAGCTTGTCAAGGAGCACAAGTTATCAGAGGAGTACCTTAACAAGGCAAAGCTGCCTGATAGGTTCAAGGGAGGCAGATCCCTGCTAGGCTTCAGGGGCTGATGCCCACCCAGGTGTTCTGTACACAAACACAGGGAACAAGTAGCTTGTACTCACCCTGTAATCGAGCTGCAGCCACACAGCTGTACAAGCGCTGCGTATGTTGCGTGCATGGTTGTGCGTGTGCCGCACACTTATGTGACTGTCATCATGTCGGACAACAGCGGCTCCAAGGATGTTGCTTTTTCTCGGATGTTTCAGCTGTATGTGTGGTTGTGCATTCATGTGCATCGTTGAGTTTGCATACACCCTGTATCACCTCCGGACTGCTTTTGTTTCTGTTCCTGCCGCATGCTCAGCTGTAATGCTGCCTCCATTGATCCTTTGCCTGGGTGTCGTATCAACCTGTTCCTATATCAATCTGCAACCGTGACCGCTGCGTCTGCCCCTGGTACCCTGCCCACCTGTTGCTGAGCAGGCCTGTATTTGCTAAGCAGGCCTGTGACACTGACGCACACACAAGAACACAAGATGGGCCTTCAGAGCTTACACGTCGCAAGCGTCCGCGGGCACTACACGCAGTGAAACGGACGGCTGTGTCTCAAACGCGTCGTCTCTGCCGTGCCAGGTCAGCACACAGCTGGGCATGGCATAGCACCCACACACGCATGGCTGGCTGCTGGCTGCTTGTGAGGCGGCTGGCGGCTGGGCTGCTTAGTTCATGGCGCGGATGAGGCCGTTGATCTTCTCCTCGCGGTTGCCTGCCTGGCCACCCTCCACGTAGTGGAGACGCTTCTTGCTCATACCGCCCACTGTAGACACAGTCATACACACACGCACAGGCGACAACGCATGAACTACCGTCACACACGACGCAAACAACACGAGCGGCTGCAGTGACGAACACGAGCAGGTGACGAGACGGTGTCCGATGTTGCGCAGGAAGGGAATACACAGCGCAGGCCACAAGGACTCCAATCCCTGTTGCAGCGCTGTGCAGCCAGCCGGCGCAACAACATTCCTTCTCAATCACACGCGTGCGCCTGGGCATGCAGATTCTGCATAACGAAGCTCAGCTTTGCTGTGGTGCATGCACCATGCGCTACCGCGTACTCACGTGCTGATGAGAGCTGGAATGGGTAGAGGAAGTTGGAGACCTCCTTGAACTTGGGTCCGCAGGTGTAGATCTCATGGATCAGGTCCTCAATGCAGATGATGCCGTGCTTGCCGAGGTGCTGCGCACATAAGTAAAAAGAGACACGGCAGCATAATGATGCGCCCGTGACGCACCCCTCGCGACACCTGTGTCCCACGCGTGCGGAGAACCCCTGCCAAACAGACCATCCCAAACTCCCCAAGCCATGCTGCTTGCTGGTCTTGCTGTTGGGGAACTAATGTTTGCTCTGTAGCCTGTAGGGCGAACCTGAAGGCTAAGATGGGAATGCGCAGCAACTGTGGCTGTGCCAGCGGCGCTGCTACACAGCACCAAGCCCGCTACATCTAGCATTTCCCCACCCCCTGCTCAAACTCCTGTGCTGAGATGAGCTGATTTGCTATTGGGCGCTGTTCGTGCCTAAGGTGGCACTGCTGCAACTGGACTGCTATCACCAGGTGGCTCAGCCGCCTAAAGCGCGTCACTACACAGGCTTGGCGCCCATGCATCTTCTGTCTGCTGCTGCCACCTGCCGCCCTGTCTGCTAGCTGAAGGCCGTAATCCTGCTATGCCTATGCACTCGCGGCCGCAGGGCGCGAGCAACGCGCTCGCAATCTGCCTGGCCGTGCGTCTGCAGGCTGAAAGTGCTGCGCCTGACTGCTGCGTCTGGCCGATGGACAGTGCACATGACAGGTTCTCTCACCTCCTCAATGAGCTTGTTGTCGGTGAGGGGGATACGGTTGTTGTTGATCTGCAGCAGACACGCACACGCAGGACGGCTGAGCTGCGCAGACACACTGCTGACGGCACTCCAGGCTGTTCTGCCATCGCTGCTCTTCCGCGCTCTCTGCACGTCTCGCACCTTGGCGAACCCACGCTTGTAGATCAGCTCGCGCACGGACTTGAGGTTGGGGTAGCCGAAGGCCACGTAGGGCTCCACGCGCTTGAGGAGACCCAGGGTGGACTTGTTGACCTGTGCGCGCACCCCACACCTCCCGCCATACTTGCTCAACGCTGGACAAGTCTGCCTGCTGCTCTGATCGTCTTTATGCTGTGATGCTGCAGCTACTGGAGTGTCTGCCTGGCCCAGCAGCTCACCCGCAGGAAAATGCCATTGTTGATCTGTCTGAGCCGCAAGAGGCGAAGGATCTTCTTGGTCTGCGAGGCAGCAAGACATCAAGGCTGCATATCAGAGATTGATTTGGACGCTGATGGGCTGCCTCTGCTGCACTCCCTGCGCTGCGCCAGCAGTACGCCGCAAATGGGGTTTGGCCCACCTGTGGCGCGACCTCGTTCAGACCGCGAATGCGGATGACGAACACGACCTTAGCCTCAGCAGGCACATGGAAGCCTTGCTGGGCCTTGGCCGCACGCTTCAACCGAACCAAGTCCTTCTCCTGCAGCCCAGCACACCAATGCCCTGGATGAGCTACTGCATGTCCACTGATCAGTCTACTTGTTGCTGCAGTGGGTGGAACGCCCTGATTGCTGCGCCTGGCCCTGGCGCCTCGCCTGCCATTTTTCTTACCTGCTGCACATACTCCTTCACGTACTTCTCTGCACGCTTGAAAATCTCCTTGCGAGTGGCACGTGCCTTCTTGCGGGCCTCCAGAGCAGCGGCAGCCTTCTCGGCCTGCCACTGCGAGTCCCGCTTCTGCTTCTTCGCGAGCAGCTCTGGCACGACAGTACTCGACATCGTGCCTAAACACAAGGGAAAGGACCGAACCAGGCGCCTGCAGGGACTTTGGCCTCGCTGGAAGCCAACCTCCCCAACCAACTTTTTGTGCGCAGCAATTTCGCTTCTGGGCCTGTTATGCTGTCTATGTGGGAACTGATGTCTCAAGAGACATACCGGGGCAGGTACGTGGAGCCAAGTTCACACGCACGCGCTATGTTCCACGGCCGGCATTCCTTTTACGCACATCTTAGCTTACGCACGCCTCTTCATCTCTCTTCATTCCTTACTTACGACACTTAGGTGTCAAAACATGCTCGTGTATACTATATGCAAGGGTGTACAGGTATGGAGCAGGCATTTGGACAAGGTGCATGAAATCACTCAAATGGTCACGGTCGACGTGCAGCCATGTGTCCTTGTGACAGAGCTGTAACGCAAGGCTGGTATGTCATCACGACCAGCAGCAACAAGGAGCGTTGATAGCATCTCTACATCCTGATGCCCATCACGAAGCCTGCCAGGAAACCCGCCACGGTTGGGACACCCTGCGCACATGCGAGCACCGCACCACCGTACGCGGCACCTGTCCACTGCCCTGGTGCCCATGTCACGCTCTGCAACTTGTGGTCCAAACACCCATGTCCGCGATGCAGTCTGTGTACAGTGCGTACCTGTGCGAACATCCCTAGTCCTGAGCCCACCACTATCTTGAAGTCCTTCTCATCAACCACCCTGCACATACACACACACACACACACACACACACAGCTCCAGGGACAACGAGACCAGGGACAACGAGCTAAAACGCGAAAACCAACTTCTAAAGTGCACAAACGCACGACAAATAATGTTCCACATCTTTCAGAACAACCGCAAACGCACAGTCCTGACAACACAGAACGCATTCGCATTTGCATGGGTCACGCTCACCCGTCCTTGTTGATGTCCAGTGCGGCATTGACCTGCTTGGACACTGTACCCCAGTTAACTGTGATGATGCCTTGGTGTGCCAGACCCTGCATGCAACAGAGGCGTGCAACATAGGCGTGTCAGCAAAAAACGGGTCAGCACAGGAACACAATTATGATGCCCTGGTGTGCCAGACCCTGCATGCATAAGCACATGTTCAGGGGTCAGTGCACAGCAAGGGTACAAAGTCATGATACCCTGGTGCCTGGTGCGCCAAGCCCTTTGTGTTGTGCGATATCTGTGGCCGAGGCAGCACAGTGCGTGAGGTCTAGGCATGCATGCGGTCTGTTGCCTAACCATAGCCCAGGTCAGTTGGCTCTGTAGTCTGTGCCTGTACCCTACACGACAAGCATCATACGGCCTCTGCCTGTGCTTGCAGCCTGCTCAATTGTCAATGCAATCTGTGCCTGCAGCATACCTGTAGGACCATGAAGGAGATGCCAATCAGCACAGCCGCTGTCTGCCCGATTTTCTGCACAGCAGAGACCACGTGGGCAAGCGTTGCGTCTAGAGACCTGGTTGCTTTCCATGCAGGCGGATGACCTTGCGAGTGGTGGCAAGCAAAGTGAGCAAACAAGAAGACATTCAGGCCGGCGTCGTCCTTCTGGGTGCCGTGCATGCACACAGACGACCTTGCCACAGGTGGCATGCAAAGTGAACAGACACAAAACATTCAGGCATCAAAGGGCTTACCTTGAGTGCATATCCACAGCAAAGACCAATACACCCACTGAAGCCCAGGTTGGTCAGGATCTGCACACCCGCACGTGAGAGGCACGCATGGTTGTGATGTTGTTCTCGGTGCACAGAGCACATCATGCACGGCTACGTCACAGCGGTGTGCTAGGCCGTGCGCGCCCATGATGGGCCCTACATGCGCTTAGATAAATCCTTGCGCCACGCGCGTATGTCTTCCATGGTGTGGGTGTGTGGGGGGGTGGGGGGGTGTAGGTGTGGCTGTGTGTGTGTGTGTGTGTGTGTGGTCAAACTCACCGGTCCTGATACAGCCCACAAGGCCTCCGTTACGTTGTCAATCGTCAGTTCCTTGCCATCAGGGAGCTTGACCTGTGCGAGCAACAAATCGGCAATACAGCGCCACAGAACCTGAACTACGCCAGTCTATGGCCGAGGCTTGCTGCGCACGTCGTCGTGCAGGCCTCAGACACAGTCTGACAGGACGCGAGGCACAACGCACGGCTCTTGACCTGCGAAGCAGTTTGCAGTCAGGGCGTTGTCTTTGTGAGATAGTGAAAGGCACGCACCAACGCACCTCACTCTTTGCATTCTTGGCTGCAGCGTGGGCTGTCCCGGCCATCAGGGTCACGGAGCTGAGCGCGAACATGCTCAGGATACCAAACCGGCGCCCAAAGTTGCTGCCCCCGCCACCGCTGCCCCCTGTGCCGCGCCCAGCATTCCTGCCCGCACCTGCAGCGAAGCCATGAGCCCAAGTTTGCCTGACTGCATAGCCACAGAGGGCTCGTGTGGCTACTGCTGGCTTCTGTGGGCTGGGTTGCCCACATCTGGGGCGCGATGTGGTCCCGGCACGCGGTCCCGGCAAACTTGTCTCCTGGCTTCTGTTCCGCACCTGAGCCTCCGCTGCCGCCAAATGATGCTGCTGGAGTCCAGGCTAGAGTCCCTACAGACCTCGTTGACGCAGCTGAGGACCTGCATCGCGCTTGGTGGGCAGTAGCAGGTCGGCCAGTGGTGGGCACAGACCGCATCGTGCCCGATGGGTGCCTGATGAGTGTGTGCTTCGTGCTGGATGGATGCGTGCGCAGCACGATGGACATACCCGAAGAGAGCACGGGCCGCGAGGAGGGAGCGACTCAGGCCCACCTGCAGTTGAAACCGGGAACAGGGGAGTGCGTGCCAATCAAGCCATCAAGCCACTTGCATTCACGTGGTGTACAGGCAGAGTACACGTATAGCCTGCACAGGCCTGAGAAGCGTACCTGGGCCAGGAGGGAGCTCATCTCAGCAGGGGGTAGGTTCACCTACGCGCTCCCTACGTATACGCTGCTTCGCACTGCCTGTGCGTCCAGGTGGAGGGAGAACGCTGAACGTAGTACTACCCTGTGCAAGAGGGCGCAGAGGCACTACAGGGCACGTACCTGACCACACAACGTCCGCTTGCATCCGCAACTTGGCGTGTGTCCTTGTGCTGGTGTCAGGGTGCAGATAGCTTATGCAGAGTACAAAGCAGCTGCCGTGAGTCGCCGTGTAGCTGCTGTGGCAAGCGAGCGAGCGAGCACACCGCACGCGCATCATGTCCCGTACGGGTTGATGATGGCACTTTTCCCCTCTGCCCCTCGGCCTTGAACCCAAGGCAGCAGTGATGAGTAGCTGGTAGGTGATGGCCTGTTCATGAAAGGCTCTTCCTATGTGCACACGTCAGGGCCACTTGACTTCCGCCCCTAACTGTGCTCTGATTTCTGCTTGCAGGTGATGTAGGCCTGTGCAAGGCAGTGCACAGGCCCCACCATGCCTGAAGCGGCTAGCAGTCAGCCCTCTGCGGCCAGCACAGAAGCCACAGGCGCGGGTGGCAGGGGTCGACGTCGCCGCAAGAATGGCGCGAGCCGCAGCCTGAGCCCCGCTCCACCAGGCGCGCCAGAGACCAGCACCTCCCCGGCCGGCACTGGCAAGGCGAGCACATCAAACAGCAGAGCGCCAACGCCACCGCGCGCCCAGAGCCCGTCCCCGCAGGCTAAACTGTTGTGGGATGGCTTCCCGGACGAGTTCGCAGACTACCCAAACGGACAAAGGTCAGTCAATGCCCTCAGTGCTATGCCCATGAGCGCAGCATGGTGTGCCTGGGCCGCTATATACCCAGTGCTCACGTGGACTGTTTCTCGTACTGTCTTGCGAGTCAGAGCATGGCTGCATAGGCGCCGCACAACCGCACACATGTCAGCACTGTCACTGTGCCTACTTACATTGGCCTCCCAAATGCCAGTGTCAGAGTGTGTGCAGCTGGGCTGCGAGGCCTCAGGGCAGGCACGTGTGCATGTATGTTGCTGCTACACACAGGGAGTTCAATATCTGGACCAGGGTGACGTGTCATGCGGACCCCAGCAAGACGTGTGTGTGGGTTGAGAGCGAGGACAAGGGCAGTGGCAAGGCACACTCGTCGGCACCTGAGCAGAACAATGGACCAGTCTTCAGCTTGCATATGCCTAGGCTGCTTAGTCATCCACGGTGAGCGGTGCTCCATGCTGGTTGTCTCTCTCTCCCTGCAAGGATTCACACCTACTGCAGAGTGACAGAGCAGCAAACGGGCCCAGTAGAGCAATGTGAACTTCATGTGTGTAGGTGTGTGTGTGGGTGCGTCTGAGCATGCTCAGGTGTTCGGCGCTGAAGCTAGACCCAGCGCATATGACCATTGAGGACCTCCATGCTCTACGTAAAATCGTGAATGACATCTTTCCCCCGAGATATAACAGTAAACACCTGACAGCAGCACCGCATGCCTCTGCATACATGCGTACATGCATGCATGGGAATTTCTGAACAGTACTACGCACAACCACGCTGAGCGCTGCACAGCCCTTTCAAATGCATGCACGTCCGCTTGTGAGGGTGCTTGTGTGGCACATGCTTGTGAGGGTGCAAAGATGCCAACGATTCTTGTGGCGCACGTACGCAGACAAGAAAGAAGCAGACAAAAAGAAGAAGAAAGGGAAAGCCAAGCCAAGCACTGAAGAGGTCCCCAAAGACGAAGAGAAAAAGGATACCAAACAAGGTATGTGAAGTCCAACCAAAAACCATGGCCTTGACATGCATTGATTGCAGCACGGGCTGTCCATGCACCCTATTTGTATACTCTCACGCGCTCCATGAGTGCATGCTTTGTGTAGATGCATGTGAGTAGAGAGCAACAACATGCATGGTGGCAATTGTCACAGCGTTCGTGCGAAGATTGACCTCCCTGTTGTGCGTGTGTGCAGAGAGACATGAGTCTGAGGCCAAGCACAAGTCTGTGTCTAACAAGGAGCACAGGGATGTTGGGTGGGCGCTGCTGAAGAAATGGTACCCACGTCTCAAGCACGCATACGGAGCTCTGCCACAGGTGATGGACACACACACACACACACACACACACACAGCGCTGTCTGAGCCGAAAAGGAGCTAAAGTACCACTTCACAGGCACACAGGGCCCCACTACAAACTAGGTGGGTAGCATGGCACGGTCATTCTGTATTGTTGTATGTGTGTGTGTGTGTGACCACAGGAGCTAGAATCAGACGGGCGTTTCTATCTGGACCAGTTGGGTAATGTGGTGGCCTTGGATGCCGCAGAAGGCAGCCTGTGCTGCTTCAACTCAGTAAGGGGCTCTCGCACATACCTTAACGCCTCCGGGTTGTCCGCGGGTAGTTACCATGCTGTGGTAGTTGACGTGGCATGCTTCCATTTTTCCGTGGCATGCCACGGAAAAATGGAATCAAAAACGCACATGAATGGCAGAATAGACTGCAGTCTGCATCTTTCGCACGTAGGATCATATCTTCAACTGGAATCGGGGTGGGTACAGCATCGACTGTAACCTGATGCCACTCGCTGCAAGGGTAAGCCTGCGTGTCACACACACGAGGCCACACACGCACTACGCACACACACAGAGTGGCTCGCGATACCATTGACGCCTCACACTTGGATTGCGGCACACGCACATGGTTGAACGTACTCCATAACGCTGTGCATGTATGCTTGTCAGATACAAAGTGTGCGTACGTCACAC
>VFQQ010005500.1_pt1 | contig 10463 bp, 9 predicted proteins | sample 3512341 | NCBI WGS metagenome assembly VFQQ01 (sample SAMN10412373, study PRJNA504923) | tailings metagenome | isolation source: Relicate 2 Philex TSF1 revegetated site | place: Philippines: Tuba, Benguet | collected 2017-08-29
ACGTCTATACGAGCATTGGCGGGTCGCTGCGGCTCAGCCACAAGTTCTGACGACGGCATCCCCCGAGGCGAAGCCGGCCCCTGGGCCGGCTTCTACATGCTGGCGGACCGGTCGCGCGGTTCGCTTTGAAGCGCTATTCCCTCACCGTCCTTGAGACCGGCCGCCGGCATCGCCACGGGTCGATGCCCCACGGGCAGGATGTCGCGCGAGTCCAGACCGCGGGCGGGCAGTTGGTGTCGAGATCTTCGTCTTCGGCCCTCAGAACTGCCAGCTGAGATTCGCCTGCACCGCGTTCTGGCTGGTGTCGTCGCCGAATTGTCCCATGTAGGACAGCCCGACCCGCGAACTCGGGTTGATGATCATGTCCACGCCGAGCTCGACCAGCGCGGTGTTTTCGGCAAGCGGCAACCCGGCCACGTCGAAGCTGGCTCCGGGCGCGGCGATGAAGCCGAGCCTGGTATTTGGCGTAATGTCACCGAACGCATATTGCCAGGCGACCGAGGCATGCGGCTGCAGCACCTTGCCCCCTTCCAGATCCATGCTGGTCGCCGCGCGAATGCCGAGCGTGCTGTAGCCGACATTCGACGAGGTCGACGACCCTTCCAGCCCGGCGGACGCGCCGGTCTCGGTGAAGTCGTCTGTGTTCAGATTGACCCAGGCAAGGCCGGCGAAGGGTTCGAGCGCAACCGACTGGACCGCGAACCCGTATCCGACCTCGGCGAAGGCCTGCGCGGTCCCGGCGTTGTAGTCCGCCTCCGCCCGATCCGAGTAGCCGGGATAGGAAATCGTGCGGCTGGCATCCACCTGGCTGAAGGCGTAGCTGGTCCCGACCCTGAAATTCCAGGGACCGGCGCTGGTGCCGGCATAGAGCGCCAGCAGCAGGCTGTCCGCGTCGAAGGACGAAGACAGGTCGTCGATGTCGGTGTTGGAATGGGAATAGCCGATCGCCGCGCCCACCAGCCAGTCGTCGATCTTCCTGTCGCCGCCGACAATGATGCCGCCGATGGTTTCGCTGGCGTCCGCCGCGCCACCGCCGCTGAGTTTCGTCGAGCCGCCGAAGACCTGTCCCCAGATCGTGCTCGTCGATGGCGTGCCTTCGGCACCCATGGCGAGGGCAGGGCCGCTTTGGGCAAGGGAGCCCACTGGCCCCGACGCTCCCGTATATGTGCCCTGGCGCATGCGCCCGAGGATCGCCTGCCGACCATGGAAGCTGTCGCCGATCAGCACGGATTGCTGGCTGGCATAGCCCTCGCCGGATAGCGCGCCGAGCGCCCCTGGCAGTTGGCTCTCCGTCAGTGCGTAGAGCGGGCTCAGCGCCGTCGGCAGTTCGCCCAGCGCGTTGCCTGTCGTCGTGTTGATGATGCCGTCGATGGCGACGCCGACCGCGCGCTCGTTGGATGTCGTGCCCGATAGTCCCGCGAGGTCGGACGCCAGCGTCAGCGTCACCGCCGTTGGCGAATAACCGAGCGAAGCTGAGAACAGCGCCGGCAGGCCGCTGGTGGTCAGCGTGCCGAAGGTGCCGGTGAGATCCTGGGTCGCGGCGAGCAGCGTGTAGCTCTGGTCGAAGCTCATGGTCTGGAAATTGGCCGCCAGCGTTCCCGCCACCCGCGCCGTGCCGGTAACCTCGAGCGTGTCATGGCCGTCATCGGTCATCCGCATCGCCAGTGTGCCGGCGGAGGTCTGCACGAAGGTGCCCCCGAAGAGGCTGGCGATCGGCACGCCCGTGCCGGTGACTCCGATCCAGCCGCTGTTCTCCAGCCGCTTTTCCAGCCCCGCCGTGGCCGCGATGCGGCCATCGATGATGCCGGTGTTCACGATCAGGCTGCCGAAGGCGTCGGGACCCGTGCGCAAGGCATCGGCGACGGCGGGCGCGCGCAGCGTGCCCGAGTTCAGCAGGGTACCGTAGAGCCCATGCATTTCCGCCGCTGCGCCCGCGATGCCGGTGGCGACCACGGTGCCGGAATTGTTCAGCACGCCATAGGTCTCGCCGCGCATGCCGATGCCGCCATTGCCGCTGACCGTGACGGTGCCGCTGTTGACGATGTCGTCGCCCTTGCGGCCCGAAAGCGCGGCTTCATTGTCGGCGCTGGACGTCAGCGGGCCGGTGTTGCGGATCGGGTTGTACATGCCCGGAATGGTCGCGACATAGCCGTTGGTCTGGCCGTCGGAAACGTAGATGCCGACGACCTTGTCGCCATAGGCCGAGTTGGACGAGACGACGTCCCCGGGGATGTCGATCTCGTACCAGGTGACGATGCCCAGCGCGTCGATGTGCATCACTGCCGGATGTACCTTTCCGTCGGCGGTGACCCAGTTGGCGACGAGATTGTACTCGTTGGTGCGTCCGGCGCCGGTGATGCCCTCGAAATGCGTCGCGACCGCGCCCGGGTGATGGTAGGTCTCGTAGGTATCGGTGGCCAGATCGTAGATGTAGCCGCGCTCCGGTCCGATCCCCCCGCCGATCTCCAGTTCGGCATAGCCGCCCGCGATCTTGTCGCCATAGATCCCGTAGACCGTGGTGCTGACGGCGCCGGGTATGTTGTTGGTCGTGTAGGTTCCGGTGCTGATGTCATAGATGAAGGCGTTGCCGGTCGCCAGCTCGGTATCGTAGTTGCCGACGACCAGATGGCCGAACGTGCTGTGGGCGATGGTGAAAAGGGTCTGCTCGCCCGGCCGGCTCGGATAGATCAGGTTGGTGATCTGCTGGCCCGGCGCCGCCGCGCCGTCGTAGAGATAGCTGAGATCGTAGGGAGCCGACGCCGCCGTCTGGTAGCTGCCGACCCCGCGCATGATGCCCTCTGGGGTTCCGAAGTTCGGACCATAGGGCGAGGAGCCGATGGCGCCCGGAAAATTGGCGCCGTTGTCCGTGGAAACCGGGAACGCGACCCACGTCTCCGTCGCGAGGTTGTAGTAAAGCCCGCCCGTGTCGGACGTGCCGGGGATCACGTAGTTTCCGACGATGTTGTCGCCACGGATACCGGTCAGGAACGTGCTGGCGGTGCCGTAGTTCAGGGTCTCGTAGCTGAACACGTGCGGCTCGGCGGCCTGGACCGACGAGGAAAGTGTGAACATGCCCGCACCAAGTGCAAAGAGTTCCCAGGCGGGCACTCTGGGCGTGCCGCGCGAGATCGATCGTCTTTTCATGATGTGTCCCCGGACGCCTGATTCGCGCCTGTCGCGTCAGGCTAGATGGACAGGGAGCAACAAGCCACTGCTGAACTTGTAGAATAGTCAACATGGCCTTTCGTGGATGCGATTTCCTGGGGATGCGCAGAATGCCCGCCATCCATACGCACGGGGTGGCCGTGCTGGACCGGCAGGGTGCGCTCTGGTGGCGCCACGGCCTCCACAGGCAGGCCGGCGATCGAAATCATCAGGTCGAGCGTATCGATGCCCTGGGTCAGCAGGACGCCGCCGCCGTCGCGGGCGCGCGTGCCGCGCCCGGGCATGCCGTCACCCGAACCTTTCGACGGCGCGCATCACGCCGCGCAATTCCGCCAGACCCTTCAGGCGGCCGATGGCCGAATAGCCGGGGTTCACACGCTTGCCGATGTCGTCGAGGATCTGATGGCCGTGATCCGGGCGCATGGGAATCACCGCGTCGGCGCGTCCCTCCGCCGTGCGGCGGCGTTCCTCTGAAAGCAGCGCGGCGACCACGCCGACCATGTCGACGTCCCCGTCCAGATGCTCGGATTCGTGGAACGAGCCATCCTCCTCGTGCGCTACGTTGCGCAGATGCGCGAAATGGATGTGCGGGCCGAACTCCTTCGCCATGGCGACCAGGTCGTTGTCGCGTCCTGCCCCGTAGGAGCCGGTGCACAGCGTCAGCCCGTTGGCTGGCGAGGCGACCGCCGAGATGATCGCCCGCGCGTCGGCGGCGCCGGAAACCACGCGCGGCAGGCCGAAGATGGGGAACGGCGGGTCGTCGGGATGGATGGCGAGCTTGACCCCGGCCTCCTCGGCCACGGGCACGATCTCGCGCAGGAGCGCCACGAGATTCTCGCGAAAGCCTTCCCGCGACACGTCGCGATAGCGGTCGAGCATGCGCCGGAAGCTTTCGCGGTCGTAGATGAATTCGCGCGCCGGCACCCATTCGATGAGGTTGCGCTCCAGCCGCGCCAGCCCGCTCTCGCTCATCGCGGCCAGCCGCTTCTTGGCCGCCGCGATCCGTTCCGCCGGATGGTCGGCTTCCGCACCCGGGCGCTTCAGCACCAGCACGTCGTATGCGCAGAACTCGACGACGTCGAACCTGAGCGCGGTGCCGCCATGCGGCATGGGATGGTCGAGATCGGTGCGTGTCCAGTCGGTGATCGCCATGAAATTGTAGCAGACCGTGCCGACGCCGGCCGCCGCGACCGCCCGGATCGAGGTCTTGTAGTTGTCCATCAGCTCGCGGAACCGCCCGGTGCGCGTCTTGATGTCTTCATGCACGATGATGCTTTCGACCACGCTCCATTCCAGGCCGGCCGCCTCGATTTCCGCCTTGCGCGCCTGCACGGCGTCCGAGGGCCAGGCGCGGCCGTCGTTGAGCTGATGCAGGGCGGTGACGACGCCTGTCGCGCCCGCCTGGCGTATGTGGGCGAGCGGCACCGGATCGTCCGGCCCGAACCACCGCCACGTCTGTTTCATGCGTCGATTCCCATGAGAGTCGAGGCGACGCCATCATTGCGCAGCCTGTCGAACTGAGCGGCGACCGCCCTCGTGAACGGTTCGGCCTGGCGGCCGAGCGCGCCGTCGAACCCGGCGGCGGAAAAGACGGCTTCCACCGTCGCTTCGGCCGGCTGCTCCGGATGTAGGATCGGCAAAAGCTTCTTGTCCAGCGGATCGGTGAAATGATCGGCAGGCAGGGCCCGGCCCTGCGCTGCGCAGGCCGCCACCCAGGCCGCCACGGCAAGAGCCAGAATGCGCGCAGGCCGCCCGGCCTCCAGTTGCAGACGGGCGGCGGCGAGAATGCGTTGCGGCAGCTTCTGGCTGCCGTCATTGGCGATCTGGGCCGTCCGGTGGAGCAGCGCCGGGTTGGAGAAGCGGTCCGCCAGTGCCGCCGTATAGCTGCCCGGATCGAGCCCTGCGCCGGTCGGCAGGGTGGGGACCGCCTCGTCCCACAGCCCATCGACAACGCGGCGAATGGTCGGGTCGCCGAAGGCCTGGGAGACCGAAGCGTGTCCCATGAGCAGGCCGAGATAGGCGATGGTGGAATGCGCCCCGTTGAGCAGGCGCAGCTTCATGTCCTCATACGGGCGGACATCTTCAACCATGGTGGCGCCGAACCGCTCCCATCCGGGCCGGCCAAGGGGAAAATCGTCCTCGATCACCCATTGCATGAAGGGTTCGGCCTTGACCGGCCATGCGTCGGCGAGCCCGAGCGTCCCGGCGATCCGCGCCCGATCCTCATCGGTCGTCGCGGGCACGATCCGGTCGACCATCGTCGACGGAAAAGCCACCGAAATCGCGACGAACGCCGCAAGCTCTGGCTCGGTGGCCTTCGCGAAAGCCAGCACGAGCCGCTTCAGCGTCTCGCCATTCGCCGGGAGGTTGTCGCAGCACAGCACCGTGAACGGCGGTGTGCCCGCAGCGCGCCTCGCCCTCAGTCCGCCGAGCAGGAACCCGTGGACGGTGCGCGGCGCGTCGGGATTCGCCAGGTCGTGCCGGATGTCGGCATGAGAAAGGTCGAGCTCGCCGGAAGCGTCGCGCAGATAGGCCTTTTCCGTGACCGTCAGCGTCACGATGCGGATCGCCGGATCGGCCAGGCGCACGACCAGCGCCGTCGGATTCTCCGGCGCCACCAGCACCTCCCGGAGTGCCCCGACCACGCGCAGCCGGGTCCCGGACGCGTCCTGGGTTTCGAGCGTGTAGAGTCCGTCCTGGGGCGCGAGCGCGTCGCGCGTCTCCGGGCTGCGCAACGAGGCGCCGACGATCCCCCAACCCGTCTCGCCCGCACCGAGGCAAGCGTCCACGTACACGGCCTGGTGGGCGCGGTGGAAGGCGCCCAGCCCGAAATGCACAATGCCGCATGAGACGGTCGCGGGATCGTAAGCCGCCACTGAGGCCTCTGCCTCGTGAAGCGTCGACAGCGACAGCCGCCTCTGTGTCTTCATTGAGCTGCGTGCTTTCTCTCAGGCCAAGGCTACAGTACCGCAAAGTGTGGACGACCGTGAAAGATGGAGATCGAGTATCACTGGCGACGCCGCAAAATTGTGTCGGACGTCGATCCAAGCTTGCCGAGTGCGCGCCTGCCGACGTGCCGATGCAGATCCTCTCCGGCAAGATGACGCCCCCCCGAAACGACTGCCGACCGAACCCAGAGGACCGAAATGTTCGGTGTCAGCCGCACCGTCATGCGCGAGGCCGGCGACTCTGTCAGGGACGGGTTGGCCAAGCCACGGCAGGGCGCCGGCGTGTTGGTGTGCGAGCGGCCCCGGCCGCTCGTCATACTTCGGTATCGGCAACGAGATTTCGCGTTCGTTGAACATCATCGAAGAGCGCATCGTGCTCGCGATGAGTGCTCCGGGCTAGCGGCGATCCAGTGCAATCACGCGCAGGACGCCGCGGTCAAGAAAGAGCCTTTCTCCAGTTCGACCGGCTCGCATCACACATCGGCAAGCAGGCCATTTCCGCCCGAGATCCCGACGCCGCACGCCAGGGGGATGCGCGACCATCTGGCGAAGTTTCAGGATCCCCGCTGCGTGAATCGCCTTTTGGGTGATAACTTCCAGACCGCTGCATGTTTCGGCCGGGCGAGATCAACCTAATCTAGAGGCATTTCGCGTTCACTTTCGTTCGACTACGTGCATGGCGCCGTCATCCCGGTCGACGGCGGCTGGCTGGCGCGATAGGAGACATCGATGAGCGAAACGAAGATCTTTGCGCATGCCGGCGAGAGTCCCTGGACCGAGGTGGCGCCAGGCAACCGCCGCAGGGTGCTGCTTCACACCGACGAACTGATGATCGTGGAGTTCGGCTTCGACGAGGGTGGCGTCGGCGCGCTGCATTCGCACCCGCACGTCCAGGCGAGCTACGTCGCCGAGGGAAGCTTCGACGTGACCGTCGGGGACAAGGTCGCCCGGCTAACGGCCGGCGATTCCTTCATCGTGCCGTCGGGTGTCGTTCACGGCGTCAGGGCGCTGGAAGCCGGCAGGCTCATCGACAGCTTCACCCCGCACCGGGCGGATTTCATCGGCTGACCGGGTGCAAGCCGGCCACCGGCGCGAACTCGAGCCGGCCGCACTATCGTCGCGTGAAGGATTGCCGGGCCGGCGCGCCCTCTACCCGAGGTCGGGGCGCCTGCCATGCACGCCGGCCGCCTCGGCTGCCAAGGCCATCTCGGCCGACGGTTCGTCCACCAGCATGCCCCTCCGGCGGGCGAAGGCGCAGCACACGTCGCGGGCCTCGTCTGCGTCGGCATGTCCCCTGAGCGCATCCCTGCACGCGTCGTAGGCGGCGTGGAAGGCTTCGTCGCGCAACCCCCAGGGCTGCTCGTCGAGCAGGCGGAGAGCATCCATGACATCGCGAACCGGATGGGGAAAACCCAGTCCGACGAGGACGGTGAAAGGTCGGGAGAAGGTGGTGCGGGGCATCGGCATGATCCACAGGTTCGGGAGGCGCTTATTGGGCGGCGAGCGCCGGCACCCAAACTCCGGCCCCTGAGGATTGTTCCGGCCCTTGGATTGCACGCCGCTTCACATTTGCAGGAGGGGGCATCCCGTCGGCGCTGATGTGGTCCGCCGCGATTCCGGAACATCGTGGCGTCCCGTCTTTCCGGGCCGCGGCCGGGGGTCAGCCGTAGTGAAGCTTGGGCTTCGGACCCTGTCCGACGAACTGCACGCCGACGCGGTCGGCGCGACGCCACCGAAGCACGGCTTCATAGGCGATGTCGTCCATCGGCACGTAAAGCGTGAAATGTTCGGGGATCATCGCGTCGGCCGCGACGATGAGTTCGGCCCCGCCCGTATGCTGGTTCCGCACGCTGCAGGGTATTTCCGACTTGGTGAGACCAAGCAGGATCGTCGCGCGTTTGAGCACCCTGCGCCGATGTTCGCGGGGCTTCTGCCCGGAATCGTCTTGCATTTCCATCAACCGCCAATGGGCATTCCGGTTGCACCGGGCGCCTGGCCGGCCTCGCATATGGCATGCCCGGCGTTGACGGAATGACAACGCCTGTCGCCACGACAATTGCTCCCGAAAGGAACCGCGCGGTCAGAGCAAAGCTGCGTCGGCGCTGACTTGGTCTCTCACCCTCGGTCCGCACCGCCTCGGGTGAGCCTCGCCTGCAGGAGCACCACGCCCAGCAGGAACAGGCCCCGAACCACGGACTGCCAGGCGGCGGAGAGGGATATCCAGCCCTTGCCGTTCTCGAAGTTCAGCACGTTGAAGAGGATGCCGAGCAGCAGCACGCCGGCGAGCGTGGTGACGACCGAGCCGCTGCCCCCGGTCAGCAGCGTACCGCCGACGACGACCGCAGCGATGGCGAAGAGCTCCCAGCCGATCCCCTCCGTCGGCTGACCCGCGAAGCCGAGCGAGGCCAGAAGCACGCCGGCCAGGCCGGCAAGCCCTCCGCTTGCGAGATAGACGAGAAAGGTGACCCGCGTGACCGGCAGGCCCATCAGCCTCGATGCGTCCTCGCTGCCGCCGATTGCCAGGACTGTGCGCCCGGTGCTGGTGAAGTTGAGGACGACGGATCCCAGCGCATAGGCGGCGACCGCGATGAGCGTCGGGATCGGCACGATCCAGACCATGCCGTGGCCGACCTGGATGAAGCCCGTCGTCGGGGAAACGGGCACCGAGGTCTGGTTGGAAAGCAGCAGTGCCGTCCCGCTCGCCGCCAGCATCGTGGCCAGTGTCGCGATGAACGGCATGATGTTCGCGCGCGTGACCAGAAGCCCGTTGATGCTCCCGACGACGAGGCCGGCGCCGATGCCGGCCGCGATGCCAGGCACGATTCCATAGTGGCTTCCGAGCGCCGCGGCCACGCTTCCCAGCGCGGCCGTAGACCCGACGCTGAGGTCGATCCCCCCTGTCATGATGACGAAGCACATGCCGAGTGCGATCAGCGCGAACATCGCGTTGTAGCGGACCACCGAGGTGACGTTGAACGGGCTCAGGAAGTTGTCGTAGCGCCACCAGCCGAACAGGATGAGGGCGGCGAGCGCGATGAGCACGCCGTAGGTGCCGACGAGCCTGGCGAGGCGGGCGCGGTTCATGTGCTGCGCCTGTACTGCTGCAGCCACACCGCCAACACGATGATCGCCGCCTTGACCACGAGCGCCGCAGCGTCGGGCACCCCGTTGGCGAGCAGCGTGTAGCGGACGAGCTGGATGGTAAGCGCCCCGATGAGCGTTCCGACGATCGTGGCGCGGCCGCCGGAGAGCAGCGTGCCGCCCACCGCCACCGCCGCGATGGCGTCCAGTTCCATGCCGAGGCCGACGAGATTTGCATCGCTCGCCGAGTTGATGGCGATGATCACGAGGCCGGCGATCCCGGCGCAGAAGCCGGATATCGCATAGACCGCGAGCTTGGTCCGCTTGACGGGCACGCCCGCAAGTTCCGCCGCCCGCTCGTTTCCGCCGGTTGCTAGAATCGAGCGGCCGAAGCGCGTTCGCTTCAGGATCCAGGCTGCCACGACGACTAGCACGACCATCACGATGACCTGGACGGGAATGCCGAGCGGCCGGGCGAGCCCGATCCACTGGAACTCCGGAACCCGGAACACCTGCAGGTTGGAATTGGTGAGCGCCTGGGCGATGCCGCGCCCGGCGATGAACAGCACGAGCGTCGCCACGATAGGCTGTATTCGGAATTGCGCCACCAGCCAGCCGTTGAAGAGCCCGCACAGTGTCGCCACGCCGGTCGCGGCTACCATCGCCACGGCCACGGCGAGCGCGATGTGCTCACCGAACACCGGACTGAGGAAGATAAGCGGCGCCAGCGCACCGGCGATCGCCATGATCGACCCGACCGACAGGTCGATGCCGCCGGTGGCGATGACCAGCGTCATGCCGGTGGCCACGATGACGATGGTGCACACCTGCGTCAGGTTGACGTTCAGTGTCTGCAGCGTCGCGAAATTGCGCGTAAAGGCGAGGTTGAACAGGATGAGCAGGATCAGCGCGATCAGCGTGCCGTAGCGGGCGCCGAAGGCGAGAATGTCGAATCCGCGACTGGACATTGCTGGGGAACGGCCTGCCTCGCTCACGGACGCGCCTCTTCATGGGCGACATGTCCCTGCGCCATAGCGGCGAGGATGTTCTCCTCGGTAATCGCGTCGCCGGTCAGTTCGGCGACGTTGCGGCCTTCGCGCAGCACGAACACCCGGTCGGCCCCCTCGGCCACCTCCTCGATCTCCGATGAGATCATCAGCACCGCGATGCCGCTGTCGGCCAGCGCGCGGATCAGCCTCTGGATCTCGCCCTTCGCGCCGACGTCGATGCCGCGGGTGGGTTCGTCGAGAATGAGGATCTCGGTGTTCA
>VFQQ010005501.1_pt1 | contig 10455 bp, 16 predicted proteins | sample 3512341 | NCBI WGS metagenome assembly VFQQ01 (sample SAMN10412373, study PRJNA504923) | tailings metagenome | isolation source: Relicate 2 Philex TSF1 revegetated site | place: Philippines: Tuba, Benguet | collected 2017-08-29
CGAGCGCAGGTGGTGCCTGCACTGCTGAATAGCATGCTCGCATGCTTCTGGGTCGCTGCATCCGTCCTCCGACTGCCATGTCCATGGCGTTGCCACCCTGCAGGCCTTGGATCAGCATCCCCTGGCTGAACATGGGGCGGGAGGCATTCGAGGAGCTTCAGATGGAGGCAAGGAGCTGCTGCTGTTCTTCACCCATTTGTTTACTGCTTGCTGCTGTGGGGACAATGGCTCGCTTGCATGCTGCTGCCTTGGCGCCAATGGCTGTCCTGCTTGCTGCTGCTGTGTCGGCGGTTGTGTGGCCTGCTAATGCCCTGGTACTGATGGTGGCTGCCCTGCTCGCTGCTTTTGGCTCTACCAGTGGCTGTGCTCCTACTGCCGCGTTTCCATTTGTTGGGACAGCTACTGTTGACTTACTTTCCTCCTGTTGCAGATGGGCTTCTGCTCCATCCGCCAGCAGTACTCGCTCTCGCTTTCTTGCCTTCTTGTGCACTCTGTTGTACTCTTCTGTGACGGTGTTTCTGAGACACCAACCCTGGCTGCTGCTCTTCCTTGTGCAGATGGGCTTCTGCTCCATCCGCCAGCAATACTCGCCCGAGCTGGTGCGGGAGCGCGCCATCGGCAGCCTGCCCGCCCTGATCGGCCTGGCGGGCCGCGGCATCCAGATCAGCTGGGAGGTGCGCACTTACTTTGTGGAGGCTGACTCTTGTTCGGATGCAGATGGCCTGGATTGCCTTGTGCTCTGCTCTGCTGCTGGGGGCCAACTGATGTTGCCGCTGGGCTGCTGCTGCTGCCGCTGCGCTGCTGCTGCACTGCCGCTGCTGCTGCCGCTGCGCTGCTGCTGCACTGCCGCTGCTGCTGCCGCTGCCCAGAAGGGCATTTGGATTTTGCGCCGCCTGCATGGCCGTGGGTCGCGGTGCAATCACTCGCTGCCCACCTTCGTTGCAGCCAGCTGCTTGACCTTTACCATCCCTTCACTTGCTGTCATGTTCACATGCTGCGCTCTTCATCACTCTGCAGGTGGGCCTGTTCCTGGCGGGCCTCTGGCTTGACAGCGTGCAGGGCGCGGCAGACGACAGCGTGCGTGTCAAGTACCGCGCCACCCAGGTGCGCTGTGGTGCATGCCCGCAGCTGTAACTGATGGCAGAGGTTGTTTGCTTCATAGCAGCTGCCGTAGAAGTCTTGCCAGCAGCAGCTCAGCCCTGCCAGCGCTGCCGCGGCAGCCTCAGCCTGCCTGAGCTGCGCCATTCACACAAGTCTGTTGCCCTGCCCCCCGTTCTTGCTGCAGCTGCGCGACCTGCTCACCCGGCTGGGCCCCACCTTCATCAAGGCCGGCCAGGTGCGCTGCGCTGTGCTGTGCTGTGCCATGCTGTACAGCGTTGTGCATGTAGTGTGCTGAGCTGTGCAAGTGGGGCCTAACATATCATCGGGCCCGGACCGTGACCAACTCATGGCTCTTACTTACTCGTGCAGGTGCTGGCCAACCGGCCCGACATTGTGCGCGAGGACTACATGAACGAGCTGTGCGTGCTGCAGGACGACGTGCCGCCGTTTCCCGATGAGCAGGCAAGCTACTTGGTGGTTGCTGGGCTTTGTTGCTGCCGTATGCGTCGCTGCTGGCATGAGCGTTGCCATTTGCGAAGCTTTGCTTTACTCAAGGCGCTGATATTTGCTTGCCCCTGCCGCAGGCCTTTGCCATCATCGAGGCGTCGCTGGGCCGTCCGCTGGGAGAGGTGTTCTCCTCCATTTCCGAGCGGCCTGTGGCAGCGGCCTCGCTGGGACAGGTGGGCGCAGCGCTGCCTGCTGCCTGTGCTCTCGGTACATCCAGTCTGTGCTGCCTTGACACCTGCCTTCCCACAAATGTGCTGCCAGTCGCCCTGACTGAGAGTATTGTGTGCCCTGACCTGCCTGCCCCCGCAGGTGTACAAGGCGGTGCTGCTGCTGCCCCCATTCAATGAGCACAGACCTAGCAATTTGGTCAACCTGATTTCCCGGCACACTGTTCACACTCACAGGTGTACAAGGCGGTGCTGCGGGAGACGGGCGAGAACGTGGCGGTCAAGGTGCGTGGCAGGAATGGGCAACAGGGGCTCGGATTTCCAGGCCCGGACCCCCTTCTGTTGCCTAGGCCTAGTGCATGGTGGAGGCAGTGGGAACTTGCATTGGTTGGCCTGAATGCATTCACGTTCTTGCGCTGCTGAAGTGGCGATGGCTGCCATTGTTTTGCGCCAGCTGAGGCAAGGGCCAGTACCATGTTGCTCTTGCAATTTCGCAATGTTGCAGGTGCAGCGGCCGGGCGTGTGGCTGCTCGTGTGTTCTCACACTTTGTTCCACCTGCTCACTACCTGTGTTGCGTGCATTTTCGCAATTACAGGTGCAGCGGCCGGGCGTGGAGCCGCTCATCTTTCAGGGAGGGGCTTACGCCTCTCTGGCTTCCCCACACTCTCAGTACGCGCATCCTGTTCCTTTCTTTCATCCCTGCAGGTGCAGCGGCCGGGCGTGGAGCCGCTCATCTTCCGCGACATCTTCCTCTTCCGCACCCTGGGCACCTTTGTCAACGCCTGGTGAGCATGCGGCGGCAGGGCTGCAGTTGCCTCAGCTCAGTTCCTGCTGCGATGCGCAAGCTGGGTCCTTGCAGCATCAGCTCAGGTGTTGATATGCTTCATCCACCATGTTTCAACTGCAGGAGCCTGCGGCGCCTGGGCTGCAACGCGGAGCTGATTGTGGACGAGTTTGGCGAGAAGCTGCTGGAGGAGCTGGACTATGTGCAGGTGGGAGTGAATTGCAGGGCACTGCTGTGGCGTGTGCTTGCTACGGGTCCGGCACTTGCAAGTTTACTGGCTGGACGACTTGCTTGCCTGGCGCTGACCCTATCGCAAGCCTGAAATCATGCGCCGCAGGAGGCGCGCAACATCCTGGACTTTTACGCCAACTTTGAGAACGACCCGAGCGTGAAGATCCCGTGGGTGCGGCGCGACCTCTCGGGGCCCCAGGTGCTGGTCATGGAGTGGATCGACGGCATCCGGTGCGGCTGCTTGTTTTAATTCAGTTTCCTTCTGCATGTATTGTACGTACCTGTGCTGGTCATGGAGTGGATCGACGGCACCCGGTGAGGACTTTACCTCTCAAGCAAAATCGTGGCTAGTGATTTGTGTTGACTGGCTGCTCACGTGTAGTGCTACAAGCCAGCAGCGATGTCCTGCTCGCCTGCGCCTCTCGCCGCGTCCCCGACTGACATGCCACCCACCTTACCACTCTCCAACCATTTTGTACACTTGCGCAGGTGCACGGACGTGGAGGGCATCAAGGCCAGCGGCCTCGACCTCCCCGCCTTCATCCGCACCGGCGTGGTGTCGGGCCTGCGCCAGCTGCTCGAGTTTGGCCTGTTCCACGGCGACCCGCACCCGGGTGGGCAGGAGGAGTGTGCCAGCAGCTGCAGCGAAATTGAGCTGTTGCTACCCCACGCGCCCGCTGCTGAGTTGTTCGGCCAGGCTTGGTCTGTGCATCACCTCCTTCCCTTCCACCCTCCTCCCTCCTCCCGCGCAGGCAACATTTTCGCGCTGCAGGACGGCCGCATCGCGTACGTCGACTTTGGCAACGTGGCAGAGCTGAGCCAGCGCAACAAGGAGGTGCGGCCCTGTTGATCCATGCCTTGTTGCTGCCTTCAGTTGAATGCAGCCCTGGCTGGTTGGCATCGCCAGCGGCACATGCCAGTTGGAAACGAGATCCAGCGCAGCTGGAAATTGCACTTGACACCCGGTTCTCCTGCACGATCGGCTTGCTTTTCAGCTCACACCAACCCGCATGCTGCATTGCTGCTGCAGATCCTGAGTGATGCCGTGGTGCACACGGTGAACAAGCACCTGCCGTGTTCAAAATCTGCTTGCATCATACCTGCTGCTTGTTTCCACCTGCCCTGCGCTGCAGATCCTGATTGACGCGGTGGTGCACACGGTGAACAAGGACTGCCTTCAAGCCGTTTGCAGCATATGCTTGCTTTATTATATCTGCTTGTTCGTTTCTCATTGCTGCTGCAGATCCTGATTGACGCGGTGGTGCACGCGGTGAACAAGGACTACCCCGGCATGGCCGAGGACTTCATCAAGCTGGGCTTCCTAGCCAAGGGTGGGTTGACTGGTTTTGTGTGGTGCTTGGGAGGCCATGGTTTTGGGGGATGTATGGGTTGGTTCGCTGCGGCTGGGCGTAGCCAAGGACTTCATCAAGCTGGGCTTCCTGGCCAAGGGTGGGTTGAGCTGGAGCGAGAGAGTGCAGAAGAGGCTTCCATGTGGACCCGCCCATGCTCGTGCTGGAAAGTGTGCCATCTTTTCTTGCAACTATTGCTCTCCCTCGACCCGGCCGCGTTGCTTTTTCGCTCCTGTGGCAGGCACAAACGTCGACCCGCTGGTGCCCGCTCTTGAGAAGATTTGGGCCGACTCGATGGGGCAGAGCCTGGCCGACTTCAACTTCCGGTGAGCGGCGTGTGCCTGTTCTGTTGCTGTGGGTTATGTGAGCCTTCAGGCCGGCCTGCAATGAACACGGATCATCAACCTTTGTCAGCCAGGCCATGACTGTCCCATTGTACTCACATCAGCCTTGCGCCATAACGCTCAAATGTTCCGCAGCACCGTGACCTCCAAGTTCAACGAGCTGGTGTACCAGTACCCCATCCGCATCCCCGAGCGCTACTCACTCGTCATTCGGTGAGCCTGTGTGGCCCGTGTTATGCAGTACACTCTGCTACGGGTCCGTGTGCTCTACTCACTGGGTAGTGTGATGCATGTGCGCATGCTGGCCGTCTGCCCTATTGATGCCCACCCTGCCACACACTCATGCCCGCCAATGCTCACCCCTTCTCCCTCATCTCCTCACCCTTTCCCTCCCCTCCCCTGCCCCGCAGCTCGCTGCTGACGCAGGAGGGCATCTGCCTCACCCTGGACCCCGCCTTCCACTTCCTGGAGGTCAGGCGGCGATGTGTATTGTGTCGAGTTGTGTTGGGAGCCATGCATGCCATTGGGAACTGCACCTGTCTATGCTTGTGTGCGTCCAATGCACCTGCTGTGTTCCCTGTCCCCTCGCCAGCCACCGCTGACGTGTTGCCGCCTTGCTTCCCATGCCCGCAGGTGGCCTACCCCTACGTCGCCCGGCGGCTGCTGACGGACGAGGACCCCGCGCTGCGCACCCGCCTGTTCCAGGTGGGCAGCTGCTCAGTTGTGCATCCCACAATGCACAATGTGCTGTCGGCTGGTGCCCACCTGCTGAACAGCAAACCCTGCTTGGGTTATCCAAATCCAGGTGCAGCCGCAGTGCGCCACCCGCATTCTCATTTCCTGCCCTGCCTGTCCGCGCTTCCTCACTGCAGGTGCTGTTCCAGGACGGCCGCTTCCAGTGGGACCGCCTGGAAAACCTGCTGCAGCTGGCCAAGGAGGGCAGCGGCACCGGGCCCGGCAGCACCGGCGGCCTCGACCTGTCGACGACAGTCTCAGATGGCGCGCGGGTGAGATCTGCTAGAAGTTTTGACTGGCCTGCACGCTTGTCCTTAGCTCTCTTGGGTGCTGGACAGTGTGTGGGGGAGACTTCTGCAGTAGGCTGTGCTCAGGGCCTTGGAACGCTGAGCATTTGCGCTGCCGCACTGCTGTGATGCATCATGACAGGGCCTCGCCTGTGGCTGCGAAGGTCACCCGAGGTACCAACCACACGCCCTGGGAGGGGCCACAGTAGTGGCTGAACATGCGAACATGTCCCTTCCCTGTGCAGGTGGTCCTGCTCGACGACGAGCTGCGCCGCCAGCTGCTGCGCGCCTTCACCGAGGACGATCGGCTGCACGTGGATGAGGTGGCACGCCTGCTGCGCCTGGTGCAGGTGAGGGGATGCTGCTTGTGGCGCCCAAGGGGTAGTGGGGGATTATGGCTTTGCGCTCTGCCGAGCCGGCCGCTGCGCTGCTGGTGGAATGCATTTCAGGCGGCGGTCGCTCCTCCACCGCCCGCCCACTGTGATTTTCTGCACCTTCCACCCACCTGCTGCTCCTGCACATCCCCCTGCTCCCTTGCAGGGCGAGATTGACGTGCCGCGCGTGGTGCAGAGCACGGTGACGCAGCTGCCCACGCTGGCACGGCAGCTGGCGCTCGGCTGGTCCGACCGCGTCCTGGCCTCATGAGCAGCGCTCCCGAGCTTTGCTGCACCGACCTGGCTGGCCCATTCATGAGCTGTTAGCTCTGCGAGCAACTGCTGGCCTTCATGGCATGGCTTATGCGCTGCTGCCAGCCCGCCCCCAACGAGTGAAACATGCAGCAACCCTTGCGTGCAACGCGCGCCATTATTTGACGATGCGCCGCCCCAAACCTCCCTGCGCTTGACTAAGGCATGCCTACACACACTCATCTGCCAGTCCCTGATTTTATTCATGCGCTGTCCACCCACCCATGGCCGCCGCGGCAGAATTCAGAGACCAATTTTCTTTGTTCAGACCCCTGCCCCCGCGCCGCTCCCGCCGCTCTTTCATTCAGTGCTGGCCCTTGCCTATTTATTGCCTGCCCACGTTGGCTCGAGTGCCTGCCTTCTCCTGTGATGCATAGGCAGCTCACTCATAGGAAGGAGAACAGCAAGAAACAAAGCGGGTGGCACGGCACGCAGAGCAGCGGGGAGGCGACGAGAAAAGCCCTAAGCAGCAATGGCCTACAGCGACAGGCAAAGTTGCTCGCCATGGCCTCCCCGTCTGCCTTAAGCGCACAGGCAGCCGGTGGGCCGAGCGTGTCGGCCGTGGCGCACCTGCACGTCGGAGGAGCTGGGGCGCACCGCAGACCTCACAATCACTGTGCAGGGCACGCAGCTCAAGCTGCACAGCGCTGTGGCGGCCGCAGGCAGCCGAGTGCTGTGCACCGCCCTGTGCAGCTGCGGCGGCGGCGCGTCGGCGGCGGCAGTGCAGGCGGCGTTCAAGGGCTGCAAGCTGGCCGACGTGCAGCTGTTCCTGACGTGAGGGTTTGTCGCGTTACGAACTTCAGGGATCAGGCGTGCGGCACTTCCACCAGGGCTTTCTGCTAAGCAATGCAGAGCTGGTGTCGAATGGTCGGGCGTTGCAGGCTGAGATGTCGTGTTGTCCTCTTGGCTCTGGCATACTCGTGCAGGCTGCTGTACAACCAGCTTGCGCTGGAAGGCGGGCCTGCTAGCGCAGGTGGACTGGTGCCGGTGGGTGTGGACCCCAACGTCTGGCGCGGCATTCTGGGCTTGGCCGACAAGTTGGATGCTCCGCTGGTGATTCAGGCAAGCAGGGCGGCTTGGAACCCAGCGCATCTGCTTCAACTTCCTAACCAACCCTGCCGACACATGTTTGCTTGTGTGTTGAAGCCGTGCGCTCAGCAAAAATGCTGCTCATCCATACAAGGCTGCCCCTGTATTGGATGTGCTTGATGCATGTGCGAACTGTGGCCTTGGCAGGGCCCGACCAGAAACTGCTGCTCTCTGTGTGCAGGCGTGCGACCTGTGCATCTCTCGCCGCCTCGGCGTGCCTTATGTGGAGGCTCAGTGGCTGGACTGGCTGCTGCTGGCCGACAAGCTGCGGCTGGAGAGCACCGTTGCTTGCTGCGCCACACCTGTTGCTAAACAGCTGCTCACGACTGGCTCCACGGACGCAAAGCAGCTCATGGCAAAGCTGAGTCAGCTGGGCCAGCCGGCGTCCGCCATGCTGATGGCGGTTCTGGCAAAAGCCATCATGTCGTCGGGCTACTGCGGCACCGTGGTTGGCAGGCTGCCCTCCAGTGTAGGCTGCCGGGCTCCGGAAAGCCTGTTTTGAAGCATGCATCCGAATTGCACGTCTTGGGGGAGGTAACCAGGTCGACCGGACCTACAAGAAGCTTCTCACATCTCACATCTCACACACCCACACCCATCTCTCCTGACCTTGCATACTCAGCCAACATCCCAACCACAACAACTGCCTGGCTAGCCCAATGGCTCTTCTGGTTGTGCACGTCGCGCTGTTCTGCACATATTGCCCCTCCCTTGCACACAATCGCTGCCCGCTGCGCAGCGGCATGCCATGTTTTGTTCAACACATGTGTGCGACCACACAAGCATGCTTGCATAGCCTGTCCCTCACTGCTGCTTGCGTTTCATCTATTTTTACATGTTTCTCGAGAGCAACGCATGTAAATATGTGCATCACGGTGGCAGCAGCAATGTGCTGCTGCGCAAATGCTTGCCCGCTCAAAACTGCCGTGCAAGTGGAAACCGCTTAAGGGCGTGGGGTCTGCTGCATTCCACATGCGGCACCGGCGAACCCAGCTGGTGCTCTGGTACATGACAAATGTACCAGCTGTACAGCCGACCAATCATCGTTCTGACTGGTGTTAGCGCGGAGTGTGGGCGCGCTGCGCTGACCAGGCGGCGGCGTGGGAAGGCCGGCAGGCACCCGGTTGCCTCGGGAGCACAAGACCCTTAGCCTGCTGCTGCAGACACCCACCCCCATGGCCTCCCCGTCTGCCTCTTGCGCACAGGCAGCGGTTGGGCCAAGCCTCTCGCCCTTGGCGCACCTGCCCGACGCGTCGGAGGAGCTGGGGCGCACAGCAGACCTCACAATCACTGTAGAAGGCACGCAACTCAAGCTGCACAGCGTAGTAGCGGCGGCGGGCAGCCGAGTGCTGCGCACTGCCCTGTGCAGCTTCAGCGGCGACGGCCCGGGCGCAGCGGCGGCAGTGCAGGCGGCGTTCGAGGGCTGCAAGCTGGCGGATGTGCAGCTGTTCCTCAAGTGAGTATCAACATGAGATACCAACCCATTGATATGCGTGCCGACCTTATTGGGCCGATGCCTGCGCAACCAACACGGCCCTGGGGTCGGCTAGATGTGGGCTGCAAGGCAAGCCTGTTGCTGTAAACTTGAACCCATGCGCAGGCTGCTGTACAACCCGATGGTGCTGAGCGGAGGCACGCAGCAGGTGCCCCTTGGTGCGGAGATTGGTGCCAGGCGGGGCATCCTCGACCTTGCGGACAAGCTGGATGCGTCAGCAGTGATGCAGGCGAGAAATGCAGCTTGGAGGCCGGTGCAAGTGCCGACAGCTGGCTGCATTTGGGATTGCTTTTAAAGCAGCCACGCCCAGATGTGTTGCAGCATCTGTTGCAGGCAAATGCACACAACTGTGCCAATCGCAGGCTTGCTGTTGAACACCATGCAACTTGCAGGCCTGCGATCAGTGCATTGCCCGCCTCCTGAGGGCTGCGTGGAGTGGCTGCGTGGAGTGGCTGGAGTGGCTGGAGTGGCTGCTGATCGCAGACAAGCTGCGGCTTGAATGCTGTGTCGGCTGCTGCGTTCCACCTGTTGTCAATGGACTGCTAGGAGGTGGATACGAGGGCACCAAGCAGAGCATGGGCAGGCTGGCGCAGCTGAGTCAGCCGGCGTCGAGCATGCTGCTGGCTGCTCTTGTGAAAGGCACCATAGCTTCTGCCCACCGGACTACAGTAGCTCGCTACTTGCCCTCCCGCGTGGACTGCCGGGGCCCAGCAGACTATTTCTGACGTGTGCCCGCCCTCACCCGCACATCTACATAGCCCACTGGTGCACAGCCATTCACATGCTCCTGCTCAGCTTGCATCCGCTGTTGCACAATTCACAAGAAGCTGCACATGTTAAAGAGGCTGCACATGTAAACACAGCGCATTGCGATCGCAGCAGCAATGTGCTGCCGCATAAATGCTGACCGCTCTAAAATGACATGCAAGTGGAAACAGTTCAAGAATGCAAGGCATTGCTGCATTCCGCATGGGGCACCGGCGAATGCAGCTGGTGCTGCTGTATGGCTGGCCCATCAGCTTTCGAGTTTGTTCCAGTCTTGAAAGTCGCCTCAGCTCTCGAATGCTCTCAACTCTTGGACGACTTGCGCGCAAAGAAAATCAGCACTGCAGGAGGGGCAAGTGGGCGTTGGAATGTGAGGGCAGCCAGGATGGGTTGGCTACGGCAGGCAAGTTCAGCACCCAGCGCTGGGTGCAGTGCAGTGAACTGTAGCATCCTGCAACAGCAGCGGATGTGCCCCACCAGCACAGCCAGCAGCTGAGGCAGCAGTAGCAATAGCAGCACCCTCTGGAGTACTAGCAGCAAACAGCAGAAAGCAGCTGCAGCCCCCACCTGCCAGGCTGCCCACCAGCACTGCTCCGCCCACGCTCATGCCAATGATGTAGCCTTTATCCAGGCCACCGCCGCCGCTGTCGCTGCTGGGCGGTACGCTGCCGCCCTGCGTCTGTGCCTCTCCGTCTGCCGGGCTGGGCGGCGGAGGCGTGGCTGCCGGGCTGCTGCCTGCTGGGCTGCTGGGCGGCTGGGGCGGCGGGCGCGGCGGAGGTGAGCGCGGCTGCTGCTGCGGTGGCGGGGGCAACAGCTCCTGCTTAGGTGGTGGCCACGAGTTTGGGGGCGGGGACCTGGGTTTTGGCGGTGGTGGAGGTGGGAAATCTCGCATCGGGCGAGGGGCCGACGGCGGC
>VFQQ010005502.1_pt1 | contig 10454 bp, 12 predicted proteins | sample 3512341 | NCBI WGS metagenome assembly VFQQ01 (sample SAMN10412373, study PRJNA504923) | tailings metagenome | isolation source: Relicate 2 Philex TSF1 revegetated site | place: Philippines: Tuba, Benguet | collected 2017-08-29
ATGTTGGTCACCAGCAGGTCGGGGAAGGGAAAGTGTTCGGTCGCGCCCGAGGGGTCGAACACGGTGATTCCCCCGTTGATGATGGTCGCCACGCAGACCTTGCCGCCGGCCTCGACGGCCAGGCTGTCGAGCAGCTGATAGCCGGGCAGGTTGCAGACCACGCGGCCGGGCTGGAACGGCGGCGGCTCGGCCAGGACGCCGGGCTGCACGATGTCGAAGGCCCAGAGCCGCCCGAGCATGGTGTCGGCCATGTAGACCACCGTCTCGTCCGGGGAGAGGCCGACGCCATTGGGCGAGATCATGTGCTCGCGCACCCGGGCGACCTTCGAGCCGTCGGTCTTGGCGTAGTAGAGCGCCCCGTGCTTGCGGCCTTCGGGCGTGCTGCAGCCGTGGTCGGTGAACCAGAAGCCGCCGGACCTATCGAAGACCAAGTCGTTGGGGCCGTTGAACGGCTTGCCGTCACACTGGTCGTAGACGGTGTCGATCTTGCCGGTCTGCGGGTCGATGCGCTGGATGTAGCCGCCCTTGTGGCGCGGCGGCGTCGGGCCGGGGATCAGCAGGCCGTTGATCTCCTGGAAGGCGAAGCGGCCGCCGTTGTTGGTCACCCAGATCGCGCCGTCGGGCCCGATCGCGGCGCCGTTCGGTCCCCCGCCCGTCTCGGCGAAGATCTCCTTGCGGCCGTCCGGCGTGATCCGGGTCAGGCGCTGGCCGGCGATCTCGGTCAGGATCACCGAGCCGTCGTTCATCGCGATGGGACCTTCGGGGAACCGCAGTCCCTCCGCGACCAGCTCGATCTCCATGGTTCGCTCCCTCTGTCTTGTTTTGCAGAGAGTGAACCGGCTGACGCTGGGTCAGTGCAAGTCGTAGAGTTCGTATTCCCCCAGGACGAGGGCGCCTTTTTCGTCGAGATGGGCGCGACCGTGGCCGGACCGCTTCAACGCCGGCATGTCGACCCAGCGGACGGGACCTTCGGGCGTCTTCGCATCCTGCCGGGCGCAGGGGACTTTCAGCCGGATCGCCGCGTCGGGCGCGAACAGCGTTCCGCGCTCGGAGCGGATCACCCGGCCGTCGACGATACAGATTCCCCGGTCGCGAAACAGCGGCGTGCGCATGCGCGTCACGCGGAACACCACGACGTTGGGCGCGTCACGCCGAGCGGCCTCGATGACGTCCATCGAGGCGTCGGACGGCGTCGTGACGGCGAGGGCGGCCAGAACCGCCGCAACCGCCGTCATCAGCGGCGGCCGAACAGTTCGACCTGGTCGCGGGCGACCGCGCCGCCGTTGGTCCAGGCCTTGAGGCGCTTGGCGCCGTTCAGGCGGCTGACCTCGTGCCAGATGCGCGGGCCGGGCGGAGGGCTGCCGGGGCCGGCGATGCAGGCGACCTGCAGGGTGGCGTTCTGGCCGACCTTGAAGGCCGACCCGCGCTCGACTTCGATCACCGTGCCGCTGACCGCGCAGTCGCCATAGTCGCCGGACGGCTTGCCGACGCCGGAGATCTCGATGGTCAGCACGTCGCGGGCGCTGGTCCGCGCCTCCTCGTAGTACTGCGGCGGCAGCAGCGCTTGGGCCGTTCCGGCCGCCAGGGCCAGGGTCGCCGCCAGGCCCGCAGTCGTCGTCAGTCGTGCGATCATTTCCGCTCCAGTACGCGAAAGACAAAGGCATGGTCGTCGCCTTCACCCGCAGGATATGGCTCCCGCCGCACCTCTTTCCAATCCTCTTCTGCGAATGGCGGAAAATAGACGTCGCCCTGTGGCTCCGCGTCCACTTCTGTCAGATACATGCGCCGGGCTTTCGGCAGGGCCAGCTTGAACAGAGCCACGCCGCCGATGACGCAGACCTCCTCGGCGCCGTCCTCGGCCGCCTGCTCGCGGGCGATCTCCAGCGCCTCGGCGAAGTCCTCGCAGACCACCGCGCCTTTGGGAGCGAACGAGCCGTCCTTCGACAGCACCACGTTCAGCCGGCCGGGCAGGGGCTTGCGCGGCAGGCTGTCCCAGGTCTTGCGCCCCATGATCACGGGCTTGGACATCGTGACCTGCTTGAAGAGCGCCAGGTCCGATTTCAGCCGCCAGGGCAGGGCGTTGTCCCGCCCGACGACGCCGTTGCGGGCGACGGCGACGGGTCCGAGGGCGATGGGGATCAGGCTCATGGGTCGTGTGTAGCGGGGGACGCGAGCGGAGTCAGGTCGAAGCTTCCGGGACGGTCTCTATCTTCGTCGAGCTTGTTCCGACGATCCACGGGCACCGGCGAAGGGGGATTCTCTCGTTCACGCCGAGGTGCTCTCTCGGCGTTTCATCACGCATGGGCGTCGGAATAAGTCCGGCGCTGACGATGACGCTGACGATGACGGGGGCCGGCGTCGACGCCGTCAGGGCGTCTACACCGCGATCGGGGCCTTGATGCTCGGGTGGGCCTGGTAGCCCTGCAGCTGAAAGTCCTCGTACTCGTACGAGAACAGATCGCCGCGCGGCGTGATGGTCATCGCCGGGAAGGCGAACGGTTCGCGTGCGAGCTGCTCCTTCGCCTGGTCGACATGGTTCAGATACAGGTGCGCGTCGCCGAAGGTATGGACGAACTCGCCCGGCTTCAGGCCGGTGACCTGGGCCATCATCAGGGTCAGCAGCGCGTAGCTGGCGATGTTGAACGGCACGCCCAGGAAGACGTCGGCGCTGCGCTGGTACAGCTGGCAGCTGAGCCGCCCGTCCGCGACGAAGAACTGGAACAGGCAATGGCAGGGCGGCAGGGCCATGTCGTCGACATCGGCCGGGTTCCAGGCGCTGACGATGTGACGGCGGCTGTTGGGATTGGTCTTCAGGCTTTCGATCACGGCCGTGATCTGGTCGATGACCCGGCCGTCCGGGGCGGCCCAGGATCTCCACTGGCGGCCATAGACCGGGCCCAGCTCGCCGCCTTCGTCGGCCCATTCGTCCCAGATGCTGACGCCCCGTTCCTGCAGCCAGCGCACGTTGGTGTCGCCGCGCAGGAACCAGAGCAGCTCGAGGATGATCGACTTGAGGTGAAGCTTCTTGGTGGTCAGCAGCGGAAAGCCCTGCGCCAGGTCGAAGCGCATCTGGCGGCCGAAGACGCCCAGGGTGCCGGTGCCGGTGCGGTCGCCGCGCTGGACGCCGTTGCGCAGAATGTCCTGCAGAAGCGCCAGATACTGGCGTTCCGGATGCTGGGGATCGCTCGCCGGCGGGGCGGCGAACAGCGGCGCGATGGCGGTCATGCCTGGAGCTCCTGTCGCCGAGGATTGTGCCCGATTCGCGCGAACGACGGACGGCGATGACGCAGTGTTGTCCCCAACTCTTGCCGGACGCTCCACAACCGGCGATCATCGATCGATGTTTCCCCCGGGGAGGGACCACATGCTCATCTTGACGTTGACCCTGATGATGGCCGCGGCGGAGCCGGCCGCCGGGACGCCGCCGTCGCCGCCCGCCCGCGCAAAGACCGAAACCACGGTCCAGGTCGTCCGGAACGATCCGAACCGGAAGATCTGCCGCGAGGAGCTCAAGCCCAACTCGCGCTTCGGCCGCAAGGTCTGCAAGACGGCGGCTCAGTGGGACACCCGCAGCGAGACGGCCCAGGCCGCGCTGAGCACCATGCAGGGGCGCACCCAGACCCAGTCCTGCGACCCCAGCGTCGGCTGCTGACCGGGCTCAGCCCGAGAAGCCGCCGTCGTCGAGGAAGGCCTGTTCCTCCGTCGTGGTCTCGCGGCCGAGGCTGCGGTTGCGGTGGGGGAAGCGGCCGAAGCGCGCGATGATGTCGCGGTGGATGACGGCCCACTTCAGGGTGTCCTCGTCGCCCGTGGCGTCGCGGTGGGCTTCGCAGAGCGTCACCGACAGGTCCTGGTCGGCCGGATCCTCGGAATGTTCGAACGGAAGATAGAAGAACGGCCGTAGCGCCGGCTCGACCTCCTGGTCGAAGTCCGCCTGAACCGCGCGGCGGGCCACGGCGCGCGCCAGCGGATCGGCGGCGAAGGCATGGCCCGAGCCACGCCACAGGTTGCGCGGAAACTGGTCCAGCAGGATGAGCAGCGCCAGGCAGCCCTCCGCCGTCTCTCGCCAGGCGTCGTACTCGCCGCGGGCGGCGGCGAAATGCACCGGCTCGAACCGCAGGCGGATGGCCTCGTCGAAGCGGGGGTCCTTGGTGAACCACTTCTGCGGGCCGGCGGCCTGCCAGAAGCCGATGACGTCCATGGGGGTCGCGGTCATGGCGGCCAAGCTGGCGCCGACCGCCGGATCGTTCAAGCACCGTTCAGATTGCCGAGCGCATCCGTAGGGTTAAGGGACCAGCGGGGCGCGCCGCTTGCGGCCGTCCCACGGAGATGGACATGAAGAAGACCCTCACCACGGCGCTGGTGCTGAGCCTGATGGCCAGCACGGCCGCGGTCGCCCAGCCTCAGGGCGGCGGCGATCAGGCGCGGCCGGAGGCGGAGCGGCCGCGGCGCGGCGACTGGCCTTCGCGCGGCGGCGATCGCGGCGACCGGCCGCAGCCGGCGCTGCAGGGCCCCGCGCAACCCGAGGCGCGTCCGGATCGCGGACCTCGCCCGGACGGCGGCGGTCGGCCCGGCGGCGGCTGGGCGCGTCCGGACCGTCCGTCGCAGCCTTCTCAACCCGAGCGCCCGGGCGGCTGGGAACGTCCCCAGCGTCCGGATCGTCCCGATCGCCCGCAACCGGGCGGGTGGGAACGTCCCGATCGTCCCGGCCAGCCGGGACGCCCCGGCGGCTGGGACCGTCCGGACCGGCCCGATCGCCCTGACCGTCCTGACCGGCCCGATCGTCCCGACAGGCCGGACCGTCCGGGCGGCGGTTGGGATCGTCCGGATCGCCCCTCGCAGCCGTCGCAGCCGGGACGGCCGGGCGGTTGGGACAGGCCCGACCGTCCCGATCGTCCAGGGGGCTGGGATCGTCCCGACCGCCCAGGCCGGCCGGGGGAACCGGGGCGTCCGTGGGAGCCTGGCCGTCCAGGAGAGCCCGGCCGTCCCGGCCAGCCCGGCCAGCCGGGTCGTCCCGGCGGCTGGGACCGCGACAACGACGGCCGTCCGGATCGCTATCCGGGCCGACCGGGACCTGGCGGCTGGGACCGCGGCGGCGACCATCGCTGGGACGGCCGTCGGCCGGGCGAAGGGCGTCAGCTCCGCGATCGCGACCGGAACCGCCGCTGGTACGACTCCCGGCAATGGCGGCGCGAGTATCACGCGCAACGTCGCTACCGGGCGCCGAGCTACCGCTATCCCAGCGGCTGGTACGTTCGCAGTTGGTCCTACGGCGACATCCTGCCGTGGGGCTGGTTCACGCCCAGCTACTACATCGGCTGGGGCGCCTACGGCCTGCCGATCCCGCCGATCGGGACCGAATGGGTGCGCGTCGGCGACGACGCCCTGCTGGTCGACATCTGGAGCGGCCGGGTCCTGGCCGTCTACTACGGCCTGTTCTGGTAGCGGCTCTGCGCAACGGCGAAGGCCCCGGCAAAGCCCGGGGCCTTTTGCTTTTGAGCGCTGACCCTTGACCTTTGCGCAATTTTCCGCTCGATAGCCCGGCCTTTGCTGCGGCGCCGTTGCGCACCCGCAGCGCTTTTGAGCCAACCGGAGAAAAAATCATGCGCGTCTATTACGACCGCGACGCTGATCTGGCCCGTATCCTGGACCGCAAGATCGCCGTTGTAGGCTATGGCAGCCAAGGTCACGCGCACGTCCTCAACCTTCGCGACTCCGGCGTGAAGAACGTAGCCGTAGCCCTTCGCCCCGGCTCGGCCTCGGCCAAGAAGGCCGAAGCCGAGGGCATCAAGGTCATGACCGTCGCCGAGGCCGCCGCCTGGGCCGACGCCATCATGATCCTGGCGCCGGACGAGCTGCAGCGCGGCATCTACGAGAACGAGATCGCCCCCAACATCCGCGACGGCGCGGCCCTGCTGTTCGCCCACGGCCTGAACGTCCATTTCGGCCTGATCGAGCCGAAGTCGACCGTCGACGTGCTGATGGTCGCGCCCAAGGGCCCGGGCCACACGGTGCGGGGCGAGTATCTGAAGGGCGGCGGCGTGCCCTGCCTGATCGCGGTGCATCAGAACGCCACCGGCAACGCCATGGATCTCGGCCTGGCCTACGCCTCCGCCATCGGCGGCGGCCGTTCGGGGATCATCGAGACCAACTTCCGCGAGGAATGCGAGACCGACCTGTTCGGCGAGCAGGCCGTGCTCTGCGGCGGCCTGGCCGAGCTGATCCGGGCCGGTTTCGAGACCCTGGTGGAAGCCGGTTACGCGCCGGAGATGGCCTATTTCGAGTGCCTGCACGAGGTGAAGCTGATCGTGGACCTGATCTACGAGGGCGGCATCTCGAACATGTCCTACTCGATCTCCAATACGGCCGAGTACGGCGCCTACGTCAGCGGTCCCCGCGTCGTGACCTCGGACACCAAGGCCGAGATGAAGCGGATCCTCACCGACATCCAGGAAGGCCGCTTCGTGCGCGACTTCATGGCTGAGAACGCGGTGGGCCAGCCCAGCTTCAAGGCCGTCCGCCGTCGCCATTCCGAGCACCAGATCGAAGAGGTCGGCGCCCGGCTGCGCGGCATGATGCCCTGGATCACCAAGGGGCAGCTGGTCGACAAGGCCAAGAACTGATCGCAGTCCCTCAAGGGACAGCAGCGGCGCCGGCGGATTCCACTCCGCCGGCGTTCGCGTTTGGGGCCGGAACAATCCAGTTGCGTTGTGCGTCGATCTGGCCACCCTTCACCCCAAGGGTGGACGGGAGAGGCGCATGCGCACCGCGGACGGGCTGGTTCTGGGGATAATGTTGCTGGGCGCGAGCGGGACGGCGAACGCCCTTCAGACGGCGCCGGCGACGCCGACCGTATCCGAGCTCGAGATCACGGCCGCCGCGGACGTGCGGCTGAGCGTCGCCGCCGGCGGCGACATGGATCCGAAGACCTATGTCGTCAGCGCGCCCGTCGGCGTGACCTGCGGCGGGGCCGAGTATCGCTATGTCACGCAGGAGAACCGCCAGTGCTGGCTCTGGGTCCGGCGCAACAGCGAGGTCGTGCTGACAGCCCAGTCCACCGGCGGCTACGGATCCGCCTGGACCGTCGAATGGGTCGGCTGCAAGCCGATCGGCAACGGTTCGGCCTGCGTGCTCAATCCGAGCGTCGAAACCAGCGTCGCGGCGCTGTTCACCCGTCCTGCGGCGCGGTAGGCGGCGTCGAGGGTCTGGCGATCCGCCCGGCGGCGGCGTAACAGTCGGCCCATGAGCCGTCGCGTCGAGAATCTGTATCTGGCCGGACCCGAGGTCTGGTACCCGAACGTCGGGGCGCATTTCGCGCTGCGCCAGGCGCTGTGCGAGGCCGCGGGCTTCTCGATGCTGCTGCCCGACACCACGGCCCTGCGCGAGCTTGAGCCCGGCGAGGTGATGGCGCGCGAGATCTACGCCGAGCGCGTCGCGCGCATGCGCAAGGCCGACGCCGCCATCGTCAACCTGACGCCCTGGCGTGGGCCGGCGGCGGATCCGGGGACGGCGTTCGAGGCGGGTTTCCTGTCCGGTCTCGGCAAGCCGGTCTTCGCCTGGATGAACATCCCGGCCGAGGAGGACGCCGAATACCGCGACCGCATCGACGCCCATATCGGCGCCCAGCTCGACGAGGACGGCGTCTGGCGTGACGCCTCGGGCGCGTTGATCGAGGACTTTGGCCTGCCCGAGACGGCGCTGCTCTGGGCCGAGGCGCGTCGGCTGTTCGTGATCGTCACCCCCGACGTGATGGACGACGTCACGGGCCTGCAGCTGTGCCTCGAGGCCGTGCGGCAGTACGCCGAGTAGAGGCAACGCTCTCGCCGCCCGGGCGTTAGCCCGGCGATGGGGCTGTTTCCGGGACTACCGACCATATCGCCGGCCGTGCTGAGCGCCGGGTTGCTGCTGATCACCCTGGCGCTGTTCGCCAGCGACAAGGTGCGCCACGATCTGGTGGCCCTGCTGTCGCTGCTGGCGGCGGTGCTGCTGGGCCTGGTGAAACCGGGCGAGGCCTTCGCCGGCTTCGGCGACAGCGCCGTGATCACCGTGGCGGCGGTGCTGGTCATCGGCCGGGCGGTCGAGCTTTCGGGCGCGGCGACCATGCTGGTCCGGGCCCTGATGCCGCGGGGGGCGCCGCTGGGCGTGCGGGTCGCGGCGGTGCTGGTCCTGGGCGCAGCGCTGTCGGCCTTCATGAACAACATCGCCGCCCTGGCGATCACCATGCCGGTGATGATCCGCATCTGCCGCGACGGGCGGGTGTCGCCCGCCATCGGGCTGATGCCGCTGTCCTTCGCCACCATTCTCGGCGGCATGACCACCCTGATCGGCACGCCCGCCAACCTGATCCTGTCGTCGGTGCGGGAGGAGCAGCTCGGCGCGCCGTTCCAGTTCTTCGACATGACTCTGGTCGGCGGGGCGGTGACCCTGGTCGGGCTGGCCTATCTGATGATCGCCGGCTGGCGGCTCGCCCCGAAACGCGACGCCGGCGCGGCGGCGGACGAAGACGCCTCTCTGCGGGTGTTCGAGCTGTGGGCGCCGCTGAACTTCAACCGCCGCTACGAGGATGTGCAACAGGCGCTGCGCGAGGCGGAGGTGTCGCTGCTGGCCGTCTGGCGCGACCATGCCCGGGTCGTGCTGACCGCCGACGACCTGGTCCAGCCCGGCGATTGCCTGATCGTTTCGGCGCGTACCGATCCCTGGGTGGCGGCCAAGCCGCTGGATCTGCGCTTCGAGGCCCGCCGGATGAACGCCGAGGACGCCGTCACCGCGCGGCTGGTGGTCGGCGACGGCTCGCCGCTGATCGGCTTCTCCTACGGCGTGATCGACGCCCAGACCGACGGCGAGCTGCAGGTCATCGCGGGCGGCGACCGCATGGCGCGCGAGCGCCGGCCGCTGCGCGCGATGACCCTGCGGGCCGGCGACCAGATCGTGGTGCAGGGGCCGGCCGGCGTGCTGGCGGAGTATGTCCGCTACGGCCGGCTGTTGCAGTTGGACCGGCGTCTGACTGCGCCGCCCAAGCCGCGGCGAGCGGTCGTCAGCGTCGCCGTCTATGCCGCTGCGGTCGTCGCCACGGCGGCGTTCGGCGTGCCGGCGGCGCTGTCCTTCGTCGCGGCCGCCGGACTGATGATCGTGCTGCGCCTGCTGCCCGCCGACGAGGTCTACCGCTCGATCGACTGGCCCGTGATCGTGCTGCTGGGTGCGATGATCCCGGTCGGCAAGAGCTTCGGCGACAGCGGGGCGTCGGAGATCGCGGCGGCCTGGCTCAGCCACGCCATGGGCGACATGAGCCTGTTCTGGGCGCTGGCCGCGATGACCCTGGCCACCGCGATCTTCTCGATGTTTCTGAACAACGTCGCCACCGCCATCGTCATGGGCCCGGTGGCGATGCAGGCCGCCGTCGCCCTGGGCGCTCCGCCGGACGCCTTCCTGCTGGCGGTGCTGATCGGCGCCTCGTCGGACTTCCTCACGCCGATCGGCCACCAGAACAATCTGCTGGTCATGGGACCGGGCGGCTACCGCTTCCTGGACTATCCGCGGATCGGCCTGCTGATGATGGTCCTGGTGGTGCTGACCACGGCGCTCGTGCTGTCGCGCGTCTACGGCTAGTCCCAGGGGAGGGAGGCTTCCCCACGCAGAATCGCCTCGGCCTCGGCCGTGTGCTTGACGCCGGAGCGGTCGTGCAGGACCAGCGGCGGCAGCAGGACCAGCGGCGCCTTGCCGGTCTTGGTCGCACGCAGGATCACCCGCTTGGCCGGCTGATCGGCGTAGGGCTGGACCGGGCGGATGCGGAAGGAGCCGGCCTTGGGCGCCAGCTGGGCCAGCAGGTCGGCCAACCGGTCGGCGCGATGGATCACCGTGACCGATCCGCCCTCGCGCACGGCCTTGAGCAGGAAACCCGTCCAGGCCGCGAGCCCGCCGTCGGCCATCCAGGCCCCGGTCTTTTCCGGCGCCGGGGCGCGCAGTTCGCCCGGATCGTCGAAGAACGGCGGGTTGGCCATGACGGCGTCGAACGGGGCCAGGCCGAGGGTCTTGAACCCGGCCCGGACGTCGCCCTCGATAACTTCGACGCGATCGGACAGGCCATTGAGGCCCGCATTCTCGCGGGCGAGCGCCGCCGCCGTCGGATCGCGCTCCAGCCCCGTGAAGCGCGCCGCATCGCGTCGCGTCGCCGCGGCGAGCAACGCCCCGCCCGCGCCGCAGCCCGCCTCCAGAACGCGATCATCGGACTCGGCGTCGCAGGCCGCCGCCAGCAGGGCCGCGTCCATCCCTGCGCGATAGCCGCGCGCGGGCTGGCGAAGGCGGACCCTTCCGTTCAGCAATTGGTCCTCGGTTACATCCATGAGGGCGCCATCTCGGTCTTGTGCTCGTCCGTTCCGTGACCTATCCCGCCCATGACGACTCCCGCAACGGCGCCGGGCCGGGCGGGAAGCCAAGGAGCAGACGATCTTGGACGCAGC
>VFQQ010005503.1_pt1 | contig 10454 bp, 18 predicted proteins | sample 3512341 | NCBI WGS metagenome assembly VFQQ01 (sample SAMN10412373, study PRJNA504923) | tailings metagenome | isolation source: Relicate 2 Philex TSF1 revegetated site | place: Philippines: Tuba, Benguet | collected 2017-08-29
AGAGAAGATCGTTTCTCTTGACGAGTCCGTGCGTCAGCTGAAGGCACGTGAGGCTGAGTTAGAGGGCACAGTGGAGCAGCTGACACAGGACAAGGCAGCGCTGATAGTGGCTCAGGAGGAGCTGAGGGCTGACGTGGCAGATAAGGTCGGACTGTTGGACTCATTTGAGGCCAGGTTCCAGAGACAGTTCAGGTAAGAATCAGTACACCATCTGCACACATACACACACACACAGGCACACACACACACAAGCAGGCTGCAGCTAGGTTTCAGAGACAGTCCAGGTGCGTACAGAGCTCATACAACAGTATCATGGTATGGTACGGTACGGTATGGTATGGTATGGTACGGTATGCGTATGATAGGATTGTTGGTCAGGTCTCAGAGACAGCTCAGATGGGGGCTTATGTAGCGTGTGCACACGCGCGCGGGCGTGTGTACACACGCACACATGCAGCACAGCGCTGCAGACCGTTGGGAGTGAAAGCGAGTGTGTGTGTTGGACAGCTGTGCAGGGGCATGTGTATCTCTGTGTGCATCACTGTGTGTGCACCTTTGTGACTCCCCATACACACACAGGTCCTGGGAGGAGGAGCGCATGTACGCTCATGCATGTGTCGACATTCTCATGAAAGGTGTGCGTGTGTGTATGTGTGTGTGTCCACATGCAGGTCCTGGGAGGAGGAGCGCGGCACCCTGCAAGCTCAGATAGAGGCACTGAGGCGCGGTGCGGGCCTACCCGCCAGGGGCCGCTCCGAGGCCGGTGTGCGGGCTGGGGCTGGTGGCAATGGGGGCACGGATGACGAGCAGCGCACCCTTATACAGGAACAACTCAACGCAGCACTCGAGAGAGAGGTGAGCGCACTGTGTATGTGTGTGTGTGTGTGTGTGTACGTTTCCACCTGCGTTCTGTCAATGTCACTGCACTCGCTTACGCCCATAGGCTAGGGAATAGCTGAGAGAGGTGAGCTTTGCATCTGTGTGTGTACGTGTGCGCGCACACGCGCCTCTGTGGTGCCACTGCTTTTACATGCTCTGCACGTGTGTGTTGATGTCATGTCTCCCTCTGTGTGTGTGTGTGTGTGTGTGTCTTGACCTGCGTAACGTCACTGAACTCCCTCACGCCCATATGATGGTCGTACACGCACAGTCACCGTGATGTGTGTGTGTGTGTGTGTGTGTGTGTGTGTGTGTGTGCGTGCGTCCCCTACCCACATACAGGTCCTTCTCTTAGAGGCGTATGAACAGTTAGAGTTGAGTGTAGCCAGTGAGATTGATAAGGCACTGGCTAAACAGGCTGAGGACCTACAGTCAGCGGAGAGACGCGTGGCGTTCCTAACACAAGTGAGTAACATGCAGAGCGCACATGCACACCCACATGCATCCATGTACACACACAGCACATACACTTGCACACAGTCAGTGGAGAGACGCGTGGCGTTCGTAACCCAGGTATGGGGCCACTCACACGTACACACACACACACACACAAAGTGCAGCCGCACACGCCTAGACGCGCAGTATAGGCAGAGTGGGTCACAGAAAGAGGGTAGAAGTGTGTGTGGATGTGTGTGGATGTGTGTGTGTGTATACAGCGTATCGAGGAGGAGCGTAAGGGCGCTCAGGCATTACGTGATCATCAGAGTGTATTGGAGGATCAGATACGCGACGCTACACTACGTAACCAGCAGTACGAGGGGGGCGTGTATGGACTGCCACAGGTAACGTGTACACACACGCACACACGATTACACACACACATACGGACATATGTTTGTTGACCATGTGCGATTGTGGACAGAACAGCCTCTTTCAATGCGGGATATCCACCTATACCACATACACACATACAGACGTATGTTTCTACACAGTGTGATGGGGTTACCAGGCTTCCCCTTCTGTGGATGTGTGCGTGTGTGTGTGTGTGTGTGTGTGTATGTGTGTGTGTTAGGCTGTTGAGGAGATCCACCAGCTCAAGGATGCGATCTACAAGGAGCAGGGCAGGGTCAGGGATATGGTCACACAGATGAACACACTGATGAGAAAGGTACGATGAAACAATGCTCCTGTGCTCATGCTCGGGGCATCCCGGACAAATACAAACAGGCGCATGTGCGCCCATCAAATCATGGCTGTGTTCTTGTTTGTGCGCCCGCGCACGCGTGCACCCATCTGTGTTTGTTTACTTGTACACACGCGCGTGCTCGCGTGTGTGTGTGTTGCTGCCCTTGTGTATCATACTCACATACACAGGTTGAGGACCTATCCGATGAGAACACAGTGTTGCGTCGCAAGGCGGGTGTGTCAGAGTCTGACAAGGTGGACACCAAGGACGTGCGGATGCAGAAGGACGCGACCATTGCACAACTGAGGTCACTCAACGCACTGCTCGAGAGACAGGTACGGGGTCAATGTGTATGTCTGACACATACACACACACACACACAGTCGGGCTCGCGCTCTGCACTGCTATGTGTGTGTCACCTCTCAGGTCGCTGACCTAGAGGAATTCCGATGCAAGCTCTGCTCTGAGATCGTGCCGGCCATAGTTCATGTGGCAATGTGCGTGCGTGCGTGTGTGTGTGTGTGTGTGTGTGTGTGTCTACATGTGTGTGTCTACATGTGTGTGTTGTGTCACTCAGGTTGCTGATCTCGAGGAGGAGCGATGCAAGCTCCGCATGGAGATGAAGTTCCGTGCCAAGTACCACGGTCAACACGCGTTAGAGATGGGCCTGACACCCGAACAGCTGCTGCTATTGGAACAGATTGTAGATGATATCAAGAATGGACGTAGCCATGAGGCAAGGCTGGTGGACCAGCTCACACACAGGGTGAGTGCAACTTGACCTGCCCATCACACACGCCTGCTGGCTTTATGTTTCTGTGTCTGGGGCTGTCTGAGTGTGTGTGTGTATGTGTGCGTGTGGATGTGTGTGTGGATGTCGTTATCTCCTTATCTTGCGCTGGAGATTACACACGATGATGATACAGGACGACACGCGCGTACACAAACACACGCACACACTATGATCCATGTGGCGTGTGTGTGTCAGAGAACATAGGGCCATGCTACCATGACACGGAACAGGGAGAGTGTGGCTGCATGTGTGTGTCTGTGTGTGTGTTCACATTGTGTAGATTCGTTTCCTGGAGGTTCGACTAGGCGAGGTGATGGCATACGCAGACATCCCCCCCGCCATGCGCCCAGCGCTAAGCGAGTATGACCCTGTCACAGCGCTCACAGGCGCAGCGGTGCTCGCACCACAGACAACGCATGCGCACACAGCCGCCGCAGCCACTGGACCACGGTACGTGTGGAGACACACACAGACACACACACACACACACACACACGGCGCATGCACAAGCACACGCGAACAGACGTACGCAAAAGCGTGCTTTGTACTGCACGCTTGTTTCCCCGCTAATGCATGTTGTGTGTGTGTGTGTGTCCATGTGTGTGTGTGTATATGTGTGCGATATGTGTGTTTGTGTGTGCAGTGGTGGTGTGGATGTGAGGGGTAATCAGGTTCAAGCGCTCAAGGCCGCTCTACAAAAGACACTCGGCCTCATGAGACAGATCAACACAAGCCTAGGTGAGACACACACACACATACACACACATACACACACATACACACACACACACACACGGTGCTGCTTTTGTTGCCGTGGTCTGCTGAGCAGGACTATAAGCAGCAGTCCATGCAGTGCATACGGAGAGGGGTAACATCTGTGTGTGTGTGTGTGTGTGTGTGTGTGTGTGTGTGTGCGTGTGTGTGTGTGTGTGTGTGTGTGTGTGTGTGTGTGTGCGTGTGTGTGTGTGTGCAGCTGAGAAGCGTAACGTGAGTGACTCCCAGTACCAACAGTGGACACAGCAGGTCATTGACCAACTCACAGACATGGACAGGACACTCGACGCACTGCTAAGAAACCCCACACAAGCCAACACAGCGGCAGCAGAGGACCTGTCAGGCCTCCTGGGAGGCGCCGCTGGGGCGCAGCAGGCCGCGGGCCGCGCGCCCGCCACTGTGGCTGGCGGTGTGGTGGGCGGGGACGCGGGGTACCTGGCTGATGCGATGGCGGATGAGTTGAGGGATAAGCTGAGGGGGCTGGCGAGGCAGGTGGCAGATTTACAGGTATGTGCCACATACACACACACACACAGCCTCTGCACGCCTGCTTTGTCCTGTCCTGATTTGTGAGCCCGACACGGGCGAGTCCCCTGTCTGTATGCTCTGTAAGGCCGATTGAAACACACACACCGGCAGGCACACACGGGTATGACACTCGCCGTGAGACAGTTAGTGAAGCCGTAGGTGTGCGCAAACTCGGGGTTGTCCGCGCGCTGCGCTGTGCTGTTGGGCAAAATGCTACCAAGGAAGGCCACCATGCACACAACTGCCTGTGTGTGTGCGTGTGTGTGTGTGTGTGTGTCACAGGCCCAGGTCATCACCAAGGAGGGTGTGATTCAGCAGCTGGTGGATCAGAAGGCAGAAATGGAGAGGCGGTACGGCAAGCCCGTACAGGACAGGAAGACAGGTACGCAGTGCTGTATGTGCACAGCCAGTCTGGACACGCTGCCAGGCATAAGTAACAAAGGATATGCCGCACGGTGACATTGCATGCGTGCTCGAGATTGCTTAGCTGCAGACCCATGATAACTAATGTGCCTGTCATATTGAATTTGTGCTCTGTGGTCTGTCATGGCTCCCAAGAGCGCAAGGCAAGCAAGAGCGGGTGCGCAGTCCGTGCGTGCAAGCCTGTTGAACGGTGCCCTACTGATGTGGCCTGGTGATCTGCCGTAGTGACGCACTCATGTGCAGCTCGCCCTGATGCCATGTCATTGTGCGCTGTGTCCCTCGCAGACTTTGTTCCTCGTGCTGACTACGAGTCTCTGTGTCTCGAGTCAGCCTCTCTCAAGGAGCAGCTGGTGGCGTGTCTGGAAGAGCTGTCAGCCAGAGAGAGGGAGGCGCACGACCTGGCCGCACTCAACGCAAGGTCCGGCTGAGGAACACTACATACATACATACATACATACATACATACATACATACATACATACATACATACACACACACACACAGTCACACACACGTGCGCAGCGGCGCGTGCGCACGATGCTGCAAACAACATAAACGAGTTCTCTGGCCGTTGAGTTCTGCGGTATTCATGTGTGGAAGACACGTGAATCGTGTGTGTGTGTGTGTGTGTGTCATCACACACAGGTATCAGACCCGTATGCAGACATACAGTGATCAGGTCAAGGTACTGTACAGGGAGTACGCAGTCAACCTGGGCACATGGAAGAGTGAGAAACACATACTCGATAGAAAGGTAAGTGTGAGAGAGGCGTGAAAGTGTCTACACACAAGGCACAAATACACGCACACAGACGCCTCGCCAAATCACAAGCGCCGATGCGCAGGTGTCACAGCCGTGACGGATGCGTGCGACAAAAGCCCGCATGTGCCGATGTCCGTGGCATGGCATGGCATGCACGCAAGCAAGGTGACGTTTGTGTGTCTGTGAGTGTTTTTTTTGTGTGTGTGTGTCACACAGATCAAGAAACTCCAGGAGGATGCAGACGGCCATAAGGCCGCTGCCAGTGAGTACTCCAAGGGACTCGACACACTCTCACGTGGAGCGCTCAGTGACGTACAGAGGGAGCTGGCAGACACTGTCAGGCGCATGGCTGTCGTGCAGGTGCGCGTGTTTTTGCGTGTTTGCATTTCCGCGTCCCCTTGTGCGCGTCCTAAAACCTCCTTGTGCACTGCCTATATCTGTCCCCGCAAAAGCGCATTCAGAGCAACCTGCATAGGCCTACTGTAAGCGTATCGATGTAGATGGGTGTGGATAATCACCGCATGCACATACCAAAACTGCGCTTAGAGCAATCTCTATAAGCCGACTGCATGCGCGTGTGTTTTCGTGATTGAGCGGGTGCGCATTATCATGTGTACGTGTGTGTGTGTGTGTGTGTCGCGTGTGTCTGCACAGATCAAGCACGCCAAGATCGCTCGTGAGCTTGAGGCGTCCACCCTTCACGAGCGCGTGTTATCAAATCGTGGAGAGGAGCTCGAACAGGAGGTGCAGGACGTGTCCAGCACGTGTAGGGCCAGGATGAGGTGGCTGGAGCACGCGGCGGAGACAGCACGCAGACGCCTGGAGGGACTGCTGAGGGAGCTGCAGGGAGCGGTGCCGCTGACGGTAAGTAAAGAGTCAAGACTTCAGAATGTGGTTGTGTAAGTGCGTGTGTGTGTGTGTGTGTGTGCGTGTAAGGGAGCTGCAGGGAGCGGTGCCGCTGACGGCGAGTATACCACACACTTCAGTTTACACGTGTGTGCGAGCGATGCACCTGCGTGTGTGCTTATCTTTTGCACCCTGTGGAGAGTCGATACATCATGGTGTGCATGGGTGAAAGGTTGTGTGGGGTACCTGTGCATGTCTGTCTGTGTGTGTGTGTGTGTGTTCAAGTGCATGTATGTGTGCGCGCCTTGATGATCCGTGTATGCTGTGCGATCTGTATTGCGTGAATACCTCAACGGTGCATTGTATGTGTCTTCCTATGTTTTGTGTGTGCTCAGGCCCACCAGATGCTCGCTGACAAGCACGCCCGCCAGCAGGCCGAGCTGCGTCGTTGCATTGAGGAAGCTGCCCAGCAGGTGGTGTCCGCTGAGGAGCTATTCAAACTGAGGGATGAGGTCACACACTGGATGAGTAAGAGTGACGCACTGGCCGACGCAAACACAGAGCTGAGGTGCGTAAGACACCCACACACACACACACACACACATGCACAGACAACACCGTACCTCCCCGGCGCACACACTAATCTTACCGCCAGCCCCGTATCCCCCGCACACACACACAAGCTTCTGCAGTGCGGAGAGACACTCACAGTATTGTATGTGTGTATGTGTGTGTCAGGGAGCGTGTTCGTCAGCTCGAGCTAGTCCAGTCTCCGGAGTCCACAGGTCGCAACCTGGACATACAATTGGCACAGGAGCTTGTGGCCACACGTGTCGCACTGGACAGTGCGGGGAGACGTGTGACGCTGATTGAGTCTGAGAGAGACAGACTGCAGAGAACACTGCAGGAAACACAGGTGAGACTGAGACACAGTGCCCTGTCCCTTTGTTTTGTGTGTTCCCGTGTGCATGTATGAAAGAGGCGCCGTGCTCGTATGCGTACTTTGTCTGTGTATGTGTGGCTGGGCGCGTGTCTGAGCATGAGCACATTTGTGCATCAATGTGTGCGTGTGTGTGTGTGTGTGTGTGTGTGTGCACAGACGTTACTTAAGGATGTCGAAGACCGTCTGTCCCAGAGTGCCTCAGAGGTAGAGATGCTTAGGGCCAGTCGCGCAGCCCTAGAGAGACGCTATCAGGGGTGTAAGACTAAGGCTGAGGCAGAACAACTGCAGAAGGAGCTCGAGACACAGGCGGCTGCAGCGGCTGAGAAACACAATGACTACGCGAGCCTCTGCAACAGAACAGAGGTGCGGCCACACACACACACACCACCTTTGGACCTGGAACTTCAGCCCCATTCATACCCTAGTGTGTGCTACATGGCCACGCATACACACACACATGACACAGACCCATGCAAACCTGCCAACATGCAGAACAGTGCAGTTACCAGCGTAAAACTGCTGTGAGATTTGTGAGAAGTTTACAAGACACAGAGATTGGACGAGTAAGTCTGTGTGCGTGTGTGTGTGTACACAGGAGGCGGAGCGCAAGCTCGAGCAGGCTGTGCGTGACCGTCAGCGTCACCTCGCTGAGATCACCAACCTGCGTGCTGCACTTCGTGACATATCAAGTCACAGGGAGAGCGCGTCTGTGGTGGGCAAGCTACACGAGCAGCTCGACCACGCACTGGCCAAGGAGTGCCTTGCACGCAACGCCCTCAACAGATCGGAGCTGCACAGGTGCGAGATTCGTCATACATACACACACACACGCGCGCGCGCGCACAGGACGGACTAGATGTGCACATGTCCGGACGCACACCGCGGAGCAGTATGAAACGACGTTTGTGATTTGGCGAGGTGTGTGTGTGTGTGTATGTGTGTGTGTAGGTTTGAGGCAGAGAAGGCTATGCGTAAGGCCCAAGCTGAGATCGCCAGTCTGACAGCTCGACTAACCACATGTCAGGACCAAGCCAAGTGAGGCTTCACAAACTTCTTCAAACGCACACACAGACACACAGACACACACACACACACACACTCGCATGCGCAGCGCACACTGGCAAGCTTGTTCATGATGTTTGCGATAAGGCAAGCATTGTGTGTGTGTGTGTGTGTGTGTGTGTGTGTGTGTGTGTGTGTGTGTGTATCGTGTGTGTATTGGCAGGTGGTCAGACAAGCAGCGTAGTGAGGCACAGACTCAGCTAGACATCAGTCTAGCGGGTCGCACTGAGAACTGGAAGGCTAAACTGTGGTCTAGGAAGCTTCAACAGCTCAAGGTACAGTGTGGCACATGCACCTTAGTACAGAAGCGCATGCATGTCACTGGGGCAGTAGGGGACAGTATGGGGCTAGGAAGAAGTCCCTTGAACAGCTAACCAGTGAGCTCGGAAGCTGCAACAGCTCAAGGTAACGCAAGGCCAGTGCACTCAGAGCAGACTATTGAAATCGTGTCATCAGTATCTGTGGCTAGTGCCAGCGCATCAGACGCTACACCATAGTAAACGTAAGCATGCATATTACTGGGCAATTGGATGATGAGGCTTGTCATCAGACGCAAGGCGTGTGCGTTCCTCACATGTGTGTGTCTGTGTGTGTGTGTGTGTGTGTGTGTGTGTGTGTGTGTGTGTGTGTGTGTGTACACAGGCTCGCAATGACGCGGCTGCAGACATGTTGGAGAGGGCCAGACGTCGCATTAAGAAACTAGAGGACCAGCAGGCAGACCTACAGATCAAGATTGAAACGTCAGGGGTGAGATTCCACACACACATACAAACACACACAGACACACACACACGGCGTGGGGTAGAGACGCATGCTGGATACACATTTAACCCTTGTTGCCTCTATCCTTGCTTGTGGGTCTGTGTGTATGCATTTGTCAATCGTGTGCACATTCTTGTGAGTGTATATGTGTGTGTGTGTGTGTGTGTGTGTGTGACTTGTTCACAGGACCTGGCTGCTCTGTCTGGCAAGGGTGCGGGTGAGGTGGCGCGTGACGCTGCCAGGCTTCACGAGCAGTGCATGCAGCTACGCATGGAGCGTGGCAAGCTACAGCGTGAAGAGGTGCTTTTAAGAGAGAAGGTATACTACGTGGAGCGAGTCAACGCTGAGCTACACGAACTCATTGAAAAGTGAGCGTGAGAGAGTGACGCCCACGAAAATGTGACCACACATAAGCTGCCACACAGATTGTGACTAGCTGTCTGCACGTGCGCCTGTCCCCATCTACCCTAGCCCCGCCGTAGCATACCCTGGGACACACGCAGAGCCGTGTGGTGACACAGGAAAAACAGCTAGTTGCCCTGTGCAACGGCCTGCAGAAAGGGCTCACAAGGCTGTGGCTTCGTTGGGCTTCCATGCCATCCAACGCACATGAGCAGGGCGTGCGGCATGTGCTTGTGCATGACTCTGTGTGTGCGTGTGTGTGTGCGTGTGTGTGTGTGTGTGTAGGTACGAGTCTGAGTTCTTCCAGCAGCAGCAATTGTTAGAAGGTGACAAGGCGTGTGCAGTGTCTCAGGCCAGGGAGCTGCAGGACGAGTGTGTTAAGCTGCAGGAGAGGCTGGGTCAGCTGCTCGCACAACACGACACACACGCACTGGACCCCAGTAGACGCTCCCTGGTGGGAGGCGTCAAGGGTGAGCAATGACACACACACACACACACACACACAGAGACACAGTAGCGGGCGGCGTCAAGGATAGGTCAGGCCGTCGGACGCGGGCACATACACACACACACACAGAGACACAGTAGCGGGCGGCGTCAAGGATAGGTCAGGCCGTCGTACGCGGGCACATACACACACACACACACACACAGTAGCGGGCGGTGTCAAGGATGGGTCAGGTGGTTATATGCACACACACACACACACACACACACACACACTGCACCGAGGCTCATGCATGAAACGCCCTGCACACAGGATCCTGTTGCAATGACAGTGCTGCACTGAGTCTGTGTTCCCATCTGTCCTGTGTGTGTGTGTGTGTGTGTGTGTGTGCAGTCGGCGGTGACATCGCAGCGCGTCTCAAGGCGCACCTGTCCGCAGCCAATGCCAGCGAGCGCGACATCATGTTGAAACAGATTGACGCGCTGAGCGCTGCTAGACAGGAGGCAGAGCACCTGAGACAGGAGAGGAACGCGCTCAAGGACGAGGTGCAGGCACTGGTGAGTATGTGTGTGTGTGTGTGTGTGTGTGTGTTCCTACATTCTCGCTTTGATGCACAGCATGCGTACCCTGGGTGTGTGCGTGTAT
>VFQQ010005505.1_pt1 | contig 10451 bp, 10 predicted proteins | sample 3512341 | NCBI WGS metagenome assembly VFQQ01 (sample SAMN10412373, study PRJNA504923) | tailings metagenome | isolation source: Relicate 2 Philex TSF1 revegetated site | place: Philippines: Tuba, Benguet | collected 2017-08-29
CCCTCCGCGTCCTCGACTGGCACGGATCCAATGGCTAGACCGAGCACGTCGCTCCGCAGCGTTATCCCAACTCGAAAGTCGTGACGCCGAACACCCGTTCAAGGCGTAGCGGCGGAATTGCCCCGGTGTACATGCGTGCCGTCTCAAACACCGGCTTGAGCCCAAGAGATTCCGCAAGCATCACCGCATCGCGATTGGGGGCCGGAACGTCGAGAAAGGTCTCACCCCCGCCAACGTCGTCGATCAACGCAGCTAGGACTGTCTCTGCACCGGCTCTGTCGTCGGAAACCAGCGGACCGACCTTGAAACCTGCCCGGCAGGGACGGATCACGCCCCACGCCGCAAGCCTCCCATCGCGCATCAGAGCGCGGCCCCGGTGTCCCGGCGCTCTGAGCCAGGCACGCAGAAATGCACTTCGAGGTGCCGGAAAAACGGTGGCATCATCCGCCTCAATGGCCCCCGATGGCACATCGGCCAGCGCGACGGTACCGCGCCCCGACGCATGCGACCCGACAACCACACCGCCATATCGAATATTGGCGTAGGCGAGGGAAAACCCGGACATCCTATAGTGCGGCTGCCTCTCGACGACGCCATCGAGCCCAATCACACGATGGCCCGCATGCGCGAGGGCCGCATTCCAAATGCGCAGCCCAAACCCCTGTCCGCGCAAATCCTTGCGAACGATGTAAAGCCCAAGGAAGGCAAAACCATCGCCGTAGGTCACGCACGAGATGGTCGCCGCCGGTTCGCCGCCGAGTTCTCCGACAAGAAATCCCTCCGGATCCGCCACGACAAAGCAGGCGGCATCGGCAAGGCCCGGGTTCCAGCCTTCGGCCGCCGCCCAATCGATGGCCGTCGAGATCTCGTCCGGCCGCATCGTCCGGATGGTGAAGTCGTTCATGGGCAACACCTAAACCGCGCAGCATTTCGCCTTGTGGACTGGCGATCGATATTGCACGTGCACGAACTTCGGCGAAAGATGCTCGGGGAGACCGATGAAACACGACAGGAGACGCGTCATGCACCTGCTGACCACTGCCAAGTCCTGGTCCCTCCTCTGGATCCTTCTCGCTTTCGTCAGCGCAGCTCCGGCAAGGGCCGTCGAACCCAAGCTGCAAGGCACATGGGTAGCGACCACGGCCCAAAGTGACGGAAAAGTTGCCGATGACGTGGTTGGACATCGGCTCACTTTTTCCGGCGATGGGTTCGAGATCCAATCCAAGGACGGCAAACCGCTTTACGCTGGCACTGTTCAAATCGATCCCAGCTCCGAGCCTGTGGCCATCGACTTCATTCACGACGATGGCACGCTCGCTGGGAAAGTATGGAAGGGCGTCTACGTGCTGGACGGCGATACGCTGACGGTCTGCGACAATGCACCGAACCTGAATGCGGCCCGTCCCACCGCACTCGAAGCTGAAGCTGGCTCCGGCTACGTGCTGATCACGTTCAAGCGCACGATGCCCTGAGACGGACCGGACTATCACGACCATCGCCATGTGTTAGAAGACCCGTCGGAACCATGTGACTTGCAGAGTGCGCGGTCCTGGACGAGAGTGCTGCTCGGCAAGAGGACCGGATGCTGACGTTTTCCACCGACGACCTGCCGGCAAAGGACCGGTTCGACCATTGGGTGGAGGTCAGGGGCAAACAGCTCTTCGGCGTCACGATCGAGCTCGAAAAGGCAAAGCGGCTCGATTTCAATGGGCGCTTCTCGGCCACCGCCATTGGCGGCGCCACGCTGGCGGAGATGCATGCCTCCACGTATCGCGTCAGCCGCACTCAGGCTGACATCGACCGGCTGGCGAGCGACAGCCTTTGCATTTCGGAGCAGGTGCGCGGGCCAGGTTGGATGGACATCGGCCGCGACCGCGTTCGCGCCGTCACCAATGCGACGCTCATCGTCAGTCATTCCGACATGCCTTATGCCGGGATCCCGACCCGCACCGACGGCTTCCATTTCAGGATGCTCAAGATCCCTCTCAAGGGACGTGACACTCTTGCGCCAGGCGCACGCGCACTCGAGCACGAGCCTCTCGCCGGCGGACTGTGGCTGACGAAGCTGATCGGCGCCGGATTTGCGGCCCTTGTCGAGCAGGGCTCAACCATCGCGAATCCGGAAGCCGCGGTCGCGAACCTCGGTCAGCTTGCGTTGCTCGCGCGCGGACGCGCGGCGCCGGGTTCGCCCGAAAGCAGGTCAGCAATCCACTTCGGCCAGTACCATGTGGCGCGCCGGACCATGGCCGAGAACCTATTCCGCCCCGATCTCTCGCCGGCCCTCGTTGCGGGCCTTCTCGGCATCTCGGTGCGAAGCCTGCATCTCCTGTTCGAGCCAACGGGGCAAAGCTTCTCACGCGCGGTTACAGCGGTGCGTCTTGCCGAAGCGCACCGTCAATTGCTCGCGGATACGACGCGTCCCGTCGTCGACATCGCCTTCGCCTGCGGTTTCGAAAGCATGGCGACGTTCTATCGTGTCTTCCGCCAGACTTACGGTCTGACCCCGAGCGACCTTCGCGACGAAGCCGCCAAGCAACGATCACAGAGCACGCGAAGCGTCCTTTGCGCGCAATGAGACGACAACCCCTGATTCGCTCGGGCATAGAGTCTCGTCCATCTGAGGGAGGCTCAAAAATGAAACGTTATGCTGCTCTGATCGCCGTGCTCGCTTGCATCGCGTCGCCCGCCTTTGCCGACAAGAAATCCGACGATTCGAAGTGGATCGGTGACTGCGTGATCGAGAACAAGGATGAGGGCCAATCGGCCGATGTCGTCACCAAGTACTGCACCTGCATGAACAACCAGATGTCCGACAACGAGTCCCGTTCCATCACCGAGTGGGAGAAGGCCAATCCGAAAGTGATGGAGCAGTGCAGCAAAGAAGCGGGCTGGAAGGGCAAATAGTCGTTGTCTCCCGTCGAATAGGACAGGGGCGACTGCCTTTGCGCTGTATGAAATTGACGCCGGTTAATCAGCCTACGATATAATCGACGCGAATCGGCCCGCCGTTCTGCGGCGGCGGGCCGCTTTCGATCGGAGTGCCGGTGACCGGGCAATTCGATCCTGAAAGCATCGCTGCGAGCGTATCGAGAGGATGCCCTGCCAATGGAACCGCACGACACATCGGCACAGGCGCTGAGCCCGTGGCGCTCGATCTGGTGGAAACCTCAGGCAACCATCAAGAGTCTCGAAAGGCGCGATGACCGATCCTACGTGCATCTGCTTGCGGGCGTCGGCGGCATCAGCTCAGCGATTGCGACCTTGGGCCCGGCGAAAGACCTCCACTGGCTGGCCATCATCGTCATTGCGCTCGCGCTCGGGCCACTGATCGGCCTCGTGCGGCTCTATGTGAACGGAGCCCTCTTCGATTGGACCGGGCGCCTGCTCGGCGGCCGGGCGAGCCAACGCAGCTTGCGCACTGCCATCGCCTGGGCATCGGCCCCCGAGGTCTTGGCGCTCCCCATTCTTCTTGCGGCGATCGCCGCATTCGGGCCGGCGTTCTTGCCCGCCCTCGCCGGCACCGCAGGTAGCGACAATCCCGGCATCATCGCCGTCTCAGTCTTCGCATCCATTCTCTTCGTGTGGGCCCTGGTCATCGCCGTACGAACCGTCGGCGCAGTCCAAGGGTTCGGCGTCGTGCGATCGATCACCAACGTCCTGATCCCCACGCTGGCGCTGTTCGCGGTTGCGATGCTAATCCGCGTCTTCCTGTTTCAGCCCTTCACCATTCCCGCGGGCTCGATGAAGCCCACGCTTCAGATCGGCGATAACGTGTTCGCCAACAAGATGAGCTACGGCTATAGCCGGTACTCGGCGCCCATCGGTCCACGCTTCAGTGGACGCATCTGGCCGGCTGAGCCGCAGCGCGGCGATGTCGTCATCTTCAAGTTGCCGAGCAATCCTTCCTTCGACTACGTCAAGCGCATCGTCGGTCTTCCCGGTGACGAGATCCAGATGAAGGCCGGTGCCCTCTACATCAATGGCGTGCCCACGCCCAAGGACTACGTCGATGACTTCTCCGACACCGAATGCGATCCATCTCGCAGCTACTGCAGGCAGGTAAAGTACAGGCGATACCGCGAGACTCTGCCCGGAGGAGCGACCCATATGATCCTCGATCTCGAACCTGGAGGGGACTACGACAACACCCCTGCGTTCCAAGTGCCGGCTGGTCACTACTTCGTGCTGGGCGACAACCGGGACAACTCATCCGACAGCCGCATGCAAGTGGTGGGGTTCGTGCCGTTCGAGAACCTGATCGGCCGCGTCTCGCTCATCTATTTCTCGGCCAACAATCCGGGCAAGACGCAGGGCTGGCGCGATGCCTTCGCCAACATCCGCTGGGATCGCATGTTCAAGCGACCGCGCTGACGCTCGTCGCGTCGCAGCCCCTCAATTCTCGTCCATCTTGAGCGCGGCGATGAAGGCTTCCTGCGGGATCTCGACCTTGCCGAACTCGCGCATCTTCTTCTTGCCGGCCTTCTGCTTGTCGAGCAGCTTGCGCTTACGCGTGATGTCGCCGCCGTAGCACTTCGCGATCACGTCCTTGCGGAGCGCGCTGATCGTCTCGCGCGCGATCACCTTGCCGCCGATGGCCGCCTGAATCGGAATCTTGAACAGGTGCGGACGGATCAGCTCCTTGAGCTTTTCGCACATGGAGCGTCCGCGGCTTTCCGCACGCGTGCGATGCACGATCATCGACAGCGCATCGACGGGCTCGTCGTTGACAAGGATCGAGAGCTTCACGAGATCGTTCTCCTCGTAGCCCTTGATCTGGTAGTCGAACGAAGCATAGCCGCGCGACACGGACTTCAGCCGGTCGTAGAAATCGAACACCACCTCGTTGAGCGGCAGCTCGTAGACCAGCATGGCGCGCGTGCCGACGTAGGTGAGCTGCTTCTGCCGTCCGCGCCGGTCCTGACAGAGCTTCAGAACGGCGCCGAGATAGTCGTCCGGCACCAGGATCGTCGCCTCGATCCATGGCTCCTCGATGTGATCGATGCGAACCGTGTCGGGCATGTCTGCAGGATTGTGCAGATCGACAACGGAGCCGTCGGTCAGATGGATATGGTAGATGACCGATGGCGCAGTGGTGATGAGGTCGAGGTTGAACTCGCGCTCGAGCCGCTCGGTGATGATTTCGAGATGCAGAAGTCCGAGGAAACCGCAGCGGAAACCGAAGCCCAGCGCCGCTGAGCTTTCCGCCTCGAACGAGAAGCTGGCGTCGTTGAGGCGCAACCGCGCCATCGCATCGCGCAGATCTTCGAAGTCCGCCGCATCGACCGGGAACAGGCCGCAGAACACGACCGGCTGCGCCGGCTTGAAGCCCGGCAGCGGCTCGGACGTCGGATTCTTCTCGTCGGTCACGGTGTCGCCAACGCGCGTGTCGGCCACTTCCTTGATCGCGGCCGTGAAGAAGCCCACCTCGCCCGGCCCGAGTTCGGGAAGCATTTCCTGCTTCGGGCGGAAGATGCCGACGCGCTCCACCTGATAGTGGCCGCCCGTTGCCATCATCTGCACCTTCTGGCCGCGCTTCAGCACGCCGTCGATGACGCGCACCAGAACGACGACGCCGAGATAGGCATCGTACCAGCTGTCGACGAGCATGGCCTTAAGCGGCTTCGAGGCATCGCCCTTTGGCGGGGGCAGCCGCTCGACGATGGCTTCGAGGACGGCTTCGACGTTGAGGCCGGTCTTGGCGGAGACGCCGATCGCATCCGATGCGTCGAGGCCGATCACGTCCTCGATCTGCTTCTTGACCCGGTCTTCGTCCGCTGCCGGCAGGTCAACCTTGTTGAGCACCGGCAGGATTTCGAGGTTGTTGTCGAGCGCCTGGTAGACGTTGGCCAGCGTCTGGGCTTCGACGCCTTGGCTGGCATCCACGACCAGGATCGCGCCCTCGCACGCCGCCAGCGACCGCGACACTTCGTAGGCGAAGTCCACGTGGCCCGGCGTGTCCATCAGGTTGAGCTGATAGGTCTTGCCGTCCTTGTATTTGTAGTCGAGGCGCACGGTCTGCGCCTTGATGGTGATCCCACGCTCGCGCTCGATGTCCATCGAGTCGAGGATCTGCTCCTTCATCTCGCGGTTCGAAACGTTGCCGCAGATCTGAATCAAACGGTCCGACAGCGTCGATTTGCCGTGATCGATGTGCGCGATGATGGAGAAGTTGCGGATCAATGAGGTGTCGGTCATGGGCGCGTGCTTATCACCTTGCGCGACACCGCAAAAGGGCGATCCACCCCTCTGTGGAAGCGGCCCGTCACCGCGCCCTGCGACCTCATCAGCTCATTGGATTAGAATAGTTCTAATAATTACAACAACCTATTGAGGGGCCACCGATATCGTCCGGCACACGGCGGCAAACACCCGCACGGGGCGGGCCCCTTAGTCTTGACGTTGCCATATGGGTCGGCATGAGTGGCGGCGAACCGAAAGCCGGATGGATCGAAATGCGATTTGCACGCCCCTTTGCCGCTGCCTCTCTTGCCCTCTCCGCACTCGTTGTATCGTCGGGCATTCCGGCCACGGCAGGCGGCATCGAGTTTGGCCCTCCCGGCGAGGCATCGAAGGCCAAGCCCCAGAAAAAGAAGGCTCAGCCAGCGGGAACCCCGGGCGCTCCTGTGGAAGGCGGACCGGCGACCGCGGCTCCGCCGGCAACACCCTCGACCGCCGCTACACCGGCAGCTGTCCAGGCTCCGGCCGTCCCGCAAGCGGTCGGCCGCGTCTCGACCAAGGGCTTGCCGCCCCCTCCGGCCCCCCGCAATTGCAAGACGAGCTGGAGCTTCGACACCTGGATGCGGGACTTCCGGCGTGAGGCGGCCGCGGAAGGCATCAGCCAGCGCACCATCGCGATGGCGCTCGACGGCATGACGCCCGACCAGGGTGTCATCGCCCGCGACCGCCGTCAGGGCTTCTTCGCGCAGAGTTTCCTCGATTTCTCCGCCAAGCTCGCCACCCCGAACCGCGTCACCAACGGACGCGCCCAGATCCAGAAGAACCGCGAAGCCTTTGACCGCGCGGTAAAAGAATTCGGCGTGGACCCTGGCGTCATCACCGGCTTCTGGGCCCTCGAAAGCGATTTCGGCGCGGGCATGGGCAAGCTGCCGATCATGCGCTCGCTCGTGACGCTCGCCTACGATTGCCGCCGCGGTCCGATGTTCCGCGACGAGCTCAAGGCCGCGCTGCAGATCATCGATCGAGGCGACATGACCCCTGAGACGATGATCGGCTCCTGGGCCGGCGAGATCGGCCAGACCCAGTTCCTGCCGACCCGCTATCTCGAGCACGCCATCGACTATGACGGCGATGGGCGTCCGGACCTGTTCGGCAACGCAACAGACATCATCGGCACCACCGCCAACTACATGAAGCACCTTGGCTGGCGTTCCAACGAGCCGTGGCTGCAGGAGGTGCGCGTACCGGAGCAGCTGCCGTGGGATCAGTCGGATCTCGCAATCAAGCATCCGCGCTCGCAGTGGGCCGCCTGGGGCGTCACGAAGGCCGACGGCCAGCCGCTCGAGAAGGATGCGATGCAGGCGTCGCTGCTCCTACCGATGGGCCGTTACGGACCGGCGTTCCTCGCCCTGCCGAACTTCGACGTCTACCTGCAGTGGAACCAATCGCTCAACTACGCGACGACCGCCGCCTACCTCGCCACGCGCATCAACGGCGCGCCCGCCATGCGCCGCGGCCGCGAGGGCATCCCCGTGCTCAACATCGACGAAGCCAAGGAGCTGCAACGCCAGCTCGCGGCCCGCGGATACGATGTCGGCGAGATCGACGGATTGATCGGTTTGAAGAGCCGGCAGGCCATAAAAGACATGCAGATCAAGTACAAGTTGCCTGCGGATTCCTATCCTACGCCGGAATTGCTTGCGGCGTTGCGCAACGGCTGATCCCCGCAGCTCTCCGTCACAATCCCTTTACCATCAATGCGCCGGGTTATTACCAATCCGGCGCAGACGGCCCATCATTGGCCAACGAGCGCGGGGGCGTCCGTTTCGCATTGGTTTGATCGAGTTTCCCGAGCGCGTGTGGCGTTACGGCCCTCGCAACAAGAAACCGGCAATATTTGCAGCCCAGAGCATTTTCCGGCGGCCAGCGCCGTCGTAATACGTAATCTAAGTCGATTGCAAAAAGACGCGACGGGTAGGGAGTAAGCGCTGTGCAACGGACGGTCGTGAGTGGTCTCGAAGAACGCTTGGCCCAAATTGGCGTAGTCGCAGACCAGGAGTATGGCACCCCCCACGAGCTCGAAGCAGCACTCCGGTCGGCTTACCATCTCATCTACGACACCGACTTGACCGAAGCCGATCGCCGCGAGGTCGCGCACGCGGCGCCCTATCTCATGCACGGTCTTTTCGCAGCCCGCATGCGCCTGCGCGACCGCATTGCGGTCTGGCAATCGCAAGGAATCTTTGCCCGCCCCGCGCAGAATGCGCTGAGGGATGTCTTCCGCATCTCAAGATACGCCTCCGACATGCTGGGCGAAATCGCGTCCGGCAACCTGAGGCTCGCACCGGGAGAGAAGAGCAGGCGCGCGTTCACCGGCACGTCTTGGAACACGCTTGTGCATCGCGCCTACGAAAACGGTCACAACATTCCGTTCAGATCCGGCGACGTGCTGATCATGCGGGGAAGTGCGCACAACAGCGCGGCGATCGCGCGTATCGGTGACGTCGACACTCAGTTCAGCCACACGGCCATCGTCTATATCGACCCCGACGGCAAGCACTGGCTCGTCGAGGCCCTGATCGAGGATGGCGCCGTCATCAACACCCTCGAGCACGTGCTCGATCACAACCTCGGGCGCGCCGTTCTCTATCGCTTCCATGATGCGACCGTCGCCGCCCGCGCCGCGGAGCTGGCTTATGCCCGCGTCCTTGCGACCAAGACCGGCCACGCCCGGCACATTCCCTACGACTTCACCATGCGCCTCAAAGGCCGCCGCTCGCTCTTCTGCGCCAAGCTCGTCGCCCAGGCCTATTCCGACGCCAGCAACGGCAAGGTCGTGCTCCCGGCCTACAAGACGAAATTCGATCTGCGCAACAACAAGGCCTTCTTCAAGAGCATCGGAGTGCGCGCAAAGGAGACGTACGCGCCGGGCGATATCGACCTCGACCCGCGCTTCGATCTCGTCGCCGAATGGCAGGACTACAGGTTGACGCCACTCCTGCGCCGCCAGGACATGGTGATGACCAAGTTCTTCGAGTGGATGGAGACCCGCGGCTACGCGTTCAAAGAGGATCTTTTCGTCAAGTTCATTGCCGTGTTCGGTCGGCTGTCGAGCTATCTCTCGGACGAGAGTAAGAACTTGATGTCCAGTGTCGTGCCCAAGGTGCCGCGCAACATGAGCCGCGCGTGCATCGCCACCATTGCTATGCTGCACAAGTCCGCGGAAGAAGTGATGCCGTCGCTCAATGCACTCGACGACGATCACGTGCGGATGACGGGCTTCCCGCTTCATGCCCGCGAAATGCTCACTCACCTCGAACGCCTGCGGGAAATCTCCGACGGAGGCATCGGCTATCTGCGCGGCCCGGCATAGAGAGCCGGTTGGATTACCGCTCGACGGGCGGCGCCGGCGCCATCGGGCGCAGCGCGATCCTGAGGCAAAGGTACAGGAAGAAGTACAGCACTTCCCAGCTCAGCAGCGTCGTGAGCTTGAGCCCCAGCCCGGCGTAGTTGTCGTTGAAAACGGCATCGAGTAGCAGCAAGGCAAGCGCCGGAAAGAACACGGCGAACGGCGCGCGAGCGGCACCACGCCAGCCGCCACCAAGCGCCGACCAGGCCACGATATGGGCCAGTACAAAGACCAGTATGAGACTGAGCGCACACATGGGTGCCACCTCCACAGGCCATCCGCCCGCAGAGCAAAGCTAACAAAGCCGCGTCAATCCCCAGTTGAGCGCTTCCATAAAATTGTAGGAATCTGCAGAAAAGGCCGTCCTAGGGCCCTTTGGGCTTGGGCGGCGCAGGCCCGGCCTCGAAATTCGGCACGCGATCGGTCGTGATATCCCAGTGCGGCCGGCGCTTCGTGAAAAGGATAACCTCGGGCTCGAACCAGCTGCTGTCGTCGAACGACCCGGCGGCCATAACGATCATGCCCGGACGCGCCTTGCTGTAGAGGAAGACGCGCCCACCGCAGGTCGGGCAGAAGTGCCGCGTGAGGACATTGCCGCTGTCGGCCGTACTGGCAAAGCTCGCCGTCGTGCCCGTCACCTGCACGTCCTCCGCGCGGAAGATCGCATTCGACATGTGCCCCGTGCCCGAAGCACGCTGGCAATCGAGGCAATGGCATTGCGCCATCCGAATCGGCGTCCCTCTGACAGCAAAGCGGACCGCGCCGCAGAGACAGCCGCCGGTCGCGTTCACCTCAGCCACCATGACCGCTTTCCCTACTGCCTACTGCCTACTGCCTACTGCCTACTGCCTACTGCCTACTGCCT
>VFQQ010005506.1_pt1 | contig 10449 bp, 9 predicted proteins | sample 3512341 | NCBI WGS metagenome assembly VFQQ01 (sample SAMN10412373, study PRJNA504923) | tailings metagenome | isolation source: Relicate 2 Philex TSF1 revegetated site | place: Philippines: Tuba, Benguet | collected 2017-08-29
TCCATCAGCCGCACCTTGGCGCGCGGCGCGTAGTGCGATTCCAGCGTGCCCGAGGCGCGCGGCGCGGCCCCGTCGCGCGCGCGCAGCGGCTGGCCGGCGATGGCCTCCAGCCGCGCCGGCGTGAGCACGCCCGGACGCAGCAGCACCGGGTGGCCGCGCGTGCAGTCCACGATGGTCGATTCGATGCCCACGGGGCAGGCGCCGCCGTCGAGCACCAGCAGCGCGTCATCGGCCAGCGCGGCGAACTCCTCCATCACGTGCGCGGCGCTGGTGGGGCTGACGCGGCCGAAGCGGTTGGCGCTGGGCGCGGCCACGCCGTGCACGCCATGCGCGGCGGCGGCGCGCAGCACGGCCTGGGCCACGGGGTGCGAGGGGCAGCGCAGGCCGACCGAGTCCTGCCCGCCGGCGGCCACGGCGGCCACCTCGGCGCGGCGCGGCAGGATCAGCGTGAGCGGGCCGGGCCAGAGCGCGGCGATCAGGCGCTCGGCGAAGGCCGGCACCTCGCGCGCGTAGTGGTCGATGGCGGCGCGTGGCGCATCGGCCGCGACGTGCACGATCAGCGGGTGGTCGGCCGGGCGGCCCTTGGCCTCGAAGATGCGCCGCACCGCGCTGGCGTTGTCGGCGTCGGCGGCCAGGCCGTAGACGGTCTCGGTGGGCAGGCCCACCAGGCCGCCGTCGGCCAGGCGCCGCGCGCCCTGTTCGATGGCTTCGGGGCGCGACGCGTCGAGCAGCAGCGGCATGGCGGGCCTAGAGCGGCGGCAGGCCCAGCAGGGCCAGCGCTTTCGCGGCGGTGCCGCGCACCGCGGCCACCGTGGGGCCGGTGATGTTGAGGTGGCCCATCTTGCGGCCCGGGCGGGCGCTGGCCTTGCCGTACAGGTGCAGGTGCGTGCCGGGCAAGGCCAGCACCTCGTCCCAGGGGGGCGTGACGGGCGTGTCGCTGGCCTGCGCGTGCCGCGCGTTCGGGGCGAACCACAGGTCGCCCAGCAGGTTGAGCATGATGGCCGGGCTGTGCTGCACCGGCGCGCGCAGCGGCAGGCCGGCGACCGCGCGCACCTGCGCCTCGAACTGCGAGACGTCGCAGGCGTTCTGCGTGTAGTGGCCGCTGTTGTGCGGGCGCGGCGCCATTTCGTTCACCACCAGGTCCAGGCCGCCGCGGCCGTCGTCGACGATGAAGTACTCGACGCACAGCACGCCCACATAGCCGATCTGCTGCGCAATGGCCACCGTGGCGGCCTGCGCGCGCTGCGCCAGCGCGGGGTCGATCGCGCCCGCGTGCACCTCGGTGATGGCGAGGATGCCGTCGCGGTGCGTGTTCTTCTGCACCGGGAAACACACGCTGGTGCCATCGGCACCGCGTGCCACGATCACCGAGCACTCGGCGCGCAGCGGCATGAGCTTTTCGAGCACGCAGGCCACGCGGCCCAGTTGTTCCCACGCGGCGGCGAGTTCGGCGCGGGTCTTCACGCGCACCTGGCCCTTGCCGTCGTAGCCCATGCGCGCGGTCTTGAGGATGCCGGGCAGCAGATCGGCCGGCACCGCGGCGAGCTGTTCGGCGCTTTCGATGGCCGTGTGCGGCGCGGGCAGCACACCGCCGCCGGCCGCGCTGCGCGCGAAGTGGGTCTTCTCCTGCAACCGGTCCTGTGCGATGGCGACGCAGGCTGCGGCCGGCGCCACCGGGCGCTGCGCGGCCAGGGTGGCCAGCGCCTGCGCGGGCACGTTCTCGAACTCGGTGGTGATCGCGTCGCTCAGGCGCGCGAGCTCGGCCAGGCCGGCCGGGTCGTCGTAGGCGGTGCGGATGTGGTGGTGGCTCACCAGGCCGGCCGGGCTGTCGGCGTCGGGGTCGAGCACCGCGGTGAAGTAGCCCATGGCCTGCGCGGCCTGCACGAACATGCGGCCGAGCTGGCCGCCGCCCATCACGCCCAGCGTGGTGGGGCGGCCCGAGGCGTCGGTGGCGCCGGGAAGCAGGGGGGGCGTTGCGGTCATGCGTGGGGAGGCAGGGTCATGGCCCGCGCGGCCTCGGTCTGTTCGGCGCGGAAGGCCTGCAGTTTCTGTCGCAGGGCCGGGTCTTCGCCGGCCAGCATGGCCACCGCGAACAGGGCCGCGTTGGCCGCGCCGGCGGGGCCGATGGCGAAGGTGGCCACGGGCACGCCCTTGGGCATCTGCACGATGCTGTGCAGCGAATCGACCCCACTGAGGTGCTTGCTCGCCACGGGCACGCCCAGCACGGGCACCACGGTCTTGGCGGCCAGCATGCCGGGCAGGTGGGCGGCGCCGCCCGCGCCCGCGATGATGGCCTTGAGGCCGCGCGCCGCGGCGGCCTCGGCGTAGGCGAACATGTCGTCGGGCATGCGGTGGGCCGAGACCACCCGCGCCTCGTGCGCGACACCGAACTGCTGGAGGATCTGCACGGCGTGCTGCATGGTGTCCCAGTCGCTGCTGGAACCCATGACCACGCCCACGTGGATGGGGTTCATGGGGATCGGCTTTCGGCCCGCGGGGCCTCCGGTAAAGTCACGATTTTACGTTTCGGCCCTTGTGCCCCCCGAGCCCGCCATGATCGACGTCACCATCGCCAACTTCGAAGCCGAGGTCATCCAGGCCTCGATGCACACCCCGGTGCTGGTGGACTTCTGGGCCCCGTGGTGCGGCCCGTGCAAGGTGATCGGCCCCATCCTGGAAAAGCTCGAGGCCGAATACGCGGGCCGATTCAAGCTGGTGAAGATCGATTCCGACCAGGAACAGCAACTGGCCGCTGCCTTCGGCATCCGCAGCATCCCCACCTGTGTGTTGCTCAAGAACGGCCAGCCGGTCGATGGCTTCATGGGTGCGCTGCCCGAGGGCCAGCTCAAGGCCTTCCTCGACAAGCACGTGCCCAGCGCGGGTGAGGTCGAGGCCGAGGCGGAAGAAGCCGCTGCACAGGAGGCGCTCGCTGACGGCGACATCGAGGCAGCGCTGGAGCGGCTGGAGCAGGCCGTCAAGGCCGACCCCGAAAACGACGACGCGCGCTTCGACCTGGTGAAGCTGCTGCTCGAACTCGGCCAGGACGACGACGCCAAGGTGGCTTTCGCCCCGGTGATCGCCAAAGCGGAATCGGTGCGCCGGCTCGATTCGCTCAAGCGCTGGATGGCCGCCCGCGACGCGCAGGCCGCTGTGGCCGACCCGGACGCGCGCGTGGCCGAGCTGCAGGCCGCCATCGCCGCCAACAAACGCGATTTCGCTTCGCGCTACGCGCTCGCCCAGTTGCTGTTCGCCTACGGCCAGTGGACGGCCGCGATGGACGAGTTGCTGGAGATCCTGATGCGCGACAAGGCCTGGAACGAGGACCTGGCGCGCAAGACCTACATTGCCGTGCTCGACGTGATCGAGCCGCCCCGGCCCAAGGTGGCCGAAGGCCAGGTGCCGCCGGAAGACCCGACGGTGGCGACGTACCGCCGCCGGCTGTCTTCGGTCGTCCTGAGTTAACCGACGAGCCGCGTCAGCGCCTCGCGGTATTTCTCGGCCGTTTTCTCGATCACCTCGCGCGGCAGGCGCGGCGAGGGCGGGGTCTTGTCCCAGGGCTTGCCGTTCACCTTGGCGCCCTCCAGCCAGTCGCGCAGGAACTGCTTGTCGTAGCTGGGCGGGTTGCTGCCTTCGGCGTAGCTCTCGGCCGGCCAGTAGCGCGAGCTGTCGGGCGTGAGCACCTCGTCCATGAGCACCAGCTTGCCGGCCTTGTCCAGGCCGAACTCGAACTTGGTGTCCGCGATGATGATGCCCTTCTTGAGCGCGATCGCCGCGGCGGCCTTGTAGAGCGCGATCGACACGTCGCGGATCTGCGCGGCCAGTTCGGGGCCGATCATCTCGACCGTGCGCTCGAAGGTGATGTTCTCGTCGTGCTCGCCCATGGCCGCCTTGGCCGCCGGGGTGTAGATCGGTTCGGGCAGCTTCGAGGCGTTCTGCAGGCCTTCGGGCAGCGGCACGCCGCAGACCGAGCGGCTCTCCTGGTACTCCTTCCAGCCGCTGCCAGCCAGGTAGCCGCGCACCACCGCTTCCACCGGAATGGGCTTGAGGCGCTGCACCAGCATGGACCGGCCCACCACCTGCGCCCGCTCGGCCGGCGTGACCACGCTTTCGGGGTCTTCGCCCGTGAGGTGGATGGGGCAGATGTTGAGGCCCTTGGGGCCCAGGCGGTCGAACCAGAACAGCGACAGCCGGGTGAGCAGTTCCCCCTTGCCGGGAATGGGTTCGCCCATGATCACGTCGAAGGCGCTGATGCGGTCGGACGCCACCATGAGGATGCGGTCGTCGCCAACGGCGTAGTTGTCGCGCACCTTGCCGCGCGCGAGCAGCGGCAGCGACGTGAGGTTGGAGGTGTGCAGGGCGGAGGTCATGGCGCGGTGGAATCCGGAAGGCGAGAAAAAAGGCCCGTTGAACGCTCAACGGGCCTTGCGCAGTTCGGCCGGATTATCGCAAGTTGGCGGGCGCCCCCGCCAATGCCCGACCGCCGCTCACGCCGGGCTCACTTCGCAGCCAGCCCCAGGCGCTCGATCAGCGCCTTGTCCTTGGCGAAGGTCTCGCCGGCCCACTTCTTGTAGTCGTCGCCGTTGCGGTACCACACGGCCTGGTTGAGCTGGCCCAGCACCTCCATGTGTTTGGGGTCGTCCATCGCCTTCTTGAAGGCGTCGTGCAGCGCCTTCACCACGGCAGGGTCCATGCCCTTGGGGCCGGCCAGGCCGTAGGGCGAGGTGGACACCACGCCGTAGCCCAGCTCCTGCGCGGTGGGCACCTCGGGCCAGCGCTGGGTGCGCTGTTCGCCGAAGGTGACGAGCAGGCGCATCTGGCCGCCATCGACGTACTTGTCCCAGCCACTCGCGTCGCTCTGGGCCATCACGTGGCCACCGAGCAGCGCGGCCTGCAGGTCGGCGTTGCCCTTGAAGGGCACGTGCGTGAGCTGCACCTTGGCGTTGCCGGCGAGCTCCTCCATCAGCAGGTGCGGGCTGCTGCCGGTGCCGGTGGAGCCGTAGTTGATCGCGCCGGGCTGCTTGCGCGCGGCCTCGATGTAGTCCTTGAAGGTCTTGTAGGGCGAGTCGGCCTTGACGGTGAGGCCGAAGGTGTAGCCCGAGACGCCGATGATGTAGGTGAAGTCGGTCAGCGGGTCCCAGTTGGTCTTCTGCATGTGGGGCATGCGCAGCAGGCCGAGCGGGAACTGGGCGATGGTGTAGCCGTCGGGCTTGGCGGTCTGGGCCATGGTGGCGGGGCCGAGCGTGCCGCCGGCGCCGGGCCGGTTCTCCACCGTGATCGGCTGGCCCAGGTGCTTGCTGGCAATCTCGGCCAGGGTGCGCAGGTGGCGGTCGGTCGAGCCGCCCGCGGGCCAGGGCACGATGAGCGTGATCGGACGGCTGGGGTAGGCCTGGGCGTGGGCCGATACCCAGGGCGCCGCGGCGCTGCCAGCGGCGACACCTGCTAGCAGCAGCGTGCGGCGGCGGATGGTGGGCGGGTTTGTTTTTGTCATCGTGTTGTCTCCTTGCTGGGTGGGTGCCGGGTGGCGATGGATGCCGCGCTTGGCACGGCGCGGTGAACGCTAGGGTGGGGCGGTGGCGTCGCGCGCGGCCTGCTGCTCCTGCAGTTCGCGCCACATCACCTTGCCGCTGCCCGAACGGGGCAGCGACGCCACGAATTCCACGATGCGCGGGCTCTTGTAGGCGGCCATGTGGCCGTGCGCCCAGTCGATCACGTCCTGCTCGCTGACCCGGCCGCGCTGCTCGGGGCGCAACACCACCAGGGCCTTGACGCTCTCGCCGCGCCGCGCGTCGCGCACGCCGATCACGCAGGCTTCCTGGATGGCGGGGTGGTGGTACATCAGCGCCTCCACCTCGGCGGGCCAGACCTTGTAGCCGCTGGCGTTGATCATGCGTTTGAGGCGGTCGGTCATGAAGAAGTAGCCCTCTTCGTCGACGTGACCCAGGTCGCCGGTGCGCAGGAAGCGCTGGCCGCCGATCTCGATGAAGGCCTGCGCCGTGGCCTGCGGCTGGCGCCAGTAGCCCTGCATCACCTGCGGGCCGCGCAGCACGATTTCGCCGGTCTCGCCCACGGGCCGCTCGGCCCCGGTCTCGGGGTCGATCACGCGGGCGTCCACCTCGAACACCGGCAGGCCCAGGCACTGCGGCTTGGGCCGGTGCGGCGGGTTGATGTGGGTGGCGCCCATGGCCTCCGTCATGCCGTAGCCCTCGATGTAGTCGCGGCCGGTGAGGGCCTTGAGCCGTGCGGCCAGGGCGTCGGGCATGGCCGCGCCGCCGCCGCGCACGCAGCCCAGGCGGGAGAGGTCGACGCGCTCAAGGTCCGGCTGCGCAAGGAAATCGATCACCATGGTGGCGATGGCCTGCCACACCGTGACGCCGTAGCGCTGCATGCAGTGCGCGGCGGCCTCGCGGTCCCAGCGCGAGAGCACCACCAGCGTGGCGCCCGCGTACAGCGGCCCGTTGAGGCTGCCCGACAGGCCGGTGACGTGGAAGAAGGGCAGCACCGCGAGGCAGACCGCGTCGGGCGTGGTGCCGAACCAGCGCACGCCGCCCACCAGCGTGGCCATCACGCTGCGGTGGGTGTGCATGCAGCCCTTGGGCAGGCCGGTGGTGCCCGAGGTGTAGGGCATGGCGCAGAGGTCGTCGGGGCCGGTGGTCAGCGGTGCGGGCGTGCGGGCGGCGGCCACCGCATCGGCCCAGGCGACAAGACCCTCGCCCTTCAGCGGCATGCGCGGCGCGGTGACGAACTCCGGCACGCGCAGGTCGGTGGGCACGCGCAGGTGGTCGCTGTAGGTGGCCACGACCACATGCCGCAAGCCCTCGCCGTGGGGGTCCATGAGGGGGCGCACCTGCGGCAGCAGGTCCTGCGCCACGAAGGCGGTCTGCGCGCCGCTGTCGGTAAGGCAGTGGCGCAGTTCCTCCACGCGGTTCATCGGGTTCACCGGCACCACCACCGCGCCGGCGCGCAGGATGCCGTAGAAGGCCAGCGCCCACTGCGGGCTGTTCTGCATGCACAGCAACACGCGGTCGCCCGGCTTCACCCCGCACACCTGCTGCAGGTGGCCGGCAATGTGCCCGGCCTCGCGCAGGAAGGCCGCGTAGGTGAGCGGCGTGTCGTAGAAGACGGTGAAAGGCTTGTCGGGGAAGCGCGCAGCCGACACCTCGAGGTTGTAGAAGACGTGCGTCTGCGGCAACGTGAGGTGCTGGGGCAGACCGGGCGGCCAGTGGGCCGTGTTCAAGGGCATATCGTTCATTCCGCTGAGCGGAAAACAATTGGGCTGACGGTCAATATACGGTTCGACTTCTTTCCATGTAAATGCCGATCAGGGAAAGCGATCATGGGCTGGCCGACGAGCGTGCGCGAGAATTCCGAAGTGCGGAATATGAAGGCGAGATATTCCGGTCTGCAGAAAAAGGAGCCAGCATGGGTCGGCAGCGCCACACCACCACCAGCCCGTTCGAAGAGGCGGACCCCGCCGAAGACCGCCGGTTCGTCACCGCGCTCGCGCGCGGCCTCACGCTGCTGCGGTGTTTCAGCCCCTCGGACCGCTGGCTGGCCCACCAGGAGCTGGCCCGCCGCGCCGGCCTGCCGCAGGCCACCGTCTCGCGCCTGACCTACACCCTCACCAGCCTGGGCTACCTGCGCCACCGCCCCGCCACGGGCGAGTACGCGCTGAGCCCGGCGGTGCTGTCGCTGGGCTTCAGCGTGCTGTCGAACTTCCAGGTCGGGCGCATCGCCCGGCCGTTCATGGAAACGCTCGCCGAACACACGCAGGCCGCGATTTCACTGGGCGTGCGGCACGACACCTCGGTGGTGTACGTGGCGCATTGCCGCAGCACGGCGCGCCTCATCCTCGGGCTGGACGTGGGCACGCGCCTGCCGTTTGCCGAGACGGCGATGGGGCGTGCGATCTGGTGCACCGCCAGCGAAGGCATGCAGGCGCTGATGGCGCGCCGCCTGCAGGCCGAATCGCCCGAGCGATGGCCGGAAAGAGAGGCCGGCCTGCGGCGCGCGCAGGCCGAATGCGCGCAGCGCGGCTACGCGGTCTCGGCCTCGGAGTGGGAGGCAGAGATTGCCGCCATCGGCGTGGGGCTCGATCTGGGGGACGGGCGCGAGCCGCTGGCACTCACCGTCGGTGGGCCGGCCTCGCGCCTGCACGGTGCGCTGCTGCACGAGGATTTCGGTCCGGCGCTGGTGCGCACCGGGCGCGAGATCGTGGCGGCCATTCAAGCCGCCGAGTGGGAGGACTGAACCTTCAGTTCACGACCTGGGCCAGTTCGCCCTTGGCGTACTTGGCCGCAACGACCTGGAGGCTCTCGCCCTTGATCTTGCCGGCCTGGCCTTCGCAGCCGAACTCGATGTAGCGCTGCTTGCAGACCTGCTTGGCGGCCTCGCGCGCGGGCTTGAGCCATTCGCGGGCGTCGAACTTGTCGGGGTTCTCGGCCAGGAACTTGCGCACCGCGCCGGTCATGGCCAGGCGGATGTCGGTGTCGATGTTGATCTTGCGCACGCCGAACTGGATGGCCTTCTGGATTTCCTCGACCGGCACACCGTAGGTTTCCTTCATCTTGCCGCCGTACTGGTTGATCTGCGCCAGCAGCTCCTGCGGCACGCTGGAGGAGCCGTGCATCACCAGGTGGGTGTTGGGCAGGCGGCGGTGGATTTCCTTGATGCGCTCGATGGCCAGGATGTCGCCGGTGGGCTTGCGGGTGAACTTGTAGGCGCCGTGGCTGGTGCCGATGGCGATGGCCAGCGCGTCGAGCTGCGTGCGCTTGACGAAATCGGCGGCCTGCTCGGGGTCGGTGAGCAGCTGCTCGCGCGTCATGGTGGCGTCGGTGCCGTGGCCATCTTCCTTGTCGCCCTTCATGGTCTCCAGGCTGCCCAGGCAGCCCAGTTCACCTTCCACCGTGACGCCCAGCTTGTGCGCCATGTCGACCACCTTCTTGGTCACGTCGACGTTGTAGTCGTAGCTGGCGATGGTCTTGCCGTCGGCCTCGAGGCTGCCGTCCATCATCACCGAGGAGAAGCCCAGATCGATCGCGCCGCGGCACACATCCGGGCTCTGGCCGTGGTCCTGGTGCATCACCAGGGGGATGTGCGGGTACATCTCGATCGCGGCCTGGATCAGGTGCTTGATGAAGGGCTCACCCGCGTACTTGCGGGCACCGGCGCTGGCCTGCAGGATGACCGGTGCGCCCACCTCGTCGGCGGCCATCATCACGGCCTGCACCTGTTCGAGGTTGTTCACGTTGAACGCCGGGATGCCGTAGCTGTTGGCGGCGGCGTGGTCGAGCAGTTCGCGCATGGAAACGAGCGCCATGGGATTCCCCTTTATCCGTTGAATCGTTGGTAACCGTGGTGTAACCCGCCATTTTAGCTTTCGGGTCCTGCCGGGCCGTGTCGTCACCAATGGTCACAACCCCATGGGGAACTGTGGGCGTGCAAAGCCACACGTTCAGGCTTTTGCAGAAGAAAGGAACCGCCATGGCACGCCGCCCCCTGATCGCGACGCTGACGTCCGCCGCCCTGCTGGCGCCGGCGCTCACTCAGGCCCAGGTCACGCTCAAACCCGACGGCCAGTGGCGCTACCTGCTGAGCGCGGGCGCCAACTTCTCCTCCGGCAACAACGACGCCGCGACCTTGAACCTGGCCGCCGAGGGCGCGCGCCAGACCAGCATGGACAAGTGGACCTGGGACGCCAAGGCCGACCGCGCCCGCAGCAACGGCGTGGACACCGTGGAGCGCTATGGCCTGCGCACCCAGTACAACCGCGACTTCTCCATCGACTGGTTCGGCTTCGGCTCGGGCGAGCTGATGCGCGACCGGCTGGCGAACATCTCGGGGCGCTACTCGCTGGCCACGGGTGTGGGCCGCCACATCTGGAGCGACGCCTCCGGCTTCTTCGACATCTCGGGCGGCCTGGGCTACAGCTACGACCGCTACATCACGCCCACCGTGATCGCCGACGAATTGCGGGGGTCCTACGGCCGCCTGGAGCTGGTGCTGTCGGAGGAGTCCAGCCACAAGCTCACCGACACCACCAGCTTCCGCCAGAAGTTCTCGGTCTTTCCGGACCTGCGCGATTCGGGCAAGTTCCGCGCCGTGCTGGACCTGGGCCTGACGGTGGCGATGACGCAGCGCGTGAACCTGACCGCGGGCCTGAACCACCGCTACGACAGCGACCCCGGCACCAACCTCAAGAAAGCCGACACCATGTTCGTGACCGGCGTGTCGATGCGGTTCGACTGAGCGCCGGGGCTCGGGCTCAGCCCGCGCGGCAGATCTTCAGCGTGTTCGTGCCGCCGGGCTGGCCCATGGGCTCGCCCACGGTGATCGCGTAGACGTCGCCGGCCTGCACGATGCCGCGCTTCTTCAGGTGCGCCTCGGCGTCGGCCAGGGCGTTGTCGCGGTCCACGTTGGTTTCCATCAGCAGCGGGCGCACGTTGCGGTAGA
>VFQQ010005507.1_pt1 | contig 10445 bp, 16 predicted proteins | sample 3512341 | NCBI WGS metagenome assembly VFQQ01 (sample SAMN10412373, study PRJNA504923) | tailings metagenome | isolation source: Relicate 2 Philex TSF1 revegetated site | place: Philippines: Tuba, Benguet | collected 2017-08-29
GCTCAGCCACACCAGGTAGCCAGGGTGCTGATCGCCAAGGAAGAGGAACACACCGCTGATCTCCGTTGTGCGCTTGGCCCGCACCGCCCAGTCCTACACACATACACAATGAACATACACACACATACATACACACACACGACACAATAAACCCGCCAGTGCCACTGTGCCATGCAGCGCCAAGCCATGACATGACATGACATGACATGACATGACTTGCGGTGCTATAGCAGGTGCTCATCTGTGCACAGGATGCTCCCAAGCACCATGCAGGGACAAACCCATGTGCATCAGCCGCTCACTTACCCCTAGTTTCTTTGCCAAGGTATTCATAGCTTGTAGCCACTCTTGCCCCCTAAGACTGTCATAAGGCTCCTCCCTTGGCACGTCAGCAGACGCACACAATGTTGTCATAGCTTTCTCATTCTTTAGGCATGCCAAAACGAGTGAGAGGGGTCGGTCCAGGTCTGCAGCCTGGGCGCGGGATAAGGTGTCGACTGACAGACCCATAGACAGAGCTTTCTGCGGTTGCACGGTAGCAAGAGCACGCACACACACACACACACACACACACACAGACATACACACCTTGTCTATTTGTGTATACGTTTTGCCCGTGCCCATGCCCCGTATCCCCATGCCCCATATCATAGCGAATGCATGTTGCCATGCCCAGCGTAGATAGTATGTTTGCATGTGTTCGAGTGTGCGTACTTGTGTGCTTACTCATAAGCCCATGTGCGCCTAACACCCACCGCGTACACGTACACCCAGACTCTTCTCTGTTGCTCGTTTGGTATTCCTTCCACCAAGTCAGATCGCCAGTTGAGATGGTGCAGACACCAGCGCACGTGTGTGTCCACTGGCGCTTGGCTGGCTGAGTCTGATCTCTGGTTGGGCTGCACTGATCTGGCGAGCTCATTGATCTATGAGGCAGTACAAAACAGTGCAGTACCATATCGCAGCAGCAACGCACACAAACTATATGCATGCATATGCTTATGAATTCTGTTGCATGTCCCCCAACTGTATCGCGTGTGTATGACGTGTATAACATATACTGCCTGTGTTCATGCGTACACATACCTTATCGATAGCGTTACGGTCCATGCATAGATACTGTAATGTAAGCTCCAGCATCACAATCATAAGACACCATACGTCATCTACTGTCTGGAAGGCCTCGCCACTGCACACACACACACACGCACGCGCACACACACACACACACACACACACACACACACACACACACACACATGCACATACAGCACAATGCATGCCATCGCCTGTACGTGCGCAGACAGCACTGCATATACTAGGATGCCTACAGATGCACAGAAAATGAGCATGTAAGGCAAGCACCCCCAACCATGGCTACCTGTGGATCTCACCACGTCACGCACCTACATGTTTGAGGAGACCACACACATGGCACTCATGTACACACACGCACAGCTGACACTCACCAGTATGTTTGTGGGGACCTGTAGGCGTCTGTGCCCACCCTCTCTGCCGACCCCACCCACTGTCCGTTGACCTTGCGTAGGGCTTCCGTGAGGCCAAAGTCAGCGAGCTGTAGCACATCCACACACACAAGGACAACATAGTATGAGATGGGTTAGCTCAATGCATGCAAGGGGCATGTACGCAAAGGTGCCAAGAATGCATTTGAATAACGCATGCAGTGCGCCAGTGCGCCGTGTGTGTGTGTGTGTGTGTGTGTGTGTGTGTGTGTGGCGTATGTGCGCACCTTCAGCTTGCCTCCAGCCATGAGCACATTGTCTGTTTTGATGTCCCTGTGCACGAAGCCCTCCCTGTGAAGCCACATAAGGCTGTGCACCATCTCTCGACCCATGCGGAGAGCCTCACAGATGGTCACTGTGGATGCCTTTCGTCTGCACACAGCACAGAGCGCACAATGGTATGTTGGTTTCCTTACGCATAGAGGCAGGATTGCACACGGTTCTTATATAAGAGTCAGGGCAGACAGTGACTGTGCGTACGTGTGTGTGTGTGTGTGTGTGTGTGTGTGTGTGTGTGTGTGTGTGTGCATCGCACTGTACTCACTCTATGAGGTTTGTCAGGCATCCATCCGCCAACTCCATCACAATGCCAGTGTACAACTTTGGCCCCTTCCGCCACACAGCCACCCCATGGAACCCAATCAAGTGGGGTGACTCGGGGAGCTTGCAGAGGATCTCCACTTCTTTCTTGACCTTGTGCTGCTTGTTGCCACAGACAAGACCCTTGAAAACCTTCATCGCGGCCTGTGGGGCAGGGCAAAGCATCACAGGCAAGCTATGGTTTTGTCAGTGATCCAGTAAGCAGGTTGTAAGTCAAGGTGCGGGAGGGTGGGCAACGAGTGGACGTCTGGGCATCGGGTGTCAACCAAGAGCGTCAGCAGACAGACTGTGGCCTGGTCTACGCGCAGAGCCGCAAGCTCATGCTCGTGCAGTAAAGGCTATCCTGATCTGTGTAACGAGTGTGTTGTGCAGGGTGTCAGCGCGCACTGACCGTCTCAGGGGCGGCATCAAAGTCGCGAAGGTACTGGCCTTGGTACACGACGCCGAAGGCCCCTTTGCCCAGCTCTTTGTCCAGATCAAAGGACACCTGCAGGCAGCTCACAGCACAGTGCGTGGCCGAGGCCCTTGATTGCAGCGTGCCAGTGCGAGGCGTCCTGGCAGGGGCCACTGGGGCAGACTGGGCTGCAAAGGTGCTGAGCGGGCGCGGAGCTCTTCTCAGACCATCTCTAGCTGCTTCGCTAGGGACAGGCTTGCTGAGTACCAGTTGTAGGCTGTCGCTGCAGTCTGCACGTGGGCGTACCTGGTCTGTCTCAATCAGCACAGGCTGCCCACTGCCGGTCTTGAGCGAGCCCAGCCAGAGCCGCATACCGTTCTCCACTGAGCGGGCTAACTCCTCCGGGTCACTAGGCACCTGCAGGCGAGCAAGCAGGCAGAGGCTGTGAGTTTGGAATGCGATGGGCTTGGTGCCAGGAGGCCAGCGTGGGGTGCTTAGGAACGTACCATCTGAGCCTCTGTTTGCTGTGCTTCTTCCATCACCGCACTGCCACCTGCAAGGTGATACCATACAGCACACGGCTGATGCACACTGGACCACAGATGGTGCAGGGATATGCTCCTTGCTGAGCTGCGCCGGGCACGGTGCGCAAGCCCGGTCCCCGCGCGCACCTGGTACTCGCTGCGGCTCTTCCTTCGGCTTCATTGCTGAGCCAGCTGCAATTCTAGGGCTGCGTAGGGTGCCATAGAATGTCTGAGTTGGATCCTCTGGCACGACCGACTGCGCAGGCATCCCTAAAGCAGAGAGCTGTGCACCAAGCGCTGGCTGGCTGATAGCCTAATGTGCAAAGGCTTCGCATCAAAGGCTTCGCATCTGTGTACCGTCAGGGCAACCGTGCCACCGAAAAGTTGACGCCGAACATGCAAAGCCGCGCCACTTCACAGGTGCTCATCTCACGCCAGCAGACATTCCCTGTACCGGAGAGCTGAGTTCTTAACACGGTACGGGACAACAGGAGTGAAAGCGCGCCAAGACACGCACATCGCGTACGGCATCATCATGTGCATTTTTTGCTTTCATTGCTTCCGTGCATCTGCCATCTCACCTGCTGCCTGTTTGCGGAGAACCAAAGGATGCTGCATGTGAGGCATGGGGAGGGTGCGTGGGCCATCACCATCAGCAGGTGCGCTTAGGTGCCAGTGCGCACCACAAGATTTGTGACACATCGCCAAACTGCAGGCCTGTGCTACCAGGCTCCTGTACACCCGCAGCACACCCGCTTTACAAGTGTCGGATTATTAAGAGTACAGAGGCTTCAGTTCATGTAGCTTAGCTGCAGGGAGTGAAGAAGTTCTGCAGTGAACTGGCACGTGGTGTCAAGGCCTGCTGTGACCGCTAAGCGCTAGGATGGGGGAGGTGCATGAAGGTCTTGACGGACCACAGCATGACTGTTGGAAAAGCGGTTGGCTTGCATTGGAGCAGTAGTCTTTCACGACTACTGTAGTAGCAGAATCGGAGGTCCGAACGTAAGGCATGATTGTTAGCTCGCTTGTATTGTCTTGCATTGAGTGATATGACAATGGTTTGTTATTGCGTCTGTGATTCTATGGGTTACGTCACTAGGACACGTAAGCAGGCAGGTAGAAGTAGGATAGCTATCTATAGTTCGCTTGTAATCATATAAATCACGTCACGACGATGCGGTGAGCAGACAGGCATACGCCACAAATCACTCTTGAGAACGCAGCACAGCTTATTAGGTATCATATGATGCGCCTGCTGAGCAACACAGTTCACCGCTGTCCCCCCCGTGCCACTATGGGCGTAGATTGCAAATAGTGGCAACACTGACACCTTCGCAGGGTCGGCACTGCACGCACCGCAAGCTCGGCACACACGCACATCCCGGCAATCGACACAGAACGGGCACTTGAACGAGCTTGGCGGTGCGTGTCTCAGCCTGGGAGCAAGGGAGAACACAGGAGAGCTCTCATCTGACGCCGCCGTACAGGGTGCACTTTTGTTGCAATCGTGCTGGATTGCCGCTTGGCGCTTCACTGAGCCCTTCCAGACACCAAAAGGAAGGATAAAAGGTGGCATAGAGGAGGCGAGGAAGACCAGGCGAGGGCGCGGCACCGCATGATGTCTCGCTGTCTGGTAGACTCGGTTGACAGGCTTCTTCAGGCATCAGAGCTCCCTGCTTTGATGCTTTGCAAGATGGGAGCGCTTGTGGAGCAGTCGACTGTAGACAAAGTCAGACAAATGCGTCCGCACTCTGACTACGGGAGTGCTGGCAACCAAGCGCCAGCACACTGCGACCTTTTGATGAGGCTTCTTACCTCTCAGCAGGAGCTGATGAGCGCTCAAGGTGAGTTCAGAAGCTAGCGCCCCGGCTTCCTGGGAGTGCTGGCCGTGCTTCCTTTCTCGCGGCTCGCTTCCACACTTCAGCTGCACTGCTGCCTGTCATCTGTGTATGCAGATAAGCATGAAAAGCAGAAGATTATTGAAGCGGTGAGTCCTGGGCACACCCAGGGCGCCCCGATGGCACAGGTCCGATGGGCACCTGGCCCATCACAGCCTGCACCTTCGCGGGCTCATACGCAGCACGTGGCATTCATCCTGCAGATGCCCTGGTTCAAAAAGGCGATGGCAGACTGCGTTCTGCGGACGGCTGAGGCCTGGGTTCTCAAGCAGAAGAGACCCAACAAGCAGCCCGTGCGGATTCCAGCTGACCAGGTAAGCCCCAACACAGACTGCAAGCCCGACTTTGTGATAGCGTGCACGTAGCCCGCAAGCTCACAGGTCTGCCGGACCCCGATCTGCCCGGACGGCTTGCGTCCAGGTGCAGCGTGCAAGGCCCGCATCCCTGCGGCTTGCAAGGGCAAGGGAATTCTTCCGCGCTTCAACACCACGCTGAAAGCTTGTGTGCTTGCTGTTACCCGCAGGTGTGGCCCTCGTGGCACAAGGAGCTGGGCAGTGGCGCCACCTGCACGGTCTACGAAGGCCAGTACCTGCTTGGCCCTGATGGACCCTCCGAGACGGTCAGTGCGTGACTCCCTCTTCACCCCTTCGCCCACAAACCCCCTTAACTCAGTTCTGTCCTGCAGTGCACACCAGGGGCTCTGATAGTATATGCAATGCAGCAGCTAGCCGCTCTTGACAGCTCTTACCCTCACCTGCCAAAGGGCCACCCTATAAGCTGCTTGTGCCAATGCCTTTGTGCCCACAGGTTGCAATCAAGGTTGTTGAGAACTTGGAACGCGGCAGCAGGTCGTACATGGCGCGTATGGAAGTGGAGGCCTTGTCCCTGCTGCCTGAGTGTGAGCACATCCTCAAGTTTTACGGGGTGTCACTCGGCAAGACAGACACAACAAGTGTGTGTGCGTCCTTAGTGATGGAGCTGGCAGATGACTCTCTGTCTGAGCTCATCATGTGAGTATCACACGCACACACACGCACATCTGACACGTGAGTTTTACCCTAAGCGCTAGTGCACACTACACAGCAACGCATGTAAGGCTCTCTGCGTGCCCCTTCCACGTTGCGCGATGTCTGTTTGTGTGTGTCGTGCCCAGGAGCACCGATCGCAAGCCAGACATTGCCTTCGCTGTCAAGGCGGGTGTGAGTCTGTATAAGGGCCTCCACTGGCTACACGATCAATGCATTCTGCACAGGGACATCAAGACAGACAACGTGTTGATTGTGAAGGACAAGCTCAAGGTACGACACACACACACACATGTGTGCAGAAACAGCGAACAAGTATGGAGCACACCCCTTTGAAAGCTGGGACCTGCACGACGCAAACTGGCACAAGTGGAGGTGCATGCATATGTGCTGATCTTCATTCTTGTGCGTGTACGTGTGTGTGTGTGTGTGTGTGTGTCTGTCTGTCTCTGTGTGTGTGTGTGTGTGCGTGTGTGTGTTCGTGTTTGTGTGTCGCAGCTCTCTGACTTTGGTTTGGCCGCGGGTCCCGAGGATGTGGCGCCTGACGGGCGGCTCATTGGACCTGCAATGAGAGTGGGCACACCAGCGTACATGTCACCACAGTGTGACGCGTGAGTACACACACACACACACATGCACACAGACACATGTACGCTCATGCATGCACGTTGCTGGTTGTGTGGTGTTAAGATCGGTCACACACACAGACACTGCATGGCACACAGACAGCAATGCCCCCTGGCTCGCAGCCCTGCAGATGCTTAACTTGTGTTTGTCATGGATTTTCATTCACCCTGACGCATGTGTGTGGGTGTATGTGTGGGTGTTTGTGTGCGCAGGGGCGAGGCTTATCTGAGGGTGGATGACGTATGGTGTCTTATGATAGTAATGATAGAGATATCACTACAGTACTTATGCATTGAGTACACTAACGCTATCGCTAAGGTACGTACGGGTGCATACAGGCAGCAAAGGCAGGACATCTGCGTATGCATGCAATGGGTCATTGATGTGGTTTCTGAGGTTACTGTATGTGTCGGCGTGTTGTACTGCCCCACAGATCAATGAGCTCGCCAGATCAGTGCAGCCCAACCAGAGATCACACCCAGCCAGCCAAGCACCCGTGGACACACACGTGCGCTGGTGTCTGTATCACCTCAACTGGCGAACTGATGTGGTGCAAGCCATTCAGCACGAGCACAGGAGGGCTGTGTGGGTGCATTTGTACGGGGTGGGTGACACACACACATGCATACACACACACATAGACACTGCTGCTGTCATGCACGCAACAAAACTATGCGGTGTGCAAGCAGCGAAGTTGACTGCGCGCGTCTTGTTGTTTACCTGCATGTGTGTGTGTATATATGTGTGTGTCATTGCAGGAAGCTATCCTCTCGGGTCTGCGTCTTGACACATCAACACGCGCTGAGGCTGAGCCCTTAGTACGCCTGTTCACACACATGTCTGACTGTCTTAGCAACCCTGCCTTAATAGGCTCCCTGTGTGGCGAGGTGGACATACCTACACGGGACATGTACGGGGCGCTGAGGGGCGAGGCGTGGATGCAGGCGCAGACTGATGTGGTGCTTGCATTGAATGTAGGTGGCAGTTAGCGCATTCACACACACACACACACACACACACACACACACAGGCGCGCGCGCGCGCTCTTTCTCTTGCACATACGCAGGCTTCGTGTTGTAATCCATGCATGTGCTGTGCTTTCGTATGTGCTTGTGTGCAGGAGTGGGGAGCTCAGACAGGATTGTCTGCTAGTGTCATTGGTACGTTTCTGTTCCTAAGGGAGCAGCACCCTGACTACCTAGTGTGGCTGAGCACAGCAGGGGCACAGCATCAGTGGACTGTGTTCAGTGCTACTGCGAGCGCACTGGCCCAGGTACGGCTTTGTGTAGCATGTAGTGTGTCAGTATGCGTGAGGAGCACCATGTAGGTTATACAACATAGCGCAGGACCGTGCAAGCACACACACTGCATTTCTGTCATTTTGTCTGTTTGTGTTTGCAGGGCTTAGTGGCGATTCCAGAGGATGGCCTGGCCGCCCTGGCTGCATTGCAGCCCCAGCCAGCTGGGCAGGACACAGCGCCAGCTGCCGCGGCCGACGAGGCACAGCCAGCCGCACAGCAGCCGGCACAGGATACCGCAGCTGCGGTTGCAGTGGCAACGGCCGAAGGCTGTGAGCTGCAGCCAGCTGCGCAGCTGGCTGAAGAGGCCACAGCTGTGCCAGCTGCGGCGGCTGAGCAGCCAGCCACGACAGGTGCAACATCGGTCACCAGCGGCTCGTCAGAGGCTTCACTGGTAGTGGAGGTGGCTGTTGCATCCAGCCCAGCTAGCAGCCGTGGCACAGCCAAGGGGCAGGCTACATCACAGAAGGCAGCTGCAGGAAAGGGTGCCACCCCGGCTTGGCTGTGTGCCAGACCCCGCGTCTTGGAGACAGAGGCCCTTGCTACAATAACAGCAGCCAGCCGTGACAAGCAGCCACAGCAGCCAGCCCAGCGGCCGAAGCAAGTGGTGGCTAGCAAGAAGAGCCCGGCAGCGGATGCTCACGCGCAGCTGCTGAGCAAGCAGTCCCAGCCGGCCCAGACGCGCGCGACTGGCCGGCCGCAGCCACTGCCGCAGCCGCGGCTGGTGCAGCCAGAATGGAGCATCGCTGGCCCGAGCAGCAAGGCGCTGGCGGCCGACCGCGTGCAGCCGACGCGCCCGCAACCAAAGCAGGCCACAGCTGGACATGTGTCATGCAGCAAGATGCCAACACCGGAGACAACAAGTGTTGCGCATCGCAATGCAAACGGGCTGCTCCTGCAGGTCACAGAAGCCAGCAAGAGAGCGCCAGTCGTAGCGGCCCCCGGCAGCAAGGCACTGGCCAGACCCGCACCAGCTGCTAGCCAAGCCAAGCCAGCGAGCTCCGTGTGCAGCGTGACCAAGCCAGCGGCCACCGGCAAGCCGCTCGGCGGAACGCGCATGCAGACATCCGTGAAGCAGCAGCAGCCGCTGACACCGGCGCCGGTAAAAAGCACAGCTGCCCAGCCACAGCAGCCGCGCCTGGTCCAGAGGGCAACACAGAAGGCCACAATGCCAGCTAAGGATGTGACAGCGGCCACACGCCAGATGGGCTACGCAGGCAGACACGCGGCACGTGCGACAGCCACCAGCATGGCCAAGGCAACTGCAGCCACAGCCACAGCCACAGCACCTGCGGCGGAGCTGGCAGCCACAGCCACGCCAGCTGCTACGGTGGCGGCTGTAGAGGTTCACATAGCAGCCGCCACCGTACAGGCTGAGGCTGGCATCCAGCTGGCTGGGTTGTCAGACGTTTGCCAGCACGGCTCTGATCTGGCTTCGCCGGATGCCACCGCTGCCGCACACAGCAGTGAGGACCACACGTTGGCGCTCAACGTGGTCTGCACAGCACAGTCTGAGGCTTGCAGCAAGCTGGCTGGATCAGATGACACAGCCGCAGCCACCGGCTGCGAGCACGACACGGCTGCAGAGCACCCACACAGCACGGCTGCCGCAGCCTCAGCACACGACGAAGCAGGGCAGTCACAGGATGCCTTGGAGCACACAGAGCCCATGTGTACACAGGGATCAGTGGAGAGCAGTGCCTTTGAGGCAAGCCCCACCTCCCAGCAGCCGCGCAATGGGCCTGTGGAAGCGCTGGTGGCATCTCTGCTGGGTGGAGGTGCCCGTGAGATGCGACCAGCCGCACAGCCACTCGGGCCCATGGCTGCTCTGGCTGCAGCGCTGCAGGCTGAAGAGACATACACGCAGCCGGCCTTGCAGCTGACAGCCGCAAACGTGCCACGCGACAGTGCAGCCGAAGCGGCTGAGCTGCCAGCTAGCAGCTTGACACACACAGCTGCGAGCAGCAGACCTGGCAGCGCGCGCAGCAGCACGGTCGACGCTGCAGTGACAGTGGCACAGCAGCATGACAGCCAGCCAGCAGTTTCAGGCGTCGCGCTGGATGCCGCGGCCGCGCTGGCTGAGCTGACCATCCGCAGCAGCGCGCCATGCACACAGGGCAAGACAGCACACATCAAGGACGTAAGCCCTACACCAGCGTCCCTATGCCCTAGTGAAGCCCTGCCCTTCCTTGCGTGGAACGCAGCAGCGTGCTCATTCTCACAGGGAAGCGAATATAGTGCAATCTCGAGTGTGGTGAAGGGGGCGACTAAGAATGGGGCTGCATGGGCGTACAATGGGGAGAGCTCGTGCGGGGAGAGTGTACGTGGCCTGGAGAAGGAGACAAAGGGCCCAGTCAAGGTGGCAAAGGGGGTCTACAAGGTGAGCGTGCTGCAGTGCCTGCATGCATGCACTGAAGGCGTAAGCATGCATGCTCCTGTAAACAGACATGTAGCATGAGCATGCAGCAGTACATGTGCGTGCGTGTGTGTGTGCGTATCGTGGTGCTCTGCAGGGAGTGAAGAAGTTCTGCAGCGGGCTGGCACGTGGTGTCA
>VFQQ010005508.1_pt1 | contig 10443 bp, 8 predicted proteins | sample 3512341 | NCBI WGS metagenome assembly VFQQ01 (sample SAMN10412373, study PRJNA504923) | tailings metagenome | isolation source: Relicate 2 Philex TSF1 revegetated site | place: Philippines: Tuba, Benguet | collected 2017-08-29
AGCAGCGCGCGCGCTTCATCGGCTACCCGACCGATCGCTACAAGTTGCTGGCCTTTACCATTTCGGCCGCAATCACCGGCCTTGCAGGTGTCCTTTCGGTTTTCCACCATCGCTTCGCCTCCGCCGAACCGATCTCGGTGGCCTTCTCCGGCGAATTGCTCGCCATGGTCGTCATCGGCGGCATGCGCTCGTTCCTTGGGCCTGCGCTCGGCGCGCTGTTCTTCATCCTCTTCCGCGAATTCCTATCCATCTGGACACCGAACTGGCTGCTGTTCTTCGGCCTCTTGTTTGTCGGCTTCATCGTGTTCTCGCCCACGGGCCTCGTCGGTGTCGCGGAGCGCGTTCTCGCACCATTCCGCAAGCGCGAGGTCGAGGCCGCCGCGATGTCGGCACGCGACATCGCGCGGGACGCGCCGCTGCCCGACGCGCTCGCGTCGCGCAAGGCCTCCGATGGCCCGGTGCTGATTGCGCGCGAACTCTCCAAGAGCTTCGGCGGCATCCGCGCGGTGACGAACACCGAGATCGTCGTGGACGATCGCACGCTGCACGCGCTGATCGGTCCGAATGGTGCAGGTAAGACGACCGCGTTCAACATGCTGTCCGGCATGTTTCCGCCCGACGCCGGCTTCGTCACAGTCGCGGGCACAGCCGCCACGGGACTGAAGCCCGAGGACATCACGCGCGCCGGCGTCGGCCGCTCGTTCCAGATCACCAACCTGTTCGGCGGCCTCACCGTCGAGGAGAACATGCGCCTTGCCGTGCAGGCGCGTCACGCAAAGCGCTTCAACTGTTTCGCCTCCGCCGCCGACATTGCCGAGATCAACGCCGAGACGCTCGCGTTCATGCGCTACCTCGGCCTTACCGGCATGGAGCGCGCCGAGGCTGCGTCGCTCTCCTATGGCGGGCAGCGCCTGCTCGACATGGGACTCGCACTTGCGACTGCGCCGCGCATCCTGCTGTTGGACGAGCCGCTCGCGGGTCTTGCGGCTGCCGAGCGCACGCGCGTCGCCGCTCTGGTGAAGAGCATCTCGCGCGAAATCCCCGTGCTGCTGGTCGAGCACGACATCGACCGCGTGTTCCAGATCGCGGATGTCGTCACGGTCATGAACGAAGGCAGCGTGCTGGTGCACGGCAGCGTCGATGATGCGCGCGACAACGCGAAAGTGCGCGAGATCTACATCGGGTCCGGCACGGCGCATGTCTTCGCCGAGCCGCCGCCATCCGCGGCAGGTGCGAACGCCCTGCTGAATGTCGACAAGGTCAATACGTTCTACGGCAAGAGCCACATCATCAATGGTGTCTCACTTGATGTGTCCGAGCACGAGATCGTGGCGCTGCTCGGGCGCAATGGCGCGGGCAAGTCGACGCTGCTCAAGACACTGATCGGCATCGCGCCGCCGGAAGACGGCTCGATCACGCTGGCGGGCGAGGACATCGCACGCAAGACGTCTGCTGAAATTGCGCGGCGGGGTATCGGGTATGTGCCGCAGGGCAGGGGCCTCTTCGCCGGAATGAGTGTTGCGGACAATCTCGCGCTCGGCCGCCTCAAGCGGCAGACTGGTGCAGGCGTACACTGGGACGATGAGCGCATCGTCTGGGTATTCCCCCGCCTGGCGCAGCGCTGGTACACGCCCGCGGATTATCTCTCCGGCGGCGAGCAGCAGATGGTTGCCATCGCGCGGGCGCTTGCCGGAGATACTCGGTTGCTGCTGCTCGACGAGCCGTTCGAGGGGCTGTCGCCTGCGATCACCGAGGAATTGTTCGAGGCGTTCAATCGCCTGCGCTATGAGGTCGCCATGGTGATCGTCGACCATCATCTTGATCTCGCGCTTGCCTTGTCAGACCGAACGGTGATCCTCGAGCGTGGCGCAGTGACGTGGACTGGACACTCGAACCTGCTGCGCGATGACCTGGAACTGCGCCGCCAGAAATTGTGGATGTAGGGAGACAGCATGCCGCGGATTGCGATCATCGGATCGGGCCTCATCGGCCGAGCCTGGGCCATGGTGTTCTGCCGCGCCGGGTGGGACACCGCGATGTACGACGCGGTCGATGGTGCGGCCGACAAGGCGCTCGGCCTTGTGAAGGAAGGCCTCGACGAACTGGCCAAGCACGGCCTTGTCGCCGACCCCAAAGGATCGGCGGCTCGTGTGCGCGCGGCGAAGAGCGTGGCCGACGCCCTCGATGGCGCGAGCTTCGTGCAGGAGAACGTGCCGGAGACCGTGGACGCGAAGCGCGCGATCTTCGCCGAACTCGACGCGCTCGCTGCGCCGGACGCGATCCTCGCGTCGTCCACATCGGCGATTGTCGCGAGCCTGTTCACCGAGAACCTGAAGGGTCGCGCGCGCTGTCTCGTGGCGCATCCGGTGAATCCGCCGCATCTGGTGCCGATCGTTGAACTCGTCGGTGCACCATGGACCGCGGCCGAGACAATTGCGAAGGCCAAGCAGGTCTACGAGTCGGTCAATCAGGTACCCATCGTGGTGCGCCAAGAGATCGAAGGGTTCATTCTCAATCGCCTGCAAGGCGCGCTGCTGGCGGAAGCGTTTCGTCTGGTCGGCGAGGGCTATGTCTCGCCGCAGGATCTCGACAAGACCATCAAGGACGGTCTGGGCCTGCGCTGGTCGTTCATGGGGCCGTTCGCCACCATCGAACTCAACGCGCCCGGCGGTATCGCGGACTACTGCGCGCGCTACACCGGCTTCTACAAGCGCTTGCAGTCGAAGCCCGCGGATACCGGCGTGTACGAGGACGGCAACATCGCGAACATCCTGAAGGAGTGGGGCAAGCAGGCGACGCCGGAAGAGCTTGCCGAACTCACGCGCTGGCGCGATCAACGGCTCGCCGCGCTGGCGGCGCATAAGAAGACGCAAGCCTCATCCTGAGGAGGCGCGTAGCGCCGTCTCGAAGGATGGCGGCGTGCTCGGTGCCTTTGGCCATCCTTCGAGACGCGTCCTGCGGACGCTCCTCAGGATGAGGATCGAGTGAAAGCCCAATCGCCAATAATCTTCACCAACTGATCGAGCCCGTCCGTCAGCGCGGCCGGTCCCGGCTGCAGGATCAGCGGCGATTTGATCTCATGCAGGGCGCTGTCGCGCACGGCTGGGATCGCGTCGAAACCTGGTCGCGCCTTCACTCTGCTGGGCACGAACTTCTTGCCGCACCACGATCCGATGATGATGTCAGGCGCGGCGGTGATTACAGCCTCCGGCATCAGAATGCGATCCTTCGCACTCTTGTGCACGCTCAGCGCCGGGAACGCCTCGATGCCGCCTGCGATTTCGATCAGCTCCGACACCCACTTGATGCCGGAAATCATCGGCTCGTCCCATTCCTCGAAATAGACGCGCGGACGGCGCGGCAACCGCGCGGCCTGTTCGCGCACCGCGTCGAGCCGGTCCTCGTACGACACCGCCAGCGCCTCCGCCTTCTCGGCCGCACCGACGAGCGCACCGAGCGTGCGGATCATGTCGAGAATGCCCGCGACGTCGCGCTGGTTGAACGCATGGACCGCGATGTTGCGGCGGATCAGTTCGGCGGCGATGTCGGCCTGCAGGTCGGAGAACGTCAGCACCAGGTCGGGCTGGAGGGCGATGATCTTTTCGAAGTCGGCCGAGATAAACGCCGAGACGCGCGGCTTCTCGCGCCGCACCTGCGGCGGGCGCACCGCATAGCCCGATACACCGGCGATGCGCTTCTCCTCGCCGAGCAGGTAGAGCGTCTCGACGGTTTCTTCGGTCAGGCAGACGATGCGAGAGGGCGGAAACATGCGCGCAGCTTAGTGCGTCCGGCCGCGCTTCGAGAAAGAATTAATCCGACATCCCCACCGGCCGGCTGAATTCCGATGTGGCGCCCGCGCTCGACGTGATCGTGGCGGTGAACGAGACCGGCACGCTGCCGGCGGGCGCAGCCACCTCCATGGTGAACGGCGTCTGGCCGCCATTTGCCCTGATGCGCGCATCACCAAGGAAGAGTTCGCCTTCCGCGTCGCCGGAATTTCGGTTGCCGAACAGCTCGATCGTCGCGCTGGAGGCGGATGGAAGCTGCACGCGTCCGGTCACGGTCAGCTTCGTGCCGTCGCGCGTCACCTTGTCGATCACCGGCGCCGCGATGCCGAAGTTAGGCGCGGCCTGGCAAGCTGGCGCGCCGTCCGGGCAGATTTTGGTCAGTCGGGACTGGTCGACATCCACGCCGCCGCCGCGTTCGCCCACGTAAACCGAATGCTCCTGCGCGGGCGTACCGAACACGATGCCACCGCGCAGCAGTTTCGGATCGCAACTCCCACCGGACCAGCAGCGCAACACGTCCTTGCCGTTGTCGTGGATGATGTTGCGCGTCACGCGCGTCACGCCCATGCGGGCCGCAGGCCGCAGCGCGACCCCGACCGCATTGCCCGTGATGGTGTTGCCGTCGATCACGTTGTTCTCGCCCGTCATGCTGAGCGCGAGCGCGTTGTCGGTAAAGGTGTTGGAGCCGATGTAGTTGCGGTTGCCGCCGTTCACCTGAATGCCGTCCGAGTAGCCTTCGAAGCGGTTGCGCACGATGACGTTGTCGTGGCCGAGCAGCACCTCGATCCCCTGCGAAGGCTCCGGGTTCTCCTTGCCGGCGCGGAACACATTGCTGGCGACGAGATTGAAGGCGGCGCCGCGCGTCAGTTCGACGCCGTCGCCGTTATCGACGAACTCGTTGCGCAGGATCTTGTTCTGGATCGTGGTCGTGGCGGTCGAGGCGCCGTTGCCGTCGTCGCCGGTGAGCATCACGCCCGCGCCGCCGTGGCTTCCGACGATGCGATTGTCCTCGATGGTGCTGCCGCTCGCGCGATGCAGCAGCACGCCGATGCAGAAGTTGCGAATCTCGAGCCCGCGGATTTCGACGGCCTGCGTGTCGACCACCGCGAGTCCCGGATTGGTCAGGGTGCGTACGTTGGCGCCGAACTGGCTGGGTGCTGCGCCCGCGCAGGTGCGCTGTCCGCGGCTTGCGATGAAACCGCCGCCATCGATGGCGACGAAATCGCCGGTGCGCTTCCAGGGCGCGCCTTCGATCCGCACCGGCCCCTTGATGGCGGGCAGCAGCGAGGCGGGGCGGATCACATGTGGGCCGTTGCCCTCGGGGTCGATTTCGATGCGGAACTTTCCGGGCGCCGTATTGCTGCGCTCGATCGCCCAGCGCAGCGACCCTTCGAGCAGGTCGTCGCCGGTGCGGGTCACCTTGAGGGTTTCGATCTGGGCCGGAGGCTGCGGCGGGGTCTGGGCGGTCGCCGGCGCCGTCAGGGAAAACGCAACAAGCAAACTCGCGGCGCAGAGCTTTCGCAATTCTTCCTCCCGGGGATTGCCGGGAGGGTGCACCGATCGGCGCCGCGCCGCAACTTTAAAGGTCGCCGCTGTCCATGCTGTCGAGCAATGCTGTGCTGCCCACGTTCGTCACGTTCCCGTCATCGATACGGACCACCGTGGTGGCGATGCGCCGGACCTCGCCCGGCTGATGGCTGACGTAGATCATCGGCACGGCGGTTTCGTCGCGCAGGCGCAGCAAATACGGGAAGATCTCGCGCTTCCGCTTCGCGTCGAGCGAGGCGAGCGGCTCGTCGAGCAGCAGCAGCCGCGGCCGCATCAGTAGCGCGCGGCCGATTGCGACACGTTGTCTCTCACCGCCCGAAAGGTTCCCGGGCCGCCGGTCGAGCAGCCGTGCGATGTCCAGCAGGGCGACGATGCGCGCCTCGGCGTCGGTATCGTGTGGCAGGCGATACATCCGCCGTCCGTAGTCGAGGTTCCGCGCGACGGTCATGTGCGGGAACAGGCGGCCGTCCTGGAACACGTAGCCGATGCCGCGCCGGTGCGGCGGGTGGCTGAAGCCGGTCGATGAATCGAACAGCACCGTACCGTTGACCTCGATCCGGCCGCGGTCGGGCGTCATCAGGCCCGCCACCATGTTGACGATCGAGGTCTTGCCCGAGCCGGACGGGCCGAACAGCGCGGTCACGCCGTCCGGCGCCTCGAACTTCGCTCGGATCGAGACATCACCAAGCTTTTTCTCGACATCGACGGAGAGCACTAGCTGCCTCCGTGCAGGCGAGCGCCGGCGCGGCGCGCCAGCCACTCGGAGGCAACAAGAGCGATCAGCGAGATCACGATAGCGACGATCACGAGCCGCGCCGCCGCCGCATCGGCGCCGGGCACCTGCGTGTAGGTGTAGATCGCGGCCGAGATGGTCTGCGTTTCGCCCGGGATGTTCGACACGAACGTGATGGTCGCGCCAAACTCGCCGAGCGCCTTGGCGAAGCACAACACCATGCCGGCAATGATGCCCGGCAGGGCGAGCGGCAGCGTCACCGTCATGAACACGCGGAAGCGGTTCGCACCGAGCGTCCACGCGGCGTCCTCGAGCTTGGTATCGACCGCCTCGATGGAGAGCCGGATCGCGCGCACCAGCAGCGGGAAGCCCATCACGCCGCAGGCGAGCGCCGCGCCGGTCCAGCGGAACGAGAACACGATGCCGATGTCGGCCAGGAAAGAACCGAACACGCCGCGCCGTCCGAGCGCGATCAGCAGCAGATAGCCCGTCACGACCGGAGGCAGCACCAGCGGCAGGTGCACGATGCCGTCGAGCAGCGCCTTGCCCCAGAAATCCTTGCGGGCAAGCAGCCACGCGACCGCGATGCCGAACGGCAGCGCCACGACGGTCGCGACGGCGGCAATGCGCAGCGACAACGCGACCGCAGTCCATTCGTCTGGGGTCAGCGCGAACACTTAAGAGGTCGGCCGGATCAGGAACGTGAAGCCGTATTGCTCGAATACCGCCTTGGCGATCTGCGAGCGCAGGAAGTTGAGATACGCCGCAGCCTCGGGCTTCGCCGTCGCGGTCGCGGCGACCGGATAGGTGATCGGCTGATGCGAGTCCGCCGGGAAGGCGCCGACGATTTTCACGTTCTTGTCCACCTTGGCGTCGGTCTCGTAGACGATGCCGAGCACCGCCTCGCCGCGCGCCACGAGCGCCATGGCGGCGCGGACGTTGTCCGCCATCGCGAACTTCTTCTGGACCGAACTCCAGATGCCGAGCTTCTCCAGCGCGCTCTTGGCATACTTGCCGGCCGGCACCGAGTTGACTTCGCCGGTGGCGATCCGGCCGTCGCCGATGGCATTCGCGAGTTCGGGGCCAGCGCCGATATTTACCCCGGTGATCTTGGAATCCCGCGGTGCGATCACGACCAGCTTGTTGCCGAGTAGATTGACGCGCGTGTCGTCCTTGATGGTCTTCTTGGTCGAGCTGTAGTCCATCCATTCAAGATCGGCTGATGCAAAGATGTCCGCCGGCGCGCCCTGTTCTATCTGACGCGCGAGCGCGGAGCTGGCTGCATAGCTGGTCACGACCTTTACACCGGTCGCCTTCGTGAAGGCCGCATTGATGTCGTCGAGCGCGTTCTTCATCGAGGCGGCGGCGAACACCGTGATGGACTTCTCCTGCGCGGTAGCCGGCAGCGCGAGGGACGCGGCGAGGCCAACGGCAATCAACGAGCCCAGGAGATGGCGGCGCAAATTCATGGCGGTTCTCCATCGGCCGCTGCCTGTCGGCGCGGCTGTGATGTCTGGCTTGTGGGATGCCCTGGAACCGCCGTTCCGGGACTGTCAGGCGCGCGCCCAGCGCGCCGTCGGTCGACCGCATCCTAACCGCCTGACCCGGCAGGTCAAACCGGAAAACATCTTGTCGCCGGGTGCATGTTGTCACGTCCCGTCCAATCGGGCTTTACTCGCCACGGACGGGGGATCGCATGGCTGACGCAACGCCGATCGAGGGCGAATACGACTACATCATCGTGGGCGCGGGCTCGGCCGGCTGCGTGCTGGCGAACCGCTTGTCGGCCGATCCGAAGAACCGCGTCCTGTTGCTCGAAGCTGGCGGCAACGACAACTGGATCTGGTTTCACATTCCGGTCGGCTACCTGTTCGCGATCGGCAATCCGCGCGCCGACTGGATGTTCAAAACCGAGCCGGTGCCCGGCCTGAACGGCCGCGCGCTGAGCTATCCGCGCGGCAAGGTGCTCGGCGGCTCCTCCGCCATCAACGCCATGATCTACATGCGTGGGCAGGCCGCGGATTACGACCACTGGCGCCAGCTCGGCCTCTCCGGCTGGGGCTGGGACGACGTGCTGCCGTTCTTCCGCAAGCAGACGGATCATTTCTCCGGCAACAGCGAGTTTCACGGCACCGGCGGCGAGTGGCGCATCGAGGAGCCGCGCCTGCGGTGGGATCTGCTCGATGCCTACCGCAAGGCGGCGCAAGAATACGGCGTCAAGCAGATCGACGATTTCAATCGCGGCGACAACGAGGGCTCGGCCTATTTTCACGTGAACCAGCGGCGCGGACGGCGCTGGTCGTCCGCGCGCGGCTTTCTCAAGCCGGTGATGAACCGGCCGAACCTGCGCGTTGAGACCGGCTGTCTCGTCGAGAAGCTCGAACTCGACAACTGGCGCGCCACCGGCGTGCGCTATCGGCAAGACGGCGCTGCAAGAGTCGCGCGCACCAAGGGCGAGATCATTCTCTCCGCTGGCGCGATCGGCTCGACGCAACTGATGTTGCTGTCCGGCATCGGGCCCGGGGCCAAGCTGCGCGACCATGGCATCTTGGTTGAGCTGGATCGTCCCGGCGTCGGCGAGAACCTGCAGGATCACCTGCAGCTTCGGCTGATCTACAAGGTCTCGGGCGTGAAGACGCTGAACGAGACGTATCACTCCCTCGTCGGCCGCGCGATGATGGGTCTCGACTATGCGCTCCGCCGGCGCGGGCCGCTGACGATGGCGCCTTCGCAACTCGGGCTGTTCACGCGCTCCGATCCCTCGCAGGAGCGCGCCAACATCCAGTTTCACGTGCAGCCGCTCTCGCTCGACAAGTTCGGCGACCCGCTGCACACGTATCCGGCCTTCACGGCAAGCGTCTGTAACCTCCAGCCGCGCAGCCGCGGTGCGATACGGCTTCGCTCCGCTGATCCGGCCGACAAGCCGATGATCCAGCCGAACTACTTGTCGGACAACGCAGACCGCCAGGTCGCGGCGGACTCGATCCGCGTTGCGCGTGCGATTGCGTCTCAGCCTGCGCTCCGGCCGTTCAATCCGGTCGAGACGCTGCCCGGGCCGAACGTGCGTAACGACGACGATGCGGCGCTCGCGAAAGCGGCGGGCGATGTCGGCACGACGATCTTTCATCCGGTCGGCACGGCCAAGATGGGCCTGCCGAGCGATCCGACCGCCGTGGTGGACGCGCGGCTGCGCGTACTCGGCATCGAAGGCTTGCGCGTGATCGACGCCTCGGTGATGCCGACGATTACGTCGGGCAACACCAACTCGCCCACCATGATGATCGCCGAGAAGGGCGCCGCGATGGTGCTGGAAGATCAAAGGCGTTGATAGGGCGTTTTGCCCTCGTGACAGAGTTCCACCGAACCGGAACAATCCCCCGCATGCGAAAGCCATAGAGGGGACATGGATCTCGTCGCTCGCGTGAAGGGCATACTGCTCGATCCCAAGGCCGAATGGCCGGTGATCGAGCGAGAGCCAAGTGACAACGCCGCGCTGCTGAAAGGATACGTGGCGATCCTCGCCGCGATCCCGGCCGTGTGCGGCTTCATCGGCACATCGATCATCGGCGTGATGGGCGTCCGTACGCCGTTGCTGTTCGGTCTCGTCGGTGCAGTCGGCGGCTACGTCCTCACCTTTGTCGGCGTCTACGTGATGGCGTTTGTCGTCGACATGCTGGCCGACAAGTTCGGCGGCCGCCGCAATTTCGGCAACGCCTTCAAAATCGCGGTCTACGGTCCGACCGCTGCGTGGGTCGCGAGCGTGTTCACCGCGATCCCGATCCTGTCGATTCTCGCCGTGCTTGGGCTCTACACGTTCTATCTGCTGTACACGGGTTTGCCGGCATTGATGAAAGTGCCCGACAACAAGGTGCTCGGCTATTTCTTCGCCGTGATCGTGTGCGCGATCCTGCTGTGGGCCGCGATCCTGTTCGTGCCCGCAATGATGTTCGGCGTGAGAGTGTTCTGACCACTCTCCGCTCATGCCCGCGGAAGCGGGCATCCATTTCTTTGGTCAAAGCTGGGTCCCCGCTTTCGCGGGGACGAGCGGAATTCTTGTTCTTACGGAAGCGCCTTCAAGTACCGGATCGGCCGTCCCGGTGCGATGGCTTCGGCCGCTGCCACGATCGCGTTCGCGTCGATGCCGTAGTGGCGATAGAGGTCCTGCAGCGAACCCGTCTGGCCGAAGTGCTCGACGCCGAGCGCACGCGTGCGATGGCCGTTGATCGAGCCAAGCCAGCCGAGCGTCGCGGGATGCGCGTCGCACACCGTCACGATGCCGGCGCCGGGCGGCACGTCGTCCATCAGGCGCTCGATATGCGCGCGCGCGTTGACGAGGCCGCGCTCGCGGGCGCGCTGCGCGGCGGTCCAGCCGGC
>VFQQ010005509.1_pt1 | contig 10442 bp, 10 predicted proteins | sample 3512341 | NCBI WGS metagenome assembly VFQQ01 (sample SAMN10412373, study PRJNA504923) | tailings metagenome | isolation source: Relicate 2 Philex TSF1 revegetated site | place: Philippines: Tuba, Benguet | collected 2017-08-29
CCTGGCGTATTGGCCCAGCAATGGAAGATGGCCAAGATTTACGACCAGGCCAAGGGCTTGAACCTGCTACCAGCGACTGACCTGGGTTGATCGAGGGGGTGGCAATGAGCGAACTAATAAATAGTGTAGACCAGATATGGTTTACCCGTTGCCCGGTGCCGACTGCGACCGGCATTGCCTATAAGTTGGGCTGGCTGGACGAAGAGTTTGCAAAGGATGGCATTACCGTCTCCACTCTGCAGGAAGGTCCACGAGAATACAACCGGCATCACTATGATCACCAGTTGCCTACCCTCATTCGTGAGGGTGGCAATTTGCTGGCGATCGCTGCCCGTGCGCAATATGCGCCTACGCGTCTGATTGGGCTGACATGGATAGATGAGTGGCAGGCGATTTTGGTGAGGCCTGATTCCGGGATTACGGAGCCGCACCAGCTCAAGGGAAAACGCCTGGCATTGCCTGCTTTCGTTGATCACCCGATCAAGGACCATGTGCGTGGCAGCAGCATTGCGCGCGGCATGAGCTTGCATGGATATAAAGGCGCACTCGGTATCGCGGGCTTGACGCTGGATGATGTCGATCTCGTCGAAGTGGCCGCTGCCGGGGCAGGCCGTGGAGATGGCAGGCGTAGCCGTGAGGTGGTGGGTAGCTTGTGGGCAGGACTGGACGAACTGGTGGCAGGGAATGTTGATGCGGTCTACGTCAAGGGCGCTTCCGCTGTCGAAGCAGCCAAGCGCTTAGGGCTTGTGGTTGGGATTGATCTCGACAGCTATGCCGATAAAAGCGTGCGGGTGAATAATGGCACGCCTCGTCCTATCACAGTGCATGAAGATTTGCTGGAGAACCATTTCGACCTGGTGGTTCGCTTCCTTTACCAGACGCTGCGTGCGGCTGATTGGGCCAAGCACAATTTGGAAGGCGTACGCAGCATTCTGCAGGATGAGACCTTTGCTGGCGCCGAGAGTGTGGCGACGGCATACCGCAACGATTTCCACCTGCATCTTGAGCCGACATTGACACCCGATCGTCTTGAGTTATTCCGCAAACAAAAGAACTTCATGTGGATTCATGGTCTCTTGGACCGCGATTTCGATGTTGATGCATGGGTGGATCAACGTCCGTTGCAGGAAGCCAAGAAACAATTAGAGGCCAAGGTCGCTTAAGTGCTGTTCACAATACTCTCCTGGCCTTATTGCTCTGCCTTGTCGTGCTAGTTGTACTACCTACGGCAGAGCACCTGCCAGGACTGCTTTGCTGAGTTTTGTGAGCTGCTCTATTCAGTTAGATAGTCGTGTCGTGAGCAACAGTAATGATTTTCAAGACTGTCTCTTTATGGTGTGTTTTACCCGACAACGGGCGAGCACACTGTTTTTTCATTGAATTCTCGTGAGCTTCAAATACCCCGCACTGGATTTTGAAGCAGGACTGACATGTTTTGGAGTGAGTTAAATGTTGCATAGAAAAATTTATCATCTGGTGCTGGCCGCCATGATGGCATTGCCAGCTTCAGTTGGCTTTGCCGAGGAAACACCCAAGGTAGTGCGAATTGCCGCTGTGGTATACAACATCGCGGGTAAGACCACTTACCTCAACGGCGCTGCAGTGCTGACCGAAGGCGGGCTGGAAGAGACGCTCACGAAAAAGGGCGTGAAAATTGAATGGGTGCCTGCCTCCCATTCCGCTGTTGGCCCGATCATCAACGAAGGTTTTGCCAGCGGCAAAATCGATTTCGCCTCCTATGGCGACTTGCCTCCGGTGATCCTGAATGCCTCCAGGCCCACTGTGCAATTGGTGGCACCCTGGGGCCGCAGCGGCAACTCTTATCTTGTCGTGCCGGCAAAATCCAAGGCCAGCACCATTGAGGACCTGAAGGGCAAAAAGATTGCCTTGCATCGCGGCCGCCCCTGGGAAATCGCGTTTGCCAACCTGATTGAGTCCAAGGGGCTCAGCTTCAAGGATTTCAAGATCGTCAACGTGAACCCGCAAGTTGGCGCAGCTGCATTGGCAAGCGGCACGGTAGATGGGTTCTTTGGCCTCAACGATGCGCATATCCTCGAGCAGCGCAAGGTCGGGCGCATCATCTGGTCTACCAAAAATGCGCCGCCCGATTGGAAACTGATGGGCGGGCTATGGGCCAGCAACGATTTCATCAAGAAATATCCCGAGCTTACCCAGACCATCGTAACGGCTTATGTGAAGACTAATTACTGGACTTCGCAGGATGCGAACAAGGACAAGTACATCAAGGAATATGCCACCAATGCCTTGCCGGAAGATGTGGTGCGCAAGGATTACGACAATGACATCGTCCCTTGGAAGGACCGTTGGTCCCCGCTTTATGATGATGCCCTGAAGACGCATTACCACCGGGTAGCGAGTTATGCCAAGCAATCAGGCTTGGTGCGCAACGAGGTCAAGCTGGATCAATTGCTTAATCCGCAATTCGTCGAGCATGCGCTCAAGGAGCTCAACCTTGAACATTACTGGCAAAGCCAGCAGATCAAGCAGGCTCAGCTCAGTCCAGCAGCGGGTAAGGGGAAATGATGAAGTTGACTGTATTGCCTGCCTTATTGCTGGCAGGGCTTCTGGGCTATTTCCCTACTGCCCATACCGAAGACCTCAAGGTGGTGCGTATTGCCTCGGTAGCGACCAACGTCGGCGGCAAGACGGTGTATACCGGTAGCGCCTCTCTTGTCGTCAATGGTGCTTTCCCGGAAGAGCTGCGCAAGCAGGGTATCAAGGTGGAATGGGTGCCTGCGGCAATGGCGTCGGTCGGCCCTGTGATCAACGAAGGCTTTGCCAGCGGCAAGATCGATTTCGGCATCTACGGCGATCTGCCGCCCATCATCCTCAATGCCAGCAAGCCCACCGTGCAGCTAGTAGCGCCCTGGGGCACAACTTCCAACTCCTATTTGGTTGTGCCCAAGAACTCTACAGCCAAGAGTATCAAGGACCTGAAAGGCAAAAAGATCGCCTTGCACCGTGGTCGCCCGTGGGAGCTGGCTTTTTCCAACCTGTTGCAGAGCGAAGGCCTGACGTTCAGGGATTTCAAGATCGTCAATGTCAACCCGCAAGTCGGCGCGGCCGCCTTGGCGAGCGGCACTGTCGATGGTTTTTTCAGCCTGTTCGATTCCTATATCCTGGAGGATAGGGGAGTAGGCAAAATCATCTGGTCCACCAAGACCGCGCCGGTCGATTGGAAGCTGATGGGCGGGGTATGGGCGCGCAATGATTTTGTGAAGCAGAACCCCGAGGTGACCCAGGCCATCGTCACTGCCTACCTGAAAAGCGTGTACTGGGTAGCGCAGGATGAAAACAAGGAAACCTATATCCGGGAATATTCCAACAAGATCTATCCCGAAAGCGTGAACCGCAGAGAATACGACCAGGACAATGTCAGCTGGCGCCAGCGCTGGTCGCCGCTCTACGATGCGGCCTTGCAGGAGCATTATCGCAAGGCGGTGGCCTATGCGCAGGCATCAGGGTTGACGCGGACGCAAGCGGACGTCCAGCAGATGCTTAACCCGCGATTTGTCACCACGGCATTGCGGGAGCTCAAGCTTGAAGGTTTCTGGGTTCCACACTAAGGGCCGCGATCCAGGCTATATGGCCCTGTCAGAGATGGTCATGAGGCAGGGCACGCGCCTGGATAATTGCTTCATTGCTCTAGATTGTGGCTTAAACAGCAGCGCTGCTTTTACGCTGCTGTTTCATTTCCACCAGCAGGACCTGTTTTTATAGCAACAGTTTGATTGATTTTTTTGATGCTATCGCAACAGTTTTGTCGCTGGTAACCGTTCCGATTTTTTCCAAGTCAATGAATTTTAATGACAAGTCGATTTTTCCGAGGATTTGGCACGGGGATTGCAGATATATAACCAAATTGTATTTTTGATTCTCTTTATATGTTTTTATTGAGAGATGTTGAAAAAAGTTATTTGGAGTGATGTGCCGCAGGGCACCCGAAGCCCAGGCGGCAGAAAGAAGCAAAAATGAGTGCATTGAATACAGTGCTGAGTTTTAAGCGTGAGCAGGCACTGCATGATGGGCTGCAAAGCGAGCACAACGCAAAGCAGCAATTAAACCCAAGCCCGGTAGCCTTGAAGATAGAGCGTGTAGAAAAAGTTTTCCAGCTTTCTGGCGAGCGCTTGCAAGTGCTCAACGACATTAACCTGGAAATTCGTGCCGGCGAGTTTATTTCTATCGTGGGTGCCAGCGGTTGCGGTAAATCGACATTACTCAAGCTGCTCGCTGGGCTGGATACCCAGTATGGAGGAGACCTTGTATATCAGGGTAAGCGTATCCAAGGCACCGATCTTGGTCGTGGGATCGTATTTCAGGAGCATCGTTTGTTTCCGTGGTTGACGGTGGAAGCCAATATAGAACTGGCTTTTGCCGCCACCGATACCACTAAGGCGGAGCGTAAGCGTCGCGTGGAGGCGCAGATTGATCTGGTCGGATTATCGGGTTTTGAAAAAGCTTATCCCCACCAGATTTCCGGCGGCATGTCGCAACGCGTGGCGATTGCCAGGGCCTTGGTATTGCGTCCGCAATTACTGTTGCTGGACGAGCCATTTGCAGCATTGGACGCCTTGACCAGGCTGAAACTGCAACAGGAATTGCAACGCTTATGGGAGCAGGAGGGCTTAACCACCATCCTAGTGACCCATGATGTGGAAGAGGCGGTGTTTTTGGGTGACCGTGTAGTGGTGATGCAATCCCACCCAGGTCGCATCAAGCGCATTGTGCCCGTCGACCTGCCGCGCCCACGCGTGCGCTCCACGCTGGAATTCCAGCGTATCAAGGATGATGTGCTGACGGATTTTGTCTAGCACGCCGCAACGGAATATTTAAAGGAGGATAAACGTGTCTACATCTGCCTTGAGGCCTGCTGGCAGGTTGATTGAGAGTGGCGACATCCTGCCGAGAAGGGATGAGCTGGCGAAGCGCGTTGCCGAGGCAGGCAAGCGGCTGGACCAAGCATTTGCCTTACGCCAGAAAGAGTTTCAGGAGGAAGCTACTGTCCCGGGCAGCGGCAGGAATTACCTGGCCCTGGGCCTGGTGGTGATCGCCGTGCATGTGGTCGGGGCTTATTTTTATATCAATGCGGAGCATGCGCCTATCGTGCCCAAGCCGCGGCCGGTGGAAATCGAGATCATCAAGCCAGTCATTGAGCCACCGCCTGAGGTAAAGCCACCACCGCCTCCTCCGCCACCACCTAAAAAAGTGGTGAAGCAGCCACCACCACAACCGAAACCACAACCGGCGTTGAAAACGCCGCAAGCTGAGCCCGACATTAAGCCGGACGATATTGTGGTGCAGGAAAACACCAAGGTGGAAAGAACCACCGCGCCGGTAGAGGCAGCGCCGCCCGCGCCCCCACCGCCGCCCGAGCCGGTGAAGGAAGAGCCGGTGACAGAGGCCATGGGCTATGCAGGCTACTTGAATAACCCTGCGCCGAAGTATCCATCCTTCGCGCAACGTCAAGGCTGGCAAGGCACGGTGGTATTGCGGGTGCGGGTATTGGCCAGCGGCAAGGTCCAGGCCGTAGAAATCAAGAAATCCAGTGGTCGCAAGACATTGGATGAGGCTGCCATAGAGGCAGTTAAAGGCTGGGAGTTTGCGCCTTCCAAGCGCGGAAATACACCAATCGATGGCTGGGCTACTGTGCCTATTGAGTTCAAGTTAGCTTCATAAGCCTTCATTTAGTCATTTAGTTGAGGAAATATAAAGATGTTTAATATTGCAGAATCCAATTCATTGATTGTTGATAGCGTACTGTATGCGCTGATTGCTTTTTCGGTAGTGACCTGGACCTTGCTGTTGGTCAAGGGATATCAGCATTGGCGTGCAGCTAGCCAGACCAAGCGTTACAAACAGGCATTCTGGAGCGCTCCTAATATTATTGCTGCCTCTGAAATCCAGGATGTAGATGGCCCTGCAGCACGTGTGGCGCAAGCGGGTTTCAATACCCTGCGCGACGTAGACAGCCATTCATCCCACGACCTTGAGCATACTGGTGATCGCCAGGACTTGCTTGAGCGCTCCCTGCGCCAGCAAATTCTCAAGGAGCGTCGCAGCTTGGACAGCGGCCTTGCCGTATTGGCCAGTATTGGCAGCACCTCGCCATTTGTTGGCCTGTTCGGCACGGTATGGGGCATCATGAACGCGCTGACCAATATCGGCGCGCTGGGCTCAGCCAGCCTGGAAGTCGTTGCCGGACCGATCGGTGAAGCTTTGGTGGCGACAGGCCTCGGTATTGCAGTGGCGGTGCCTGCAGTGCTGGCCTTCAATTTCTTTACCCGTCGTCTCAAGTTGATCAACGGCGATCTCGATGATTTTGCCGCCGACCTGATCCGCCTTTCCCGCAAGGCCAACTTCTCTGGCAGCAAGCCTGTCGAGCTTGGGTCAATCAAGCAAGAGACTTCTTCTTCCGTGGTCAACCTGAAAAATGAGGCGGTTGCATAATGGCTTTCTCGACAACGAATGAATCAGATGACGTATTAAGCGAAATCAACATTACACCCTTGGTGGACGTGATGCTGGTGCTCTTGGTGGCTTTCATCGTCACCATCCCGGTACTCAACAATGCCATTACTGTAAACCTGCCCAAAACGGCAGCCACTCAGCCGCCAGAGCCAAAAAAGCCGGTGACGGTGAGCGTGGATGCGCAAGGCAATGTGTTCGTGGACAAGCAGGAAGTGCCAGTAACGCAACTGGAGGCTGAGTTGAAGTCGCGTCATGCGGCCAACCCCGACCTGGCATTGCACTTAAGCTCTGACGAAGCCGTGAATTATGGCGTGGTGGCCAAGGTCATGGCTTCTATTGAACGTGCTGGCATTACCAAATTGGCTGTACTGACACAGGCTGAGTAGGCAGATTCTATTATCTAGCGGGAAAGAACTATATTTATGAGCATAGGGATCAGGGTTGCACTTGGCATTAACCAGGCCGACCCGGTGTTTCGCCGACGCAGCAGATTGAGGCTGGCGGCGTTTATCTCCCCGATAGCATTTCTATTGCTGTGGGCATGGGTTACCAAGCTGGAGATTTTTTCTCCGCAATTGCTGGTGTCGCCGTGGGAAGTGTTGGCCAGCCTGCATGAGTTGCTTGATTCGGGCGAGCTGTGGGCGCATTTGTCAGTCAGCTTATCTCGCTTAGGGCTAGGTTTCTTGATCGGCGCGGGCTCTGGCTTGCTGTTTGGTATCCTGATGGCGTTGTCGCGTACGGTAGAAGACTTTTTCTCGCCGCTGTTTCAGGCGTTGCGTCAGGTGCCAACCATTGCCTTGATCCCAATCTTCATCCTGCTGTTCGGTATCGAAGAACTGTTCAAGATTGCTATCGTGGTCAAGGCTGCCTTCTTTACCGTGGCGCTGGCCTCATACGAGGCGACTAAGGGCATACCCAAGCATTACTTCGAGGTGGCGCAGGCATACCAACTGCCTAACCGTACCTTGTATACAAAGATGGTGATTCCCGCGATTCTACCGCCCATCCTGACGGGATTTCGCATTGCCTTTGCACGTTCATGGACCATCTTGGTGGCGGCGGAGCTGCTCGCAGCCGATAGCGGGCTCGGCCATATGATGCAGATGGGGCGCGAGATTTTTCGCATTGATATCGTGATGGTCGGTGTGGTGCTGACCGGACTCATCGGTTTCGGCATCGACCGCTTGTTCAAGTGGGGCGAGGCTAATTTGATTCCATGGCGCAAGGTTGAAGCCAAATGACAACGCAAACTTTATCCAGATACCGCATTTTGCAAAGTGGCCGTGGCTGGCTGATTCCATTGGCCTTGCTACTGGTGTGGGAGTTGATGTCGCGCCAGAGTGCGGAACACTCTTATGCATTTGCCTCTATCTCGCAGATTTACTACGGCTTGCTGGAAATCATTTCCACAGGCGAGCTGCAGCAAGGTATTGCCGCCAGCCTCCAGCGTGCTTTCCTTGGTCTACTGATCGGCGGCTCGATTGGCTTCGGTGTTGGTGCGGTGATGGCCTTATGGTGCGTGGCGGATGTATTGATCGGGCCGCTTTACCATATGCTGCGCCAAGTGCCTTTGATGGGGCTGGTGCCTTTGTTTAGCCTCTGGCTGGGCAATGGCGACCCCTCCAAGTTGCTGGTGGTGTGCCTGTCGGCGTTTTACCCCATGGTGTTGGCGACTTACGAAAGCCTGCACCAAGTGGAGGATAAGTACAAGGAAGTCGGCGATGTCTATAAGCTGGGTCGTCGCAAGGCCTTTTTCAAGATACTTCTGCCTGCGGCATTGCCCAGTATTTTTACCGGCATTTCATTTGCACTAGCGTTTGCCTGGCTGGCGACCATCGGCAGCGAGATTTTGTTCAGCGCTGGTGCTGGCCTTGGCAACATCATGATGAATGCGCAGGCTGCATCACGGATGGATATCCTCATCATCCTCACCGCCCTGATCGGCTTGCTGGGCTACTTGATGAACCTGATCATCCAGCGCGTAGGCCGCTACTTGTTCCGCTGGCGTAACCTGCGCTAGTCTGTATCCCAAATAACGCAGTGCGCTCCTGCACTGCCGCCATGCCTGGCTCCCCGGGCATGGCGCATAACCCCGCTGTATGAAAGCCCGGTTTGTGAATCTCCGTTCCTATCCCTTGTTGCGATGTTTGTGGCTCTATCGGCGTACGCCCGTACGTTTCTGGATTTCCGCCGCCTTGTTTGCCCTCGCCAACTTCATGCTGGCCTGGCAGCAAGGCATGATCGCGCGTGCCGTACACGATGTGGAGCAGGGCGTGGCCGTTGTCGCGGATGCGTCTGGCAACCTGGATGCCAGCGTTGCCTGGCACTGGCTGCTGGTCATCGTGAGCATCGCTGCAGGCCGTGCATTGCTGATGTATTTTGTCGGCTGGCTATCGTTGGTGATCCAGCAAGATCTGTTGGGATATTTGCGTGAGATGATCCTGGTGCAGGTGCAGCGTCTCGACCTGGCCTACCATTGGCTGCACGGCGCTGGCGAGATCGTCACGCGCACCACGCGCGACGCCGATAAGCTGCGCGATGCCTTGATCAGCTTCTGGCGGCAGGTGGTCGACACATCATTCATCGTTATCGCCGCGGTTGGCTTTCTATTCTGGTATCACCCGTTGCTGGGTGTTGGTCCCTTGTTATTGACGACCCTGGGCTTCTACATTTTGTTCCGCCAGACCGACCACTTGGTACAGCTCGACCGTGCCGTGGGGCAGGCGTTCGACAGTGTCAATCAAGACCTGACAGAAGGGGTAAGCGGCGTGCGTGTGATCAAGGCCTTCAGCCTGGAATCCACCCGCGTGGCGCAGTTTGAGCGCCATGTACGTTTCTTCGTTGGCCAGGCCCTGGAAGCCTTGCGCTACTCGGCAAGCAGGATCCCCATTCCCCAGTTCGTCGTGGGGCTCGGGCAGGTATGGGTGCTGGGTGTGGGCGCATATCTGGTTTACACCCAGCATTTGAATTACGGCGAGCTGGTGGCTTCCCTGCTGATGGCCACCACGCTGGTATTCAGGGTGGAGGGGGTGGGCAGGGTGATGCAGGTGTTTGCCGATGCGCGCTCGTCGGCGGCGCGCATATGGGAGCTGCTGGACGCCTTGCCCGAAATTGAAGGTGGAACGCTGAATATTCCCCAAGGTAAGGCGCTTGGCGTCCGGCTGCAGCAGGTGGGTGTCGAGCCTCCAGGCGGAGGCAACCCGGTGCTCGACCAATGTAGTTTTGAACTCAAGCCAGGCGAGATTGTGGCGCTGGTCGGGGCGACAGGCTCCGGCAAGAGTACCCTGGCAAGCTTGCTGCCCAGGCTTACCGATGCCAAGACCGGCAAGATCGAGCTGAGGTGGGATGATGAATGGCACGATGTCCGCGATTTCACCCTGGACGCCTTGAGGCGCGCGATCCATGTCGTGCCGCAGGAGGGATTCTTGTTTTCCGACAGCCTGGCCAGCAATTTGCGCCTCGCGGGCCAGGACGCAACGGACGATGAGCTGCTGTGGGCTTTGCGTATGGCGTCGGCAGAAGAGGTGCTGGCACGGTTGGCGTCGGGCTTGGAGACGCGAATTGGTGATAGGGGCATTACGCTTTCGGGCGGACAACGGCAGCGGATCTGCCTTGCCCGCGCCGTGATAGGCAAGCCCGCTATCCTGGTGCTGGACGATGCCACCAGTGCGCTGGATGCCGTGACCGAGCGCACGGTATTGAACAATATTCGCCGCCTGCCTGAAGACAAGGGCCAAGCGGTGTCAGTGCTGATGATTGCCAGCAAGCTATCTACCATTCTGTTGGCGGATCGCGTACTGGTGCTTTCGGGCGGCAGAATTATTGCAGAAGGGACGCATGCAAGCCTGGTGGCGAACAGCGCGGAATATAGGGAATTGATGGGGCTGCAGGAGTGGATGGAGGTGGACAATGGCCAATGATAAAGCACCCGCACTGCGCGTCATGTCCGACAT
>VFQQ010005510.1_pt1 | contig 10442 bp, 10 predicted proteins | sample 3512341 | NCBI WGS metagenome assembly VFQQ01 (sample SAMN10412373, study PRJNA504923) | tailings metagenome | isolation source: Relicate 2 Philex TSF1 revegetated site | place: Philippines: Tuba, Benguet | collected 2017-08-29
AAGGGTTCCGCCGAAACCGACGATCGCCGCGACGACGGCGGATATCGGAATGGAGATGCGCATCAGCCGGCCCGCTTGACCAGTGTCTCGACCGCGCGCTGCAGCAACTCCAGGTCCTGCGGGCGCGACAGCCGGTGATCGCCTTCCGGCACCAGCGACAGCGTGACGTCGTCGGAGGGCAGGTGGCTGACCAGCTTCAAGGCGTGGGTGTGTGGCACATCTGGATCGGCGAGGCCCTGGATGACATGGACCGGGCAATGCGTGTCGATCGGACCGGTCATGACGAGGTTGTCGCGGCCATCCTCGATCAGGGCGCGTGTATAGATGTAAGGCTGGCCCGAGTATTCGGACGGCTCGGCGAAGAAGCCTTTCTCGGCCAGATCGCGGCGTTGCGCCTCGGTCAGCGTCGGTTCGACCAGTTCGGCCGTGAAATCCGGCGCCGGCGCCAGCAGCACCAGCCCGGCGACGCGGTCGTCACCGGCCTTGCGCAGTTCCTGCACCATGCGGAGCGCGATCCATGCGCCCATCGAGGAACCGACCAGGATCTGTCTGCCCTCGGCGTATCGGCGAAAGACCGCGAGGCTCTGCGCAAGCCAGGTCGAGATCGTGCCCTCGTTGAAGTCGCCACCGGATTCGCCATGGCCGGAATAGTCATGCCGCAGGAAGGCGTGACCGTTCCTGTCGGCCCAGGCGGCCAGCGTCTCGGCCTTGGTGCCCAGCATGTCGGATTTGTAGCCGCCCAGCCAGACCACGCCGGGTGTCTCGCCGGATTGATGGCGGACGGCGATGGGGATGGCGTCGACGTCGAGAAAATCAGGGGCAATCGGCTGCATGGCACGGTTCCTTGCGCATCGGCCTGGCAGGAGCAATGCGCAGCTTCAGCTGTTTCGAGCACGTGCATCCGCTCCGAGCGCCGCTCGAGGTTGCGCTTCTTGGCATGGCCGGAACGCAGCGAAAAGAGCGCTGTTCAATTCTTTGCTTGGTTCAGAAAGCAACAGTAGGACTAATTTGCCTGAACAGGTGATTTGTTGTCACGCCTGTGCTATTGACTCGCGCCGCGCGGTCACCACATTGACGCGCCACAGCAAAATTTGAACTGAATTCCAGAACGCCAACGGCTCGAGGAGACCACGACAATTCGCAGACCTTTCAAAGCAGCGGCGCCCACGAAGGATGGCCCGCGCGCAAACCGGGATATCCGCGTCCCCCGCGTCCAGCTTATCGACGCAGAAGGCAAGAACCGCGGTGAAGTTTCCATCAACGAAGCATTGCAGCTGGCTGAGGAAGCCGGGCTGGATCTGGTCGAGATCTCGCCCAACGCCGTCCCGCCGGTCACCAAGATTCTCGACCTCGGCAAGCTGAAATACGCCAACCAGAAAAAGGCCGCCGAGGCCCGCAAGAACCAGCGCGTCATCGAGATCAAGGAGATCAAGATGCGCCCCAACATCGACAGCCACGACTACGACGTGAAGATGCGCGCCGTACGCCGCTTCTTCGAAGAAGGCGACAAGGTCAAGCTGACGCTGCGTTTCCGTGGCCGCGAGATGGCGCACATGGAACTTGGCATGCAGCTTCTCCACAAGGTGCGCGAGGAAGTCGCCACCATCGCCAAGGTCGAGGCGGAGCCGAAGCTCGAAGGCCGTCAGATGATGATGGTGCTGGCGCCGCGCTGACGCGGTGCCCACTCGATACGTATTTGATCAAGGCGTCCCACCTCTGGCGGGACGCCTTTTTTCTGCCCCAACTAGAGCATTTCCAGCGAAACAGAACGTCGCAATGCTCTATCTCTTAGTTTTGACGCAATTCCGGACGCAAAACCGCTACGCAATTTGCTGGAATTGCTCTTGGTGATTTGTCGCCCTGTATTGCGGCGCTCAGCGGACCTCTGAACATGAACGACAAAACTGCCGAGACCGATGCCAGGCGTGCGCTTGGCACCTATCAGTCTCTCCGGCGCCTGGTCCTGGCCATCCTCATCGTGGCGATGTTTGCAGCCCTGCTGTTCGGGGAGGCGATCTATCCGCCGGAAAGCTTCATCCACGAAACCGTCGAGATGGTCGGCGTGCTGATGATATTCCTCGGTATCGTCGGGCGCCTGTGGTCGACGCTCTATATCGGCGGGCGCAAGTCGCATGAGGTCGTCACGGGGGGACCTTATTCGATCACCCGCAACCCGCTCTATGTCTTCTCGACGCTGGCCGCCGCCGGCGTCGGTGCGCAGATGGGTTCGATCGTCGCCACGATCGGCTTCGGCCTGCTTTGCGCCATTGCGTTCCACATCGTGATCCTGCGCGAAGAGCGTTTTCTCTCGGCCGAACTCGGTGCACCCTACAAGGCCTATCTCGCCCGCGTGCCGCGCTTCATTCCCAAGCTCTCGCTTTACCAGGAAGGTGACACCGGCTCTTTCCGTCCGCGGCTCCTGCTCAACACCTTGCTTGACGGCCTGGTTTTCCTGATCGCCATGCCGATCTTCGAGCTGATCGAGAACGCGCAAGGGTCCGGCGCGCTGCCGATCCTTTTCCGGCTGCCCTGACCGCCACGATTTCTCCGCAAACAGACCCGGCAAATTCCACAAACACACCGGATAAATTCCGCAAATCGGCCCGACAAAACCCGACCGCAGTCCTGCGGCCGGGTTTTTCTTCCATGCCCACCATCCCATCATCCGAGGCGCTCGAAGCATTGGGGCGCTATCAGCGGCGGCGGCGCGGCGGGCTTGCCGTCCTGATCGCTGCTTTCTTCGGGCTGATCACCTTCAGCGGCTCGCTGCATGACGAACTCACGCATGAGCGCATCGAATCGACGGGCCTTGCCCTGATCCTGGTCGGTATCGGTGGCCGGCTCTGGTCGATCCTCTATATCGGCGGGCGCAAGTCCGCGGAGCTGGTCTCGACCGGTCCCTATTCGATGATGCGCAACCCGCTGTATTTCTTTTCCACGATTGCCGCCGCCGGCATCGGCGCCCAGACAGGTAGCGTGGTGGTGACGATCGCTTCCGCGCTGCTCTGCGCTGCCGTGTTCCACATCGTCGCCCTGCGGGAAGAGCGCCATCTGAAGACCGCGCTCGGCGCGCCTTATGAGGAATACTTGCGGCGCGTGCCGCGTTTCCTGCCAAATCCGTTTCTCTACCGGGATGAGACGGAGGTGACGTTCACGCCGCGCATCTTCAATCTCACCTTGCGCGACGGCCTGGTTTTCCTGGCAGCCATCCCTTTCTTCGAATTCATCGAGGAAGGTCAGGAGAACGGGCTGGTGCCAATCCTGTTCTGGCTTTACTGAAAGCCGACATGCAGGCAGGGATTGCGCGGCCGGCATCTTTGCAGTATAGGGCCGCGTTCCAGAAAAACCGCCCGGCAGGGCATGCCGTGGCGGTTTCATTTGCTTTCCAGGCTTTGGTCGGCCCGGAAACAACAACAAGAAGGCTTCAAGCCTTCGCATAGGAGTAGCAAAATGCCCAAGATGAAGACCAAGTCCGCCGCCAAAAAGCGGTTCAAGATCACTGCGACCGGTAAGGTCCTGTCGGCTGCGGCCGGCAAGCGTCACGGCATGATCAAGCGCAGCAACAAGTTCATTCGCGATGCCCGCGGCACGATGGTTCTTGCTGAACCGGATGGCAAGAAGGTCATCAAGAATTTCCTGCCGAACGGCCTCTGAGCCCGGCTGCGTCCCAATTTAAGGAGATCATGACATGGCACGTGTAAAGAGAGGCGTTACCGCCCACGCCAAGCACAAGAAGGTCCTGAAAGCCGCCAAGGGTTTCTACGGCCGTCGCAAGAACACCATCCGCATCGCCAAGCAGGCGGTCGAGAAGTCGCTGCAGTACGCCTATCGCGACCGCAAGGCGCGCAAGCGTAACTTCCGCGCGCTCTGGGTACAGCGCATCAACGCTGCTGTCCGCGAGCACGGCCTGACCTATGGCCGCTTCATCGACGGCCTCAACAAGGCCGGCATCGAGATCGACCGCAAGGTCCTGTCCGACATGGCTATCCACGAGCCGCAGGCTTTCGCCGTGCTCGTCGGCAAGGCCAAGGTCGCGCTCGAATACCTGAAGAACACCACCCCGAATGCTTTTGAAAGCGCTGTCGCCTAAGCCAGCGTCTTCCCAAGCTTTTCGAAATCTGATTTGGGAAACCCGCGCTGGCTCGGCCGGCGCGGGTTTTTCTTATGCCGCGCTCCAAAGCAACCTAGTGGCTATCAGGCAGACCGCTGCCGCGTAGTCCCGATCGAAAGAGTTTTATCGTGAACGCCAACGCTGGAAATCTCGAAGTCCTGGAGAGCGCGCTGCTTGCCGATATCGCAGCTTCCGCCGACGAGCAGGCCATCGAGGCCGTACGCATCGCCGCTCTCGGCAAGAAGGGCTCCGTCTCGGACCTGCTGAAGACGCTTGGCGCAATGACCGCCGAGGAGCGCCAGGTCCAGGGCCCGGCGATCAACGGGCTGAAGAACCGCGTCACCGAGGCGCTGGCGGCCCGCAAGGCCGAGCTGAAGAACGCCGCCATCGCCGCGCGACTCGTCGCCGAGACGGTCGATGTCACGCTACCGGTACGCCAGTCGCCGGCCGAGCGTGGCCGCATCCATCCGATCAGCCAGGTCATCGACGAGATCGCCGCCATCTTCGGCGACATGGGCTTCGCGATCGCCGAAGGGCCGGACATCGAGACCGACCACTACAACTTCACCGCGCTCAACTTCCCCGTCGGCCATCCGGCGCGCGAGATGCACGACACGTTTTTCCTGCAGGCGGCCGAGGGCAACGAGGCCAAGCTGCTGCGCACTCACACCTCGCCGGTGCAGATCCGCACCATGGAAGTGCAGCAGCCGCCGATCCGCATCGTCATCCCGGGCAAGACCTACCGCATGGATTCGGATGCGACCCATACGCCGATGTTCCACCAGCTCGAAGGGCTGGTCATCGACCGCACGGCCAACGTCGCCAACATGCGTTGGGTGCTGGAGGAGTTCTGCAAGGCCTTCTTCGAGGTGCCGAGCCTGAAGATGCGCTTCCGGCCGTCCTTCTTCCCGTTCACGGAACCGAGCCTGGAAGTCGACATCCAGTGCGACCGTTCGCGGCCGGGCGAAGTGCGCTTCGGCGAAGGCAACGACTGGATGGAGATCCTCGGCTGCGGCATGGTGCATCCCAATGTGCTGCGCGCCGGCGGGCTCGATCCCGACGAGTATCAGGGCTTCGCCTGGGGCATGGGCATCGATCGCATCGCCATGCTGAAATACGGCATGCCGGACCTGCGCGCCTTCTTCGACGCCGATGTGCGCTGGCTCGCGCATTACGGCTTCCGCCCGCTCGACATGCCGACGCTGTTTGGTGGCCTCAGCACCTGATGATAAAGACAGTTGAAGACACACCGCTCGGCCGCTTCCAGATCGACTGGGGCATCGCCGAGCCGACGACCGAGCTGGGCAACATCGTTTCCCGGAGCGACGAGCCGCGTGCGTTGACCTTTGTCGACCCACTCTACCCGGCAGAAACCAAGACCTTGCGCGTCTATCGCAAGGGCGGCGAATGGTTGCTGCTTGCCGAGATTACCCCCGGTGTCTGGGCGCTCGGCCGGCAGATCGACGATCCGGCGGTAACCTTCGCCTTTGGTGACAGTCCGGAACTGCAGGACGAATTGCTGGCGCTGGTGCTTGCGGGCCGCAAGACAGCGACCTGCGGCGCGCTCCGTGACTTTGGTGGTGCGGAACCGGTGCCAGTGGTCGGACGGCGCGATGTCGTGCTCGATGGCTTGGGCCGCCGTGCCGCGATCATCGAGACGGTGTCGATCGAGATGAAGCGTTTCGACGAGGTTGATGCCCCTTTTGCGCGCGAAGAGGGTGAAGGCGACCTGTCCTATGAATACTGGCGAGAGGCGCACGAAGCCTATTTTGGCCGCAATGGCGGTTATTCGCCGGATATGATTCTGGTTTGCGAGCGGTTCCGGCTGGTGGAAGTGCTCGACCGCAACAATACGAAACGAGTGAACCCATGAAATTCACCCTCTCCTGGCTCAAGGATCATCTGGAAACCGATGCCACGCTCGACGAGATCGTCGAGCGGCTGACCTCGATCGGACTCGAGGTCGAGTCGGTCGACGACAAGGCGGCGCTGAAGCCCTTCGTCATCGCCAAGGTGCTGACGGCCGCCAAGCATCCCGACGCCGACAAGCTGCAGGTGCTGAGCGTCGACATCGGCTCCGGCGCGCCGGTGCAGGTCGTCTGCGGTGCGCCGAATGCGCGCGCCGGCCTGATCGGCGCCTTCGCCGCGCCCGGCACCTATGTGCCCGGCATCGACGTCACCCTGTCCATAGGCAAGATCCGCGGTGTCGAAAGCCACGGCATGATGTGTTCCGAGCGTGAGCTCGAACTGTCGGACGAGCACAACGGCATCATCGATCTGCCGCAGGACGCGCCGGTCGGCACATCCTTCGCCGCCTATGCCCATCTCGACGATCCGGTCATCGAGATCAACCTGACGCCGAACCATCCGGAAGCCACCGGCGTCTATGGCATCGCGCGTGATCTCGCCGCATCCGGCCTCGGCAAGCTGAAGACCGCGCCGGTCGAGCCGGTTGCCGGCAAGGGTGCCACCCCGGTCAAGGTCAGGATCGAGGCGCCGGATCTCTGCCGCGTCTTCGCGCTCAGGCTGGTGCGCAACGTCAGGAACGGCCCGTCGCCGAAATGGCTGCAGCAGCGGCTGCTGGCCATCGGCCTGCGGCCGATCAACGCCCTGGTCGACATGACCAACTACATCACTTTCGATCGTGGCCGCCCGCTGCACGTCTTCGACGCCGCCAAGGTCGCCGGTGATCTGGTCGTGCGTCGCGGCAAGGAAGGCGAAAGCGTGCTGGCACTCGATGGCCGCACCTATGCAGTGACGCCGGACATGTGTGTCATCGCCGACGACAATGGCGTCGAATCCATTGCCGGCGTCATGGGCGGCGAACATTCGGGCTGTGACGAGAACACCACCGACGTGCTGATCGAGGCGGCCGTCTGGGAGCCACTGACCGTGGCCCGCACGGGCCGTACACTCGGCATCATCACCGATGCCCGCTACCGCAACGAGCGCGGCATCGACCCGGTCTTCAACACCCCGGGCATCGAGCTTGCCACGCGCATGGTGCTCGACCTCTGCGGCGGCGAGCCGGCCGAGATCGAAGTGTCGGGCGAGACCGGTTTCACGCCGAAGATCGTCTCGTTCCCGGTGTCGGAGGTCAAGCGCCTGACCGGCATCGATGTGCCGGGCTCGACAAGCCTCGATATCCTGACCCGGCTCGGTTTCGTCGTGAAGGGGGATGGCGATGTGGTCGAGGTCGCGGTTCCATCCTGGCGCCCGGATGTCGACGGCAAGGCCGACCTGGTCGAAGAGGTGATGCGCATCCACGGCGTCGACGAGATCCGGCCGCAGCCGCTGTCCAGCCATGGCGTCGTCAACGGCAAGATCCTGACCACGCTGCAGATCCGCACCCGCGCCGCCAAGCGTGCGCTGGCCGTGCGCGGCATGATGGAAGCGGTGACCTGGTCGTTCATTCCGGCAAAGCACGCCGAGCTGTTCGGCGGTGGCCAGAAGCACCTGAAGCTGGCGAACCCGATCGCCGCCGACATGTCCGACATGCGGCCCTCGCTGCTGCCTGGCCTCGTCGCGGCAGCGCAGCGCAACGCCGATCGCGGTTTCGGCGATGTCGCGCTGTTCGAGGTCTCCGGCACCTATGAAGGCGATACGCCCGAAACGCAGCGTCGTGTCGCTGCAGGCGTACGTCGCGGCACCGCCAAGCTCGACGGTTCCGGCCGCCACTGGGCCGGCAACGCCCAGGGCGTCGGCGTGTTCGATGCCAAGGCCGATGCCATCGCGGTATTGGAAGCTTGCGGCGCGCCGGTCGACCGGTTGCAGATCGAGACGGGTGCGCCGTCCTGGTATCATCCGGGCCGCTCCGGTGTCATCAAGCTCGGCCCCAAGGTGGTGCTCGGCCATTTCGGCGAATTCCACCCGACGGCACTGGAAGTGCTCGACGCCTCCGGCCCGCTCTGCGGTTTCGAAGTGTTCGTCGGTGCGATTCCTGAGCCCAAGGCCAAGCCGACCCGCACAAAGCCGAAGCTGGAGCTCTCTGCCTTCCAGGCCGTGAAGCGCGACTTTGCCTTTGTCGTCGACAAGGCGGTCGAGGCCGGTACGCTGACGCGCGCTGCCCTCGCCGCCGACAAGAAGCTGATCACCGGTGTTTCCGTCTTCGACGTGTTCGAAGGGGCAGCACTCGGTGCCGGCAAGAAGTCGATCGCCATCGAGATCTCCATCCAGCCGGTGGAAAAGACGCTGACCGACGAGGATTTCGAAGCGTTGGCCAAGCGCGTGGTCGAAAACGTCGCCAAGCAGACCGGCGGCGTGCTGCGGACTTAATACCAGAGCCCTGGATGTTTGACACATCCAGGGCACCTCAATCGCCGGCGTGGCCCATCCGGGCCACATGACCGTCTGTATGGGAGATAGCGACGATGCCGGCGATCCGTACCACACGACTTCCCGCCGGCGTCCATGTTCCGGTGCTCGGCCAGGGCACCTGGTACATGGGCGAGGACAGCCGCCGCTCCGCCGATGAAGTGGCCGCGCTGCGGCTTGGGCTGGATCTCGGCATGTCGCTGATCGACACCGCCGAGATGTATGCTTCGGGTGGCGCCGAGGAGGTGGTGCGTGACGCCATTGCCGGTCGCCGCGACGAGGTCTACCTGGTCTCCAAAGTGTTGCCGTCGAACGCTTCACGTCAGCGCACCATTGCCGCCTGCGAGGCCAGCCTGAAGCGGCTGGGGACCGATCATGTCGACCTTTACCTGCTGCATTGGCGCGGTGGTGTACCGCTGGCCGAAACGGTCGAGGCTTTCGAAGCACTGCAAGCTGCCGGCAAGATCGGCCAGTGGGGTGTCAGCAATTTCGACGTCGACGACATGCAGGAGCTGGCAGGCGTTTCCAGTGCCGTCCAGACCAACCAGGTGCTCTACAATCTGGAAAGCCGTGGCATCGAGTTCGATCTTTTGCCGGCTTCTCAGCGCGAGACCATTCCGATCATGGCCTATTCGCCGATCGGGCAGGGCGGTTTTGTGGGCGACGACAGGCTGGCCGCGATCGCTGCCCGCCACGGTGTCAGCACCACGCAGGTGGCGCTGGCCTGGGTGCTGCGCCACAAGGGTGTCATCGCCATTCCCAAGGCGGTGAAGCCGGAGCATGTCCGCGCCAATCGGGCGGCGGTCGATCTGGTGCTGACCGAAGCTGATCTCGCCGAACTTGACGCCGTCTTCCCGCCGCCACATCGCAAGGTGCCGCTGGAAATGATCTGAACTGCGGCAGAGCAATTCCAGGAAAAGTGCGTAGCGGTTTTCCGTCCGGAATTGCGCAAAACAAAGCTGGAGCGTTTCCGCGTTTCCGTGAAAAACGGAAACGCTCCAGTAGCACCGCCCTTTTCTCCCTTCGGCACTTGCAAAGCGGCCGTCCGTCTCCCACATTCCGTGCGCGGACCGGGCCCCTCTGACGTCTATGCAAGACGTGATGTCGGACCGCTGAATTGGGCCCGCTTTGCATATTCACCGGAGCGGGTTGTGGGAGAAGGACCCGATGATCTCTGGCAAGACACGTTCATTCGCATTGTTGGCTACGCTTCTGATGGCGTTCACGCTGGTGTCGACCGATTTCGCCGACGCACGGCGCGGCGGCAGCTTCGGCAGCCGCGGCACACGCACGTTCCAGTCGGCGCCGCCGACACGCACCGCACCGAACCCGACCGCCCCGGTCGAGCGTTCGATGACACCGAACACCGGACCGACCGCGACCACACGGCAGCAGCAGCCCGGTATGGCGCAACCGCAGCGCCCCGGCCTGTTCAGCGGTCTTGGCGGCGGCCTGATGCGCGGCATTCTGATCGGTGGCCTGTTGGGCGTGCTGATGGGCTACGGCTTCGGCGGCATGGCCGGCGCACTCGGCTTCATCGTGCAGTTGCTGCTGGTAGGCCTTGTCGTGATGCTGGCGCTGCGCTTCTTCCGCTCGCGCCAGGCCCCGGCGACTGCCATGGCCGGCGGACCGGCCGCCAACGGTCCCGGCAACCGCGAGATGTTCGGACGCATGGCCAATCGTGACGCTGCCGAGGACGAGCGTCCTGCCGGCAATGGCCGCGCGGGTTCGTTCAATATCCCTGGGTTCGGAACCCAGTCGGCGCCGGCCTCGCAGGACATCGAGCTGGAAAAGGATGACCTCGACCGGTTCGAGCGCATGCTGGACGAAGTGCAGACTGCCTTTACCAAGGAAGACCATGCCGGCCTGCGTCGCCTGTCGACGCCCGAAATGGTGTCCTACTTCTCGGAAGAGCTGGCCGAGAATGCCCAGAATGGCGTTCGCAACGATGTTGCCGACGTGCATCTGGTGCAGGCCGACATCGCCGAAGCCTGGCGTGAGGACAATCAGGACTACG
>VFQQ010005511.1_pt1 | contig 10442 bp, 12 predicted proteins | sample 3512341 | NCBI WGS metagenome assembly VFQQ01 (sample SAMN10412373, study PRJNA504923) | tailings metagenome | isolation source: Relicate 2 Philex TSF1 revegetated site | place: Philippines: Tuba, Benguet | collected 2017-08-29
CCAGAGCAGGATCGGCGGCCGACATATTATACAGAGCGCCATGTGGCTTTACATGTGATAGTCGGGTGCCGGCTTGTTGTGCCAGCAGACTGAGTGTACATACCTGATCGGTTATAAGATCGGTGATCATACTGGCGGATAACTGCATGGGGGTTCTGCCAAAATTCTCTTTATCTGCAAAGCCTGGGTGAGCGCCAATGCTAACACCATGTTGAAGAGCCAGTTCAATAGTGTATTGCATAATGTCGCGATTACCGGCATGGTAGCCACAGGCAATATTGGCACTGCTGATGAATGGCATCAGTGCTTCATCATTGGGCATTCCCTCGCCCATGTCACAATTGATATCTATGAACATATTGGTGTGTACTACAGGCTAATACTACTGCGTAAAGCCTGCCATTTGAAGGTACAGGCATTTTGTAACAGCATCAAATCTCTTTCCTGCACTGCTATTTGCTGGTGGGCATTTGTGAGATCGGTTTTTTGAAAGAAAAAGGAATCGCCGGTATTCAGCTGTGCCAGCCGATCGCAGTGGGTAGATAAGAGATGAGCGATACGAGGATATCCACCAGTTGTTTGATGATCGGCCATGAGGGCAATACATTGCCGATTGGGTAATAGTTGTATGGTTCCTCTGGTAACAGCAGAGGAGATGAGCTCCCCTTCTTGCGTGCGTTGCAGCGATGGCCCTCTTAAAGCGTAGCCCATCCTATTGGCAGCGGCGTCTACCACATGTAGCTCACGGCAAAATGCATGCATGGCATCGGGTTCTAGCTGATTCCATTCTCGTCCGGGAATGAACGATAATTGTTGTGCACCCAGTTGGGTGTAAACATTGCTATGCCAGGGCAATAACCTCGTTACCGGAATGGAGAAACTATGTGTAGCAGCATGTTGAATGATTTGCTGCTGCAGTTTTGCTCCTGCTATATCAAGTAATGCTTGTGTGCTATGGCTATTCAACCACTCCTTCCCCACCCAACCGCCATGTATTGCCAGGTATATCCTGGCACCTGCGATTCTTTTTCCAAAGGAAAGAATACTGCCAGCGCTTATCAGGATAGGTTGGTGTAAGGGAACAGCAGTATCATTGATCATAGCCAAGAAATTGGCGCCGGCTAAAGCAATCAGGCAGTCGTTATCGAAGCGAATCACGGCTGCGGGAAAGTGCATTTCAATAACAGGACTATTGCGTTCATTACCAACGAGCAGATTGGCAACCTGCATAGATAGTAAGTCCATGGCGCCGCCGGGATTAATGCCCAACCATTGGTGACCAAAGCGACCCAGGTCCTGAATGGTATCCCATATTCCAGTTTTGATGATGGTTGCACTCATGACTGAAACCAGTTGTGGAGTTCATGAAGATCAATGGGAACGAAACGAACCCGATTACCCGGCTCCAATAAACAGGGTTTATCGGAACGAGGATCAATTAATGCAACAGGTGTGCGGCCAATGATTTGCCAGCCACCTGGCGAGGCAAGCGGATAGATTCCGGTTTGTTGTCCGGCAATACCCACGCTGCCGGCGGGCACGCTTTTCCGCGGAACGCTAAGCCTTGGTGTGGCAATCTGCTCATGAACAATGCCCATATAGGCAAAGCCGGGAAGAAATCCGTTCATGTATACCCGATAAGTGGTTTCACTATGTAATTGAATAACCCCCTGTATACTTAGCTGATGAGCTTGAGCCAGGCTTTCAATATCAGGTGCTACACTTGGGTGATAGCAAACGGGGATTTCTTTTATGGGTGAGTCCTTGAGCACTTGTGTACGCTGCGATGCAGATAGTAGGGCATTCTCGAATACATTCCGGATCATGGCAACAGGTGATTGCCCGGATCGAAAAAAGAAAACAGGATTGTATATCACCGTGATGCTGCAATAGGCCGGGATGAGGTCTATAATCCAAGGCAGTGCCTGCTGTTGAATATGAGCATGCAGCTGCATGATGGTGAGGTGATGAGCATCGGATATCTCATCTCCAATGGAAAGGGTCATAGCCTGGTCGCCACAAGGAAATATATCGAGAGATGCCAGCAAGATAAAATGGTTAAGTCTTCAATAAAGGTACAGGATACATTATTGCAGATATCGTGGCGCAACACTTTGTTTGCTATCTCCATCCCAGCAGATGGTAAGGATATAATAGCGATCCTTATCATGGTATAGCTGAATACTGTTGATGCCTCTCATGGTTTGTTGCTGTCCATTCGAGGTGACCAGTGTTTCATAGGTAGAGAAGATTTGGGTGATGGCACCATGTGATTCGGTGATGCGATGTAATTCGCGTTCGGAGAAGCCTAGTTCTTGTAAACGGGTGCCATTGCGTTGAGCGTACTGTTCGGGTGTAATGATCCTGACTACAGTACCGCTATCGGCATGTGGAATGGCGGTGATTAATCGGGCACCTGGTGCAAACAGTGATTGAAACCGATTCCAGTTTCTCACCTGTGTAGTAGGTCCGGAGATTACCTCATATAAGGCTTTAATAATGGCATCGGCAGTTTTCACATCTGCACCCGATTGTGCCATAGATCTATTTTGCAAAACAAAACATACGGAAACCAATAGCAATATTTTTTTCATGAGTTTGGTATTAGATATCATGTACACAAAATAAGTAATTCCCCTCTGGCGATTGATATAAGCTTACCATCAACAAGTTATTTACTGATGGAAACGCATCTACACAGATCAGGCATCATAAAAAGGTTGGGGATATATGCAGAACCGCGTATAAGAGACTGATTATCAAACAATAAATAGCACTCTAAAAAATTGGCACAGAACTTGAAAAGGTTCAATAGAAAAGATCCTTAACCAAAATCCATGAAGTATGAAAAATGTCATGAAAACCACAGCAGCTATTGCGGGCATCCTGTTCATGCAGGCTGCGAATGCACAATTGGGTACTAACCTTGGTGCCACCGTTAATGCCAGTACAAGAGCCACTGTTAATGCAGCAAGAGCCACAACAGCCGCTACTAATGCAGCCGTAAGGGCATCGGCAGCAGCAGGTAGGGCAACGCAGGCAACGCTTAATGTAGCACAACAAACCAGTATTTCTGCCACAAGGGCTGCTCAAAGAACAGCTGCGGCCACACGTGTTCAGGCCTCTGTAAATAGTAGTGTGCAGAATGCTGTTGCGGTGAATGAGGCGAGTACTGCTTCTTCTCAGGCTGCATTGAATGCCAATGTAAGAGCAAACCTTCCTGTAAGAGAAACGCGCGATATGGCAACTGAGCAGGCTGATATGGCTAGCGATCGTGCGGCGTTGTTAAGAGCAAGAGCACAGGCTCGCGCCACAACAGCTAAAGAAGCCGGCATGGAAAATGCGGCTGAAGCAAGAGCCCGTGTAGCTGAGCTGAAGCCAAATGTGAATGCCAACGCAACAGCCAGGGCAAATGTAACTGTCAGGAAAGGGCAGTAATAGCTGTTGTTCATCTTAGATGAAAGCAGCGCAGCTGTACCAGTAAGTTGCCGGCAATACCAACCCCACAAACTACCGTTATGAAACCCAGCATGAACAAAATATGGTTGTTCCTGGCCATGGCATATCCAATGGTCATGAATGCACAAACTGAGCAAGAGCAAGCGCCCAAACCGGTGCGAAAAAATGAATTCAATGCTTCGATGAATTATCAGTCGGCCCTGCATTTTTTTGGTCGCACAGATAGCTTAAGAAGTAGTGGTCTTTTCCCATTGCTGGGGTATCAGTTAAAGGGGGGTATATATGCGCAGGGAAGTTTCATTTTTGTAAACAACCAGGCGCAGCCGGTAACTTACACCGGTACAGTACTTGAGGCGGGATATCGTTTTCCGCAATCTGATCATTTTAATGGCAATGTTTTTTTCTCTCGTTTCCTGTACAAGGAAGAAAGCACATTGGTTCAGTCGGCTCTTCGGTCACAAACGGGTGTGAACATGAATTATACCAATAAAATCATTAACATCAATGCCGGAGCCGATCTCAAATTCAGTAATCGAACCGATGTGGGGGCCACATTTGGCATTGATCATATGTTCCTGTTCACAAAGGGCATGAATGGAGCCGCTATTGCATTGGCGCCGGGCATCACGGCAAATATGGGCACACAACAATTCAGCAATACTTATTTACAACGCAGGCAGGTATTGGGTATTCCGGTTACAGAGCGTGTTACCGAACAGGTCAAACAATTCAATATACTATCCTATGAAATGATGATGCCAGTTGTGTTTGTGAAAGGCAAATGTAATCTGGCCGTTATTCCATCTTATGTAATACCGCAAAACCTGATTACGGTAGCGGGACAGCCTTCTTTATCGGAAAGGGGATCTAATATGTTCTATGTAACGCTATCGGCAGGCATCAGACTGTAGAACAGAGAGGATGTACAAACAAAGTGGTGTGCACCCCCTCTGTTTTCTATAGGTTAGCCCCTTCTTGGGGCAAGGGCTCCGTATTCTTACGGGGCCCAACTTTTTTGACTACCACTTATCATGAGAACAGGCTCCGCACTTGTTGCTGGAGCCTGTTTCTCGCTTCTAACATACTGCTTATATAAAAACCCAAAAAGTTTGATCCCCCCCGGGGAGACCTGCAGCTTACGGGCTACAGGTCTGGTATTGCTATGGATCTTGTTTCAATGCGTTGGGTACCTCAGAACAGATAACGGTTATCTGCTTTTCATGTAGAAGTACTATGCAAAAGTGATTGCTTCTTCAAACACATTCAATCGCATGAGTATGTGAAACTGCAGGTACAAAATGAATTGGTCAACAATGTTTCTAAGCAGAATTGCTATGCGTCAGGATAGATAACCGCTTATCAATAAAATCTGCATTCTGTTATGGAAAAGAGACCACATAAGTATGTGGTTTGGGAAAAATGAATGATGTTAAACAGGGCATAGTGAGTATCTTTAAATAAAGCAAACCCTCATACCAACATCTTTATGTTATAGGCTAGTAACAAGACTACCGGTAGCTTTGAAAAGTAAATGCTGAATATGACCAAATTATTGATATACGAAGACAATCCGCAATTAAGGGAGGGACTAACCATGCTCATTAATGGGTCGGATGGTTTTGAAGTATTGGCTGCATTCAAGAATTGTAATACGGTAGAAGACGAGGTAAATGCGTTTAAACCTGATGTGATCCTGATGGATATTGACATGCCAGGCACCAATGGTATTGAAGGGTTGAAGCGGATCAGGGAAATTGATACGGAGGTGAAGATTTTGATGCTGACCGTATTCGATGATAATAAGAATGTGTTTGATGCCATTAGTAATGGTGCGAATGGATACATACTAAAGAAAACACCGCCGGCGCGGTTGCTTGAATATATTCAGGAAGCACAAACGGGTGGGGCACCTATGACTTCTTCAATTGCTACCCAGGTGTTAAAGATGTTTTCACAGTTGAATAATGAGAAAGGAGAAGATTACGACCTTTCAGAACGGGAAAAACAGGTGCTGCAATTATTGGTGAATGGCTATAGCTATAAGATGATCGCTGCTGAAATGTTTATTGCCATTGATACGGTGCGTTCGCATATCAAGAAAATTTATGAAAAACTACATGTGAACAGTAAAAGTGAAGCCGTAGCCAAAGCCTTCAGAAATAAGATATTGTAGTTGATGGTCCTTGTTGCCACTCAGATACCCTGGTGGTAAAATCAAAATAGAGTTATATATTTATCATTATATAATGTCACAAACTGGCGCACGTTTTGCTGCATGAACGTTTGTAGCGGAAAAGCGCCTTCCACATGTTGCCAGTACCATTCATCCTAACCACATTTTTGTGTGATTGAATGCCGGTTTTTGCGGGAATATGTTTGTGTTTGCTAAGAGCAGTGAAATGCGATAGTGACATGACCCATGAACCCCCATAAACAACATATATCATACAAAAATGAACAACATGAATTGGAAAAAAAAGATCCTGGGTATTACCAGTGCGGTATTGATGGCAATGGCTGTAGTAACAGCCTGCAAAGAAAAGGCGCCTGAAGCAAAGAAGCAGGACATTACTGAAATCAGAAAACTGGAAAAGGAAGAGCTGGTTGCCCGTGGACAATACCTGGTAACTATTGGCGGTTGTAATGATTGTCATAGTCCTAAAATTCTTACGCCAACAGGTCCGGTTTTGGATACGACCCGTATATTATCAGGATATCCGGCGGAAAGAGGGATTCCGGTTTTGTCGGAAGCCATCGCCAAAGACCAGCAGTGGGTAAAAATGGCACCTGATGCCACGGCATTTGTTGGGCCCTGGGGTATGAGTTTTGGCTCGAATCTCACAGCAGATTCTGCTACAGGCATCGGAAGCTGGTCGGAAGAGGTCTTTATTAAAACGATCAGAACAGGTAAGCATCTCGGACAGGAGGGAGGAAGGCCCATATTGCCGCCAATGCCCTGGTTCATGGTAGCTAAAATGACAGATCAGGACCTGAGTGCAGTTTACCATTATTTGCAGCAGTTACCGGCCATCAGTAACCGGGTACCTGCACCGATTGCGCCACAGGAATTAGCGATAAAAAAATAAAAAGAGCACAATGATACGTTTACTTAATGCCGTAAAACCTGGATTTCTTTTACTCATCACAGCCATGCTATTTGCCTGGGGATGCACCAAACAATACGATCCCGGCGATATTGATAATGGCAATCTCGGAGGCGGCAATAATGGAGGAGGGGGTAGTACCACAGGAAAACTGCTTACCAAGATCACCTATAGTGATAACTCCTCTATGCAGATCCAGTATAATACGGATAAGCAACCCTCGAGAATGACAGTGGTGCAGGATAATAACACGGGCGGACAAGATACCTATGTGTACAACCTGTATTATGCCAATAATAAGCTGGTGGAGATTACCGGAAGCGATGGTATGAAGTTGCGCTATACTTATACGGGCAATAATATCACCAAGATTGAAACCCTTGCCCCCAATAATACAGTGGTGGGAGCTTATGCACATACATATGGTTCTGATAATCGCTTGCTGACTACCGATATTCAAAGTATTAATTTGACTGGTACAGGCATTGACCCGAATCCATATTTGCGCTATGAGCTGGCTTATTATCCTTCAGGAAACCTGCAGAAGATGACCACTTTCCTGCGGAATCAGCTCAATAATACGCTGGTGAAAACAGGAGAGTATGTGCTGGCCACTTTTGATGACAAGAAAAACACCTATTGGGTATTTGAAAATTCGCCCTATCTGCCTTTGCAAATGACATTACCCAATAACCCGCTTACCGAACAGCATTATGATGCATCGGGACAGGTTTTCAGTACGGTAACCCATACCTATACGTATGATGCAGATGGGTATCCATTAACACGTAAAACAGTAACCAAGGAAACGGGTTATCCTGATGAAACACTGGATGCCAGTTTTACCTATCAATAGGCAGGATTGATCTTATGCCACAAAACAATGCCCGGAACCTGGTTCCGGGCATTGTTTTGTGGGGCCACTGGGGGCAAAAATTATTATATCATATCTTATTAAGGTACGAAAAAAGATCGAAACGGCCCAAAAAACCGCAAAAACCTGCATTTCACATCTTTGTGTGATTGTAAACCGGCATAATCAGGGATACTTTTGCATCATTAACAACCGGAATAATGAAAGCAGCACAACAGTATTTAATACTTTACCTCCTCAGTTTGGCGGGTATGGTATGGGCTGCCCCCACCCATTCTATCCTTTTTCCGCAATCTACCCAACAGCGCGTTGGCTGTTGTAAATCAATCGTCAGAGAAAAGCCCGAACCCCATAAAACGGTGCATTTGCTGGAAGATCGGTCACGGGTCTTATTGTGGTAAGCCGGAAGTTTCGATTTGCGAAAAAACCGTGAAAGGAGGCTCCGAGACCGCCCTGTGTCAACATAATCCCCTTGCTTTTGTTTATTTTTGTGTAGGTTTAATGAATACCGTTACGGTATAAAAGCAAAAAGTTATGATCAAAACAGGAAATCCCGTGATCAGCATTTACACGGAAATGACGCCCAATCCGGAGACCATGAAGTTTGTGGCCAACAAACTCCTGTATCCTGGTAAAAGCATTGATTTTGCAGAAGAAGCATTAGCTGGCCCTTCGCCCCTGGCAAAGGAGCTATTCAGCTTTCCCTTTATAAAGAGTGTTTTCATTGCCAGCAACTTCGTTACCCTCACCAAAACGCCGGATACGGAAGATTGGCAGGATGTGATCCCCACCATTAAGGAGTTTCTGAAAGAATACCTGGAGAATGGCGGTGTGGTGGTGAATGATGATGAAGTAGCCAAAGTAAAACAGGAGGCAACCAATACCGTTAGTGCCGACGATGATGATATCGTTAAGCGCGTAAAGGAATTGTTGGAGAACTATGTGAAGCCTGCAGTTGAAATGGACGGTGGTGCTATTCAGTTCAAAAGTTATAATGAAGGCGTGGTAAACCTGATGCTGCAGGGAAGCTGTAGCGGTTGTCCCTCTTCTATGATCACGCTCAAAGCTGGTATCGAAGGCATGATGAAGCGCATGATCCCCGAAGTAAAAGAAGTGGTGGCTGAGGCAGAATAATTACCATCTATATAATATTGTGTATGTTTTTGAAAGCGTTATCCATTGGATAGCGCTTTTTTGTATGAGTTGCTTACCCCAAAACATCCCTACATTTGTTCTGTTAAAAAACTGCATACCCAGCCCTTTATGGTATGCTGTTTGTATTGAAACGGATATGAAGAAGTATTTATTCGCTACCCTACTGTGTTTCATAGTAAGCTTCCCGCTATTGGCGCAGCGGATGGTTTTCTATGTGGCAGATACTAAGGCGAATTGTTTTGGTGTAAGTAGGAATCCCTGCTTACAGGTGAAGGAAAAACCCAATGAACCCTATTCTCTTTTCTATGCCGGCATTGAGGGCTTTACCTATGAAGAAGGCTATAACTATAAGCTGGAAGTAATGCGTGTGAAACGCGACAACCCGCCAGCCGATGGATCGGCCTATGCCTACTACCTCATTAAGGTAATGAATAAGGAACGCCCAAAGACCTATGTTCAAAGCACGATCTCCATACCCGATCAGGTGCCCATGCAACTTAAGCGACTTAACCGAACAGGCAGGATGGAGGTATTGGCCGGAGCTAATACACCAGATATTCTGTTTGATAAAAGAACAGGGCGTATTTCAGGTAAAGCCGGTTGTAACCGGTATTTCGGAAAAGTGATGTTCGACAATAGCAAACTACTCATTTCTGATGTTGGTTCAACCCAAATGGCCTGTGCCGATGAAAAGGTAGAAACAGTGTACCTGAAACACCTCATGGCCGCCAACCGGTACCAGGTACAGGGAAATAATCTTTTGTTGTACAAGGACCAGGAATTATTACTGGAATTCTCACTACCCAATAACTGATTCAGCCACACTCATTCCCCGATTCCTGCGATCAATTCGGCCCCGAATCTGTATTTTGCTGCCCAATGTTATTGCAAAGTATAGTAGAACAATTCATGGAAGGCCTGCGTAATACAGGCTTGCTGGAGTTTGTGGCTGTTATAGCCGGTATCGCCAGTGTTTGGTTTAGCAGGAAGGAACATATTCTGGTATATCCCATTGGCTTGATCAATACACTCATTTATGTTTATCTGAGCATTAAAGGCCATTTGCTGGGAGAAGCCAGTGTGAATATCTACTATTCGGCTATGAGCATCTACGGTTGGGTATTATGGTCAAAAAAAGCGGCGGGTACAGATAAGCCATCCTTACAGATAACCCTGAGTACTAAAAAGGAATGGATACAGCAATTAAGCTTCTTTGGCGCCTTCTATCTTATCCTGTTCGTATTGCTCACCTGGCTGCAACAGGCATTTGCACCGGAAGCTATTCCCTGGGCCGATGCATTTGCAAGTGCTGCTGCCTATACCGGTATGTGGCTAATGGCACGAAAGAAAGTGGAGAGCTGGATTTGGTGGATCGCTACCAATATCGCCTCCATCCCCTTATACTTTGTAAAAGGCTATGTATTCACCAGTGTTCAGTTCCTTGTTTTATTGATTCTGGCCATTGCCGGTTTGATAGAATGGAGAAAAAGGGCTAATGCCTTAGGTCGATAATCGGTAAACAGAATAACTATGCTGCAAAAGATCGTGATATTAGGACCAGAGTCGACCGGTAAAAGCACTTTATGTGAGCAACTGGCACAGCACTATCAAACTTCCTGGTGCCCCGAGTTTGCCAGGGAATACCTGCTCACCAATGGAAAGGATTATACTTTCGATGACCTGTCGGTAATTGCGCGTGGCCAGTTAGCCCTTGAAGCAGAATATACCCAACAGCTGGAACATCAATGGAAGCAATTAACCGTTACTGATCAACCCAATCGCTGGGTGAACGCAGCCACCATGCAGTCGCAGTCTTATCCACCTGTATTATTCATCGATACAGATATGTA
>VFQQ010005512.1_pt1 | contig 10441 bp, 16 predicted proteins | sample 3512341 | NCBI WGS metagenome assembly VFQQ01 (sample SAMN10412373, study PRJNA504923) | tailings metagenome | isolation source: Relicate 2 Philex TSF1 revegetated site | place: Philippines: Tuba, Benguet | collected 2017-08-29
TAATCCGCCTATACACGCACGCACGCACGCACACACACACGCACGCAGACACGACCGCCACACTAACAGAAACACACACATGTCAATGACAAAGCTAGGGACCTAAGTTGACAGGACCAAGAGACAACCGGCGTTGTGAGGGTGACAGATAGACGGACAGACACACACACGCATGCTCAGCATCTCGCACAGCAATCGACCAGGCTCATCATGCACTGCTAGTGACATTGTGACATTTGTTCCATACGGATCAAGAGCACGAGTATATTAATGCGTGTATTAGTGATGAGGGGTTTACTGAATAGTCTAGTGCGTTCAGTCATGCTGCTGTGTGTCATTTTTTCGTATTGTGTTGTGTGTAGATCTTGTAGTATGTCGCAAGTGCATACGGGAGATGAGAAGGGCTTGGCTTGCTCAGCATAGGAGGTCATTGGCGCAGACACGCTATCAACATTCGAGTGCATGCTGAAGTGCCTTGAGGGCTCCAAGCATGGACCTGTGCGATTGGGTTCCCGCGTGCCTTCTCAAGTTTGCTTTGTTTAGGCTGTGTCTGTTGCGTGCTTTTGGTTGCAGCCTCAGCTGTGATTGTTGCTACACAAGACTCTACGGGATACAGTGTCTATCGATGGTGCGTGTCAAACGCTTGGCTTACGTGCAGTGTGTCTAAGCTATCCTTATCGCAGTCAGCCCTATGTCACAGAGCACTGCCCATGCTGCACAGCAGCAGCACGACATACGCAAGACGTAGAGCAGGCGGCACAATGCGGGCGCAATGCAGCCGCAAGCGCAAATGGCACAGGGACCTTCACAGCGCGCGCTTTCTGTCATACGCGGCCTCAGTGCGAACCCTAGAATCTTCCCGCCAACGCATTCCCGCCATCGCATTCACCCTGCATTTGCCCCTTTCACACCGCATTCTAGCTACACTTGACCATGGCGCACCTCTTCCAGTCACTCAGCGCAGATGAAAGCGCACTTGAGCCTCTGCGCATCACCCTACTCAGCAAACACCTGGCCGCAGCAGATCGCTCGGCCGTGGCCCAGACATGCATCCCAGCACAAACCTGGCTGCTCAATGAGTGGCCCAACGCAGCTTTCTGCGTTCCTGTCAGGGCGGGCGAGGCGCCCACCGCCCTCAAGCAGCGTGCGCAGCTCGCCAGGCGTCAGCTTAGCCGGCAGAGACAGCGCGGCCGCGCGTCCGTGACACTGGCCATCGTGCAGCGGGGGCAGATGACAGCGTCAGACCAGTGGTACGAGTCAGTCTTTGAAGGCCTGTCAGGCACGGAGCCCTCCCTCCCCACCCTCTCCCTCCGCCTGCAGCTCCAGCACATTCCCGCTGCCCTCCTCTCCCTCGCGGGCCAAGCCCTGCCAGGCCTCAGCACCCTGACGCTTGGCAGGCCGGACGATGAAGGCGGCTGCGCAGTTGTGCTGCCGCAGGGCAACGCCCTCGCCTCCGTCCGCCACCTGACAGTCTACAGGGTCGCTCCAGCAAGCCAAGCCACATTCTGGGCGAGTCTGCAGGGCCTCTCGCAGCAGATAGCTAGCATGAGTATCCGTCAGCAATCTCTGTGGCAGGAGAACGGCTTCATCAGCGAAGAGGCCGATGTGCAGACAGACGGGCCCTACCCGTACCGGCGCCCGATGTGGGTCGCAGCATTCAGCCACACGTCTTGGTCCGCACTCACACAGCTTGAGGTTCCGGACTCCCTCAACCCGTGGCTGGTCAGGCTGCTACAGCGCAGTGCACCGGTAGGCGTCGTGGTCTTGTGTACACACACGCACACACAACCTTTGCCATCGCGAGTTTCATGAGTACGCTGTAGCGCACTCTGCACGCCGAGCATCACATGCGCTTGTCAAGCTCTTGCTAGGATAACGCTAGTGGCGCACTCCAACATGTACGCCACTTAACCGTCAGCTTGCTACACTGTGTTGCAATCGGCGCGTTCAATTTGACTCCTGCTCACATGTACTTGTTGTGCTTTGTTTGCTGTGCACACAGGCGCTTCAAGACCTGACTGTCTTCCACCTTGCCATGCCCGGAGGCGAGGTTGGGAGTGTGACGAATGTACCGCCCGCGTGCTCGTGGTCCAAGGTCCGCATACGTGCAACCAGCTCATTCTTCAACCTCTCTGTCTTGGAGTGGATGCCTATGCCAGCGGACGGTCCTCTCACAGTCGAGGGCTGCGACCACATTGGCATACAGTTGCCCTGGGCAAGCATGGTACGTTCCGTCTGCTGTTCTGTCGTGTCATGCTTGCCATGTTGCATCCCATGTTGTCGGGCCATGCCGTACCATGCCACGCACAGAAGAAGGGTCACAGAAGACTGCCCAGCTGCCATCCCAGCTTAGACAACACTGCAAGCCTGCAACACATGGCTCCCTAGAAAATGAATGGCATCGCCATGCTATGCATCATTGAACATGCATATGGCTTCCATCTGTTTCAACAAACACCGCATACCTGCAGGTAGTGTGCCCATGATGGCTCAACTCTTGCTCTCATTTTCGTCACATTACGCAGGTTGCGGACAAGCTGTCCCGCGTGCGTGTAATGCCTACCAGCGACGAGGCAGCGCGTGGTTACCGCTCCATGTGTGTGTCCCTCTGTGAGGGACCAGCACCCGACCAGTCCGCTGCCCTCCACACCGCCCTACACACAATCAGGCACTGGCGGCCGGCCGGGTACAAAGTCGAGATTTCTGGTGCTACTATGAGCGACGGCCTGGCCGCCGTCCTGACAGCCGCAGCGGCCGCCGGCTGGGACCGCATCGAGCTGTCGGGGGTCAGCTGGCCGCTCGGCAACACGGCGCAGCTGCCGCGGCTGCGGCGGCTTGAGTTACAGTCGCCGCTGACAGACGCAGTGCTGGCCGAGCTGCGGCGCTGTGTGTCGTGGGCAGACGAGTTGGATGCGCGCGGCGGCCTGCAGCTGCAGGCGCCGCTGCCGGCCGGCACTGTGCTCCCGTGGGGTGCCATGACAGGCTACCGGCTGGCTGACAGCCTGAGCAGCCTTAAGCGCTGGCTGGAGCAGGCTGAGCTGCTTGGGGGCGGTGCGGGATGGAAGCTGTATAACATATGCCTGTCACTCACATCTGAGGTGAGTTTTACAGACCCTAGACGTGTGCACACCCATATACACCCATGACGTGTAGCCTTGTACCCATATCTACATCGAAGTGCAGTGCAGGCGCGCAGAAAGGCTTATCACTTACTACCCACCACAGTTGTCGCATAAAGCTACACTCGAGGGCCAACGAGTTTCTGTTGCTGTCAGGCCTGCGGTGTGCTTGGATACATGCCTGTGCTTGTGCTTCTTCCTGGCTGTGTTGTGCAGTTCACTAACGACCAGGCAGAGAGTATGGCTAGCCAGATTTGCAAGATACGCATGGTGTACCTTCACTCAGTCAAGCTACGTGTGGCGTCAGACACCCCCACAGCTGAGCAACCCCGTCTGCTTCGTGCGGGCCTGACCCTCGCCAACGCATTCCAAGTCACTGGTCACAGTGTCAGCATCGTGGGCTTCACAGCAACACCAGAGGTCATCCAAGAGCTACAACACCTGCCTGCCTGTCCCGGCTGGCTGCGCCTTGGCTTGATCTCAGACCCCACCACCACAGCTGCCCCCTGGCCCCTGGCTGCTCTGCCTGACATGATACCAAGGTACGAGAGTGTACATGCTTTTTTGACAGTGTTCTTTGACATGCATTTTTGTACATGTACATGCATTTCTGACGTTTGCAACACACAGTGGCTGCCATTCCGCCTTGCCTGCAACCATACCAAAACACGAGTTGAAGAACACAACTTTCACAACACACTGAACTTGCCCTAGGCCTTGTCGGGCCCCAGTTTGTAGCATGCCTCATTTGCCCCCTCGTGCCCGTGCCCGAACTCTACCGATTGTGCTTGTGTCATGCTTTGCCGTGCAGGTCGTATGAGTACTGGGTTCTGTACCGACAGCATGTCAGACGGGAGGAGGCAGAGGCATTCATCTGCAACGTGCCAGGCGACCGCACGGGGGTCAAGCCTCTGACAGTTGAGGTGCCTTGCGGCGAAAGCGAAGCCCAGTGGCTGCGTGCGGTGCAGGAGCGGCTGCACAGCGATGCTGCGCGCTACCCGCATGTTACTGTCGAAGGCTGTGAGTTGTGCCCACGGCTGAGGCGTCCGGCGTGCCGATGTACCATCGATAGCATCTGAGCTGTGCATACATCACAACAGGGATTACAGTATCCGTACAGGATATGCTTAGTCAGCATCCTATGCTTGCGGTCACTGACCCTTACATCACCGACATATGGCAAAATGGCAATGCCATATGGCAATGTGACATATGGCAATGTGACATGTTGCTGAGGGCACGGCTCGGTGCGAGCATCAGTGATGAGAGATCACTGTATAGTCTTGTGTGTTTTGTCGTGTCAGGTTACAGTAGTTGTGTGTAGGTGCTGCGGTATCTAGCACATAACGATAGAGGACTTTCAGCTACCATGCCCGCCTGTTGAGCTCGGATAAGCATGGATTATGATTGGCGTGCAGACACCAAGCATGCACACGCTCGCTTGGCTTCTCGTGTGCCTTCTCCAGTTTGTTGTGTTTAGGCCCCTGTCTGTGTTTTAGTCACTCCCCACCTCACCCTCAGTCTAGACCTGTGCCACACGCCGCCTCAACTCCTGGCCCTTGCAGCCCAGGCCTTCAGCGGCCTGTCAGTGGTCAGCCTCAGCTGTTCGAGCCCCTGGAGGGGTAGGGCGGAGCTGCCGGCCCCTGCAATGTGGCCGGCGCTGCGCAAGCTGACCATTGGCACTATGCTTGTCGAGGATGCACAGGCAGCGCTTTGGGCCAGCGTGGGGCTCTATCTACCGCAGCTAGTCAGCTTAGACATAGAAATCCAGCTAGGGTGGCTGCCAGGGGTAGCGGGTGGGGAAAGAAGGCGAATATGGACCAACATCTTTAGCCCGCAGCACACCACACACACCCTCACAGAGCTCACCATCCCCTGCGACCTGCGCCCGTGGCTGGTCGAGCTGCTTGTACAGCACGCTCCAGCGTTAGTCAGCCTAGGGTGTTCAGGGGTGCAGGCCATCACAGATGACAGTGTGCTACAGGGTGTGCCAGCGCACTGCTCCTGGACCACACTGCGTCTCCCACCCTGGCCATACGGGCAGTGGTGTCATGAGCTCACGTGGCTGCCAATGCCAGCGCATGGCCCGCTCGTTATCGCGGGACGTGATAGCTGGTGGTTAGGAATACAACTACCAAAAACAAGCGCTGTAAGTGGAGCGCCATGCAAACATACCAAACAGCCATGTCCTCATGCAGGTTGCGTCACGGTCTCATAGTTTCACGGTCGGCAGCCGCTCATCGTGTTTGTGCTGGTGATGTGTGTACGTCCTCCTCACAGGTTGAAGACAAGCTCAAGCACATAGAGCTGAGACACTTCAAGAACTTGGCCGTAAAAGCAGCACAGGTGGCCCCTGCCACGCAGGCTGCCGACCTGCAAGCCGCACTACAGACTCTGTCCCAGCTGCCGAATTGCCGCGGCACACACGTCGAGCTACAGCACTTCACCCTCACCCCCACCCTCGCAACAGAGTTAGTGTCAGTGTCAGCTCAGCAGTGGTGCACACTGTCCTTAACCAACCTCACATGGCCCAGCGAAGCAGCCCCCAGTATACACAGCTGCCAACCCTACACACACTCAGCATTGCAACAGACATCACAGATACAGTGTTAGCACAGCTGTGTAAGCACCTTACATCAGTAGACACGTTTGTGGTCAGCAAGCTCAGCCTCACCGCGCCGCTGCCTGCCGGCACTGTGGTGCCGTGGCGGGTGGCGTCGTTTGGGCGGGAGTGGGGCGGTAACATCAAACCTGCCCAGTGGCTGAACGCCGCGCGACTACTGGGCACTGGGACGCGTTGGAATGTTATGTGAACATCGAACTGACACCACAGCAGGTGAGCAGTCAGCACACATCCTCCTCCGCCACACAGCGGGCTTGCGTACAGCCCCACTGTTCAGACGGAACCTTCTGCCACTGACCATGGCCACCATTGGCCACTGACCACGGCCACTGTTTGCCACTATGCAGGTTGACTCAGGCGAGGCAGCGCGCATAACACAAGAGCTCAGTCGTCTGGTCGTGGCTAAGGTGCAGTCGGTGTTCGTAAAATGTCACAATGAGTGCCCATTGGCCGACCAACCCAGGGTACTCCGTGCCAGCCTGGCTGTGGCGAGTGCCCTGCCGTGCCAGGCCCCCGACCTGGCCTTGTATGGATGGACAAGCACACCACAGGTGCGCTAACACTGCCCTTCGGCCTGTTGTCAGTCGGCCAACACTTTGATGCATATGCTCGCATCAGTCATTCCAATCATCGCCTCGCCAGTTTGGCGTGAACGCTGAGTTTGTGTACGTGTCTTTCCACCGCCTGTTTGGCAGGTCGTGTCATCAGCGTGCGTGTGTGTGTGTGTGCGTGTGTGTGTGTGTGTGTGCCTGACAACAGGTTGTGGCACAGCTGCGTCACTTGCCCCACTGGACAGGGAGCATCCATCTGGGTTTCGAGTCGCAAGATGACATCGTAGATCCACCTGTGTACTGGCCCCTGTCACGTGCACCGTGGTTTATACCGAGGTGAGGGCTCCTTCACACACAGACACACATACACACACGCATACAGACATGCACACGAAGAAGCGCGAACACATGTATCAGCACGTTAGGCTGTGTCTGTACACATGCACGCGCACGTACATACACACAGGGCTCCTGTGAACAAAAGGATACTTTTGCTTGCAGAGTGCATCCACGCCAGACTGTCAAGCGCGACTGCGGTCCGCCCCTGAGTGCGGTCCGCGAGCAATGTATGGTGCTGCATGTGTGTGTGTGTGTGTGTGTCTGTGTACTCAGGTCATACACTCAGTGGGTCACCAACGAGCTGGGGCTGGAGCCTGCCGAGTGGAGCGCTTTGGTGCATGCGTGCCCCGGTGACAGGACCCCCAAAGAGCCCCTGGAGTTTGTGTTCTACAACTACAATCAGCGTACTGGGGAGTATGAGGCACTGCGCAGTGAGCTGGAGGACGATGGTATGTTCCCCCATGTCACCTGGGTGTGGCAATGGTTGTGAGTGCTGTATAGTGCTAGTAGAGGCGCACGGCTGTGGGTAGCTCAGGCTCAGTTGAGGTCGCCTGTCTCAGCGCATATAGAGCGCCATGGTCCTGACGTCAGTACTCGCATGGCATGACAGCCGCAGTCGTATGGCCTTCATACTTGTGTTCGCGTGCCACAACAGCCGCAGTCACATGGATGGTGAGTGGGCACCTTGAAGGTGGACTTATACTGCGGACTTATACTGGCACACGTTCTATAGATAGTTTGTGCTTGACGGACGTAGTGTGCGGTCATAGCCAGTGAGTGCTGTTAAGACTGCGAACTCTTGCTTCCTCAGGCACTACGCAGAGCTTTGGCACTGCAGGCACTGATGTGTGCACTTTGACGAATCTACTTTACATGTGTGCATGATACCCTGCGGTGTCCTGTACTGTAGCGTGTGCACTTACGCACGCACGCTATCGGCGCCCTTGGCTAATAAAAGCACCACTGCATTCCTACAATGGGTACATGTCAGTAGAGGACTGTACCGTATGCCGTTACCATAGCCTGCGCATAGGCTGAAGCCGAGACATTAACATGTGTGCAGAAAATTAGGTGTTGTGTGCGCTGGGTAGCGGACAAACTGCCATCTGAGTGCGTCACTTATCGTTTGCTTCTCGTAGAGGGTCTGGACGCTGACGTGGCTGGACGCGGTGTGAGGCACGCGCTTTTGCTTTGCAGTCGATTGATTACTGGCGTCTCTTGTCTGCGTCCTACTTGATTGTTCGCATTGCGCTGCAAGAGGTGTAAGTTATGCTGGCACCTGTGTGCACTCACCACTGCTACGAGATCACCAAGCGAAAAAGGACACGAGCATGAGGCTGTACTACAGTATGGCGTGCATCGTAGCAGTCCGGGAGCTCACAGATAAGCCGTACTGCGCATACACAGGCTAGCCACCAGTGAACGCCGCGACACCTGGAGCCCACTGGATTCTGTGTCAGGATGCGTACACAGCACTGCTTGAGCGCAAACTGAGAAGGCAGTACTCGCGAAGTAACGCTGCTGTTATCTGGCAGGACCGGCCTCGCTTTGCCTGTTCTTGCGGCCCGCATCACGTACTGAGCACTGACCGCTCGCCATGGTAGCCTTCTCTAGCCTACTCAAAGCCGTACTGCGCATAGATGACCATCCACACGTACCCGACCCATGGCGGGCGGCATTCTTGCGTGCGCTGGGCAAGCCAGCACGCACAGCCGTCGCGCTTTGTTGCAAAGGAGCGCTGCAGCTTCTGCTGGAAGAGTGGCACGAAGCCACGCTCAGCATCAGCGTCAGAGCGTCAGCGGGCCACCCCACCGAGAAGTTGGTGCGTCAGCTGTACAGCGCGCGCGCGCAGCTGGCCACGCGCCGGAGCCAGCCCACCACCCTTCTGCTGCAGCAGCGTGGCCAATTGCATCCGGATGACGAGTGGTGGCTCGTGCATTGCACAGCCCTGGCCCCGCAAGACAGCACCCCGCACCTTACCCTCAGCCTAGACCTGTGCCACACACCACCTCAGCTCCTGGCCCTTGCAGCCCAGGCTTTCAGCGGCCTGTCAGTGCTCAACCTTTGCTGCCCAGAGCATTGGAAGGGTGAGGTGGAGCTGCCGGCCCCTTCAGTGTGGCCGGCGCTGCGCAAGCTCACCATTGGCGCCTGGTTTGCAGAGGGAGCGCAGGCAGCGCTGTGGGCCAGCGTGGGGCCTTACCTACTACAGCTCGTTAGCCTGGTCGTAGGGGATCAGGGGGATGAGCACGTGGAAGGAGCAGACTTAGGGATAGTCAGGCCAGTGTGGAGCAGCATCTTTAGCGCGCAGCACACCACACACACACTCACAGAGCTCACCATCCCTTGCGACCTGCGCCCGTGGCTGGTCAAGCTGCTTGCGCAGCACCCTCCAGCGTTAGTCAGCCTTGGGTGCGTTGGGGTACGGGCCATCACAGATGCGGGCGAGTTACAGGGTGTGCCCGTGCACTGCCCGTGGCGCACACTGCGCTTCGAGGAGCCAGCGCAGCAGTGCGCTAACCACATGGCGTGGCTTCCCACGCCAGGGGATGGGCCTCTGGTGATTGAGCTATGGGATTCATGTGACGGGGTCGAGCTATACCTACCTGTGACTGGCGCGGTAAGTGTACAGGCGGAACCTACAGTGTACCTGCAGGATGCGTAGGCATAGAGGCTGTGTATGCGCCAATGAACGCCATGCTTCGGGGTCTCCTTTGTCTGGGTCAAGTATGTGTACGTGTGTTGCTGACATGTGCGTGTGTGTGCGTGTGTGTGTGTGTGTGTACTGTACCACAGGTGGCTGACAAGCTGCGACAGGTAGAACTACGGGGCGTAACAAAGATGCGTGTCCACGCAGCAGAGAGTACCCCCACAGCCCAGGCTGCCGACCTGCGCGCAGCGCTGCAGGTCTTAGGCACCCTGCCCTACTGCCGCAAGACAGAGATTGAGTTGTCTGGCTTCACCCTCACCCCCACCCTCGCAGCCGAGCTAGTGTCAGTGTCAGCACAGGGCTGGCAGCGCATGTCTTTGTTTGAAGTCAAGTGGCCCAGCGATGCAGCCCCCAGCATGCCACAGCTCTCATCCCTGCACTCACTCAGCCTAGCAACACCCATCACAGACACAGTGCTGACTCAGCTGTGTGAGTGGGCCACAGCAATAGACAAACTAGAGTTTAGGCAGTTGAGCCTTGGGGCGCCGCTGCCTGCCGGCACTGTGGTGCCGTGGCGGGTGGCGTCGTTCAAGCCCCGCGGGGGTTGCAGTGTGAGCCCTGCCCAGTGCCTGGAGTGGGCGCAGTTGCTGGGTCCTCAGAGAAGATGGGAGCACCACTCTTTGATCATTTCACTGACAGCACAAGAGGTACGCCATCCGTGATGCACGCACTAATGCATACAGCGGAGGGTACTGGGCTCCCGAGCAGCGTGCTGACTATGCATGTACTGCTGCGCAAGCCTGCACTCAGTAATGTGTGCTATATACGCGTACATGTGCGTATATACGCGTAGCAAATGTATGGCCATGTAGAGATGCGTGTGAAGCTGGATGGCAGGCTAGGCAGGCCCTTCGCGGCCCCTTTTGGTGTGAAGCAAGGCGACCCTTTGTCACCTTTGTTGTTTGGCCTTTACATGGATCGGTTGGAGCAGTACATGCTTTCTGTTTGCCGTGACTTGGGTGCGCGCTTGACTGAGTCACAACGCGTGAGCCTGCTTTTGTATGCTGATGATTTGGTCTTGCTTGCTGAGAGCCCCGAGGAGCTACAACGCTTGTTGGATGCTCTGCACTCTTTCACCGTTTCCAACCATATGACTGTTAAC
>VFQQ010005513.1_pt1 | contig 10440 bp, 8 predicted proteins | sample 3512341 | NCBI WGS metagenome assembly VFQQ01 (sample SAMN10412373, study PRJNA504923) | tailings metagenome | isolation source: Relicate 2 Philex TSF1 revegetated site | place: Philippines: Tuba, Benguet | collected 2017-08-29
CAATTTTTTCTCCGTAAAATGCCTTTATATAATGTATTAAACGATTAATAAATGCATCTTTTACACTTTCGTTAACCAGCACATAATCGGGGGCTATGCATGTTTGTCCTGCATTGATAAGCTTTCCCCAAACAATTCTTTTTGCTGCAATATTTAGGTTTGCTTGTTGGGTAACAATGGTTGGACTTTTTCCGCCTAATTCCAGCGTTACAGGCGTTAAGTGTTTGGCAGCAGCTTGCATAACCACATGGCCAATACGCGGACTACCGGTAAAAAATATATAATCCCATTTTTGAGCCAGCAATTGCTGCGACACTTCAGGGCCGCCTGTAAACACAGATACCCAACCCGGCGAAAAAACACCGGTTAAAATTTTAGTTATTACAGTTGCCGTTTGTGGTGTAAATTCAGAAGGTTTTACAACAGCAGTATTTCCTGCTGAAATGGCACCAATTAAAGGCATTATGGTTAATTGAAAAGGGTAATTCCATGGAGAAATGATAAGGGTTTGTCCGTACGGTTGCGGCACTACCCTGCTGGTTGACCAAAAATGAATGAGTTGATTGGTTTTTACACGCTGCCCACCGCTCCATTTTTGCAAATTTTTTATATGTAATTTTATTTCTTGGTAAACAATACCAATTTCGGTTGCAAATGCCTCAAAAGCAGATTTACCCATATCGGCATGCAAGGCTTGTAATAGCTCTTGCTCGTGTTGCTTTATACTATCTAACAGATTTAACAAAACCTGTTTGCGGTTAGCAATTGTTAGCGTTTTGCCAGTTTTAAAAAAATCTTTTTGCTGCTGTAAGGTTTGTATAACGGTTTGTTCTGAGAATTGTGTTACCATACTATTAAAAATCGTTAAACATGCCCGGTTGTTTTTCCCAAATGCCTTTTTTCCAAATTAAATAATCAAAAGTACCATCGGGCAAATAGGTGCTAAAGTTGCCTGCATTTGCAGGTTTATCCGGAATTATATTCTCGTAAATTAGCGCTTTTTGTTTGGGTAAATACCTCACTGTCATGGTAGCGTTATTGCTAAATTCCCAAACCATGCGGTAAAACGGTTTACGTTGTTTTAAATCAAAAATAGGTGCACCAAAAATGGGTTTACCATTTTCAAAAGTTAGCACATCTACCACTTTGCGGTTGCTGGTTGCGCGGTATCCATCCCAACCAAACAAACAATAATAGTTAATATTTTTATTGGAAACCTTAATTATATCGTAATAGGTAGCACCAAACCATTGGTCGGGCCCGGTGGCTTTAAACAAATACGTATTAATGCTATCGCTGCGGTCGATTAATGGGTAAAAGGATTTATACTCGTTTTTATTTTTTTGCTTATCAAGCCATTGTGGATTCATTTGCAATACGCCAAAGTACCTAAAATGTTCGTCGTTGGTTGCCACATTCCAGGTAATAATTCTAAACGAGTTATCGGGTGCTTTTTTAATCATTACATGCTTAAGCGAATCGAACGGATAAAAATACGAGTTTTCCAAGCGCAACGCCCGTGCCATATTTATAATAAAATTTTTTCCACTAGAAAGGCGCGTTTCTTCATCAAAATTGCGAACCATCATTTCGCCAAGGCCTGCCAATCTAATTTCAAAATCGGCCAAAGAATCTTTAATTTCGGGCTTAATGGTTTGCGCGTGTATGCCGGGCACAATAAACGCTGCAACCAGCCAGATTTTTAATTGTAAAGTAAGTTTACGTAAAAGTGGGTTCAACATAATATATTAGCAATTAAACTAAAAAAGGCTGCTACTTATTGTAACAGCCTTTGCAAATGTAGGTTTGAACCCACAAAAAATTTGATTTTAGTTATTAACAGCTTCAATTACAATGGCACTGGCACCGCCACCGCCATTACAAATGCCGGTTACACCATATTTTCCGCCTTCTTTACGTAAAATATTGGTTAAAGTGGTAACAATACGAGCACCACTAGAGCCAATTGGGTGACCTAAAGCTACGGCACCGCCATAAACATTTACTTTTTTATCGTCTAGCCCTAGTAGTTTGTTGTTAACCAACCCAACTACCGAGAAAGCCTCGTTTAACTCAAAATAATCTACATCCTTAATATCAATTCCGGCCCATTTTAAAGCTTTAGGAATAGCAATGCTAGGAGTTGTGGTAAACCATTCAGGTGCTTGCGCTGCATCGGCAAATGCAACAATTTTAGCCAATGGTTTTAGGCCTAATTCTTTTACTTTTTCTTCGCTACACAGAATTAACGCACTGGCACCATCGTTTAGTTTGCTTGCATTAGCAGCTGTAATAGTACCCTCTTTTTCAAATGCCGGCTTTAACGTTTTTAATTTATCAAAGTTAACTTTGGTATACTCTTCATCAACCGAAACAACAATTGGATCTTTTCCACGCACCGGAATTTCAACCGGAATAATTTCATCGGCAAAAGCATTTTTTGCATAGGCATTTTGTGCACGTGTGTAGCTTTCAATGGCAAAATTATCCTGGTCTTCGCGGGTAAAATTGTATTCTCTGGCACATATTTCGGCAGCATTGCCCATGTGAAAATCTTTGTAAACATCCCACAAACCGTCTTTTATCATGCCATCCACAACGGTACCATGCCCTAAACGGTAGCCATTGCGCGCTTTATCTAAATAATATGGAATATTGCTCATGCTTTCCATACCACCGGCAACAACAACATCGTTAATTCCCATCATAATACTTTGTGCGCCAAGCATAATTGCCTTACTGCCGCTTGCGCAAACTTTATTAATGGTAGTTGCAGGTACGGTGTTTGGAATTCCGGCATAAATCATGGCTTGTGTGGCAGGCGCCTGTCCTAAGCCGGCAGAAATTACATTACCCATAAATACCTCGTTTACTTGAGCAGGGTCGATACCCGCTTTTTGTAAAGCACCTTTAATGGCCGCTGCACCCAATTGGGTGGCCGACAATGAAGCCAATGCGCCGTTAAATGCACCTATTGGTGTGCGCACAGCCGATACGATATAAACTGTTTTCATTTGCATATTTTTTAATTGGTTATGGTTGTTACAAATATTGCAAAACACTGATTATGTAAAACATAAAGCATTATAGCAAGTTGTAACAACTTTATTTTTTGCGCGACAAATGTATGCTTTTATGTTAAAATACCATTAATGCCGGTGTAATAATATGCCAATATGTTAATGAGTGGAGATATAACTTAGATTTTGGGGAGAGTTGTTAACCCACTTTAATTGGTATCGTAAATGTAATAGCGGTTCCTACACCTTGTGTGCTGGTAATGTTTATGCTGCCCTTATTCAGTTCAACATACTCTTTACAAAGTTGTAGGCCTAAACCTGTTCCTTTTTCGTTTTTTGTGCCAAAGGTACTGTAGTTAAAATCGGCATTAAAAATATTATTTAGCTTGTCTGCCGGAATACCAACACCTTGATCGCTAACAGTAAAGGCAAGCATTTCGTTGTTAGCAGGCTTGCATGAAATGGTAATAGCTGTGCCGCTGTTGCTAAATTTTAAGGCATTGTTTACCAAGTTTCTTAATACAATTTCAAAATGGTTTTTATCGGCATAAACCAAAACGCGATCATGTATGGTATTTTCCAGCTTAATGCCTTTTTCTTTGGCCATCATTTCGTAAAAAGCCAAAATGGTTTGAACCGAAATCCTTGCATCGAATAATTCGGGGTTAATATTGGCACCCTCCATTTGAAGTTTGCTCCAGTTTAAAACATTTTCTAAAGTAAGGTTTAAACTGCTAACATTTTTTCTAATACCTGCCAAATACAACTTTAATTCATCAAGCGTTATATCGTCTTCTGTAGCAAAATCAAGCACAGTTTGCAACGATTTAATTGGCGCCCTTAAATCGTGCGCAACAATTGAAAATATTTTATCTTTTATTACATTAGAGCTGCGCAATTCTTCGGTTTGATTGTTTAACTCTTCTGTGCGCTGTGCAATAATATGCTCTTGGTTTCTGTTGGTTTCGCGCAATGCATTGGTTAATAAATCAACCTTATCAAAAGCATGTGCATAAACTTTTGTTACTGCAAACGACTGCAATATAACAAATACAAAAATGCCGGCAGGCATAAGGTAAACGGTAGATTCAATTAAATCCTGACTTACCAGAATATCGTTAAAGCCTAATGCAAAAAGTACCAAAAACGCAAAAGCATTTATATAATACCCTTGTATTTTTTTATTAAAGCCACTAAAAATTATGTAAAGTGAATAAACAATTAGCACAACCACAAGTAGTAAATAATAAGGTACAATAAAAGAAATTACCGGTATTGTTCCCACCAAAGTAAACACAGCTAAAGCCACATGAAAGCCAACAATAATGTTTATTAACTTTTTATTGGCCACCTGCTGCATTAACTTATCTATAAACAACAGTCCAAAAGCAATGGTTAAATAAAGCGAAGAAAGTTCAAGTTTAACAACCCATTCGTAGGGTATATCGAAAAGTATTTTTAAAATTAATTCTCCGGTTGAGGCCACCCTGATAGCGCCAAACAAACATAAAAAGGCAAATGCCAAAGCAACATGGTAAGAACGGCGTGTAAAATAAAAACCAATAAAGTAGATAAAAATTACAACCAATGCCCCTATTAACAGCGAAAATAAAATAATCTGTTTTAAACGTACATTTCTAACAAAATCTAAACTACCAAGTATTGGGGTGTACATTAAACCTCCAACGCGGTAATTGTAATTGCTTATTTCTATAGCTAATTCTAATGTATCGTTTTCAACATAAAAACCTGCCAATAGCGATTTATATTCCGGTTTGGCATCATTAACATATGTTGAGAATGTACCAATTTGCGTAATTCTTTCTCCGTTAATATACACGTTACCGGCATTAGATAAAGGCTTTAACCATAAACCTAAATAAGGTGTTTGTTTTGCATTTAACACAACAGTTAATCGATACAAGGCATAACCTGTATTTGATTTTAACACTTCATTCCATGCACTTGGAACCCTGCAAAACGTAAAATCATTGTGGTAGCTGCCTTTAAATTCTTTGTAAGTAGTATTGGGATAAAACTCCCATAAGCCGTTTAGTTCAGCATTTTGAATGCTTAAATCTACTTGTTGCAAATTAATAATGCCACGGTTGGTCTCTGCGTATAATTTACACAGTACCAGCATAAAAATTAATACAAATTTAACGCGCAACATTTATTAACATTGCCAAAGATATTAAAACAAATTGAATTCAAAACAAACAGAAGTTTTTAATTGGTGCAGCACTTTTTGCCAAGCGCATCAAATAGCATTTAATTTCTATGAAAATGAAGCGTTTGTATTAATTACCCTAAACCAAGCATTTCAAGTACAAATTTGTTTTAAACCATACCTCATTGCACCCAAACAAACCGTTTTTTTGACCTACGAAACATGGAAAATCAAACAAACTATTGTTGAGGATTTAATATTAAAAACCACAGGTAAACTGCAGGTTATATTTGCACGCAAATGCACCATAAACAGAATAGATAAATCATTGGCAACCGATTTTTTAGAAAAAAACCATTTAATGGGTTACTGCAATGCTTATTACAAATATGGCTTATTTTACCAAAACCAACTTGTAATGGTAGCTTTATTTAGTAAGGCGCGAAAGTTGCAAGAAAACCACCCGGTGCCTTTTAGATCTTACGAATTGATTAGAGTTTGCAGTAAAAGCAACCTGGTAGTAACCGGTGGTTTATCTAAATTGGTAAAGTATTTTTGTAAGGTAAATCATGCCAAACATATAATGACCTATATCGATAGCCGCATGCATTCCGGACAGGCATTTGCAAAAATTGGGTTCAAACAGCAAAGCCATGAAGATAGACATTTTAATAAAAAGTATGTTTTAAACTTATTAAACCAAGCATGAGCAACGCCAAACCCGTTATTGTAATTTTAGGTCCAACTGCCAGTGGAAAAACCCACTTGGCTGCTCATTTAGCATACAACTTAAACAGTGCTGTATTTAGTGCAGATAGCAGACAAGTTTACAAACATTTAAACATTGGAACCGGAAAAGATTACCATGCATATATAATAAACAACCAAAAAGTGCCCTGTTATTTAATCGATTTGGTTGAACCTACCCAAGAATTTGACCTGACAAATTATTTAACCGAGAGCATAAAACTGCTTAATGCATATTCTAAAATACCTGTATTATGCGGCGGAACCGGCATGTACATTCAAGCTTTATTGCAGCAATACCGGTTTGCTTTTGTGCCTGTAAACCCCGAATTACGTGTTAAGCTAGCCGGTTTTTCAATGGTAAATTTAATGGCTTATTTTAATGGATTGCCAACAAATGCATTTACACCATTAGCCGATACATCAACAACAAAAAGGTTAATAAGGGCAATAGAAATTAGCGAATTCTTGGCCCATAATGCACATTATAGTTTGCCGCAAATGCCCTTATTTAATCCAATAATTTTTGGTTTAAACCCACCTTTGCAAGAAAGAAGATACCATATTGAAAAACGGTTAATAGAACGCTTAGAAAACGGATTAATTGAAGAAGCTGAAAACTTATTGCGAATGGGTGTTACTCACCAAAAGCTTATGCATTTTGGTTTAGAGTACAAATATTTAAGCTTGTATTTGCAACATAAACTAAACAAAAACGAGTTAATATTGCAACTTACAGTTGCCATACAGCAGTATGCCAAAAGGCAAATGACCTATTTTAGGAAAATGGAGAAAGACGGTTTAGTAATAAATTGGCTCAAACATGGTTTAAGTTTTAACCAAAAAGTCGATTATTGCATGCAAATAATACAACAAAAATGGAGCATTTAACGTGCGGATATGTTTGTCCGGTTTGCGAAGGCAAAGGTTTTTTAGAAAACCTGGAAGTTTGTACCTATTGCACCACAGATAAAACCACCAAAGATGCTTGATAAACTTAGAAAATTCGAGAATTTTCATATAGTATTATGGCTAATTAAAGACAGTTGTTGGGTGCTAAAATGGCCTGTTTTGGGCAGCATTATGGCATTTCCGGCCATTGTACTGGCCATTTTTTTAACGGTAATATGCAAAAAACAACCTGCCTTATTCTACCCAAATATGGCTGTAACATTTTGGATAACCGCCAACAGCATTTGGATGTTTAGCGAATTTTACAATTTAAATTTAGAAACAGCAGCCATTGTTTTCTTTGGTTTTGGCTTGCTAAGCATAGGTTGGTACTATATAAAATACCGACAAGCAGATGTACATGTTTAAAACCGGCAAAACTTAAAATTTTATTAAAAGCATTAAAAGCCCAAATTATTATCTAACTTCGTATTAAAATTCTAACAAAAACATGAAAAAGATTTTACTTTCGATTGCATTTTTATGGACAGCAAACCTGGTATTTGCGCAACCATGCACTCCTAATCCTGATTGGAACAGAACCGGTATTAACCCCGCTCGCCTTGCCGATGCCGAGGTTGGAGTACCTTACAACCAAACCATTACTTTTGTAGTACCCTTAGATACTTTATTCGAATTTAATGGCAGTCAGGTACCTGCCCGAATAGACTCAGCGCATATAATGACCATACATGGCTATCCGGGCGGCTTTAATTACGAGGGAAACAACCCAAGATTAACATGGCCGGGTGGCTCAAAAGGCTGTGCTAAGTTAACGGGCAATGCCAACGAATCGCAAATTGGCGATTATGCCATTTGGGTAAAAGTACAAGCTTGGGTAAGTATAATTGGCGCTCCGGGTTTAGGCCAATTTGAATACATAGATAGCAGCTTGGTAGATTTTAAAGTAATTGCTGCAACCTCGGTACACAAATTTGCCATTAAACAACAAATTCAGTCGTTTCCAAACCCTGTTAAAGACATATTAAGTATTGATTTGCCAAGTTACAGTAATACGGTTACAACCAAGTTTTACGATGTATTAGGCAATACCTTTTTGCTTGAACCAACACATCATAATGGTTTACAATTTAACACTTCCGGATTAAAATCGGGCGTTTATTTTGCCGAAATTACAGATGGTAAATACATATACACTTCTAAGTTTATAAAAGAATAAAAACGAAGTTAATAAGTCGTTACTTAAAAAGCTTTTTCATCATACAGCAGCAACAGACTTTTAGTTGTTTTGATCTTTTACATTGCAAGTAATCCAAGAACTACCAACAAAATCTTGCAAATTCATACAAGTAAATTGTTATTAAAACTGCGATTGATAATCAGCTATTAGTTATGTGGGAAAAGTGCATTTTTACAACCTTTGAGTTTGCTTTTTATTAAGAAACTGTATCTCAAAATACTACACCACGATTTTCTTTCCACTTTTTAATGCAATACCGAGCAATCGGTATTACCATTCTAAGGTTCAAAACAATTGTGATAAATTTCATTTGTTTGTTTTGAACCAAGAATTGGTATAATAGTGGAGCAAAAAACTTCGATGAGCAAGGCGCTTTGCCAACGCGCAAAGCAGCCACTCAAAATTTTCCCTTACCGCTACTTCCTTTACCCTCTCAAGCGCTGCGCTCATCGGGGCATCCTCGAAAAAGGTATGTTTTTTGGCATTGTATTCCTCATGTTAATTCCAATTGAAGAGAGAATCCGAATTCAACTCAAATCTACCTGGCGAATACGCGGTGTGCGGTGGGGGTCAAGCAAAGGAGCGAAATTTTAATTTTCAGGCCTTAGGAAGGGTTGGGTTGCGCGAGAAAATTAAAATTTGGCTTTGCTTGGCTCCTTTGGCTCCACCTTTGGAGAAGCAAAGGTGGAAAAAGAAAAAACTACCGGAATTTTGATTATACCTGAAACATGAATTCCAAAGTTGAATATTTTAGAGGCTTTTTAAGGGTTGACTAATAAACACCATAAAAAAAGGCGGTTGAGCAATCAACCGCCTTTTTATTTTGCATTAAAAGCAGCAATTAGTTTTTAACCAATTTGGTTCTAAACATTTCGTTACCTTGTACCACTTCTACAATGTAAATACCATTGTTTAATTCGGCAATTGTTAAGGTTGGTTCAGCACCAATAATTGCGGTTTTAACTACAGCACCGGCTAAATTGTAAACAGTAACATTTGCTTGTTTTAAATTAGGCATAGCAATGGTTACAACCTCATTTGCCGGATTAGGATAAACTTTTACAGCAGCAAGCGCCGAAATTTTGTTAACCGAAACCGGTAGTTGTTCAAATCTTATGCGTTCTGTAAATGTAGTAGCCCAATCGGATCCTTCCCAATTGTAAACATTTGCACCGGTAGGTGCATTTCCGGTATAATTAATTACAACTTTTCTATCATTAGTCCAATTTGTACCATCATGCTCAATTTCGATAACCTGAATAATATTATTGCCATTGTAGGTAAACTCCTCGGCACCATCTGGCTCCCAATTTCCATTATTGTGATAATAGTTTACACTTTTTATTTGCAAATCAGATGAGTTGTAATAAAAAGAATCAAGATTGTCTAAAATCCAAGCCGATGTACCTTCATCAAAGTAAGAAGTTATTAATGTTTCTACTTTTCCACTTGTGGTGTATGTGTATTGTAGTTTGTTGTCCTCAATCCAAGCATCATCCCATTCATATTTTTCAGCTTGGGTAAGACGTCCGTTAGCATCATAGGTAAATGCCATTTTTTCGCGTGGCAATTCCGTACCCATAAAATGAATGGTTTTAATACGCTCAGCAATTTTACCACTTGCATTGTAAACAATAGAATCTTTAAAGCCAATGCCCATTGTATTGCCCGATTCAAAAATAGAATCTACACCGGTTACAGGTAAAAATCTACCATTAGATTCATATGTATAGTTGCTAATACGTACAAGATTAACCTCATTATTTTGGTAAATAACCATCCTGGCAGATGTTACCTGATTTGATGAATTATATGTTAAAGTTTGTTCAATACCTTCTTTGTTATCAAAAGCATTTGAAGAACTATTCCAAAACGAATTTGTCATTGCTACTAAGTTGCCATTGGCATCTTTGGCTACCACATTTTTTTCTCGGTTTTTCCAATTTGCTCCGTCTAATGTATCCCAATACGCCACACCACCACCTTTTATAATAATATCAAAATGTGCAGGTAATGGCCTAATTTGAGGATCTTTAATTGGATCAACCCATTCTAGTTGTGCGTGTGCTTGTACCAGCGCCCCGGCTAATACAGCCATAGTTAAGTAAATTTTTTTCATACGTTTGTTTTTAGGAAGTACAAAGCAATATTAAATTTATGTTAAATTTACATTAAAATCTTCCGAAAAGTATATTGCACTGTATATCTGGCAGATACATTAATAAATTACAATCAGTATAGGCGAAAAACAGCAACAGATAAAAGCCAAAGCGCAAAACTTCCTATACTTGTATTAAATTTATTGCATTTAATGCGCAAGGCGGCCCAAAAATTTAAGCAAAACAAACATT
>VFQQ010005514.1_pt1 | contig 10440 bp, 9 predicted proteins | sample 3512341 | NCBI WGS metagenome assembly VFQQ01 (sample SAMN10412373, study PRJNA504923) | tailings metagenome | isolation source: Relicate 2 Philex TSF1 revegetated site | place: Philippines: Tuba, Benguet | collected 2017-08-29
CACAGCAGGGCAGCAATGTGCGTGTCAAAGAATAGGATGGGGGTCGCAAGTCACACGAGGGGTCGCACGTCAATGCCGGGTGTGCTGGGGCACACACACGCGCACACTCAGTCTTTGGCATCTCTCTAAGAGCAGGATGTGATCATCGTATGGTTGTGGATATGATGCACAGCACAAGAAGAAGCTAAGAAACACTAGTCTTGCTTGATCACGCCACACACGGAGGCCGTGTGCTGCTTACACGCCCAGACGCTTCTTGAAGTCAGCCACCATGGACTGCAGACCCTCTCTGAGCTGCACCTTGGGCTCCCAGCCGAGTGCCTCCTTGACCTTGGTGATGTCCGGCCTGCAGAGGGCACAAGCAAGGCAAATAGGCACATCACACATGAGCGCCTCGCACTGATCACGACCTTGCTGCGTATCACCTGTGCGCTGCTGGCTTCCTTGAGTGCTTGTGGCAGCGTAAGGTATGCACCTTGCGTGTATGCAAGGAGCACGCGAGCATATGAAGACACAGACACACACACCCACACACGCACACACCTGCGTCTGCCTGGGTCGTCTGCTGTGTTCTCTCTGAACTCAATCACGGCCTTGGGGTTGACCACCTCCTGCACGACCTTGGCCAGCTCAAGCATGGTGAACTCGTTGGGGTTGCCCACATTGAAGGGGCCGATGTGTGGGCCCTCCATCACGGCGACCATACCAGCGATGAGATCGCCAATGTACTGCGAGCACAGTACACAGATATACACTGTATGAGTAAGAAATGCATGTAGAGCAGCAGGCCCACGGGCGAATGCATGCTTACACCAAAGGTGCGAGGTGCTGTGTCTGTGCGCAGTACGAGGTGTCCTGAGCATAGCTTGTGCTGCGTGAATCGTGTGCTTGTCTCACCTGGAAGGAGCGTGTTTGTGTGCCGTCGCCGTACACAGTCAGGGGCTTGCCTGTGAGCGCCTGCACACAGCAAAGAGCACCGCACAGATGAGCATATGTGTACTCTACTGCCTGCAATGCAAAGCTCATCTGGCCCCTGTCCGCTGCCTGCATGTGCATGTACATGCACACTCTGCGTCGTGTGCCACGGCCCTACCTGTGACACGAAGTTTGACACGACACGTCCGTCGTCCAGAGCCATGCGTGGTCCGTATGTGTTGAAGATACGGATGATGCGGACATCTGTACCGTGCTCGCGGTTGTAGTCCATGGTCAGGGTCTCAGCGATACGCTTGCCTGCAAGGAGGCACACAGGACGCAACATCAGCCATTCGCGTTCCTGTTCAAGCACGTGTGCACAAGCGGCTGATTAGACTCATGGGCGCGGGCCAAGACGCCTGCTAAGCCAGCATGCAGGGGGATGCACACGCAGGGGCAGCGTGTTCAATGTGCATGCGGCCTGTGTGTATACGTGTCTGTGTGTGCGAGAGGCCACACTCACCCTCGTCGTAGCATGAGCGCTCGCCAATGCAGTTCACGTTGCCCCAGTAGGACTCGACCTGGGGATGCTGCAGTGGGTCACCGTACACCTCACTGGTGCTGGTAATGAGGAAACGAGCCTGCAGAAGACAAAGGCATGACAACAAAGACTCAGAGACTCACCCGTGTACAGATTGGCAGACGCGAAAGATGCAAAGAAGCATACACTGCGGCAACAACGCTGAACAGAGCTGTAAGAAGAGAAGACAGGTAGCGTACCTTGCAGCGCTTGGCAAGGCCGAGCATGTTGATTGTGCCCATAAAGGAGGTCTTGGCGGTCTTGATCGGGTCCCACCTGTGCAGCAGAGGCACCAACACAGGCTCGGATCAGTGCACTGGCTATGGTAGGGTGCAAGGCAGGCTGGCGTGTCTGAGCGGCGGGGCGGTGAGAGGTAGGGCTCATGTGTGCAAGGAACTGAGTCTCACTTGTAGTGGACTGGTGAGGCAGGGCACGCCAGATGGTAGATCTGGTCCACCTCCAGCATGATTGGCTCAATCACGTCATGGCGGATGAGCTCGAAGTTGGGGAGGCCGATGAGGTGGGCTACATTCTCCCTGCTGCCCGTGAAAAAGTTGTCCAGGCAGATGACCTGTGGACAAAAGCACACAGTGTGCCCACGTCTGCTGCCGCCCCAGCCTCACTAGCTGTACCTATGGGAGCTGAGGGGCTGGACGAGACCCTGACACGACCCGGCACGCAGGCGAGCACTCACGTAGTCGCCACGCTTCACCAGGAAGTCACACAAGTGGCTGCCCACAAAGCCAGCACCGCCTGTAACGAGGATACGCTTGCTCTCCACGCGTGGCTTGGTCTTCACCAAGGTCTTCTTCTCGTCGTGGTGCCCGTTGGCTGTGCCAGTCATTTTGGCAGGGCTGTGCACCTGCATGTTTGCCGGCAAATGTCCCAGAGTCATGTCCCAGCACATTACGCTTGGTGAAAAGGCACTCGCAACCGTGCGCACTCACTGGCTAGAAGGCGAGGTAGAGAGCTGCTGCCGGGAGATCCTCCTTCAATTTGAGGGGCTGTGAGTGCTCTGGTGCAGAGAACCTTGTGCTGGTTCAATGCCTGTGCTCAGGAAAGGTCTGGCTGGCTTATAACTGGCTGGGGAGGCAAGGAGTCACATCCAGGTCTCATCCGCAACGGCTGAGTGACCGACTTGCAGTTGGGACACGACTCGCGTGGATTGCGCCCTTGCCATCTCCGGAGCTTGATAAGACAGTGACGCCCCAGCGCCCGCACGCGCGGAGGTGCAACACCACGCACGGAGAGGCGGACCGCACCACCCCCGCCCGGATTGCCTCATCAGTCCAGTGCAAGCCACTTCTGCAGCCATAAAATGTGTCATTGTTGCATACGCGCAAGGCCAATGCTCCTGGAACGGTATAACTTTCTTCTGCTTTGTGTGCGTATCAGAAAGAGTAGAGGCCAAGCAGGGAAAGGAGTATGCGTGCAACACAAAATAAAAGTACAAGACAGCGACAATACTGTACACCAAGCTCCCCCAAATCCAAGCCTCTGCACACTGCTCACTCTACTTGCTGGGCATCACTCAGGACAACACAAGCACGAGTGCGCAGTACCATCTCACACAAAGCGCCGGACCTCAGTGGTCAGCCGGTGGGCAGGCCCCCATCCGTGCGTCCTCCTGCTTTGCTTGAGGTAGCCCGAGTGTCTAGTCATGGCCAAGATGGTCCTGAACATGCGCCAGGGCGCTCCACTGCGGACTCACCGATGCAGTGCTGGCCACACACGGGTCCACAGGGTCAGGCCCCTCAGTGCCACAGAGCCGGGCAACTCAGGCATCACCGAGGATATGCTCCAGCGACTCAAAGTGTGTACTGTCAGTAGCAGGATCTGCGCTCAGTAGCCCGACAGGCTCATCCTAATCAGCAGGCGTCCGCTTGCGCCCGCACAGACAGCCATCCGCGCGTGTGCCTGCTGAGCGGTGCACTTGTGCTCATTTGCAGGCTGCAGAGGAGGAGGCAGACAAGCTCAGAAAGCAATTGGCAGCCGCACAGGCCGCGAAGGTGGGCTGAGTGTGCGTAGCTCATCCGCGTGTGCACAGCAGTGCAACACGCAGCGTACGCGGGCTACAAACCAGACGGCTTTGCCTGTGTTCCTACAGGGCGCACCCGCAGCTGAGGTATCAGGCTCAAAGCCAAAGCGCATTGACAGCACAGACAACAGAGAGACGCCCTTCTCAGGCAAAGGTAGGGCGTCTGTCCAACCGGCTGCAGACAGAGCTAGCAGGCACATGCTCAGAGGTTGCGACTGCAAGCGATCACAGCATAGCTGACATACTGTGCTCTGTGCCTCCTCGTGTGTGCAGCGGATCGGAGCGCCTGGCTGAGTGAAGCAGACGTTAACTTCTTCATTGGTGGGTGTCCAACACACTCACGTCAGTCGCACACGCATGTGTACAAATCACGCATGTGTGCAAATACACTCACGTCAATCGTAACAGATGCCTGTACGCGTGTGCCTCAGGTGCTTTGTACAGTGCTTGGAGCGTCCCATGCGATACAATTAGTTTCACATCGGAATCTCACTATGTGTCCCTTACGTGTTGTGTTGTGATGCAGGGGATGGTGTGGGCGAGACACCCACTAGTGTAGCAGCAATGAGTGCAGAGGCGCAGGCAACAGTACAGGTACACACACACACACACACACGCACTGCAGCATACACGCGGACACGACGTGCAGCTGAGCATGGCAGCATGGAGGTTGGCATGGGTGTACGAGGTCCAGCGTTGACTGACCATGGGTGTGTCATGGCTTCACCCTCTGTGTGCAGAGACGTCTTCTCATAGGCATCGGCCTCTCTGTGGCAGCGGGCGCCTTCGCGCTGGTGCCCACAGAGTCACTGCGTCTTAAGCCATCCAAGCCCCTGTACTTCTACATAGTGCCCCTGCTCAGAACACAGGTACACAGCTCGCACAAAGCCTAGCAACAGAGCACATGCCACAGGCGCTGACACCCAGGATCGACACAGCAGCAAGTCTCTACAAGACTCAGCATGTTTGTGTATGTGTGTACGTGTGTGTATGTGTGTCACAGGACTTGTTGAACGAGGCGGGTCCAATCATTGAAGAGGCAGAGTGGGAACAGCTCAGAGTGTTGTTACAGCGCGTACAGGTACATACATGTACATGCACAGCCTATGACAACACCTGCATTGGTACATGCATGGGCCAAGTATTGCACGAATGAGAGCTCTTCAGCCTGTGTGTATATGCGCCCCCATGCATTCTGGTGTTTTGTAGGGTCTAAGCGACGCTCGTGCAAACAAGCTGGCCAGTGTTGATGACAACAGTGCGCACATGCCTGAGTCTCATGGTGTCTTGGTGTGTTGTCATTGCACACAGGGTGTGCCCAACAACGTTGTGAGCAACCTTGAGAGCTGCGTAGCTTTGTTGGATGATGGCGCATTACGCTCCAAGGCACAACAGACTGCGTCAGAGTTCAACGAGTACTTAAACGCAATGTGGGTCCCTACACTTAGCCAAGTCATGACATATTGCTTGCCTTCGCTAAAGTGACGGCAGGGTTGATGTAATAGCATGACTTATCGCCAATGAGCCGCGCCAGTGTTGCGTGTCAGCGCACGTACACGGCGTGATGCTTTGCCGTGTTGTTGGCATCTCGCAGCTGTAATCTATGTGTGTATGTGTGTACTTCTCTCTCTGTGTGTGTGTGTCTATGCAGGGACTATAACAACTACTTTGACGCCATCCCAGTAAGGCAGATATCAGGGGCGCAGAACGCAGAGTTTGTCAAGTTTAGCAGTCAGGCGCTCAAGGCGGCAAAGAGGGAACTCGCAGCGTTCATCAAGCTCTTGCCTGCATCAGAAGTAGAGCAGGCAGCCTCAACTATGGTTTATAGTGAATAGGTAGCTGGGATACATGACGAGCTTGACACTTGAAGGACCCTTGACTTGTAGCTACGTGTAAAAGTGTATGATAGCGCGTGCCCGTATGGACTACCTTGGGGATGTCAAGTGTGTCAAGCTGGGGTAGGCGGGGACAGACGTGTCGCATTGGGGTGAAGTCTCAGCGCTTGCCTCCAAGCCAGCGCTCAGCGAGTTAGTGTGGGGCGGAGCGGGCCAGGTGCTGAAATCGTACAGCGTTTCGCGGCACGCGGGGTGGTAAGGCTGCGCAGATGCGCGTATTAGCTGCGTCTGTGCCTTCTGCGAGCGTGTGGGCGAAGAGCAAGCGTTGAATTGCCCGGAGACAGAACAGCCCGTGACCCCGCGCCCTGACATTGCTCGCTGGACAGCCTGACTGCATCAGCTGCTAGGCCAAGCCGGCATCATGGCTCCTCCTCGTGCCACCAGCACGTCGAGCATACATCGACAACACGAAAGCAAGCTGCGTAAGCTCGCCACAGATGACACAGCAAGAGAGAAAGCTCGGGACAGGTTCGCGTCCCTGACAGCGGAGGCAGAGCATATGGACGTGCTCCAGCGCTGCAAGAGGCTCAATGAGTTCCTGAGTGAGGTGAGTCAGGGCGGCAGCGTGCCAGTGCGGTCATAGAGTCAAATTGAGGTCCTGTCGTACGGCTAGCACCTGGTCGCGTCACCCCGGCCTCGCGGGTTTTCTACAGACTCCGGCACGCCGCTCACACCTGCTTGCCCGGCTGCCCGTGCTATGCGCAGGACTACGCGGGAATGGACAAGGCGCAGCGGCGGGACAATCTGGCGCAGGTGCTAGAAATGCTTGCGGCGCCCAGGTCGCGGCCGTCCATCCTGGACAAGCCGTCTGCCCTCGCACCCAGCAAGGCGGCTCCCGGACAAGCAAAATCTGTTACCAAGCCCAAGGGCCGTTCGCTGGCAGAGTCAGCAGCGGCAGCGCCCAAGGTCACATCGACGCTGGACGATGCAGAGGCCTTCCAACTCTTAGACATCCTTGATGTTGTGGATTGCGACACAAGCCAGGTGAGCCTTTAATGCTACTAGGGCGCACCTACAGTCTGCTCCAGGCGGGGCATCATAAGCAGCCAAGTGCGTATGCAACCCTGCAGGCAGTTTACAGGATCGGCCTTCTGTATGTGTGCACATTCACGCAGGCGCCTGCATCAAGCAGCAGCCGACCAGCATCCTGCGCAGCTAGCAGCCACGACAGTGCGAGAAGCGCCAAGAGCGTGATCTCAGACGACGGCGGCCCAGCGGATGACGACCTGATCAGCCTTTTGAACCCATCCTCATCAGCCCAGCAACCCAGCACCACAGATCACGCAGCAGAGTCAGCACGCACCACAGACTCAGGGGAGCCCAGCGCCTCGTCTCGCGCCAGCGCAGCACGCGAGGCAGGCGCCAGCAAGGTCCGAGAGCTGCAGAAACGGCTCCTGGCAGGCGAGACTGACGAAGATGGCAAGCCACTCACCCTCAAACTCTCAGCACCCTGCCCCAGCAGCTGCACACCACCAATGCAGCTCTCGTCGCGTCAGTCTACGCCGCAAGACAGCACAGCGCGTGATGTCAGTGCCAGCGGTGCGTCGAGCAGTGATCAGGGTGCAGACACAGACGGCTCCGTCAGGGACCGCGTGGCCGAGGAGGCAAGGCAGCGAGCAGCACGCATCGCAGCCGCGGCAGACACAGCAGCAGCAGAGGCAATGGCGCGCTACGCTGCCGAGCAAGCAGCGAAGGAAACGCAGCGGCTGGAGGAGGCAGCAAGGGAGCAAGCGCGGATACAGGCCGAGCAGAAAGCAGCGAGGGCCCGGGCACGGCAAGAAGCAGAGGCACGTGCGCTGGCTGAAAAGCGCGCAAGAGAAGAGCAGCAGCGGCAGGAAGCAGAAGAACGGGCAAGGAAGGTTGCACAGGAGCGCGCGGATGCAGCGCTATGCATTCAGACCTGCTGGCGGGCGCGCACAGCGCGGCAATGCGTGCACGCATTGCTAGAGCAAGCCGCAGCGGCTACGTGCATCCAGCGCGCCGTGCGCGCACATCAAGCGCGTCTGCAGCTTGCAACATTGCGACGGCTGCGGCAGTTGCGGGTGCAGCAAGCCGCGCGGTTGATACAGCGCGCGTGGCGCAAGTGGAAGGCGACACGTGGGTGGCAGCTAGGCGAGCTGCGAGTGCCCGTGGCAAGACCGAGCAACACTGCTACAAACACCATCCCGCGCCCCACAGCACCCAAGCGCGCGTCAGACGGGGACATCCTCGCAGCACGGCCTGTGCGTGTCCGCAGCAACATTGACGCACGTTTAGCACCCGAGCAGCAGGGTCAGGGTAGTGTGCCCAACGCTGGCAACACGAGCGAGTCAGCGCAGGCCAGGCATATGCGCAGGGCTATGTCAGCGACACGTCAGCGGTCGTGTGCGATTGAGGCACAGGAAGAGGCGCAGCGGCGGCAGCTGGGTGAGAGGGTCGTGATGACCAGCAGTGTGTATAGGACGCACGCGCAGGCGCTTGCGATCGCGACGCAGCGTGCTGTGCAGCCTAGGCAGAGAGCGCTGGAGAGGGGCAGGCAGACACAGAGCGGACCTCTGCAGTGATGACATGTTTTGACCCGTTGTGTTGTTGAGTCCTGTGTTGTTATGCCTTGCTTTTCATGGAAACGTTTATGCATGGAGTTTGGTTTGGCTTCTTCACTGAGCAATCGTGTACCATGAACGCGCAGCATGGGTTACGCGCAGCATGGGTGCGTGATGATTTATTCCTTATCGTATTGTAATGCCCACACCTAGTCCTGTGCTTAGGCGCCTGGGTCGTCAGCATAGCAGAAGAAGCACTGCAAGGCTCAGCCCAGTGTGTACAGCAAGACAGCAACAGGAGCCCATGTGACAGGAAATAGTAACCAGTGTGTCACACGAGTTTGAATACGCTGTCCCTGCGGAGTGGTCGACCGTGCACTGCCTGCGCTCCCTTGCAGTTCCTCGACATTAACCAAAGCGTCATCGCACTACCGCACGCACCTCTTCCAGCGCAAGAAAGCCAGTGGTACAGCGCAGCACGCAGCACGCCATACCCTCCCTGGCTTCCACTTCGCCTGACAGACTTCCAGATCCACAGCCATCACTCAGCACGTGCACAGCGACAGGTGGCTTGTGGGGGCGATGCGGTGAAGAAGGCTGGCCGCAGCAAGCTTCAGCCCCATCCAAGTTGAGCGACAGTGTCCCTCCTCGAGACGCGCCCACCCAATGGACGAGCAGTATGGCACACAAGACTACGAGGACTATGATGCAGATGTGGACCTGGGTCTGGACAGCCAGGCACTGCCCAGGTTTCAATTGTTGCCCTGTCAGGTCCTGCGGCCCGCATCAGGTAGGCAGAGCCAGCGCGCAGCTCAGAGCTCAGAAGCTACGTCGCATATCTTGCTGCAGCTGACTTGTGCCCTTGACGCATGCGCACTACTTAGCTTCAGCACACAGGCCTGCGGCATGACCTTGCACGCGCAGGTGCACCACGGCTCGGCGCCCCCTTCCCAGGCCCATCCGCACACGAAAGACCCATTCCTCAGGCGCGGACGGCGCACATGCCTCTGGCCGAGCAGCCCGCGCAGGCCCCGCAGCAGGTCGCAAGCCACGCGGCAGGCCAGGGCGCCGCTGCAGGTCCTAGCAGCGACAGTGACGAGATTCTCGACTCAGATGCAGACGATGATGCAGCAAATGACCTGCCTCGCTTCAGCCTGTTAGGCGTCATACAGAGGCAGCCCACCACAGCGCAGCGCACGCCTGCGGGCCCCCACCACACTCCTGTCCTGCCCCTGCGCAGTGCGCCACAGGGTGCCACGCAGAGTGCCTTGCGGCCGCCCAGTGGAGACAGATACAGGGGTGGCGTGATTAGTATCACGCAAGGGAACAGTGGTGGCAAGCAGAACATGCCGCAAGGGGACACATGGGGTGGGGGGCCAATACAGACGTATGCAGGGTACTCAGGGGCCACGCAGACCATACCACAGGGAGAGCAAGGCGGGCCGCTGCGCGGTATGGTGCAGGCCGAGCAGCTTGGCTATGGTGGCAGTATGGGGGGGCCAACATACACAGCCGCGCAGCCATGGCAGCAGGCAGTGCCTGCGGCGTCGCCTGCGACAGGCCCACCAGCAGTGCCTGTGTCGACAGGCCCACCAGCAGCGCCTGTGTCGCGGCTGCTGCAGGCAGCACGGCCGGCAGCGGCGGGGCAGGCGGCGCCAGCCGGTGCCACTGCCTCGTGGCAGGCTGAGCCGCCAGCCTCCTTTGCTCCTCCCACTGTCGCCGCCAGGGGCCCCACTCAGTACCAACAAACACATGTGCAGCAGCAACAACCCTACAGTCACCCATACCAGCGCCAACACCACGACCAGCAGCCGCAGTACCCATACCAGCAGCACCACAACCACCAGCAGCAGCCCCAACAGCAGCAGCAGCAGCAAGGGCGTCAGCAGGTTCAGCCAGATGTAGCAGCAGGCAGCAGGGGCGGCCAGGCAAGCATCAGGCCCTGCACTAATGTCCGCACTGGCGGGGTAGCTGGCCAGGGCCTTGGTGGTAATATTGGCGGGTCAAACACACAGAAAGGGTGGTCTGTTAGCGTTGTGGGTGGTAAGCCCACCATCAATCTCATCAGTGACTCAGACTCAGAGCCAGACACACAATGCAGACAGCAAGACCAAGCAAATGGCAACACAGCAGGGCAGGGTGGGCGGCTTCAGGAGCCAGAGGCCAAGGCCTGGTCGCCGCCGCGGCAGCCGTGGCGGCTGCCCGCCCGGCCGCAGCCGCAGCAGCCTGAGCAGTGGGCGCTGCCCGCTGCAGCACCACCACAGCAGCACAACCAGCATCAGTATGGCAGCAAGGAGTATGGCACAGCAGGGTTTTATGGTGCTGGGGGGGATCGGTATGGGTCAGATTATGCAAGACAAGGACAGCGGCAAGGGCAACAGCAGCAGCAGCAGCAGCAGGCAGGCTATGACACATACCCACAAGGGCCCTCGCACTCTGCAGCACACAACAAGGATGTAGGTGCGGGGCAGGGACAACAGAGGGGGGCCT
>VFQQ010005515.1_pt1 | contig 10438 bp, 20 predicted proteins | sample 3512341 | NCBI WGS metagenome assembly VFQQ01 (sample SAMN10412373, study PRJNA504923) | tailings metagenome | isolation source: Relicate 2 Philex TSF1 revegetated site | place: Philippines: Tuba, Benguet | collected 2017-08-29
ACCCGACGATGCTGTTGCAGCAGGCTGCCCGTGTGTGCGACGGCAGGGGCAGCTGCCTGCTGTTTGAATGGCCTCGGGGAGCAGGGCAGCGGCAGTTGGACAGCCTGTGCAGCAACTATGGCGAGGGCTGCGACTTCCTTTGCCCAGAGGCATCCGAGGACTGCGATGGCCCTTCCGTCAAAGCAATCGTCCAGTACAGGTGAGCCTCTCCTTCAGCTCTGCACTGTGTCCTCTGATCAGTGTTCCCACAAGCGATTGCCGCTGCGCCGTTTGCCAAACCGCTGCATGGAAGCCGATGGATTGCATCTTGCTGCGCATGCATGCATGCTTTGATTCCTGGAATGCTCAGAAGGAACGCCTCTGCTCATCTGCCCTGTGTGCAGCTGCGAGCTGCCGCCCAGTCCGCCACCTAGCCCTCAGCCGCCGCCACCAGAACCCTCTCCGCCGCCGCCCAAGCCACCGCCGCCACAGCCCTCTCCCCCACCGCCGGAACCCAGCCCGCCACCGCCATTGCCGCCACCGCCAAGGCCACCGCCGCCCAAACCATCGCCGCCGCCGCCCGAACCCAGCCCGCCGCCGCCGTTGCCGCCGCCGCCGCCGCCGCCGCCGCCGCCGCCGCGTGAGTGCGGCAGGCACCCGAGTGAAGTGCAAGACTTGCACGAGCTTGACTGCTTGTGCAGCAGTATTGCCGTGACCTGCCGAATGCCTGCGGCCGTTGCGCAACACCCAAGCACCCCACTTCCACTCCTCACGTTCACTTGTTCAGCGCCTAGCGAGGACGAAGAGGTGGTGGAGGTTGATGAGGACGATGACGGCACCCTAGTCTGCCCCAACGGAGCCGTACTGTCCATTCTGGAGGCCAACTATGGCAACAGCTGGTGGACGCGGCTGTGTCGAGCGGTGACCAGCTACAGGTGAGGCAGGCTCTAAAGTTGGTCCGCAACCATGCCCACTGACCCAACCCTTGGTCAAGCGACCATGCCTGCACTCTCCCCCTGCGCGCAACGCCTGATTGCCAGCCTGGCAGCCGTTACAGGGATTACCTTGCAATGAGCGCTTCACCCTCTGCGCCGGCTGCCCCGCCCTGCAGCGTGGTGCTCCAGTGGTGCAACGGCCAGCCAAGGTGCACCCTGCGGGCCAGCAACCTGTTCTTTGGAGACCCCTGCTTCGGGCTTCGCAAGCGGCTGTGGGTGCGATACCGGTAAGATGGGGGCGAGCGCGGGCCAATATGCAAGATTGCTTTTACGATTCAGTGGCTGCTGCATTACGGTCGTGTGCCCTCCCCCTTCAATCCTGGCTGGCCATGCCTTACCCACTGGCCCAACCAGTTTGCAAGGCCTTCTTGCCTGCAGGTGCATCTGGCAACCACAGGTCGCGTCTGAATCATCGGAAAGGCCCCAAGCACTGGCTGCAACAGCTGCCTCACTGCCTGCCCTGGCGATGCCGGCCAGCGGCAAACTTCCACCGCCGGCGCAGCGGCTGCAGCAATTGCAGCCGCCACCCAGCCCGTCGCCTAAGCCTCGGCCGCCGCCGCCTCGGGCCAAACCTCCGCCCAGCCCGCCCCCGCCGCTGCCTCCTAAACCGCTGCCGCCACGGCCGCCACCTCCCAAAACAGACCAACAGCAGCAGCAGCAGCAGTTTAGCGGGCGTGGGTCGGGCCGTGGTCTACAGCAGGCCAGTGCCCTTCCCACTTCCCCACCTGCCACTGTGCCTGCACCGCCGCCGGGCCCTGTGGGGCCCCCAGCGCCGCCAGCAGCAGGCGCACCGGCAGCAGCAGCAGCAGCAGACGATGTGCCGGGGCTGTCGATTGGCGGCGGCCTGTATGTGGTTGCTACCACCGGCGTGCAAGCCAATGCCAGCAACATTGATGCAGGTGGGCTGTGGGTTGTGAGTAGGCTGCACATTGCTGCACACTGGGTTGCCCACCGATGCTGCATGCGCCAGGCTCAGTGTTTCCAGCAGCCCCGAAGCGCACGGCCGCATGCCAACGGCGCGTTGAATAGCGCATCGCCTGCCATGCTATCGCACCCCTTGCAGCCAGTGCCATCCTGCCGGACGCGGTTGCCAAGAAGCTAGAGGCGCTGGTGGCGGCCCTGGGCAGCATGCTGACCGTCACGGTGCGTGTGGGCAGCTGGGGTGTTGCAACTGCTGTGCTGCTGTGCTGTACCAGCTTAACGCCTGCACAATGGTGGTTGCGCCACTTGAGGCCAGCAGTAGTAATGCAATCGCTTGTCTTCCCAAACCCCCTTCTGCCCCACCCGCAGAGCGGCTCCTCGCTTCAATCGCTGTGGAACTCGCTGTTTTGGATCGCGGTGGCCCTGGCCGCCGTGCTGGCGCTGCACGTGGGCATTCGCGCTCTCATCATCTGGCGCGCTTGGCCCATGCCCCTGTTCTTTGAGGTGGGTTGCGGGCAGGCGGCCGTTGCGGTGCTGCTGGGAACTGTGGTCTGCAGTGCTCGGCATGCCGGAAAGAGCCTGGTTCTTTTGCAGTGCACGCAGCATTTTTCTGCCTGCATTCCCTGTGCGCTGACGTGATGTGCCATTTTTCGCACCCCTCGTTACTCTCTACCTGCAGTGGCCGCGCCCCGAGCTGCTGCTCATGTGGGCAGTGCTGCCCATCATCGCGGCCCAGGGAGCCAGTAAGTGCTGGGGAGGGCACAGCACAAGCCAATTGGTTGCCCTTGACTGAGAAAGGCAGCTCAGCATATGGCATTGCCGCTGCTGTTGCATTCTGATGTGCTTTCAAAGTTCCAGCCGAAACAAGCACCATGCCGTTGCTACTATGCTCATCCTTCACGCCTGCACCCCACCCAACGCTGCAGAGCTGCTCCACGGCGACACTGCCGCAGAGCGTGCCTGGGGCGTGGTGTTTGGCATACTGCTGCCCACCGCCCTGCTGGCGCTGGCGGTGTTCCTGGTCCTGAAGCATCTCACGCTGGTGGTGAGCTTGAGGGGGTGCCGCTGGACGTGTAGTTGAGGCTTGTTCTATTGCACATCTGAACCCTCCCTCGCTGCCATGCACCTGACTCGTGCGCATGCCTCAATGTTGCCCGCCCCCTGTACCGCCCTCTCATGCTGCAGCTGCCGCTGCGCCGCCGGGCTGTGTTCGTGGTTGATGGTGCAGCAGCAGGCAGCGGCAAGGAGCAACAGGAGGGCAGCCGCCGGGGGGAGCAGCATGGCCGGCAGGCCGGCGCAGCTGGTGAGGCTGCCGCAGGCTCGCCTTGCGCAGCAGAGGACTCGGCACATGCAGGGGCGGAAGCCGATCCGGATGCGCTGGTCAGCCCCTTTGCCAGCCTGGCACGGGGCAGCCCAGGTGCCGCCTCCAATGCAAGCCGCAGCAGCGGCGCCGGCTCTGCCGCTGACGCCGCCCTGCTCAGCAGCCGCCAGCGCCCTTCTGGGGAAGGGGGCACGGAGCCTGCGGGTGGCAACGGCCAGGAGGGAGGCACAACCTGCGGCCGGCTGCGTGGGCTGCTGCGGTGCCTGTGGCGCGGCCTCGTGCGCTTTGTGCTGTGGCCGCTATTTGGCTACGACCCCTCCCGCATCCAGGGCGAGTGGCTGCCTTCCGACGCCTACAGCGCCAGGTGCGACCGAGGGGTAGCAGGAGGGTCGTTGCTGGCGGATGCCCTGCATAAGTGGGAGGGCTGTAGCGGGAAGGAATTTTCCAGTGCTGTGTGGGCAGGATGGGCGCTGAAAGAACATGCACATGCTGCGCGGCTGCCGGATTATGGACAGGTATCCCAGACGCACCGTGCCCATGGTTGGCACCCTGCCCATCCACCCCTCGCAGCTTTGTGGCGCGCTACGGCGTGCTGTTTGAGACGTCCCGCGGGCCTCGCATGAAGTACAAGTGAGCGGCGATGAGTGGCGATGGTGGGCAGCAGCTGCACAGGCCCTTTGGGCAAGCACGCATCAGTGCCTGCTCAGCTGCGCTTCCGCCTTCTGATTCCCGCTCTGTGTGCACAACTGACATTGTAGCCACCCAAATTTCCCTCTCCCCTCACTTCAGGCCCGGCACCTGGCAGTTTGACCCCGCCACCGGCACCTTTGACCGGGGCCAAATGGTGCCGCTCAGCCTGCTGGAGAGCCGGCGGGCACGGGCCGTCCAAGTGGCCAAGGTGGGCTTGTGCTGGTGTTTGAAATGGCGGCGGCTGGCGATGTGGGGCTGGTAGACAGGGCGAGTTGAACACGCCCTTGGGTAAGGCGGCCGGTTCCCTTGACGCTCCGTCCGCCACGCAAAGACCTCCTCCCCAACCCCCATTTCTGTGCCGCGCAGACCCTGGGTGTCACAGTGCAGCTGACCAAGATGGTTCTGTTTGCGCAGCTGGCCGCCGCGCTGTCCACAGACAGTGGCAGCAAGCCGCTGGGCCAGGTCATCCCGCTGCTGGTGCTGACCCTGGCCTACTGGGCCTACCTCCGCATCTTTGTGCCCCTCGCCTCGTTCGTCGACATGTTTGGGGAGGTGCGGCTGGTTGGGTGGCTGTGCTGTGCTGCGCTGTGGTGTTGTGGTGTTGCGGTGTGCCTTGAGTGCTGTGGTTTATGCACGGCGATCATCGAGTCGCATGCAAGTGTGGCTTAGGTTGCAGCTGTGGCAGTGCCTCCTCATGGATTCGCATCTTCCCGACCGCTCCACCCCACACGCATTCACACCGCAGGTGGTCAGCTGCGCCTGCGACCTGGGCACGTTTGTGTGCGGCCTGCTGGTGACGGTGCTGCCCGCCGACAACCCGCGCCGCACGTGAGTAGGGGAGGTGGTGTGGAATTGAACTGGCTGTGTAGGTGGGTAGCAGAAAGGTGATCAATAGCTTGCCCACCACTTTCCACCACTGTCCCCGCTTGGCCCACTGCTGCCCCTGTGCCCCATTCCCTTCCCCCTTCCTATCCCATGCAGCCACCAGCTGGGCATCGCCATGCTGGTGTTCCAGCTGGTCGGCATGCTGTGCTCCATGGTACCGCGGGTGCTGGAGGTGGTGGCCGCCGGCACCCTCTGGCTCTGGCGCCGCTGGTTCCCCTCCCCCGCCGACCGATTTGCGGCGGTGGTGCGGGCGGTCATGGCGCAGGTGGGCCGCTTGGTGGCAAGGTGTTGCATGGTGCTCGGCCCGAGCACGGGGGCTTGCGTTTGGCTGTGGCTAGTTAGCCATGCTTCACCCTCTCCACCCACCCCAACCCACAGCTTTCTTCCCAACTGGTCCTTTTCCGCAGGACCACCACATCCTGGCCCGCAAGTTTGCCGACCGCTGGCTGCTGCGCGTGCACGGCCGCGGCCTGAACCAGCGCGCGCTGCACTACCACGAAAAGGGGCGGTCGGCGCTGCCCTTTGCCGTCACGCTGCCCAAGCCGCTGACGTGAGAGCCGTTGCCTGCTGCTGAGAGGTCCCAAATTTGAGCGCAAGAAAAAAACGCTTTGCCTGCTGGTGGGGCCGCGCCTGCGTGATGCCACCTGTGTGAGCCACGCGGCGGCAGTGTTGATAGCCACCCAATGTCTGTGGGTGCAGTGGTGAATGCAAGTGACAATCAACAGTGCCATGACAAGGCCTCCAACTCAACACCCACGCTTTGCCGCAGGCACGCCCTGACTCGCAAGATGACTCGAGCGTTCACAGGGCGTCAGCGCGCCAACAGCATGTGGCGCAGCGACAGCGCCCGCCGCAGCAGCATCCTTCCGTCCTCCAGCACTGCCAGCCTGCCCCTGGGCGGCACTGGCAGTACGCCTGTTGCCCCGACCGCAGCTGGCTCCGCTGCAGCTGCAGGTAGCTCAGGAGTGGCAGCTGGCGGGTCGGCGTTCCAAGCTGCACTTGATGCAGCAGTTGCTGCAGCGGGGCCAACTGCTGCTGCAGCAGCGCCATCAGATGAGCCTCGCAGCCCGCAGTCGCCGGCCAGTCGGCGCGGCAGCGCCGCTCTGCAGGCGATTGCCCGCCTGCTGCTACGCAGCCGCAGCGGTCCAGCGCAGCAGGCAGGCGGGGCGCCAGCAGACCCTGAAAGTGGCAGCGGCGACCACGCCGGCAATGCCTAGCAATATGTTCGTTTTTCCTGCTCGTTTTGATGGGACGGCACCTGCTGTCCGGGGCGCATGGCATTTTCTTCAAGCTCTAAACTACAGTGCTCGGACTCAAGCTATAATCTACAATGCTCGGACTCTTCAGCCGCAACGAACCAAGTCTTGATTGCCAACTCTGTCTTCATCCGCATCTACACACGATCTAGTTCATGTATTCACCCTCTCAGCGAAGCCTGCCTCAAACTCCACTGCCATGCATTTTATTCCTCTCACCCCCTCTCCTCTCACCCACACACCACCCATCATCACACCCGCACGTCATGTGCACGCCCGACATTCCTCCCCTCCTCTCCAGTCCCCCATGCCTTGTGTCCGTTGCACCTGCAATCCGTTTTTTCTGCTCTGGGCTGCAACGGGCTGCAACTGGTGAACACGCTAGCGTTTCTTGTTGGGGTCTTCACAGCATTTATTTGTTTCGGCAAGACACGTGCAATATGATACAAAGATGCGAGAGAAGGCTGGACTAAGTCGAGTGTGCCACACCTTCTAAAAGCTGCAGAGCATGCGTCACCGCTCAGGTTCTTGTCAAACGCAGCACCCGCTGCTGCGGCACACACAAGCATGGCTAAATAGGCTGTACTAAATCGAGTGCGACACACGGTCCAGCACTTCCAGAGCATGCGCAGCGCTCAGTGCGGTCGAGCGCAGCACCAACTGCTGCAGCACGTTGAGCGTGGCCGGGTCTTTTGATGCAAGCGACTCGAAGGCAGCGCGGCTGATTCGCCACGCGCAGCCGGGCGCCTCCACGGTTGCGGTGAAACTGCGGCAGCAGCCAACACGAGGACGGTGAGTAGGGCACTGGATCCCAATGCTGAACAAACCAGGAAATCGAGTTGGGAAGTGCTGCTGGTTGACTCACCTGCGTGGCCGCTGCAGGAAGAAGTCGAGGTCTCCGACGATCGAGCCCACGCCGTACTTGACCACTCGCTTGGGCAGTGCCGGCTGCGGGGCAGAAGGAGGGAAGCAAGGAAAGCATGCGTTTTGAGTCACCCCGCTGGGGCAGCGCCAGATGGGGCGGGAGCAGGAGTGGGGCGGGGCGGGCCGGAGTGCAGCAGCAGAACAAACCCCAACCCATCTGACACTGGCTGTCCAGCATATGCCTGATGGGGTGCTGTCCTGCGCTGCGCTGTGCTGCGCTTTGCTGTGCTGTGCTGTGCTGTGCTGTGCTGTGCTGTGCCCCACCTGCAGGTGCGGCGGCAGGCCCGCCAGGTGCGCCGGGCTGCTGGCGGCTCCCGCCGCAAAGTTGACGCTGCAGGGACGCGGACAAACGAGACCAAAATGATCCTCACGTGATCATCACATGATGTAGTGGTGTAGGTTTATGCCTGCTTGCGCGCCGCTCGGAACGCAATGAGCCCACGCTCAAGAAACATCACACACCAGCAGGTGATGCAGCCGCTCTCCAGCAGCCAGATGTCATCAGCTGGGGAGCCCACAGTAAACAGCGTTTGGCCGGCCCTGCGGGAATTGAAAGGCGGGACGCGGCGCTTCGCATGACCGTGTGCGCTGCTGGCAGCCCTGGAAAGGTTAGCAGTACGGGTGCGCACAAGCTTACTGCCGCAGGCATGGCATGGCATGGCGGCCAGCACTGCACGCCCGCATGAGCTCCTCTTTGAAGGCGAACCATTTACTGAACGGAATTAAATCCATCCCGTTCTGCAATCAATCCAATTGTTCCCACCTCAGCTCCTCTTTGGATGTGAACCGCTGCAGCAGGGCGGCCGCCATCTGATAGTCCAGAACGTCGCCCAGCACACAGCGAGGCAGCTCCAGGTTCGCCTGCAGTACCTGCAATCCGCTCCAGGCAAGAGAGGTCAAGAACCCTCTGAAGCGACTCGCACTAATTACGTGGCCGCTATCTGGCCTGAGCACTACCCAACCCTTTGCAAGCATAGGTGGCAGCGCCTCTAGGCGCTGCCACCAAGCGCATGCATGAGATGGAGCACCACCGGCGTTCCCAGCGGCCCACCTGTGCCAGCGTCATACGCCGCGCGGGCGGCGGGCACAAGCCATGCGCCACCGCTGCCGACAGAAAGTGCTCCTCGCAGTATTGGCAAGCCGCGTCCATTGTGCTGAACCACGGGACTCCTGAGTCTGCGAGAGAGTGGATGCAAACATGACAGCATGGGTGAAAGGCATGGCAGCTAGGGGGTACAGCAGCGGCACCAGCTGCACAGATGCCACCTGTGCAAGCCAGCTGTGCAGATTCCAGCCCAGCCAACTTCTGCCGCGCACGCAAACCCCCAAGCCATCTGCACAGAAAATAGCTACGAACCTGGCTCATCAAGCTGCTCGGCGCAGCTGCTGGCCAGCGATTGCGGCTGGTGCAGCACCAGCCCCTGCGCCGCTAAGCGAGCCCGAACGTTGGTGGCGGCGTGCCGCGCCGGCAGGTGCGTCACAATGAGCTGCAATGAAGCAAGAGGGAGTGCAAGAAAGAAACAGGAAACTATTTGGTTGAGGCACGCCGCGCTGGCAGGTGCGCCACAATGCGCTGCACCAGAGCCAGGAGCAGCAGGGTCGCAAGGTTGAAAATGGGTTGAGATTGCTGCCATTTGCGCTGCACTGTCGCACAGCTTGCAAATCAGTGCGGGGTTATGTGTCTCACGTACTGGGAACCATGATGCCGGCCAAACCGCTGCCGCACCTGAATGCCCATGTGCTGCAGCCGGTTGTGCAGCGCCACAAACGAGCGCGCCGCCGTGGCATCCAGACCCTGCACCCGCCTGCACGCAGGGTTGGGTAGTAATGCAACGAAGTTTGCTCCAGTGTTCATGGCTGCTCAGATGGCACACCATGCTGGCTGGAACCGACAATACAACAAGCACTGTGAACTAGTCCGCAGCTCATGCTTGCAGGAATGTACGAGCTTTCACCTGAAGTCCAGAATCAGGAAGCGCGGGGAGTCAGCCAGAGCAGCGGCCAGCTGCCCCTGTCGCGCGTCGCAGCTCGGCGCTGCACCTTCCCCCGCTGCTGCGGGCGCCTGTCGGGCGCTGTCCAGCACCTGTTGTAAGAAGGCGCGGTTGCAGGACGAGCGCAGGATGGCTTTGAAGCAAGTTTGTGACCGACGTGCGCAGTTGCACTGCTGGCCTCCTCATGGCAAATGCACCCACATGCCGCATGCTGAGCAAGCAGCACACAGCGGTCCTTGCCAGCCGCCCTCACCTGCTGCGCAGTCTCGTGCGTCCGCCGCAGGGCGCCGCTGCTGGGCATGCTGCGCAGCGACGCGCTCCGTGCCGCCTGCCCGTGCTGCCCCTCAGATCCTGCCCCCCACTGCTCGCCCACTGCCACCGGGTGAGTGGCGGGTACCGGAGCGGCGGGTGTGTGCGGCTGGCTGGATAGAGTGCTGCGAGCGATGGTCATCACAGTTTCCATGACATTCAGTGAGCTGCAAGTTAGGGGAACCGCAGATGCTGGGAGCTGTGGATGACGAAACTGATGGGAATGGGCGTAGGGCATCCACAGGCGGGCATGCCTGCCGCAGACTGGCGGCAGGCTGTTGGCAAGCACGGTGCTGGCACCCTTACTGGCGCAATATGCAACATAAGAATCCCACATGCAATGTGCATACGCAACATAGAAACCCCACCTGCCGAAGAAGACGTAGCCGGTGAGGGAGACGGCGGTGATGCGGTCGGCGAACAAGTTGAGCACGGTGCGCTGGTCAAAGGTGCGCACTGCGTGATTGGGTAGCAGGAGTGCCGGTGGTGGTTGGAAGGTGCACGATGCCAGGATGGAATGTGCAGCATGTGCACTCTCATCCACGGGTTTCAGCTGCAATGCCACTGAAAAGGTTGTCAGCAGCGGCGCGAGCGCTGGGGGTGTTCCACATGCCAAGGGACCATTACGCATGCCACTGCCATGCCATGCCATGCCATGCCATGCCATGCACCGTCATGCCATGCCACCACCATGCGATGCAATGCCAAGCACGGTCATGCCATGCCATTGCCATGCAATGCAATGCACTGTCATGCCATGCCACCGCCATGCCATGCCACCGCCATGCCATTCCATGCCATGCCATGCCCTCGGCGGCAGGCTCGGCATCATGCTCGCACACACAGCATGACGTCAGCCACATGCAGCCAGTGAATGGGAACATCATGCGGGCGCAATCGCCCACCTGCACCGCTGCGGCTGGGCACCACTGTGAAGGCGGTCAGCGTGACTCGGGAGTAACTGCGGTTGGGAAAGTGAACCGCCGAAATGGAGCAAGTCAGCAGGAAAGGGTGGCAGCAATAGCGGCGGCGGTGGCCAGGCAGCAGCGTGACTTGGGAGTAGCTGCGGTTGGGGACATGGCATGACCGGTCGGCACACGCCAGCAGCAGCGGCAGCAGCAGCAGCAGCAGCAGCAGCAGCAGCAGCAGCAGCAGCAGCAGCAGCAG
>VFQQ010005516.1_pt1 | contig 10437 bp, 6 predicted proteins | sample 3512341 | NCBI WGS metagenome assembly VFQQ01 (sample SAMN10412373, study PRJNA504923) | tailings metagenome | isolation source: Relicate 2 Philex TSF1 revegetated site | place: Philippines: Tuba, Benguet | collected 2017-08-29
GACGCCGATCAGCAGCTTGGCCTTGCCGTGCTCGTTGAAATAGAGCTTGAGCGGCACGATGGTGTTGCCGGCGCGCTCGACGTCCTGGCTGAGCTTGGCCAGCTGCTTTTTGGAGACGAGGAGTTTGCGCGGGCGCTTTTCCTCGTGGTTGAAGCGGTTGGCCTGCAGGTATTCCGGGATGTGCGAGTTGATCAGCCAGAGTTCGCCGCGCTCGGGCGAGGCGTAGCTTTCGGTGATCTGGGCCTTGCCGGTGCGCAGCGACTTTACCTCGGTGCCGGTCAGCATGATGCCGGCCTCGAGGGTGTCGAGGATCTCGTAGTCGTAGCGGGCCCGCCGATTTTCGGCGACGGGCCCGGTGACGATCATCGACGGCTTGTTCGGTTTGGTCGCCATCTTGTGCCTAGTTGAGCAGGCCCGCGAAGGCCATTGCGGCGTCGATCGCGTCCTCGTTCGCCTTGGTGACGGGCACCACCGGCAGGCGGAACTCGTTGCGGCAGAGGTTGAGCTTTGATGCCGCATACTTCACGCCGCCCGGATTGTTCTCGAGGAACAGCGCCTTGTGCAGTGGCACGAGCTTGTCGTGGAGCGCGAGCGCCTCGACATAATTGCCCTGCTGGCAGGCGTTCTGGAACTGCGACGAGAGTTTCGGCGCGACGTTCGAGGTCACCGAAATGCAGCCATGGCCACCATGGGCGTTGAAGCCCAGAGCCGTCATGTCCTCACCCGAGAGCAGGATGAAATCCGGCCCGAGCTTGGCCCGCTGCAGGCTGGCGCGCTCCATGTTGGCGGTCGCATCCTTGACGCCGATGATGTTGTCATGGGCTTCGCGCAGGCGGGCGATGGTGTCGACGGTGAGGTCGACCACGGTGCGGCCCGGCACGGAATAGAGCACGATCGGCAGGTCGGTCGCCCCGGCGACGGCCGAGAAATGCTGGAACATGCCTTCCTGGGTCGGCTTGTTGTAATAGGGCACGACCGAGAGAATGGCGTCGGCGCCGACATCTTCGGCGAAGCGGGTCAGTTCGACGGCCTCGGCGGTCGAGTTCGACCCCGCGCCGGCGATCACCGGTACGCGCTTGGCGGCGACTTCGACGCACATCTGGATGACGCGATGATGCTCTTCGTGGCTCACCGAGGGGCTTTCGCCCGTGGTGCCAACCGGAACCAGACCGTGCGTGCCCTCCTTGATCTGCCAGTCCACGAAATTGGAGAAGGCTTTCTCATCCAGCGCCCCGTTCGCGAACGGAGTGATGAGCGCTGTGATCGAACCTCTCAACATTTTCAGACTTTTCCTCGCGTGAATGCCGCTTGGCGCGGCTTTTGAAACGGCGTTGCCGCCAGATTGTGGCCACGAATGCACCTTGGCCCGGCCATAGTGGCGCAGCATAGTTTTTTACGTGCGGCGCCACAAGCTTGGAGGCCGGCTCCGTACACCCACAAGGATCCGAGCGGCAACCTTTTGTTCACCCGAAATGGGCAAACTTTGGGTTAACCGCAAGGGGTGGGGGCACCTTGTTGGATTTGTATCGTGGACCAACAGGACGGTTAGAATGCTCTCTGCGCTTGGAAGGCGAGCAGGCCTTCTGACAGCCGCCGCAGTGGCCCTGGCATCGCTGGGGCTCGTGCCTGTTTTTGCGCCCGCGGTCGCCACCGACGGCGTGCAACAGTCTGCGGCCGCCAGCGTCGACCAGGTCGTCACCGGCTCGGTCAGCAAGGCCGTGGAAGCCGCGCCGGCCGTGGGTTCGGCCGCCTTCAAGGCCGCCCTGACGCGCGTCGCCTCCGGCGACTATGCCGAGGCCTACGATGCCGCCAAGGCCCTGCCCTCCGATCTCGAACGGCGTACCGTGCAGTGGGCCGCGATCTATTTCGGCGGCGGCAAAGTGGATTATGCCTCGGTCCTGCGCTTTTCGACCGACGCTCCGGCCTTTACCAGCACCGACATCTTCAAGACCCGCCTCGAACAGGCTCTGACCAAGGCTGAACCCGACCATGCGACGGTGATCAAGGTGCTCGGCGGGGCGATGCCCAACACCCTCGACGCCCAGATCGCGCTGGCGGAGGCCTATGTCGCCGAGGGCAAGACGAAGCGCGCCGCCGGCATCGCCCGCACCATCTGGGTGGAGAATTTCCTCGAGCGCTCCAGCGAGGACAAGGTACTGTCCAGACTCGGCCAGTTGCTGACCGCGCAGGACCACTGGGACCGCGCCGTGCACCTGATGATGCATGACCGCGCCGCGGCCGTCGAACGGCTGATGAAGTACATGACGCCGGCGCAGCAGAGCCTCGCCACGGCCCGCAACGCCACCTCGCGCAATGCCAAGGACGCCAAGAAGCTGCTCGATACCGTCGATCCAGCCTTCAGGAAGCACCCGGTCTACTATTTCTCCCGCGCCCAGCGCGCCCGGCAGTTCGAGCTCTGGGACGATGCCATCTCGTGGCTCGACAAGATCCCGGGCGACGCCATGGACGGCAATGAGATCTGGTACGAGCGCCGCACGCTGGTCCGCCAGCTGCTCGGCCTCAACGACGCCAAGCGCGCCTATCTGGCCGCCGCGCACTATACTCACGGTCCCGAGGGCCGGCTGGTGGAGGCCCGTTTCCATGCTGGCTGGATCGCCCTCGCCTTCCTGAAGCAGCCGAACGCGGCCATTCCGCAGTTCCAGGAAATGCTGAAGCATTCGACCCTGGCCGACTCCGTGACGCAGGCCAACTACTGGCTCGGCCGCTCATTCGTCGCGGCCGGCGACACCAAATCCGCCAACGCCGCCTACAAGGCTGCGGCTGCGCATGGCACGGTGTTCTACGGCATTCTCGCCCGCACCGAACTCGGTCTCGCCGATGTCGAGCTGCGCGGCATGCCGGAGTGGAAATCGAGCCAAGCGGCGTTCGACGCTTCCGAGATGGTGCGCGCAGTGCGCCTGCTGGCCGTCAACGGTCAGGGCGACATGGCGACGACGTTGCTCCGCAGTTTCGCGTCCGGCTACCAGACCGGCGGCGAACTGGTGCTGGCCGCACGGCTGGCGCAGGAAGTCGGCGCCCACGACCTCGCCATTTCCATCGCCGATACCGCCGACAAGCGCGGCACGCCGCTCGACCTCTTCAGCTTCCCCAAGGACGGGCTGCCGACCGACCAGCTGGCCTCGATCGACAAGGCCGCGGTCTATGCCATCACCCGGCAGGAGAGCCGGTTCCGCGCCGATGCCATTTCGTCGGCCGGTGCGCGCGGCCTGATGCAGCTGATGCCGGGTACCGCCAAGGAGACGGCCAAGAAGGTGGGCGTCGAGTATTCGAGCAAGCGCCTCACCTCGGACCCGTCGTACAACGCCCTGCTCGGCTCGACCTACCTCGCCAACCAGCTCGCCCGCTTCGACGGCTCGCTGGTGCTGGCGGCTGCGGCCTACAATGCCGGCGGCGGCAATGCGTCCAAGTGGGTCAACGCCTTCGGCGACCCGCGCTCCGACACCGTCGATCCGGTAATCTGGGTCGAACTGATCCCGTTCCAGGAAACGCGGACCTATGTGAAGCGCGTGCTGGGCAACTATGTGGTGTACCAGGCGCGGCTCGGTCACGACGAAGTCGGGATCAAGCAGGCATTGCGCCGGATTCCGGGGTCTTAGCGCGAACAGTGCCACGCCCTCGTGGTTCGACAGGCTCACCATGAGGGCTACTGACGCCTCCGCACACTCGGACTGTCATCCCGGGCCTGACCCGGGACCCAGCTATCCTCCACTGAGGCTGACTAGTGGGTCCCTGCTTTCGCAGGGATGACATCCAGTTGGCGATGGGCCGTTGACCGCGATCTCTATCAGGACCTCATGGTGAGCTTGTCGAACCACGAGGTCCGGGCACAACCAACGGCAATCTCTTGCCCTGCCCCCTCCACATGCTATCCCTTGCGCCATGTTCAGCCGCAAGCGCATCGTTCCAGACAATCTGCCGATCTATGCCAACCTGCCTGTGCGACGGGTGACCATCGGGCCGGCGGACGAGAGCATGGCCGTGCATGTAGCCGGCCGGATGGGCCACGGGCGGACGCCGATCGTCTGCGTGCCGGGCTACCAGCGGAACATGGCCGACTTCGCCGATTTCATCGGCAATTTCCACCGCCAGTTCGGTGACGACTGGCCGATCGTGCTGCTCGACCTCAAGGGCCGCGGACGTTCGACCGACCGCACCGACAAGACGCTGCATGTGTCCACCGTCGACGCCCATGACCTGCGTCAGCTCTGCGCCGCGCTGGTCATCGAGCAGGCGCTGTTCATCGGCCAGGGTTATGGCGGCCAGGTGATCATGGCGCTCGGCGCGCAGCAGCCGACGCTGATCGCCGCGACGGTGTTGATCGATGCGGGGCCGATGACCGATCCGCGCGGCCTCGTCCGGCTGCGCAACAATCTGCGCGATCTGGAAGGGACGCGCAGCGAGGCCGGCCTGCGCGCCATGTTCCGCCGCATGCTGCAGGCCGACTACCCTTCGGTGCATGAGGGGCTTCTCGACCACTTGGCCGGCCGCACGCATTACTTCGATGGCAAGGGGCGGTTGCAGGCGCTGTTCGACCCGTATCTGCTGAAGATGCTCGACGCGTTCGAGCATGACGACGTGCTGGTGGCGCAGTGGCCGCTGTTCCAGTCGCTGGCCAGTGCGCCGCTGATGATGATGCGCACCCAGCTGACCGAACAACTGCGCCGCGAGACGTTCGAAGAGATGATGCGCCGGCGGCGCGACGCCGATGGCTACATCATCGAGGGGCAAGGCTCGCCTGCTTTGCTCAACACGCAGGACGACGTCGAACCGATTGCCGAGTTCGCCCGCAAACTGTTCCGCAAGCGGTCTCGCGCGCGGGCTGCTCAGGAAGCGGTTATCGTCTGACGGGACGGGCCATCGGCATCCGGCCGCGACCGAGATCGCGCGCCTGCTCCTGCCAGTGCTCGCGAGCGATGCGGCCCTTGAAGCCGAAATGGTTCTCTACCCAGATGACCGCCTTCTGGTCCCAGTCGGCGATCTGGTCGTAGTGGTAGATGCCCAGGCCGTTGAGCGACGACTCGATGGCCGGACCCAGGCCTTTGATCTGGCCGAGATCGTCCTTGCCGCCATCGCGCGGACCATCGAGCGCGGTCGGGCGGCCGAAACCGCCGGCGGAACGCGCGGGCTTTGCCGGAGACGTTTCGACCAGCACGGCGCTGACGGCCGCGACGGCATTGGCGACTGCCGAACCGGCATCAACAACGGCGCGATCCGCGGCGGCGACCTCCGCAGCGGTCACGCCCTCGGGCAGATCGGCGGGGCGTCGGGTGACCGCGGGGCGGCGCGGCGTCCACCCGCCCTCGATGGCGCGCATGGCCGCCATCTCGTCTTCGGGTTCGAGCGCCGGCTCTACCTTGTCGGCCGGGAACAGATGGTCGGCCGCAGCCTCGTCCTCGGCCTTCTCGTAGACCGGCTCCACCAGCGGCGCCTCGGCGACGACATCCGGGACCGGAGCCTCGTCGGGCGTCTCGATGACGTCCTGGATTTCGGCCGCGACTTCGTCGGGCGGGTCCATCAGCATGACCGGTGCGGCTTCGAGAGCCGGCTCGATGCGCTCTTCCACCGGCAGCTTTTCTTCTGCCTCTTCGTCGCTGACTTCGGCCAGCATCGGCGTCTCGGCCTCGGCCGCAAGCGCATCGGATGCGTCGGGCAGCGGTTCATCGGGCTCGCCCAGGGCCGCAGGAACGATCGTCTCATCCTCGGCGAGGACAGGAACCGCGGGCGTTTCAACGATAACCGGCGCAACGGCCGGCTCTGTCACGGCTTCGGCTTTTGGTTCGGCAATCGCCGCGACGATCTCCGCACGCGCATTGGCCACGACTTCGGCCGGAACCGGCGAGGCGTCGATCTGCGCTTCCAGCTCGGCCCGCACGTCGTCCAGCGAGGCCGACTGTGGATGCTCGGGATTGTCGATATGGCGGCCCGCGACAGTCTCGCCCGCAGTTCGCGAAGGCGAGATGGAGGCGATGGCCGGCATGGTTGGCAGCGTGTGGGCCGGCATCTTGATCGCCGGTTGCATGCCGGTTTCGATAACAGGCTTGCCGGCCGCCGCCGCAATCCGCTGCGAGGCGGTGGGCTTGGGCAGCGGCGCAATCTCCGGAGCTCTCACAAGGTCCGGAACCGTGGGAGCGGCTTCGACCGGCTTGGCCTCGACCACTGGCACAACGGCCGGTTTTGGTCGCGCCAGCAACAGGCGCAAGACGAGGCCCGCTACTGCGCCCAGTAGGAAGGCGGCCAGCATGAGCAATGCGGTTTCGAGCAGATGCGGCGCGTTGAACATCGGCCTCAGCTCTTCTTCTGCGTCAGGCTGAACCAGCCCGTGCCCAGCCCGATGGCAAAGGCAGCGAGCAGGAACGGCCAATAGAGTTCAAGCAGATAAATCAACGAGTCCAAGGACATTGACGCGATGCCTGTGCGCTACTGAGGTTCGTCGAGAACGGTGAAGGCAATACGGCGGTTGGCCTGCTTGCCCTCGCGCGTATCGTTGCTGGCGATAGGCAGGCTCTCGCCATAGCCCACGGCGTAGAGCCGCTCGAAGCCGACGCCACGGTCGATCAACGCATCGACCACGGACTCGGCACGCGACACCGAGAGCGCGAGGTTCAGCGCCTCGTCGCCATCGGAGTCGGTATGTCCCTCGACATGCACGGTCGCCTCCGGGCAGGCCATGAGATAGCTGGCCAGTTCATCGAGCGCCGGTGCGGACTCGGCGGTGATCGTGGCGCTGCCCGACTGGAACAGGATGGCGTTCCGCGTGGCGAAGGCCGCGACCTTTTCCTGGCAGATTTCGAGGGGTGGGAGCAGCGTGACGCTCGTCTCCCAATCCTTGGTGGCCGGCACGGTGGCGAGATTGGAGAGCGCGGCGACGCGTTCTTCTTCGGTCGCCGCCTGCCCGTTCAGGACCCAGGTGGTGCCGTCGAAACCGAGCTTGCCGTCGGCCAGCATGCCCAGCGTGCGGATGCCGATATCGGCGCTGGTAATGAAGTCGGCCGGCAGTGCGCCGCTGATGCTCATGCCTTCAGTCGGCACGTCGCCGGCAATGACACCGAAATACTTCCGGGTCGCATCGGCCGGCACGGTGCCTGTCAGCGCGATGGCAGCGCCACGGTCCTTGCTGGCCTCGAAGGTGAAATCGCGCACGACCGGCGTGGCCGCAGGCGTTTCGGTCGGCGGGACCGAAGCCTCGGTGGTGGGGGTAGGTTCCGGCGCGACGGCGGGCTGCTCGACCGGAGTCGGTTCCGGCGTGGGCTCCGGCTCGGGGGCAGTCGCGACCTCCGGCATCGGCAGAGGTTCGGGTTCTGGCGCCGCGACTGGCTCGGCAATGTTACGGTTCCACGCGGCCCCGGCATTGCTGGCGGAGCCGAGGGCGGCTACTGCGGCGTCGCGATCGGCGGCAGTACCCGGGACTCCGGTCAGGTTGAATTTCTCGCCATCGAAGGTCACCGAGCCAGAGCGCAGATGCCCCAGGGCCTCGAGCCCGGCGAGCACATCGGCCATAAAGCCGGCCGGTTCGCCCGAGCCGAGCTGCGTCGTGTCCGACACCACGTCGCCGGCGCGGACCGCCACGAAGCGGCGGATTTCGTCGGTGGTCAGGTAGCCGGAAAGCGAAACACGTCCGTTCTCGCCCTTGACCGCGGACCAAGTGAAGGGCGAGACGACCGGCGCCGCGTCCTTGGCCTGGATGGCGATCTGCCAGGTACTCTCGTCGACAGCCGCCGTCAGCGCGTCCTGCACGGTCGCCCGCTGCGCGCCATCGGCAGTCTGGCCGGAGAGACTCCAGGCCTTGCCGTCAAAGGAGAGTGCGCCCTCGTCCATGGCGGCGAGCGCGTCGAGGCCGGCCAGAGCGTTGCCGATGAAGCCTTCCGGCGCCCCCGCTCCGAGCGTCGAAGCATCGCGCAGCTTGTCACCCAGGCGATTGGCGAGGAATTTCTTGAACACATCGGTGGGCAGGAAACCGGCGAAGGTCACCGTGCCATCGGCCGCCTTCTGCGCCCGCCAGGTATAGGGATCGATGATGGGCAGGGCCGCAACTTCGACCGGCTTGGGCAGTTCGACCGAGTAGCTCCAGCCGGCGGCGCGGAGACCGGCGCCGCTGAAGGCGGACTCCGCGGCAAAGCCCTTCTGGGCGGAATCGACCGCCCCGCTGACGCTCCAGACGGAGCCGTCATAGGTCACCTTGCCGCTATCGAGCAGTTCGAGCACGTCGAGCGCGGCGATGCTGAGGCGCGGGAAACCCTCGGGCTCGCCATCGGCCACAGTGGTGGTATCCGCGCCGATCGGCGCCGCCTCGTGCTGGGCGTCCTTGGTAGCGTCATCGGGCACGTAGCCAGCCAGATTGATGGTGCCGCCCGTGGTCTTCTCCGCCGTCCAGGTGAATGGCGAAGCCATCGGCGGCAGGATGTCGGACGATTTGAGGATCAGGCCCTGCGGGGCGCCGAGGCTCACGGTGGTCTTGAGCTCGGTGAAGTCGGCCAGTGTCGCCGCCCTGCCCGCGATCGAGATGCTGGTGCCCTCGATGGTAACAGTACCCTCGCTCATGTGGCGGAGCGTCGCGATGACGAAATCGACGCCGGACTGGAAGCGCTCGGGTTCGCCGCGCGCCAGTTCGAGCGCCGATGCGTCGACGCCGTTCAGATTTTCGAGGCGATCCTTGGTCCCCTGGTCCGGGACGTAGCCGGTCAGCACGATGCCGCTGGCGGTGACGCGCGCAGTGACGAGATATTCGTGAACTTTCGGCGGCTCGAGTGACACACTTGTTCCACTCGGCGTCATGGCCAATTTGATACTTTCGGCCGTCGCGGCGTCAGGCGGCGCGCCATTAAGCGTCATCTCGCCGTCAGAAATGCTTGCCTCGCCGCTCTCAAGCCGCAGCAGATTCTGCAGCAGCAACACGGCGTTATCCTCGAAACCTTGCGGAGCACCTGAAGCGAGCACCATGCTCGTCGCCACCGGCCGCCCGCCAATGTCGGCAATCCGCAATTTCTCAACAAAATCAACGCTTGGCGTGAAACCGGAGATCTGCAGCCGGTTGCCATCGAACCTGGCAGACCACTCGTACGGGCTCGCAAGTGCTGGAACTATCTCGGCTTTTCCGAGCGTCACGCCGGCGGGCGCGCCCCGCGCGACGATCTCCTGCAGCGCATCGAACGCCACCGCCGACTTCGCGCGGCCGGAAACCGTCACATCCAGGTCGGCAAGCTGGATCGTGCCCTCGTCCAATTGCGCTGACATTTCAAGTGCGTAGCGCACCGCTCGCTGCCAGCTGCCACGATCCGGCACGCCCGACATCAATCGCAGCCCGTCGTTGGCGCCGCCGCTTTCGAGCAGAATCTCGGCGTGGCTGCTCTCATCGGGCACCCCGCCCTTCAGCGCGATCTGGCCATTTTCGACAATAGCTTCAAACGGAAACGGACTGACGAACTCGGCCAGCACAACATTGCTGCTGGCGGCACGCACACCGTGCAAGGCGGCGACCTTGGCAACCGCGGCGTCGATCATCGCCTGATCTGTCGCGGTACCGGCCAGCACCGCATCGCGGCCGTCGAAGCGTATCTCCGCCCAAGGAAATTCCTGGGACAGAGCCGCAATGCCGCGGTCCGTGAGGTCGGTGGTCATGCTCGCGCCGGTGGTCACGACTGCTGCTGCAGTTCCACCGACGACGGTCAACAGTGCAGGAACGCCCCACCGCAGGATAATGCCGCTCATAGTGACCCCGAACCCCTCGCCGCCGTGCCGATACAGTGAGCCTTAGCCTTTCCGACTGAATCGGAAAAGTGCGCCAACTCTTTGTTATCGGAAGATCAAATCAATCCGGCCACACGATTTGTCGATAGCCGAGGGAAGATGAACGGAGGCTGACAGGCAGCCGGCAGATCATACGCCCAAAATGAAAGAGGCCCGGCTTTCGCCGGGCCTCCAATTTCCGATGCAAGCCGAAGCTTACTGGAAGGTCTTGGCAGCCTTGAAGGTCGCCTTGTAGGCGCCGTTCGAGTAGGCTTCGCCCTTGAGCGAGGTGGTGAAACCGCCACCCGGCTTCCATTCGGCCTGGGCCGAACCGTAGTAGACGTTCGCCGGAGCGACCGAAGCGTTGTACACGCCGACTTCACCGGTGAGGGTGATGGTCTCGGTGACAGCAGCGACGAGCTGAGCAGCGACCTGGTAAGCGTCGTTGCCGGTCACGCCGTCGTGGAAGAAGCGACCGCCGACGTTGATCGACACGGTGTCGGTGACAGCAGCGCCAGCCGAGAGACCGAAGCCGTAGTCAGTGCCAACGACCTGGTTGATGACTTCAGCCGAGGCAGCGAGCGTGAACATGTCGAACGTGGCCGAAGCCGACGCGAGACCGTTCCAGTAGCCGGTGTTGTCGCCCGAGAGAGCGGCCACAACCTTGACCACGTCGAAGGTGCCCGAGAAACC
>VFQQ010005517.1_pt1 | contig 10437 bp, 10 predicted proteins | sample 3512341 | NCBI WGS metagenome assembly VFQQ01 (sample SAMN10412373, study PRJNA504923) | tailings metagenome | isolation source: Relicate 2 Philex TSF1 revegetated site | place: Philippines: Tuba, Benguet | collected 2017-08-29
GCAGGATGCGGTCGCTCGGGATGTCGCTGAACCGCACCGCCCGCCGGTCCGCGAGCCAGACCGGGCCCTCGAGCCACTCGCCGCCCGTCCACAGCTTCTCCGGCGTCACGCCTCGCGCCCCTCGAGTGAGCTGGCCAGGCGGCGGCCAGCGGTGTTCATGTGGAGTGCCATCGCGGATGCCGCGGCATCCGGGTCGCGCGTGGCGATCGCGGCGTGCACCGCGGCGTGCTCCTCGATGGCGGCGAGCGCCTCGGACTGGTCCTGCACGGCACGGTCGACCCACACCCGAAGCAGGGACCGGATGCTCTGCAGCAGGTCAAGCAGCACGGTGTTGTTGGTGCTTCGGGCAAGCTCGAGGTGGAACTGCAGGTCGGCCTCGACGAATCCGCCCAGGTTGTCGAGCGAGGCGCGCATGTCATCCACTCGGGCGCCGAGACTCGCGAGAGCCTCGTCGCTCATGTGTGTGGCGGCCAGTCGAGCGGCGTAGATCTCGAGGGCCCCGCGCACGTCGATGAGGTCACGTGTCTGGGGCTCGTCGAGCATCAGGCCCCAGCTGAGCGTCTGGGGGAGGAGTTCGCTCGCGCTGCCACGCAGGTAGGTACCGGAGCCGGGCCGCACGTCGATGATGCCGAGGATCTCGAGGGCCGCGAGCGCCTCGCGCACGGCCGAGCGGCCAACGCCCAGGGTGGTCGCGAGCTGGCGCTCCGGGGGGAGGCGGGTGCCCGCCTGAATGTCCCCGGCCGTGAAAATCTCGAGGAGTCGTTTGGCCACCGCGGAGATCGCGGTGCCGCTCTCGAGTGTGCCGAGAGATGCCGCAATGTCGCGTGAGGAATCGTTCGGATAGGCCGGCATGAGTCACAGGCTACCAACCGGATGAGGTCAACCGGTTGGCGTAAATTGGTCAACCGGTTGACAAACCGGGTGACCTCCCGGCATACTCGACCGCGCGACCACCGTGGCTCACAGATCCATGGGGGTTGCTTCCCTTTCCCCATCACTAGGAGTCAGCGTGGACACCACCACACCATCGCGAGTTCCCACGGCGGTCGAAAAATCCGCGATCCGCAAGGTCGCCATCCGGCTCGTGCCGTTTGTCGCCCTGATGTTTTTCATCAACTACCTCGATCGCACCGCGATCGGGTTTGCCGCCCCCAACGGCATGAACGATGACCTCGCCCTGTCGGCCGCCCAGTTCGGCTTCGCCTCGGGCGTGTTCTTTATCGGCTACATCCTTCTGGAGGTGCCGTCGAACCTCGCCCTGCACCGCTTCGGCGCTCGCAAGTGGCTCGCCCGCATTATGGTCAGCTGGGGCATCGTCGCGTTGCTGTTCACGTGGGTGCAGAACTTCGAGCAGCTCGTGGCCCTTCGCTTCCTGCTGGGTGTGGCCGAGGCCGGGTTCTTCCCGGGCGCAATCCTCTTCCTCAGCCTCTGGGTGCCCGCGGTTCACCGCTCCAAGATCCTCGCGCTCTTCTACCTGGCGCAGCCCCTCACGACCGTTATCGGTGCACCCTTCGCCGGGCTCCTCATCCAGCAGCATGGGGTGTTCTTTGGCCTTGAGGGCTGGCGGTTTATGTTCCTCGGCGTCGCGATCCCCGCGATCATCGTCGGAATCGTCGCGTGGTTCTACCTCAAGGACAAGCCGTCGGACGCCAAGTGGCTCACGCTCGAGGAGCAGACCTGGCTCACCGGTGCTCTCGCCAGCGAGCGCGCCGCAACCGAGAAGGTCAACGGCACCCACCGCATCCGTGACGCGTTCTCGAGTGGACGCGTCTGGGTGCTCGCCGGAATCTACTTTGGCTTCATCTACGGCCTCTACGCCCTCGCCTTCTTCCTGCCGACGATCATCGGCGGCTTCCAGGAGCAGTTCGGCACCGAGTTCGATGTGTTCCAGAAGGGGCTCATCACCGCGATCCCCTACGTGCCAGCCGCGATCGCCCTGTACTTCTGGTCACGGGATGCCTCGCGCCGTGGTCTCAAGACGTGGCACATCGTGATTCCGGCGCTCGCCGGCGCCGTGAGCATTCCGCTCGCGCTGTTCTCGGGTTCGCCCGTGGCCACCATCGCGATCATCGCGGTGACCGCCATGGCCATCTTCTCGGCGCTGCCCAACTTCTGGACCCTGCCGACGCAGTTCCTCACGGGAGCGGCAGCGGCGGCGGGCATCGCGCTCATCAACACGATTGGCAACCTGGCCGGCTTCTCGGCGCCGTACATCACTGGTGCGGTCGCTGACTGGACCGCCGTGGACGGCACCCCGAACTACCAGGTGCCGATGTTCATCGTGGGCGGATTTATGCTCCTCTCCGCCGTTCTGATGGTCGCTCTCGCCCGGCACCGCAAGGTGTCCGGCGGCGCATCCCCCGACGAGGCCCTCGTGGCCGCGGCGGAGCTCGACACCACCACAACCAAGTAGTGCCCCGTGAGGCGGCCACCCACGTGGTCGCCTCACGGTCGAAAGCACCACCCGCAGACCAAGGAACCACAATGACGCGACTCTTCAACGATCCCGTGGCCTTCGCCGACGAGATGATTGACGGTTTTGTCGCGGCCAACTCCACCCAGGTGCGCCGGGTCGCCGGCGGTGTGGTGCGCAGCACCGTCTCGCGTCCGGGCTCGGTGGCGGTGGTGATCGGCGGCGGGTCCGGTCACTACCCCGCGTTCGGCGGGATCGTTGGCCAGGGCCTTGCGCACGGCGCCGCGATGGGCAACCTGTTTGCCTCGCCCTCCGCGCAGCAGGTGCACTCGGTTGCCACCGCGGCCGACCTGGGCGGGGGCATCCTGCTGACCTACGGCAACTACGCCGGCGACGTCCTCAACTTCACGGCCGCGCAGGATCGCCTCATCAAAGAGGGTGTCGACTGCCGCACCGTTGTCGTCACCGACGACATCGCGAGCGCACCCCTGGGCGAGAAGCACAAACGACGTGGCATCGCGGGTGACCTCACCGTCTTTAAGGCGGCGGCCGCCGCATCCGAGGCCGGCTACTCGCTCGACGAGGTGGTGCGTGTTGCGACCCTCGCCAACGAGCGCACCCGGTCGTTTGGGGTCGCCTTCACCGGCTGCACCCTTCCCGGTGCGGATGCTCCGCTCTTCACCATCCCGGAGGGTCGGATGGGCGTGGGCATCGGCATCCACGGCGAGCCGGGCATCGACGAGATCGACGTGCCCACCGCGGACGGCCTGGCCGAGCTCTTTGTGAGCACCCTGCTGGGCGAGCTTCCGGAGGGCATCGACACCGCCGACGGGCAGCGGGTCGCCGTGATTCTCAACGGCCTGGGCTCGGTGAAGTACGAGGAGCTGTTTGTGGTCTACCGGCGGGTTGACCAGCTGCTCGCCGAGGCCGGCATCACCGTGGTCGAGCCGGAGGTGGGGGAGCTCGTCACGAGCTTTGACATGGCCGGGGCATCCCTCACTCTGTTCTGGCTCGACGACGAACTCGAGTCGTTCTGGCGAGCGCCCGCAGACACCCCCGCCTACCGCAAGGGATCGGTTGGTGCCGTCGAGCAGTCCGCTCCCGTCGTGGAGCACCACGCCGTTGTCGCACAGATTCCCCCGGCAAGCGCCGAGTCGCAGGCCGCTGCCGCAGTTGTCTACCGTGCCCTCGAGGCGACGGTCGCCGTGATCGACGAGAACGTCGACGAGCTCGGCCACATCGACGCCGTTGCGGGTGACGGCGACCACGGCATTGGGATGCAGCGGGGTGCGCACGCCGCGCGGTCCGCGGCACTCGAGGCCCTCACGGCTGGCGCTGGCGCTCGCACGCTCCTCGAGCGAGCGGCCGACGCCTGGTCCGATCGCGCGGGGGGCACATCGGGTGCCCTCTGGGGAGCTGCTCTCCGCGCGATCGGCGATTCGCTCGGCGACGACGAAGCACCCACCGCGGCCGACGTGAGCGCCGGGGTGACCGCGGCCGAGGCCGCGATCGGCACGTACGGCGCGGTCGTCGGCGACAAGACCATGGTCGACGCGCTGGTGCCGTTTGCCACGACCCTCGCCGACGGGGTTGCCCGGGGGCTGCCACTGCGGGATGCCTGGGCCGCCGCATCCGATGCCGCCTCCGCCTCGGCCGCGGCAACCGCCGACCTGCTTCCCCGAATGGGCCGAGCCCGGCCCCACGCCGAGAAGAGCCTCGGAACGCCCGACGCGGGCGCCCACTCCTTCGCGCTCATCGTGCAGCGCGTCGCCACCCTTCTGTAAGGAACAGGAACACTTCATGGACAAGCTTCGTATTGTTATTGGCTCGGATGACGCCGGCTACGAGTACAAGGAACTCCTCAAGAAGGATCTCCTCGCCAGCGACCTCGTCGAGTCCGTGACGGACGTGGGTGTCGACGCGGAGGGCCACACCGCCTACCCGCGGATTGGTGTTGCGGTGGGCGAGGCGATCGCCGCGGGCAACGCCGATCGTGGCCTGCTCGTGTGTGGCACCGGGATGGGCGTGGCGATGGCTGCCAACAAGGTGCCCGGCATTCGGGCATCCGTCGCCCACGACAGTTTTTCGGTCGAGCGCCTGGTGCTCTCGAACAACGCGCAGGTTCTTGCTCTGGGCCAGCGAGTGATTGGGCCCGAGCTTGCCCGTCGCCTCGTGCGCGAGTGGCTGACCCATCGATTTGACGAGACGAGCGCGAGTGCAGAGAAGGTGGCCGTCCTCGACGAGTACGAGCGAACAGGCTCCTGCTGATGACCGTCTCGATTGGGGTGAGCCTGAAGATGTACTTCGGGCACACCGCGGCCGTCGCCTGGTTCGGCCGGGTGGCGGATCTTGCGCGCACCCACCCGGCGGTGCGCTCGGGTCGGGTCGAGCTGTTTGTGATCCCGTCGTTCCCGTCGATCCCGGAGGCACTCGAGTTGTTCCGTGGCACGGGTGTCCTCGTCGGAGCCCAGGACCTCTTTTGGGAAGACACCGGCGCGTACACCGGTGAGGTCAGCGGGGTCGAGCTCGCCGAGCTGGGTGTTCGGGTCGTCGAGGTGGGGCACGCCGAGCGTCGACACCTCTTCTTCGAGACGGATGACGTGGTCGCCAAGAAGACCACCGCGGCCCTGCGCAACGGCCTCGTTCCCGTGCTCTGCCTGGGCGAGGCGGTCAAGACCACCCCGGCGCTCGCCGCCCGCGAGGTGATCGACCAGCTGGACTCCGCGCTCGACGGCGCTCCCGCCGGCCGCGTGATCGTGGCCTATGAGCCGGTGTGGGCGATCGGCGCGGCCGAGCCCGCCGGCGTTGACCACATCGTGGGGGTGTGTGTTGCCCTGCGGGAGCACCTCGCCACAACGGGTCGCGAGGGCACCGTGATCTACGGCGGAAGCGCCGGCCCCGGCCTGCTCACCCGCCTGGGCGACGGCGTCGACGGGCTGTTCCTCGGGCGGTTCGCCCACGACCCCGCCGCGCTCGCGGCCGTACTCGATGAGGCCGCCGCGTGATCGGCCTCTCCACCTACTCCTTCTTCTGGCAGCACTCCGCCGAGGCGCCAGAGCCACTCGACCTGCCCACGATGTTGCGACGCACGCGCGAGCTGGGTGTTGAGCTGTTCCAGATCTGCGACTACCTCCCGCTGCTGCAGTACTCGGCAGCGCAGCTTCGTGGCCTGCGCAGCCTCGCCGACGACCTGGGGCTCACGCTCGAGCTCGGCACCCGTGGTGTGGGGGTCGACCACCTCGCGACCTTCCTGTCGCTCGCCGAGGTGCTCGACGCATCCCTCGTCCGCAGCATGATCAACACCGCCGAGCACCGCCCCACCATGGCCGAGGCGGAGGACCTGCTGCGCAGGAACCTGCCCGCCTACGAGGCCGCCGGGGTGACGCTCGCGCTGGAGACCTACGAGCAGGTGTCCTCGACCGACCTGGTGACGCTCGTCGAGACCGTCGCGAGCGACGCGCTCGGCATTTGCCTCGACCCCGCCAACTCGGTCGCTGCCCTCGAGCATCCCCACGACGTCGTCGAGCGCACCGCACCCCACGTACGCAACATCCACGTCAAGGACTTTGTGTTTTCGAGGCGAGGCGGCTGGGTCGGATTCACCCTCGAGGGCACCGAGCTCGGCACCGGACTCCTCGACTACGACCACCTGCTCGCCACCGTGCGACCGGGCGACCGCGGCATCAACCAGGTCATTGAGCACTGGCTCACCTGGCGCGGCAGCTACGAGGAGACGGCGGCGCTGGAGAACGCGTGGAACACCCACACCATCGCATATATAAGGAGCAAGGAACAATGAGCGAGAACCTCACCATCGCGGTCATCGGCGCGGGCGGCAAGATGGGCATGCGTGTGTCCAACAACCTCGTCAAGACCAGCCACACCGTCTACTACAGCGAGAACTCGCCTGCGGGACAGGAGCGGGTGACGGCCACGGGTCGTACCCTCACCGACACGGATGCCGCGGTCGCCGACGCGGACGTTGTTGTTCTCGCGGTTCCCGACCTCGCCCTCGCCTCGGTGTCCGCCGCCGTCATCGGCCAGATGAAGCCCGGCTCGATTATGCTCACGCTCGACCCGGCCGCCGCCTACGCGGGGTTGCTCGCGACCCGCGAGGACATCATCCAGGGCGTCACACACCCGTGCCACCCGTCGGTGTTCCTCGAGCGTCACACGCCCGAGGAGTATGCGGACACCTTTGGTGGCATCGCTGCCCCGCAGGATGCGATCGCCGCGATCGAGTCGGACGACCCCGCCAAGCGGGAAACGCTCGAGGCCGTCGTTCGGGTGATCTTCGCTCCCGTCATCGACGTGCACTGGGTGACCGTCAAGCAGCTCGCCCAGCTCGAGCCCACCCTCGTCGAGACCGTTGCCTGCATGATCGGTGCGCTGCTTGCGGAGGCGCTGGAGGAGGCCGTGAACACGATGGGTGTTCCGCGGGATGCCGCGCGCAGCATCCTCCTGGGCCACACGCAGGTCGCGCTCGCGAACACCCTCAAGGGCTCCAACCCGTTCTCGGACGCCTGCCTGATCGCCATGGACTACGGCCGCGAGGCGATCATCAAGGACGACTGGAAGAAGATCTTCCGCGACGACGAGCTCGACAAGAACCTCGCACGGATGCTGCATCTCGACGAGATCACGCGCTGACTCTGGGCGCCGAGGCGGTATTCTCGCGATGTGGCTCGGGTAGGTATTCGTGAAGTGGCGACACTCGCCGAGGTATCCCTCGGCACGGTGTCGCACTACATCAACCACCCCAGCAAGGTGTCTGCGGAGAAGCGCGAGCGCATCCAGAAGGCCATCGACCAGCTGGGCTTCGTTCGCAACAATGCCGCCTGGCAGCTGCGTCTGGGGCGATCGGGCACCATCGCCTACATCGCGCCGGATGTGTCGAACCCCTTCTTCGCGACCATCGCCGAGGGTGTCGAGCAGCGGGCAGCGGCCCAGGGGCTCTCGGTGTTTATCTCGAACTCGAACCGTTCGCGCGCCCGCGAGGACGCCTACCTCGAACTGTTCGAGTCGCAGCGTGTGCAGGGGATGCTCGTCTCGTCGCACCACCCCATCGACGACCGCCTCGCCCTCATCAAGTCGCGCGGCATTCCGACCGTCCTGATTGGCCAACGGGCGGCCGACCCGGAGCAACCCTCGGTGTCCATCGACGACATCACAGGCGGGTACATGGCCGTGCGCCACCTCGTTGAACTCGGGCGTCAGCGCATCGCCTTTGTGGGTGGGCCGCTCGGCATCCGCCAGGTTGCCGACCGTCTCGAGGGCGCGGGCAACGCCATCAAGGATCACCCGACCGTCACCCTCGAGGTGGTCAACGGCACCAACCGCACCATCGCCGAGGGCCGCGAGATCGGCCGGGCGCTGCTCGCGCGGCCCGCGGCCAACCGCCCCGACGCCGTCTTCGCGGTCAACGACCTGCTCGCCCTCGGCATCCTGCAGGTGCTGGTGCTGGGTGGGGTTCGGGTTCCCGAGGATGTCGCGCTGGTGGGGTACGACGACATCGAGTTCGGTGAGGCATCGATCATCCCCCTCACGACCATTCGTGCACCCCACGAGGGGTTTGGGTTCGCCGCCGTTGACCTGCTCGTCAACGAGATGTCGGACGAGCCCACGGATGCCCCCAAGCAGGTCATCTTCCAGCCCGAGCTGGTGGTGCGCGCCTCAACGCGCGGCTCATGACCCGGGTGCGACGCAAGCCGCATCCCGCTCAGTGGACCGCCGGCGGATTTGGTCTCCTGGTCATCATTGGCACGGGGTTGCTTCTGCTCCCCATCTCCAAGGCCGGGCCGGGCGGTGCCACGCTTATCGAGGCGTTTTTTACCGCGGTCTCCGCGGTCTGCGTAACCGGCCACATCATCGTCGACACCGCCACCCACTGGTCCGGGTTTGGCCAGGTGGTCATTATGGTGCTCATCCAGGTGGGTGGCTTTGGGGTGATGACGTTCGCCTCGATTGTGGGTATCGCCGTCGTGCGCCGGCTCTCCCTCGCGTCTCGCCTCACCACGGCGGCCGAGACCCGAAGCCTGGGCCTCGAGGACGTCCGCTCGCTGGTGCTCAACGTGCTCAAGATCTCGCTGGTGATCGAGGGCACGGTCGCGGTCATCCTGTTCTTCTGGTTCTGGCTGCACTACGGCATGGCGCCCGGACAGGCGGCGTGGATCGGACTCTTCCACGGCGTCTCGTCCTTTAATAACGCCGGGTTCGCGCTCTTCAGCGACAACATGATGTCGTACGTGAGTGACCCGGTTGTGTCCCTCACGATCTCCGCGGCCGTGATTTTGGGTGGGCTCGGGTTCCCCGTGATCATGCAGCTGCGCAAGTACTGGCGCCGACCCCTCCGGTGGACGATGAACACCCGCATCGTGGTGTGGGCAACGCCCATCCTGCTCGTGGGTGGTGCCGTCTACATCACCGCGATCGAGTGGAACAACCCCGGCACACTGGGCCCCCTCGACTGGCCCGGCAAGATTCTCGCCGGGTTCTTCCAGTCGGTGCAGACGCGCACGGCCGGGTTCAACTCGATCGACATCGGCGCCGCCGACGATTCGACACTGCTGGGGATGACCGCGCTTATGTTTATCGGAGGTGGCCCCGCGGGCACCGCCGGCGGCATCAAGGTGACTACGTTCGCAGTGCTGTTTTTTATCATCCTCGCGGAGGTGCGTGGCGAGGGTGTTGTCAACGTTTTTGGCAAGCGACTCTCGCGCGCCGTTCACCGCCAGGCCATCACGGTCGCCCTCCTTGCGGTGGCCCTCGTGATCGCCTGCACGGTCGCGATCATGCTTATGTCGGGCCTGCCCCTGAGCCCCGTTCTCTTCGAGACGGTCTCCGCGTTTGGCACCGTGGGGCTCTCCACCGGCATCACCGCCGGCCTGCCGGTCGGGGCGCAGGTGCTGCTCGCGTTCCTGATGTTCGTCGGTCGACTCGGGCCGATCACCTTCGCCTCCGCCCTCGCCTTGCGAGAGCGCGAGGTGCTGTATCAACTCCCCAAGGAAAGGCCGATCATTGGCTAGATCACGGAGCAGTTTCGAGACGGATCGGGTGGCCCAGGCCGACTCGGTCGCCGTTATTGGGCTCGGACGTTTTGGGCGATCCCTCGCGCTTGAGCTCATGGCGAGTGGCACCGAGGTGCTCGGCATCGACAGTCGCGAGGATGTGGTGCAGGAGCTGAACGGTCAGCTCACCCACGTGGTGCAGGCCGACTCCACGAAGGAGGCGGTGCTGCGGCAGCTATCCGTCCCGGAGTTCGACCGCGTGGTGGTCGCGATCGGCAGTGACGTGCAGGCGAGCATCCTCACCACCTCGCTGCTGCTGCGGTTCGACATCCAGCACCTGTGGGCGAAGGCGGTGAGCGAGGCCCACGGCACAATTCTCGAGCAGTTGGGCGTGAAGCACGTGGTCTTCCCCGAGTCCGACATGGGTCGGCGCGTTGCCCACCTGGTGCGCGGCTCGATGCAGGACTTCCTCGACATCGGCAACGACTTCTCGCTCGTCAAGATGTCGCCCCCGCCGAGCATCGTGGGGCTCACGCTCGCCGAGTCGAGTGTGCGCACCAAGGGTGGGGTCACCGTCGTGGCGCTGCGCAAGCCGGGCGGCAAGTGGGGCTACACCACCGCGGACACGGTGATCGCCGCCGAGGACACCCTTCTGGTGGGTGGCCCGACCGACAAGGCGGAGGCGTTCAGCCAGCTGCGCTAGCGCTTGGCGAGCCACTCCTCCGCGAGCCGAGTCCACGCCGCGCCCGTGACGGTTCCGGGCCCGAGGCCCATTCCGTGGGCGCCGCCGTTGTCGAACACGTGCAGGTCGTGATCCACGCCGTGGCGCGCCAGTGCCGCACCCAGCGGGTAGGTGTGCTGGTCGATCGGCACGGACGCGTCATCCGTCGTGGACCACACGAACATGGGCGGCGACGCCGGTGTCACGAGCAGCTCGAGGGAAACCGAGCGTCGCACCCACGGCCAGGCCCGCGCGCCGATCAGCTGCGCGCGGGAGCCGCCGTGGGTGGGGGTAAT
>VFQQ010005519.1_pt1 | contig 10434 bp, 6 predicted proteins | sample 3512341 | NCBI WGS metagenome assembly VFQQ01 (sample SAMN10412373, study PRJNA504923) | tailings metagenome | isolation source: Relicate 2 Philex TSF1 revegetated site | place: Philippines: Tuba, Benguet | collected 2017-08-29
TGGCCTCCGGCGGCCAGCAGCGTGCTGGACCCGCCAGCGGCCCGCTGGACCGGGGTGGAATCTCCGTAACTACGCGCCCGGATTCAGGACCATCGCTCCGTTCCGGAGATCACTCCTGCGGAGCGAATCCTGGAAACCGGCCGCTGGGGGAACGGGTAAGTTGCCGGTAGACTGGCGCCGCGGGCTCTCGCCCACCTGGCGACCGGGGCCGCTCACCTTGAGGAGACTTCTGCCGTGCGTATCCCGAACTGGATGGCTGGGCTGCTGGCCGCCCTGCTCGTCTCGACCGCCGGAGCCGTTCCGGCCCGGGCCGATTCCGCCGCGACCGTCCTCCGGCAGATGACCTCCGAAGGGAAACTCGCCGAAGGGCTCACGACCTTCGAGGAGCGGGTCAAGCGCGATCCGCAGGACCAGGAAGCCAAGTTCGCGCTCGGGATCCTGAAGTTCCTGAAGGCAGTCGAGGGACTGGCCGCGGACCAGTACCGATTCGGCCTCGGCTCGGGAATCCGCCAGCAGCTCAACGTTCCGCTGTTCCGCGAAATCCTCGAGAACCCGAATCCCGCGAAGGTCCGCTACCAGGATGTCCGGGAGATGCTGCTCCGCTTCGAGAAGGGGCTCGCCGAGGCGGAGAAGACGCTCGCCATGGTCGATACGTCGAACGTCAAACTCGAGTTCCATCCCGGCCTGATCCAGCTTGACCTCAACGGCGACGGCCAGGCGACGGAAGAGGAATCGTTCTGGAAGATCGCCTCCCAGGCGGACCGCGGTCTGTCGCGTGAGGACGCCGCCAAGTTCGTGATCCAGGCGGACGGGGGCGACGTCCACTGGCTCCGGGGCTACTGCCATTTCCTGATGGCGTTCGTCGACTTCACCACCGCTCACGATTACCGCGAGCTGTTCGAGCGGTGCGGCCACCTGTTCTATCCCGACGTCGACACCCCCCACACCTGGATCAAGGGGGAGCCCCGCCCCAGCGACTTCTTCAGCTTCCCGAACTTCGCCGACCTCGTGGCGGCGATCCACCTGATCAACTTCGAAGTGATCGAGCCAGGCCGGATGCAGGCCGCGCACCATCATCTGCTGGTGATGATCGAGCAGAGCCGGGAGTCCTGGAAACGGATCGAGGCCGAGACCGACGACGACGCGGAATGGATTCCGAATCCGAAACAGATGAACACGGCGGTGCGGCTTCCTGTCACGGTCAACCGCGAGGTGATCACCGGCTGGCACAACGTGCTCTCCGAAGTGGAGGCGCTCCTGACCGGCAAGAAGCTGGTCCCGTTCTGGCGGGGGGATGTGAAGGTCGCGGAAGCGACCGGCCATGGACTGGGCGTCAACCTGAAGAAGGTGTTTCTCGAACCGAAGCGGTTCGACCTGGTGATGTGGGTCAGCGGGACCGGCGCCCAGCCTTATCTTCAGGAAGGAGAAATCTCGACCGCAGAGACCTGGAACCGCCTGACGCGGGTCTTTCAGGGGGAGTTCTTCGGCTTTGCGATCTGGTTTAACTGACCCGCGTAACGGATCGCGACTCCGACATTAATGAGAATCTTTGTCCGTTAGCCGAAGTCCACCGCTTTCGATTGGGGGATCTGTCTCGCCTCTCAGGGATTTACCTGCCAGAACCGCGTCACTACGCGTTTGTCGCATTCTGCATCCCAGGGAAAACCATGATTTACGATGCAATTTGAGACGCCGTAGCGAGTGTCGATCCGATATCTTTTTCGACGATTCCCAGATCGACAATAAAGGAGTCCCGCTGGCGGCTGCCCGGGACTGACTCCAAGGCATTAAGACCTTATGCCGTCTGCGGAGGATTGATCCTATGCGGGGATCAGTCCGTGTCGATGTGAAGAATCCGCCCCTGGAGACGGGGAGCTCCTTGCTTGGAGCATCCCACCGGCTTACTGTTCTACCGAGCGTGGACGCGGGTGGAATTCGTTGCCGTCGAATGACTCCGGATTGTCGGGGACCGATGCGGCGGTTTCTGACGAAACTCAGTATTCGCGCCGCCACCGGTGTTACGGATGGTCTGGTCTGGTTTTCTCTCCATCGTCGTCTTCGCGGTCCTCTCCGCGACCGTCTTATGGCAGTCCCGAAACGTGGTTCGGGGACTGCGGCGGGCCCTTCGCGAAGGGCCCGAGAGCTTCCGGGGTGACTACACCCCGCCCGCCTGCATCGTGCTCTGCCTGAAGGGGAGCGACCCCTTTCTTGACCGCTGTCTCGAAGCCCTCGCGCAGCAGGACTATCCCGACTACCGCCTGATGGTGGTGGTCGATTCGGCTCAGGATGAGGCGATCCCGCATGTGGAGCGGGCGCGGCAGGCGTTCGGCAAGGACCGGGTTGAAGTCGTGATCCGGGACGTCGACCTGCCGACCTGCAGCCGCAAGTGCAACAACATGCTGAGCGCCTACCGGCGGATCTCCGACCGGATCGAGGTCGTGGCGACCTGCGACGGGGACGCGGTGGCCCACCCGAGCTGGCTGCGGGAGCTGGTCTTCCCGATGCGGGACCGAAAGGTCCTGGCGACCACCGGCAACCGCTGGTACGCCCCTCCCGCCGGCGACTGGGCGGCCTTCGTCCGCTACTGCTGGAACTCGATCGCCGTGTCGGAAATGGCGAACTTCCATATCCCCTGGGGGGGGAGCCTCGCCCTCCGCTCCGAGGTGTTCCGGGATCCGCTCTACCTCGAGCTCCTCTCCGAGGCGTTCGGAGAGGATACCCAGCTCTCCCGATACCTCGAGACCCGGAACACGCACATCGTCTCGGTTCTGCCGCTGGTGATGCTCAACGAAGAGGGGACGACGTTCCGGTCGCTGTGGGGGTTCCTCGAGCGGCAGATGCTCTCGGCCCGGCTCCACCACTGGGCCTGGCCGCTGATCCTCGCGGAAGCCCTGACGATCGTTTTCGCCCTCTGTATCCTCCCGGTCATCGCGGCGTTTGGCGGCCTCGAGAACCTGCTGCTCGGTTGGCTGGCGCCGGGGGTGGGCTACCTGGCGGCGGTGTCGTTCCACACCGCCCGGTACGAATGGCTCGTTCGGAAGTCGCAGAAGGCATGGCACGGCCGGACGCTCCCGCCGATGTCGGTCTCCCGGATCGTCGCGACCACGGTCGCGATGGCGTGTACGGGCTTCCTCTACAGTGCCGCGATCCTGCGGGCGGCGGTGGCCCGCGAGCATGTCTGGCGAGGGGTTCGCTATCGCTTCCAGAACGGGCGACTGTCGGTCGACGGTCCCACTGCCGCGGTGGCGACCGTCCTCAGCGACGCGGCCTGATCCGGCGAATGGAAGGTCCTCCCCCGGGGATCTCGCGTCGGCGGTTCCCCCCGCGATTCTGAACGTTGCGTCAAGAAAGCCTGAAGCGGCCGCGCGGCGGTCTCGCAAGGTTGCGTCGATGGAGGCCCCTCTTCAGGATAGGGCTCCCGGTGCGATCTCACGCTCCCTCCGCGGGAGGCCGAGATCGAGGATTCGCGACCGCCGCCGCTCAGGCGTCGCGCAGGCCTCTACCGCTCCACGCCCACCTCTCCTCCTGCGACCCGCCCCGCTCATGACGGCTTCCCGCCTCCGTTCACTGTTCCTGAACCTGCTGGCTCTCCCCGCGCTCGCCGCTCCCGCGGCTGCCGAGGACTACTGGTTCCGGCTGCAGACCGACGCGGTCGAGAAGAAGTCGGCCGAGTTCGGCCACTGGGGCTGGGAGAAGGACAACTACCTCCGCTGGGCGACCCACTCGAACCGCCTCATCCCGGTCTACACCTTCGGAACCCTCGGGGCGGGGAAGGGGATCGACCTCACGAGCTACACCGGCGCCAGCAGCCCCTACCGGAGCGAGAAGGCCCTGCAGCGGCTGTACGGCTACCAGCCGCCGCGGACGCTCAATCCCTCCGCCGACTACCTCGACCAGACGAACATCTTCGACATCCAGAAGACGGCGCTCGAGGCGGGCCGCAAGCACATCTTCCTCGTGATCTTCGACGGGACCGACTGGCAGACGACCCGCGCCGCGGCGATCGCGAAGACGGGCCGGGTCCAATACGACTCGGGGCGGGGGACCGGCCTCCACCTGCAGGATTACAAGGCGGGCGGGAACACGCAGTTCGGCCTGATGGTCACGTCGCCGCACAACGACGGGACCAAGGTCGACGTCGACACGCAGACGGTCATGAACCCCGGCGGAACGCTCCGGGGGGGCTACGATCCCGAGCGGGGGGGCGAGTTCCCGTGGCAAACGACCGACGACCTGCAGTATCTCGTCTCGGCCCCCAAGGAGGCGGCGGACCGACACGCCTACACCGACAGCTCCTGCTCGGCGAGCAGCATGACGACCGGGATCAAGTCCTATAACAACGCGGTCAACGTCGGCCCGGCGGGGGAGCAGGTCAAGACGATCGCCATGCTGGCCCAGGCCCGCGGCTACTCGGCCGGGGCGGTGACGAGCGTCCCGATCAGCCACGCCACTCCGGCCGCCGCGATGGCGCACAACGTCGACCGGGACGACTACCAGGACATCACCCGCGACCTGATCGGCCGCCCCTCGATCAGCCATCCGAAAACGCCGCTCGCCGGCCTCGAGGTCCTGATCGGGACCGGCTGGGGCTCGAAGCGCGACAAGGACGCTGGCGGGGGGAAGAACTTCGTGCCGGGGAACGCCTACCTGACCGATGAGGACCGGGACGCGGTCAACGTCGCCAATGGCGGCAAGTACGTCGTCGCCGAGCGGACCGCCGGCGTGCCGGGGCCGGAGGGGCTTGCCGCCGCGGCGAAGAAGGCCCGCGAGGGGCAGCACCGGCTGCTCGGCTTCTACGGCGTCGCCTCGACGGGGCACCTCCCGTTCGCGACCGCCGACGGCCAGTTCAATCCGACGCTCGGCCAGAAGAAGGCGGAGAAGTACACGAAAGAAGACGTCGCTGAGAACCCGCAGCTGGCGGACATGGCCGCCGCGGCGATCGAGGTCCTGTCGGCGAACCCGAAGGGGTTCTGGGTGATGATCGAGGCGGGGGATGTCGACTGGGCGAACCACGACAACAACATCGACAACTCGATCGGCGCGGTCTTCTCGGGGGACGCGGCGGTCAAGACGGTGACCGACTGGGTCGAGAAGCACAGCAACTGGGATGAGTCGCTCCTGATCGTGACCGCCGACCACGGCCACTACCTCGTGATCGAGAAGCCGGAGCTGCTGATCCGCAAGGACTGAGCGGCCTACTTCGCGGGTGAGTCCGCTTTCGCCTCGAACTGGATCGGCGGAGCGGCGGGCCGGGGGAAGAACAGCACTGCTCCCGGGTTCCGCTGCTGGGCTGCCTCGCGGAAGACGTCGATCCGGGCGCCGTCCGCCACGAGGTCGCCGGGCGGGATCGGGAAGACCCCGAGGCTCACGTGGCTCTTGAGGTCGAAGTTCGCGACGGCTCCCTTGGGCTTGTCCTTGCGGCGGTCGACGTACTGGTAGGTCACCTTGTTCGACCACGCCACAATGCTGTACCGCTGCTGCGGCGGAATCGGGAACCGCTGCACCTGCTCGATGAGCGTCCCGAGCGGACCCGGAACGAGATAGACCTCTTCCAGCGTCGCCCCCGGATCGCGCTCGATCGTGACCGGCGCCGCGCTGCCGCTGGGGATCCGGAGTTCCGCCGGCTGGGCGGGGACCGCCTGGTCGACCACCTGCACGATGAGCTCATCCGGCCCCGAGTTGTCGAGCGAGACCCGCGCCGGGGGGAGCGGGTCGCCGGGGATCACCTGCCGGCTCAGGAGCTGCGGCGTGAAGCTGACGCCGGGGACGAGGAAGTACATCGCCCATTTGCTCGCCGCCGCGGCGTAGGTCCCCGCCACGAGATGTCCGTGCATGTCGACCGTGAAGAAGGTCATGGACGCCGGATCGAACAGGACCGGCGCCCCCGAGACGAAGCCGGGGCTGATCGTCACCGGGTTCCAGGCCCCGGCGGCGGTGTAGGTCCAGGCATACCAGTTCCCGTCGACCCCGATGGCGGAGGCGACCGGTCCCTGCGGCGCCATGCCGATCGCCAGCGGCGCCCCGGGTGTCAGCCGGGTCGACGTGACCGGGTCCTCGGTCCAGCCGGTTCCATGCTTCTTCCAGATCGCCAGCCGGCCGGTCCAGTCGACCGCCGCCACGACAATCCCCGCTCCGCCGAACACCGGGAGCAGAGCGGAGGCGATGGACGATCCCGGCACGAACCCCGCGGCGACGCTGGCGGGGGGACTCCAGATCCCGGCGCGGGTGTATTCGACGAGCGTCCCGTGGCGGTCGACCACGTAGGCGATCGCCGTCGGCCCCTCGGTCAGGGTCGCGATCGGCGCCCCGGCGGGAAAGTTTCCTTCGTGTCCTTCGACGACATTCGTCCGGTAGCGGACGAGGTCGATGTCCCAGATCTTTCCTCGGGCGTCGACTGCCAGGACGGACGGCCCGGCGGTCGACCGCAGGTTCGCCAGATAGGTGCCGGGTACGAACTGGAGTGCCGGGGCGATGGCCCGGGCTGTCGTCCCGCCGACGATCTCGATCAGTTTGCCCGACGGGTCGACCGTGACGAACCGGGGGATCGGAACTCCCGGGTCGTCGACGATGACGAGCGGAGCCCCGGGGACGAGCGGGATCGACAGTCCCAGGGGGATGTGTTTCCACTTCTCTCCCCAGCCGTCGAAGAACAGGAGTTTACCGGCAGGCGAGATGTGAGCCGTCCAGATCGCGGATGGCCCGTGCGAGAGCCACGCGAGCGAGCCTGAGCCGAGCATCCCCGGCGCGACCGTTCCGGCCCCGCCTGCTGCCGCGCCTGGGCCGAGGACTGCGGGTCCACCCGCTCCGGCGACCGCGGCTGCCTGAATCTGCTGTTTCCCGGCTCGCCAGGCGGTGCCGGCGGCGTCTCCGATGAGCATGCTGCCTCGTCCGCCGACGGGCCAGCGGATGGACTGACCGGCGACGCCGGAGAAGAAGCCGACGTAGCGGCCGTCTGCGGAATCGAGCCGCGGGGTCCGTTCGTAGACGAACCGGGTCCCTTCGGCGTCGACGATGACGAGGGTTTTGGCGTCGAGGCTGGCGGTTGAGGCGAGGTTCGGCTGACCGGGGACGATGAGGTCGAACCGTTCTTCGGCCCGCGCTGTGGCGCCGCCGAGCAGGACCAGAGTGAGACAGAGCAAAAGCGGGAGTGCGCGAGACATGATCCACCTTGGCAAGGCGGGGTTGACGAAGGGCGTCTGATTATCGCCCGGTCTGCTGCGGCAAGTAAATGTCTTTCCCGCGGCGTGGTGGTGGACCGGGGTAGGGCGGTGAGTTGCGCAAAGCTGCGATCGCCTGGACCGCAGACCTGCCGGCACGATTTCACCCGCTCAAACCCATCGTGCTACGGCCACCCCGGTCCAGCAGGCTGCTGGCCCCGCCGGAGGCGCTTCCGTGGTGGAACTATTGCACACAACGGGCCTCCGATCGCAGACCGGCGCGGCGGGCCTTCCTCTCCAGAACGCCCACGCTGCATTCTTCGCGTTCCGGGGGAGGGGAGTCCTCGACGCTGGTTCCCTAAAGCGGACGCCCGCTGTTTCCCACGGTTCCACGACGAAAGGCCTCCGGCGGGCAGGAGCTCCGCCCCTGCACCCGGGTGGCGTTCGACCTAAGCCGGTCCCGCGGCGTGCTGGTCGAGACGCTGCTTCTGCTGCAGGCCCGCCGCCATGACATGCTCGTCCGCTGCCGTCTCCAGCTTCGAATACCCCGGATGCCGACCCGCCTTATACGGGTCGTTGTTCCGCGTGTTGTAACAGCAGATCAGCGCCCACCTGGGATCGTCACTCCGATTCTGATCCGACCGGTGCAACAGGTTCGCATGAAACAACACCGCATCCCCCGGCTCGAGCGCCACATACACGAGCTCCAACCGCTCGAGCGCGACATTGACCCGCTCCATGTCCGCTCCGGTCTGCTCACCCGTCTTCAGATGATCGATTCGACCCAGCTTGTGTGACCCGCGGAGCACCTGCAGACAGCCGTTCTCTTTGGTCGCCCGATCGATCCCGATCAGACAACTCCCCATGTCGGGCGTGAGACAGCCGTTGTGGTACCAGTAGCCATAATCCTGATGCCACTCCCACGCCCCGCCAACCCGCGGCTCTTTCAGGATCAGCTTGTGGTGGTAGTGGTACACCTCGTCCCCGAGGAACGCCGTCATCGCCCCGACGACCCGCTCGCTCCGGGCGATGGCGCTGTAGAGGTCGTCGACAAGGTCGTTCCGGACCGCGAGCGTCACGACGCTGCCAGCGGCGTCCTGTCGGCCGTAGGCGGTCTCGGCGAGGTGTTTGTCGGCCCGGGCCACCTGGCTCAGGAGGACGACTTCCTCGCTCGACAGGAGGTTCCGGACGATGACGAATCCGTCTTGTTGGAACTGCTGAATGTCGTCGTCTGTGGGGCGATACCAGGGCATGAGCGGGGCCGGCCGGTGCGAGGAGGGTGCGGGACGAGCACGATAGACGATGGATTGGCCGTGGGAGAAGACGAGCCCTTCGTGTCGAGGGGAGAGCGCCTTCGCTGGATCGCTCGAATCGCGCTCTGGCCGGCACGACGTCACTTGCTCAAACTCATCGTGCTACGGCCACCCCGGTCCAGCGGGACGCTGGCGCCGGTTGAACGGGTTGTGCCGACGGCGCCCCGTTCACTTCCATCGGAGAGGTCGTCAGACCGCGCAGTTTTTAAGGCCGCGGGGGACCGCCGGGCGGATTACACTGGAACGCCGTCGCCCGTTTTCCGAGGATGAGGGGGTGCGTTCCCCCCCCGGTTCCGGCGTGGGGCTGCGCCGGTGGCATGCCGATCGTCGCGTCGCGAACCGTGTCTGGAGTCCCCCTATGGCCCCCCTCGGGCGTTTCCTGGCTGTGGCCGTCTGTCTGGCATGGTGTGGCGCGGCCGCGGCTCAGGGCCGCGCGCTCCCCTCTGAGCAGGCGCTCTCGTCGGTCGGCCTGACGCGGGCCTGGTGGGGACGGGCCCAGCTCGACCCGACCCAGGACAAGGTCCAGTTCCTCACGGCGGACGAGCAGGTCGTCTACGTTCAGTCGTTCACCGGCGGAATCACCGGCTTCGATGCCGAAACCGGCAAGCGGCTGTGGGCCCGACAGCTTGGTCCCGACAAGCAGGCGGGCTTCGCCGCCGGATCGAACGACACCGAGGTCCTCGTGACCGCCGGTCTCGTGATGTACTGCCTCGACAAGGTCACCGGCCAGACGAAGTGGCAGCTCGACCTGCCGCACCATCCCTCGGCGACGCCGGGGGTCGACGACGACCACGTCTACGTCCCGATGAACGACGGGAGCGTCTACTCGTTCAACCTCAAGACGATTCACGAACTGAGCGACCAGGGACGGCTTCCGCAGTGGTCGCTCCTCGCCCGCGGCTGGCGGTATCAGACCCCGCGGCCCGTCCTGTCGGCCCCTTCCTCGGACGGCCGGCTCGTGACTTTTGCCAGCTCGAGCGGCACGCTGTACGCGGTCGACTCCGAAGGGGTGAAGCTCCGCTTCCAGTTCGAAGCGGCCAGCCCCATCGTCGCCCCGGTCGCCTACAAGGGGAAAGAGATCTACATCTGCGACACCCACGCCCGGATGTACTGCATCTCGGCGGTCACCGGCGTCACCCGCTGGACCTTCGCGACCGGCTCGCCCGTCCGGCAGCAGCCCCGTCCGATCGGCGATGTGGTCTACGCGGTGGCGGACAAGGGAGGCCTCTACTGCCTCGATGACGAGACCGGGCTGACCCGCTGGCGGAACGAGCAAGTCTCGGAGTTCATCGCGGCGACCGGCCACCGGATCTACGCGGCAAACGAACTGAGCAGCCTGCTGATTCTCGATTCGGCCACGGGGAAGCAGGAGTCGACGATCCCGCTGCGGGACTTCCCGATCCGGATCAGCAACGCCCGGACCGACCGGATTTATGCCGCGTCGAAGGATGGGCTGGTGGTCTGCCTCCGCGAGACCGATCTCCGGATGCCGATCTACCACGCCTTCCCGGACCGCAAGCCGCTCCTGCCGGAGTTCGCTCCCGACGAAGAGGGCGAGATGCCGGCCGAGAAGCCCGCCGACGCGGCGAACAACTGATCGCACGGGCGTCCGGCAGACTGCAGATTCGCTTCACCCGGAGAGCGGCCTTCCGCCCTCTCCGATCGGGGCTGAGTTCTCGCCGGTTGCTGACGCCTGAGCTGCGGATTCAGGGTTAGAAGCTGTTTCAAAACCGCGTGCAGGACTGACGCGGCCGGGTCGACCGGGCGCGTGGTTACGGAGATTCCGCCCCGGTCCAGCGGGCCGCTGGCGGGTCCAGCACGCTGCTGGCCGCCGGAGGCCATGAGCGCTCGAGAACCACGGAACACGTTTCGTGTCCCAGCGCGGACCGGGTGTGGCGGACCCTCTTCATCAGAACGCGTCCCCTGCGATTCCCACGGTCTGGAGAGAGGGGCCCGCGATGCTG
>VFQQ010005520.1_pt1 | contig 10432 bp, 8 predicted proteins | sample 3512341 | NCBI WGS metagenome assembly VFQQ01 (sample SAMN10412373, study PRJNA504923) | tailings metagenome | isolation source: Relicate 2 Philex TSF1 revegetated site | place: Philippines: Tuba, Benguet | collected 2017-08-29
CGGTGCGCTTGTCGGCGAGCGCACTCTCCTCACCCGGCTCGGGGCGCAGCTTGCCGAGTTCCTCGACGGCGTGGCGCAGATAATCCGCCTCGCGCCGCGCCTGCTCGACGCGCGCACTGTGCGCCGCGACCGTTTCCTCGGCGGTGCGCCGGGCGGTCCACAAACGCGACACCGTCCCTGCATCGTCCTCAAGGCCCGCATAGGCATCGAGCAGCGCCCGGTGCGCCGCCATGTCGACCATGGCGCGGTCGTCGTGCTGGCCGTGGATCTCGACCAGCACGCTGCCGAGCGCTTTGAGCACCTGCACGCTCACCGGCTGGTCGTTGACGAAGGCGCGTGTGCGGCCATCGCTGAGCTGCACACGCCGCAGGATCAGGCCGTCCTCGGCGCCGATGCCGTTCTCGGCGAGGAGCGCGATTGCCGGATGCTTCGTGCCGACGTCGAACGCCGCCGTCACCTGCCCCTGCTCGGCGCCCTGTCGCACGAGGCTGGCGTCGCCGCGCCCGCCCAGCGCGAGCGCGAACGCATCGAGCAGGATCGACTTGCCCGCACCCGTCTCGCCGGTCAGCACCGAGAGGCCGTTCGCATAGTCGATGTCGAGCCGTTCGATCAGGACGATGTCACGAATCGAGAGACGGGAGAGCATGTCGGTTCCGATGCCCGGGAGTACGAAGCGCGAACACTGGCTCCATAAACACGAAACGCGCCGCGTTGAAAACAGCGGCGCGCCGGCCAATCACAGCGATGATGCCGAAAGGCTCTAGCCGAGCCCGACCCGCTTGAACGCCTTGCTGATCCAGGACCCGCGATCCTCGGTCGGCTCGAAGCCGCCGCCCTTCACGATGCGATACGCGTCCTTGTACCAGGGGCTGTCCGGGAAGTTGTGGCCGAGCACGGCGGCGGCGGTCTGCGCCTCGTTGACGATGCCGAGCGACATGTAGGTCTCGGTCAGGCGCATCAGCGCCTCCTCGACGTGGCGGGTCGTCTGGTACTGCGTGATCACCACCTTGAAGCGGTTGATCGCCGCGATGTACTCGCGCCGCTTCTGGTAATAGCGCGCGGTGTCCATCTCCTTGCCGGCGAGCTGGTCGCGCGCGACCTCGAGTTTGCGCTTGGAAGCGACCGCATACTCGCTGCCCGGATACTTGCGCGCCACTTCGTCCAAGGCGTTCATCGCGCGTTCGGTGCCGCCCTGGTCGCGCGTGATGTCCGGAATTTGATCATAGTAGGACGAACCGATCAGATACTGCGCATACGCGGCGTCCGGGCTGCCCGGATGCAGCGTCACGTAGCGTTTCGCCGCAACGATCGAGTCCTGGTACTGCCCGCCCTCATAGTGGGCGTAGGCCGACATGATGAGCGACTTGCGCGCCCACTCGGAATACGGGTGCTGGCGGTCGACTTCCTCGAAGCGCTTCGCCGCGGCCTTGTAGTCCCGCTTGTTGTTCAGCAGGAACAGGCCCTCGTTATAGAGCTTGTCGGCCGGATCGTCCGGGATCACGTCTTCCTTGCCGAAGAAGCTGCACGCCGGCAGCGTGATCAGCGCCAGAGCCAGCACGCCGAAGCGTACCGCCTGCCGCCATCCCCGACCGGGCATGACCTCTCGCTGCGCCATCCGACGGATTACCCCTAACGGCCCCATTCCCCGACTTTCTCTAACGCAAACAAGGCTGTTACGCCACGCCAATATGCCGATAGACGGTCAATCGGCCGGGAATGTGGCGCGTTTCGGTTAATGCCGGCGTGTGGCCGGCAAGCCTCACGAGGGAGCAAGCCTCAGGAGAGGTCGGCGCGGTAAGCCGGTGCGACCAGCCCGGCCGTGATGTCCGCATGGCCGCGCGAACGCGGGGCACGGATCTCGGACTTCGCCTCGACCACCGTCCACGCGGTCGGGTCGGCGAACAGCGCGGCGAGCACCGCGTGGTTCAGGCGGTGGCCACCCTTGAACGACTTGTACGAGGCGAGCAGCGGGGCACCCGCGAGCGCCAGATCGCCAATCGCGTCCAGCGCCTTGTGGCGCACGAACTCATCCGCGTAGCGCAAGCCTTCCGGATTGAGCAGGCGCGTGTCGTCGAGCACCAGCGTGTTGTCGGTCGACGCGCCGCGTCCGAAACCGGCGGCCCACAGGCGCGATACGTCCTTCATGAAGCCGAAGGTGCGCGCGCGCGCAATCTCGCGGCGGAACGTGGTCGCCTCGACGTCGAGCGCGATCGACTGCTGGCCGATCAGCGCATGGTCGAAGTCGATGGTGATATCGATATGGAATCCGCGGTCATGCGGCAGCAGCTCGGCGTACGAATCGCCCTTCTGCACGCGGATGGGCTTCAAAACCTTGGTGAAGCGGCGCGGCGCGCTCAGCGACACGATGCCGGCCTGATCAATCGCCGCGACGAACGCGGCGGAACTGCCGTCCATGATCGGCGCTTCGGAGCCGTCGATCTCGATGATGGCGTTATCGACGCCGAGGCCGCACAGCGCCGCCATGATGTGTTCGATGGTCGAGACACACGGGCCGCCCTTGTCGTCGCCCAGCACGGTCGCCAGCTGCGTCGCAGAGACATGGTTCGCGTGGGCGCGGACTTCGCGCTCAGGCCGTCCCTGCGCATCGAGGCGCACGAACACGACGCCGGTGCTGGCGTCCGCCGGATGGAATGTCATGGAAACCGGAAGACCGGAGTGAACTCCGATCCCCGAGACTGTCGCACGCGCCCCGAGCGTGGTCTGTCGTCCCGCTTTCATGTCCCCGTACCGCAACCCCTTCGGCGACCGAACCGCATCACACGGACCACTCACCGGACCAACCGCTTGCCTTGCTCTGGGGAACTTGTTTCGTTGCTGCACGGAAACCATGGCCACAAAGCCGCTCAGTCCCCGTCAGAACGTCCCCTCAAAGCACCCCGATGGGTAAAATCTTAACACAGGCCAGAATGCGGCCAATTCACGGTTTTTCTCCGACTGTTACATCGCATAACTATATGTTTGGACAAGGTAATATCTTGTTGTAGGCGGTGAATCGGCGCTGCTTTGTAACAGCGCAAAACAGCACCGTGAGAGACGGTTTCACGGCTCTGATTCCAGCCTTCGCCGGCTCCCTGCCGAAATCTTGACCGCCGCTCGCCAAAACGGCAGCGGGCGGCCCTTTCGGACCGCCCGCTGATTCGTGGACTTGGGCTCCGACCGATCAGTTGGCCTGACGGCGCAGGAAGGCCGGGATCTCGAGCTGGTCGTCGTCCATCTGCGCCGGCATCGGAGCCGGACGGCCGTGCTGGTCGAGACCCTGCGGGGCCGGGCGCGGCGCAATCGGGCGCTTGGCGTATTCCGACATCCCCTCAGGTGCGCGCGGCTCGGGAGCGCGCGGGAGCGGCGGCATCGGAGGCGCCTTCGGCATCGGAGGCGCCATGCGCTCGGCCGCGACCGGAGCCGCGCGCGGCGCCTGTCGCTGGTCCGTCCCCTCCTCCTCGCGGCGGCCAAGACCGACGGAGGCGAGACGCTGCAACAACCCGACGCGCTGCTTCTGCGGCGCTTCGGCGGCAACCGGAGCAGGCGCCTGCTGGGCACGAATCTGGGCCTGCGCCACCGGCGGCAGTTCGTCGATTCGCGGCATGCGCGGCGCACGCAGGGCCGGACGCTCGGCCTGCGGCGGGATGAACGGCTTCTCCGGCTCCGCCATCTGCGGCACCGGCTCGGCCACCTGCTCGACCGGCTCGACGAACAGCGTCGGCTTCGGAGCGATCGGGCGGATCGTCACATCCTCGATCGCGGCGATCGTCGCCGGAGCCATCGCAACCGGGGCTTCGAGGGGAGCTTCGAGGACAGGCTCCGGAGCGTAGTGAGCAACCGGCTGCGGCGCGGGCGCCGGGGCGAGAGCCTGCGCGACAGCGCGCTGCGCGTGGTCGGCGGGGCCGGTCCGCTCCGCCATGCGCGCCGTGTTGGCGCGCAGGGTCTGCGTCAGTTCGGCGAGGCGCGAGGCAGCGGCCACGGCCTGCGGGGCAGGCTGCGACTGGTGCTGCGCAACGGGAGCCGGCGTCGGTGCGACCGCTACGGGCGCGGCGACCTGACGGACCTGCTGCGAGGGATGCGCCGCCGGGATCGCCACAACGTCGATGCCGGTCGCGACGACCGACACGCGCACGATGCCGTCGAGGCTTTCGTCGAAGGTCGCGCCGACGATGATGTTGGCGTCGCTGTCCACTTCCTCGCGGATGCGGGTCGCGGCTTCGTCGACTTCGTACAGCGTGAGGTCCTTGCCGCCCGTGATCGAGATGAGCAGACCCTTGGCGCCCTTCATCGAAGTCTCGTCGATGAGCGGGTTCGAGATTGCGGCTTCGGCGGCCGAGAGTGCGCGCTTGTCGCCCGAGGCTTCGCCGGTGCCCATCATCGCCTTGCCCATCTCACGCATCACGGCGCGGACGTCGGCGAAGTCGAGGTTGATCAGGCCTTCCTTCACCATCAGGTCGGTGATGCAGGCCACGCCCGAGTAGAGCACCTGGTCGGCCATCGCGAACGCGTCGGCGAAGGTGGTCTTCTCATTGGCGACGCGGAAGAGATTCTGGTTCGGGATGACAAGAAGAGTATCAACCTGCTTCTGCAGTTCGTTGATGCCCAACTCCGCCATGCGCATGCGGCGGCCGCCTTCGAAGTGGAAGGGCTTCGTCACGACGCCGACGGTGAGGATGCCGAGTTCCTTCGCGGCCTGCGCGACGACCGGCGCAGCACCCGTGCCGGTGCCGCCGCCCATGCCCGCCGTGACGAACACCATGTGGGCGCCCGCGAGATGATCGCGGATTTCGTCGATCACCTCCTCGGCGGCGGCGCGGCCGACATCCGGCTGCGAGCCGGCGCCGAGACCCTCGGTCACCTGCAGACCCATCTGGATGATGCGTTCGGCCTTCGACAGCGTCAGGGCCTGCGCATCGGTGTTGGCGACCACGAAATCGCAGCCCAGCAGGCCGGCCGTGATCATGTTGTTGACGGCGTTGCCGCCGGCACCACCACAACCGAAAACAGTAATCCTTGGCTTGAGCTCCCGGATGTCGGGCATCTGCAGATTGATGGTCATGGCTTGCCTCTTGTGTTGCGGCGCGCGGGTGTCACCGCATGTGCTGGCCGGTCGCCGGCCGTGACGATGGAAAATTGGGTCATCAGAAGCTCTCCCGAAGCCACCGTCCGACCCGCGTGAAGTAGCCGTCAGTCCCTGTCATCAGTTGCCGCGTTTTTCGCGGTTCGCAGTGTTCGAGGTAGGCGAATTGCGGATAGACCAGCAGGCCCGCAGCAGCCGCGAAGGCCGGGCCCTTCGTGGCATCCGTGAGACCGCCGATGCCGAGCGGACGCCCGATGCGGACCTGGCGCCCGAGAATGTTGCTGGCGAGATCGGCGAGACCCGTGAGCTGGCTCGCGCCGCCCGTGAGGATCACGCGACCGCGCGGATCGGAGGCGAACGGCGACTTCGCGAGTTCGTCGCGGATCATCTCGAGAATTTCTTCGACGCGCGGGCGAATGATCCGAACGAGCTGCGAGCGCGGGATCATGCGCGGCGGATCGCGCGGATCGGCATCCGGTGTCGAGATCGAGATCATGTCACGATCGTCGGACGGGCCGGACAGCGCCGCGCCGAACAGCGTCTTCAGCCGTTCCGCGTCCGCGATCGTCGTGGTAAGGCCGCGCGCGATATCCATCGTCACGTGCGCACCGCCGACCGCGAAGCCGCCGACGTGGACGAAGCGCCCTTCAGAGAACACCGCGCAGGTGGTCGTGCCGGCGCCGAGATCAATCACGGCCGCGCCGAGATCGGCTTCGTCCTCGGCCAGCACCGAGAGACCCGCAACATACGGCGCCGCGACCATCGCCTCGACGCCGATATGGCAACGCTCCACGAGCAGCGTGAGATTGCGCGCCGCCGCGACGTCGGTGGTCGCAACATGCATATCGACACCAAGCCGTTGGCCGACCATGCCGCGCGGATCGCGGATGCCGCGGCTGTCGTCGAGCGCATAACCGATGGGGAGCGAATGCAGCACCGCCCGGCCCTCACGCACCGAGTGGTGACTGCCGGCGGCGAGCACGCGCTCGATGTCGCCGTCGTTCACCGTCGGCGCCTTCATGTGCACCGTCGCGGCGAAGAGTTCGCTGCCGGTGCGGCCCGCCGTGATCGGAAGCATCACGCTGTCGACGTGCACGCCCGCGGCGCGCTCCGCGATGTCGACGGCCTGGCGCAGCGATTCCTCGGCGGCCTGAATGTCCACCACGGTGCCGGACTTCATGCCGAGCGCCTGCGCGTGGCCGATGCCAAGCACGTCGATGGAATGGGTGCGGCGCGGCAGGATGTCCTGCGGCGGACGCGGCTTGAGTCGCGCGATGGCGCAGACGATCTTGCTGGTCCCGATGTCGAGCGCGCACACGATCGCCGAGCGGCGACGCGAGATCGGCTTCATCTTGGGAGCAAGGCCGTGCGTCAGATCGTTCACGCGCTGCCCCCCTTCTTCTTGGAGTTCAGCAGCTTCTTGATCTCTTCCTCGCGCGCCTGCGCGGCCTGATCCGACAGCCGCACCGACACACGATCCGCGAGCCGCATGTCGACGGCCGTGATGTCACGGGACAGCAGGCTCTTTTCGCGGTCGAGCCGCGCGAGCGTCGTCAGCGCGGCCTCCACGTCAGCCTCCGGCAGGCGAATGTCGATGCCGCTCTTGAGCCGCAGGTTCCAGCGCCGCTCGCCGACAAGAATCGAGGCGCGGACCTGATCGCGGATGGTCGGGTGACGATCGAGGACGGCAAGGAACTCGCGCGCCTTGGCGGCAGCGCCCAGGCCAACCACGAACGGCAGCGTCGCAAGGCGTGGCTCGACTTTCGCCGAAAGCGGCGTGCCATCCGCCGCGATAACCGAAACCTTGCCGTTGAGTTGCCACAGCGCGAAAGCCTCACGCTCCGTGACGGTGATCTGCAGACGATCCGGATAGAGCTTGCGAACCGTCGCTTCGGCGATCCACGGGATCGCCTCCAGCTTCTCGCGAGCCTCCGCCACATCGAGGAACAGAAGCGAGGAGTTTGCCGTGACGCCGGCAGCAGCGAAGATTTCCTCGCGGCTCACCTGACGCTGGCCGGAGAGCGACACTTCCGCGATGCGCGTGCCGGCGGCGTTCGCGGCGCTATCGGCTGTGTCCCTGATGAATGTGGAGATCGTCGTGACGTGCTCTCCACGCACGATGCCGTAAATCCCGGCCCCCAGCAGAAACGCGAGGCATGCGAGCGCGCCCGCATGGCGCGGCACGCGCATGCGCGAGAGCGGTAACGCAAAGCGACGCCACAAACGGCTCACCAGCCCGCGGCTGGCAGCCGCAGGCCGGCGACGCGGCGCTTGCCGCGTTACCGATTGAGCGAGGCGTCCTCGATCATCCATTGCACCAGCTCAGCGAAAGATATTCCCGCATGCGCCGCCATTTCCGGCACCAGCGAGGTCTCGGTCATCCCGGGCTGCGTGTTCACTTCGAGACAGGCCAGCCCCCCAAACCCCTCCGCGGTGTCGTCCCAGCGGAAATCAGCGCGGCTTACACCCCGGCATCCGAGGGCGTTATGAGCCGCAAGCGCTAGTCTTCGGACCTCTTGGTAAACAATTGGTAAAATTGGAGCGGGCAAAAGATGCCGGGAACCGCCCGGTGCATACTTGGCCTCGTAGTCATAAAATCGCGCCGTCGGCACGATTTCGATCACATCCAGCGCCTTGTCTCCCATGACGGCGCAGGTGAGTTCCTTGCCGGGAATGAACGGCTCGGCCAGCAGCCGGTCACCGAACTCCCAGTCATCCCGCGTCAGTTCCTGCGGCGGATACTGGTGTTCCTTGGTGACGATGAAGACGCCGACGCTGGAGCCCTCGTTGACGGGCTTGAGCACATACGGCCGCTCCAGCACATGCTCCTTGGCGGCAGCGTGGCGCGACACCACCATGCCGCCCGGCACCGGAACACCGCGCGCCTTGAGCATGACCTTGGCGGCGTCCTTCTCCATCGCCAGCGACGACGAAAGAACACCCGAGTGGGTGTAGGGGATGCCGAGAATTTCGAGGATGCCCTGCAGCGTACCGTCTTCGCCCGGAGGCCCGTGCAGAACGTTCAGCGCGACATCGGGCTTGAAGGTCTGCAGCACCGTCGCGATATCGCGGCCGACATCGATCTTGGTGACGCGATAGCCCGCCTTCTCGGCCGCTTCCGCGCACGCCCTGCCCGAACGCAAGCTCACCTCACGTTCGGCTGACCAGCCTCCCATGAGCACAGCGACATGCTTTGCCGATGGCACTTAAGTTGCCCCTCAGTACCGAATTCGCGCTGAAACGCCGCGGGAATCACAATCACTGCAAAGAATCTGATTTGCGGATTCCGCGCCACAGATTTGTGGCTTCCTGCGTGATTGCGCGGACGTTTGATTCCGTTTTGTTCTCGCGGCTGCGCAGAACGACGGGACGGTGTGGGAAAAATGACTCACTCGGCGACGCAGACGCGAGGCATCAGACGCCGATACGCTTGATCTCCCACTCGAGCGTAACGCCCGAGTTCTCCTTCACGCGGCGGCGGACTTCTTCGCCAAGCCCTTCGATGTCGGCAGCGGTCGCGTTGCCGAGATTGATGAGGAAGTTGCAGTGCAATTCGGACACCTGCGCGCCGCCCACAACGAGCCCCCGGCAGCCCGCTCCATCGATCAGCTGCCAGGCCTTGTGTCCCGGCGGGTTCTTGAAGGTGGAGCCGCCGGTGAGATTGCGCGGCTGCGTCTCGGCGCGCGCCTTGGCGATGCGCGCCATCTCGGCGGCGATCGCGTCGCGGTCTCCCGGCGCACCCTGAAACAGCGCCTCGGTGAAGATCACATCCTCCGGCACGTCGCAGTGGCGGTAGGTGTAGCCCATGTCGGCGTTGCTATAGACGCGCACGCTGCCTGACCGATCAACGCCACGTGCCTCGATCAGAATGTCCTTGGTCTCGCCGCCGTACGCGCCGCCATTCATGCGCAACGCACCACCGATCGCGCCCGGAATGCCCGACAGAAACGCGAGGCCGTCGATGCCCGCCTCCTGCGCGGCTTTCGCCACGCGCAAGTCCGGCGCCGCCGCGCCTGCGCGAATATGATTGCCCTCCTCGACCTTCACGTTGAAGAACCCGCGCCCCATGCGCACAACGACGCCCGCAATACCGCCATCGCGCACGATCAGGTTCGAGCCGAGGCCGACCACCGTGACGGGAATCTCGCGTGACAGGTTCGCCAGCAGGTATGCGAGATCGGCCTCATCCTCCGGCATGAACAGCGCCTGCGCCGGGCCACCGACGCGAAACCAAGTCAGCGGCACCAAGGGCTCATTGCCGAGCAGCCGCCCACGCAATTGCGGGAGCTTTGCTTTGAGTTCGGGAACGACGTCGGGGAAAGTCATTCGGGTAATCGGGCCTGCCATCGTCGCGGATGACGACTGGTGTGAACGCATGCGACGACAACGACTTCGGTCTCGGTGTCGAAGTAAAAGAGAGCGTAATGGAAATTTCGCAGGACCACACGACGTGCCTGACCTGCAACGCGCTGGTACTGAAACGGATTCTCCTGAAGACGTAGCAGCGCGGCCTCGACAACACGCCAAAATCGAGCAGCCGATCGAGGGCTTTGCTCTTCGAGCCATGCCGCAGCAGCATCGATGTCGGCCTCGGCCGCCGGCCTGAGGACGATCCGCCTCGTCATCCGTACTTGGCCCGTAGGCGCTCCCTGACCTCTTCCCACGGAACGGCGGACCCGGGTTCGCGCTCGTGCTCCACCATACGCCGCTTAAGCTCTTGAACAAGTTCAGGGGTCAACTCGACATCGTCATCATCTGCGACGCTGTCCCATAGCCGGTATGCGAGCGCGATCCGCTCGTCCGGCTCTAATTTCATCACCTGATCCAGAAGGGCCTTATCCATGCGGTGTAGAATAGTATCACAGCGCGAGCCCCGCAATCTCACCCCGCCGCCTTCAGCTCTTCCGGCAGCGCGTAGGCCCACTGCGTGATGTTGCCGGCGCCGAGGCACACGACGTAATCGCCCGGCTTGGCGATGCCCTTGATGAGGCCCGCGAGTTGCTGCGAGTCGTCCAGCGCCATCACGTTGCGATGGCCGCGCGCGCGAATGCCCGCGACCAGCGCATCGCGGTCCGCGCCCTCGATCGGCGCTTCACCCGCCGCGTAGACGTTCGCAATGATGACCGTGTCGGCATCGTTGAAGCAGGTGCAGAAATCCTCGAACAGCGATTGCAACCGCGTATAGCGATGCGGCTGCATCACGGCGATGACATGATCCTTCGTCGACTCCCGCGCAGCCTTGAGCACCGCATTGATCTCGACCGGATGGTGGCCATAGTCGTCGAACACCGTCACGCCGTTCCATTCGCCGGTGCGGGTGAAGCGGCGCTTCACGCCGCCGAAGCTAGCGAG
>VFQQ010005521.1_pt1 | contig 10432 bp, 9 predicted proteins | sample 3512341 | NCBI WGS metagenome assembly VFQQ01 (sample SAMN10412373, study PRJNA504923) | tailings metagenome | isolation source: Relicate 2 Philex TSF1 revegetated site | place: Philippines: Tuba, Benguet | collected 2017-08-29
CAGCGTTTTCACGATGAACCTCGATCATGTCGTAAAAATCCGTAGAAACAGCGCATTTCGGCGAGCTTATGAGCGCGCGCGCATCGTGCTTGCAGACGGCTTTCCGATCGCGCTCGCGGGCCGCCTGCAGGGCAGGAAGGTAACGCGAGCCGCGGGATCCGATCTGATCGAGCCACTTTGCGAGGAGGCACGCCGGACTGGGTTGAGCATTGCGCTCCTCGGTTCGTCCCCCGACTCCCTGTCGAAGGCCGCCCGCTATCTCGAATCCGCCTATCCCGGTCTCAAAATCGCAGGCGCCTACTCTCCCCCTCAGGGTTTCACCGTCGCGGCGGACACCGTGAGTGAAGCTGAAGAATTTGTGAAGACGACCGACGCAAACATCTTTTTCATCGCTCTCGGTGCCCCAAAGCAGGAATTGTTTGCCGACAAGGCGGCAGCCCACAAGACGGAGGCCGCCTTCGTTTGCATCGGAGCGGGCCTCGATTTTCTCGCCGGCCATCAGCATCGCGCCCCCGTGTTCGTACGGCGCATCGGCTGCGAATGGGCATGGCGCCTTGCCCTCAACCCGCGGCGGCTGGGCGCCAGATATCTCGACTGCGCCCTGGTACTGCCGTCGATCATCGGCGACTCTCTCGTGCGCCGTCGCGTCACCGGACGCCCTGCCTGAGGAAGAGCACCAGCTCGATAAACGTGCCTTAGTACGCCCCGCGCCAGACAACGAGCGCGGTCCGAAGTATGATTTCAATGTCAAACCAGATCGACCAATTCTCGATATAGTAGAGGTCATGCTCGAGACGTCTGCTGATGTCTTCCGTTGTCCTGGTCTCGCCGCGATACCCATTGACCTGCGCCCACCCCGTTAGCCCCGGTTGGACACGGCGACGCCTGGAAAACAGGTCGAGCTTTTCCTCGAACAGCTGATCGTGAGCGAGCGCGTGGGGACGCGGCCCTACGAGCGACATATCGCCGAACAGCACGTTTATGAGCTGCGGAATCTCGTCCACACTCGTCACACGGAGAATGCGTCCCACCCGGGTCACGCGGTCGTCGTGACGCTCTGCCTGTTTGACATTGTGCCCATCTTCAGTAACCCGCATCGTGCGGAACTTGAAGATGCGAAAGACTCTGTTGTTCTGTCCGTAGCGCCGCTGACGGAAGAACACCGGTCCTGGCGAGTCGAGCTTTATCGCCAGTGCGACGAATGCCAGAAGCGGACTGAGGAGCACGAGACCCGCCGCCGCGACTGAGCAATCCAGCACGCGTTTCACCAACCGGTTACGCTCCGATTTGGGAACGATATTGATGATGTCCGCGCGAATCCTGCCGAGAAAACGCGTTTCGTTCACCATCAGGTGGATCGGCTTTATTTCACTGCAAAGCAGCAACTCCGCGGAAAAGCCCGACAAGCTCTTGATCGTGCTCTGAATGAGATCGGTCTTGGCCGCAGGAATTCCGATCACGATCAGATCATACCCTCTCCGCTCCATGACCTCCTGCAAGACTGCAAGCGAAGCGCTTGGCAGCGTTTCGTTGCCCGCGCCGTCGTCGATGACGAAGCGGCCCGTCACCTCACAAAAACCTGGCGACCGATCAAGTTGCTCCTCGAGAGCAGCAATGTGGTTCGCCGTACCGACGAGAGCGACTTGATAGCGAAGCACACCTCGATCGGCCAACGACCTGATCTGTCGTTTCCCGATCCATCTGACGAGCACGATCGCGACGGCGCTGGCGAAGAACCAGCACAATGTCAGGGTTCGCGAAAAGCCATGCTCAACGTGGAAAAGAAAGAGCGCGCCGTGGATCACCAAGACGGACAGCAGAAGCCCGCCCCACAGCTTGCCGAGCTGAAGGGGGAACTGGGTCAGGGTTTCGATGGAGTAAAGCTCCATCTGTCGGAAGAACAGATGTGCCGTCACCGCCAGGACGAACGCGGCTGCCAGATAAAGAACAAGCGGCCCGCGATCGCCGAGCAAGTCGTCGATCATCATCGTGAACGGTGCGACCGCAATCAGCCCCGCGCCTTCGGCGAGAGCGAGAGCGGCAATGCAACGGCGGAGAGGAATGATCGCCGCGGCATTCTTCGCGCGGCCTGCACTGATTGGAACGACTTGATCCGCAACCGATGTCTGCGCGTCCGGGCGCTGGCCGGAAAGGCCGTGGGAATTCACGGAATGCAACATTGAACGGAAACCCGCCGACCCATATGCAATTACTTAATGAAAATTAAATCATTAGAGCGCGTTTTAAAGAACTTACTTTAGATTTAGTTAAGCCTGACAATCCGTCGACTGATGTAATTCCTCAGATCACGCAAGACATGCACTTGCCGCGCCAACAACTGCGGGCCGCGTCGATCAAGGTTAACGCTTGGCTGTTCCTGCGAAGACTGCGTTCAGAGCCTATGGTCCCCCAAAATGACCGCCCTGACGGCATGCATAGCCAATCCAGAAGCGAGCTCCGACGAGGACAATGAGCACTGCGCCCCTTCACCCGGCGAACTTCCGAGCGCTCATGAGACACGTGCCCGCGTCGGTAAGCATCATCGCAACCGGATCGCCGGGGCGGCGCAATGGGCTCACGGCAACGTCCATCTGCTCATTGAGCGATAGCCCCCCGAAGATGCTTGCCTGCGTCAATCACCTGGCGAGCGCCCACAACGAAATCCTCGAGAACGGCATCTTCAGCGTCAACATGCTCTCGGCGGAAGACGAGCACCTTGCGCGCATGTTCGCGCAAGGTTCCGGCATCCGCGGTGAAGGGCGCTTTCAGCCGGACGCGTGGAAGGTCGGAACGATCGGCGCGCCCGTTCTCAAGCACGCGCTCTGCCACCTCGAGTGCCGTCTCGTGGAGACGGTGCACAATTCGACGCATACAGTTTTGTTCGGCGAAGTTGTTGCGGGATCGGCCCGATCCGAGGCCAGCCCCCTACTCTATTTGAGCGGCGCGTTCCGCACGTTGCTGTCTCTCGTACCCGAGGCGAAAAAGACCGCATGACCGACCATCGGCTAGTGGCCGACGCCATGCCTTTGCCGCGTGAAGGCGGATATGAGCGCCTGCTTCCACCGCATAGCGGAAACGTCACAGGAGCGGCGGAGCCTCGTCACGCGCGCAAAACGCTTCACGTCGCCTACCTGATCAACCAGTATCCGAAGGCAAGTCACGCATTCATACGCCGCGAAATTCAAGCACTCGAGCGGCAGGGTGTTCGAGTGGACCGGATCTCACTCCGCGGCTGGGACGCGCCCCTCGTTGATCCCGCGGATGTTCTGGAGCGGCAGAAAACGCGCTTCGTGCTCAAAGAGGGAATGCTTCGTCTTCTCGGGGCCACGATCTCCACCGCACTCTCTCGGCCACGCCAATTCGCTGCGGCTCTTCGCGACACCATAAGCTTCTCCCGCAAGGAGCAGCGATCGCTCCCCTATCATCTCGCCTACTTCGCCGAAGCGTGCGTCATATTGGGATGGCTGTCTCGATCCGGCGCGACGCACCTTCATGCCCACTTTGGGACAAACTCGGCCGAGATCGCTTTTCTGGTGCGCACCCTCGGCGGACCGCCGTACAGTTTCACGGTTCATGGACCGGAGGAGTTCGATCGAGGGCCGAGCCTTCGGCTGGACAAGAAGGTCCGCAAGGCGAAGTTCGTCGCCGCAATCAGCTCCTATGGCCGCAGCCAGCTGTTCCGCGCCGCCGCACAGGACGACTGGAAGAAAATCAAGGTCATTCACTGCGGCCTCGATACCGATTTTCACCGCGACGCTCCGGCCGAGCCATCCCTGACGCAACGCTTCGTGTGCGTCGGGCGCCTGTGCGAACAAAAGGGGCAGCTTGTATTGCTGGATGCCTTCCAGAAGATCATTCAGCGCCATCCGAATTGCGAGCTCGTTCTGGCGGGCGGCGGCGAAATGCGCGCGGCACTCGAGCAACGCGCGCACGCCCTAGGCATCGAAAAAAGAGTCCGCATCACCGGCGAAATCAGCAGCACGCAGGTCCGCGAGGAGCTGTTGGCGGCACGCGCACTCGTGCTGCCGTCGTTCCAGGAAGGTTTGCCCGTCGTGATCATGGAAGCCATGGCGCTTCGACGTCCGGTCATCTCGACCTACGTCGCCGGAATTCCGGAGCTCGTCGAAGACGGAAAATCCGGCTGGCTCGTACCGGCGGGTAGCGTTGACGACCTTGTGGGCGCAATGGAAGCCTGCCTTGCTTCTTCTGACGTTGACCTCGAACGCATGGGAGCAAGAGGACACGCCCGCGCAACCCAGCGGCATGCGATCGACACCGAGGCGGCGAAGCTCGCAGCCCTCTTTTCCGGAAGCGACGAAAAGGTCGTGGCATGACGACAGCATTGTGCTTCGCGATTGTCACCGCCATAGGCGTGCTGCTCGTGGTGCCGAGTGCGCTTCTGTTTTGCGAGGTCGTCGCCTCTTTCCTACCAGGTCGCTCACCGCGCCGGAGCACACTGGCTCCGCGCATCGCGGTGATTGTACCGGCGCACAATGAGGAAGCCGGAATAGCGGCAACGATTGCCAATGTTCGGCGAGACATGTCGCCTGAAGATCGCGTGCTCGTCGTGGCTGATAACTGCACCGACAGCACCGCCTCAGTCGCGCGCGCAGCGGGCGCCGAAGTTATAACCAGAGCAGACACCGAACGCCGCGGCAAAGGCTATGCGCTCGATTTCGCTGTGCGCCACCTGGCCGCCGATCCGCCCGACGTCGTGATCGTCATGGACGCGGATTGCGTCGCCGAAGGAGGCTCGTTGCGCGGTCTCGCGGAGGCTTGCCACGCCTCCGGGCGCCCACTTCAAGCCGACTACGGGCTTACGCTCCCGGGCAATACGCGCACTCCATATCTCCTGATCGCGGGCTTCGCCTGGCACCTGAAGAACTACATCCGCCCGCTTGGCCTGCATCGCCTCGGGCTCCCCTGCCAGCTGATGGGAACCGGCATGGCGTTTCCCTGGGCCGTCGTCTCAAAGGCACAACTCGCCACGGGCGATCTGGTCGAGGATCTCGCACTCGGTCTTTCGTTGGCGCGCGCCGGTCATAGTCCGCGCTACTACCCGGAGGCGCGCGTGTTCAGCGCTTTTCCCTTGAATGCGGAGGGGCAGGCGTCGCAGCGGACGCGATGGGAGACAGGCCATCTGAACACAATCGCGCGGCATGTTCCGGCGCTTCTCCTCGAGGCGGCTCGGACCGGGAACGGCGCTCTCTTCTTGCTGGCGCTCGATGCCGCTGTGCCGCCCCTGTCGTTCTTCGCCTTGATGACCGTCGCGGGCGTCATCCTTGCGGCAGCATTGACACTCGCAACGGCGACTCTTGCTCCGCTCGCCACAGCCCTGTTAGCGGCAACGTTCTTCGCCGGCGCAATCACGTTGGCGATCTGGCGCGCGCCCGGCCACCTCGTGTCGTTCCGGGATCTCCGTCTCGTACCGGGCTATGTGCTTTCGAAGCTTTCGCTTTATCGGCAAGTCGCTCAGGGGCGCCCGGTGGCATGGGTGCGCTCGAAACGAGACACGGAATGACGGCTGCCCGAGCCTAGCTGCGGCAGGATCAACCAGAAACGCATCGCGCATCGCCCTCGACACCCGACCGGGCCGTCGAGACAACAGTCTCCCAGGCAATGCACTGCAACGTTTCCGCCAGCGGTTTTCCCAAGAAGGATGGCGCCGGCAAGCCCACAGGGGTCTGGCCATAAAGCGTTGCAAAGTGCACCAGCGCCGACAAATAGATCCCGGTCGCAGTGGGATGTATGTCGTCGAGAGGCCGCGTGGGGTCCCGCAGGACGAGAGCCTGACGTTGCGCTTCTACGTCTTCCGCTTTCGCATCCCGCGTCGGCCAGGTCTCGGGCCAGTTCACGTAAGGGTTCTCGACAAGATCGGAGATCTTCAGGCGACGTCCATCCGGGCGTTCGAAACGATCCCCCGGCCTCGGGTTCGCCAACCGGTCATGGAGCACGATCAGGGCCTGTCCCACGGGAACGATCTGGATCGGTTCCTTCGGAGCGCAGCCCCCGTTTGTCATAGATTTCAATCCAAGGCGCGCACGCCAGCTTGGTTGAGGAACCTGCGGCTGCAGGGCGCCATCGGCCAGCGCCTCCCAGCGGGCCCTTTGCGCGACCATTTCAGCGCGCCAGTCGAATTCATGCATGGGCGGATAACCCGCATAAGGGTCTGAGCCATGAAGATTGATCCAGGACTCGTACAGAAACACGCGCGCGGACGGGTTGGCGTTCTTGATCGTGCAATAGAATTTGCGAAGGTAGTATGTGCTGTACTCGTTCTTGAGGGATGCTTGCAAAGGCAATGCCTCGGTGAGCACGACCGTATCGTAGTGCGCGGCGTCGCGCTCGAATGCCTCCCGCTTGGACACCATTTCAGAAGCGTCGCGATCGTACGAATGAGGCCTCCCGCGCCACTGCGCCGAGAGCGGTATTCCTGAAAACGTATGATCGCCCATCGTGTAGCCGAGCCCCCGCGCCTTTGCGAAAGAGCCGACGAGCGACATGAGGTCGATTGTCCCCTCGTCAGTCTGGGCTTTGGTGTTGATGATGCTGTGACCGATCCAGTAGACGGAGATCGAGCCAAGACCGTTTGCGCGCGCTCTTTGTTGCTCGGCCACGCTATCCTCCCAGGAAGTCGCCAGCGCGGCGCTCAAGACCGCTGCTCCAACCAGCAGACGTTGTGACGCCTTACTGCCCATCGCTCTGCTCCTTGCAGGACATTCGGACTAAGCTTTGGATCGTTCGCTTGCGCGGAGCAGAGCCGCATTGCGATCGGCGGCGTTTCTCGACGCCATTTCTTTGCCTTCCGGAAGCACACGCGACCTCAGATTACGCAGCATCGGCCGCTCAACGAAGTGATGCGCCGCAAGAGCCCCAATGATCGACACTCCCACCCCGATTGCTCCCCATGCGATCGCGTGTTCGGCTGTTCCACCCAATGCCTTTATGGAGAGCAGGGCAATGTCGAGGAGCAGGACGTGTAGCAGGTAGAGGGCATACGAGGCATCACCGAGCGTGGTGAATGCACTCATCCACCGGGGCGCGCCGCGCCGGGTCTCCTGAGCCGCCAACGCCAGGACCAAAATCGCGCTCGGGACACCCCAGAGAAGAACTGACGGGAGTCTGCCGTAGTCAAAAACCGCCCCAGACAGAAACAGCAACAGCGAGATGACAATGAGCGGCGCAATGGTTCGTTCCGGGACATCCGCGGGGCCAAGAACGAGAACCGCGATCCAGGCGCCGAGCAAGAATTAGAGAAGCAGCGGGTTCGTTAACACCTGCAACCACGGCTGCTCAAATCTCATGATCGTTCCAATAGCGATGCAGAATACGAAAAAGATTGTCACCGCAATCAGACCGCGGCGGCCCGCGAGCAGCAGACCAGCGGCAAAGCAGGCATAGAAATAAATCTCATAGGAGAGCGTCCAGCCCGGCCCGATGATGCCAGCGGATTTACCCGGTGCAAGAGCAAGCGCAAGCATGAGATCTGGAAAGGCGAGCTGGTTGGGCGTTCCAACAAGGGCAAAGAGAGCCAGATAGAGAACGCAGCAAAGAATATAGAACGGATAGATGCGCACGAAGCGCCGCGCGAGGAATGCGCGCGCGACGCCGGCTCCCCTCGCTGTCACCTCAGTCGTCAAGACCATGATAAATCCGCTGATGACGAAGAAGATGTGCACGCCCGCCGCGCCCATATCCGTCCACCGCGCCGATCGGGAAACCACATCGTCCGCCAAGTCGTGATGCACCAGGGCAATCTGCGCATGATGCACAACCACCATGAACGCCGCCAGGAAGCGCAGAAATTGAATGCTTACGACGTGGTTGGGCATGTGTCCTCGACGCCGAGCGGTTCGCGCGACCGCGATTCGGCAAATCAAAAATGGCCCTCACGTGGGGCCGGCGCCCGGGCAAGATAGTGGGGCTGGCCGCTCGCGGCCTCGCTTGGCGCGCGCAAGGGTTAATCTCAGCACCCGTCGCACCTCGGACGCGGCGCCCGTTCACCATCCGCGCTTTATGGTTTTCCGGAATGACTTTGAGGCAGCCTAATGTGCGCCCACTGCGCGTCGCGGACCCAACTCGGCCAACAGGATTCAATGTTCGACAGATTTGAAAAGGCAGTAGTCATCAACCTTCCCGAGCGTTTGGACCGTCGCCGCGACACTGTGGCGGAGCTCGAGCGTGTCGGTGCGAGCGGCGTCTCGTTCTTCCCTGCCATTCGGCCGGCATCGGCGGGCGTTTTCGGGTCGCGCGGGGAACATGGCTGCTTCCTCAGCCATATGAGCGTTCTGAAGGAACATCAGACGGCCAAGAGCCTCCTTGTCATGGAGGACGATGTTGCCTTCTCGCCAAGCTTCGGAAGCCGATCGCTGATAGCATCCAGCCTGCCGGACAACTGGGACATCTTTTACGCGGGCCATTACCAACTGCCCGAAGTCAGGGTCGACTGGACACAAGACGGGCTGGTCGGGGTCGACGGGTCAGTCGAATTCATCGGCGCACATTGCTACGGCATCCGCGGTCCTGCCATATCTAGGCTCCTTCATTTCTGCGAAAACCTTCTGGACTCAAAACAGCCACCCGACCGATGCATGCCGTTCGACGGTGCCATCAACATCGCACGCCGCGAGCTTGGGCTACGGACCTTCGCGGCTATTCCGCCGCTCGCCCACCAACGCCCGTCCCGGACCGACATCGCAAATGTGCGCTGGTTCGATCGGATCAAGCCTCTCGAGCCGCTCGTATACGCCCTTCGGAAGGTCAAACACAGACTGGACGCTCGCGCGTAGCCAGCAACGAAACACTGGCTCACACCTTTCCGTTTCTTCCATAGCATGCGGAAAGCCGCACTCTCCGGAACGTGGTGAAATGAAGAACGCCATTCTTCTCGTGACTCAGGTGGCTCTTCGCAGTCGTGGCGGCGAGACCTATATCGATGACCAGACCTATCACGGGATCGAGCGCTGGCTGGAGCATTTCCACACCGTGACGTATGTCGGGCTCGACCAGAGCCATGATCCTGGCGAGTCCACTGTCGCTTGGCGCAGCCTCACTCCCCTGGTCGATGCCGGCCGCCTGAATCTCGTGGCACTTCCTGTCGGCTACCGCACGACCGCTCACCTCCGCCACTACAAGAGTGTTCGCAACGCCCTCAGCGATCTCATCGCTCGGCACGAATACCTTTGCTTCTCCATTGGCGCTCTTTTTGGCGATTGGGGCGCGATCGCGGGCCTCGAAGCGAAAAAACAAGGCCGCCCGTTTGCCGTTTGGTTCGATCGCGTCGAGCACCGGGTACAACTGGCGACGCTCTCGTCGTCGTCGATCAAACGGCAGGCGAAGACGCTGGCCCTTCTGCCCGCCATGAAGCTCTACCACGAGCAGCTCATCCGAAACGCGACTGTCGGCATTTTCCAGGGTAAGGATTGCTTCGACTACTACAAAGCGCACGCGACGAATCCGCAGCTCGTCTACGATACCCATACAAAGACGCGCGATCTCATCAGCGACATCGATCTCGAGAAGAAAACCGCACGCATCCTCTCGGGCGCTGCCCTGCGCATCTGCTACGCGGGCCGCGCCGCTCCGATGAAAGGACCTGAGGACTGGATTGCAGCGCTCATCGCGTTGCATCGTCACGGCGTCGCATTCGAAGCCACCTGGCTGGGCGACGGCCCGTCCCTGCCCGCAATGACCGAGCAGGTGGCGCGCGCCGGTCTTGCTGACCTAGTTCATTTGCGAGGACACGTATCGGACCGCGATCAGCTCCTGAAACAGTTGCGCGAGAGCGACGTCTTTCTCTTTTGCCACAAGACACCCGAATCTCCGCGGTGCCTGATCGAAGCGCTCGTTTCGGGAACGCCGCTCGTCGGCTACAAGAGCGCTTACCCTGATGGACTGCTTGAGGGCTTCGGCGGCGGACGCCTCACACCTGTTGGAGACGTTCAGGCTCTGGTGCGTGAGATCCGTCAGCTCGACGCAGAGCGCCAGACTCTGGCAACATTGATCGCGCAAGCCGCACGATCCGGGCGCCGCTTCGACGAGGAGACGGTCTACCGCGCACGTGCAGAGCTTATTCGGGATAGTTTGGGTCGTGCTTGAGCATCGCCAAACTCAATAGCAAACTCAAATCGCAGCGCTGCCTCGAAGAACGGGCTGCGAGCTGACCATTTCAGGCTGTCCCTTTCGCAAGACCAGCCGTGTTGCAACGCCGACCACGATCCCGAACGTGATCGCAAAGACGTACTGCACATCGTTTCCGAACAAAATGTACTCGTAGGTCGAATGCACCGACACGATGGCGAGTGAGGCCGCGATCCCCATCAATAGATCTCCGGCCATCATTGTGGGGGCCGACAGCGAGTATCGGAACGCTGTTACCAACGGATAGAGCAACAACACCACGAACGCGAAGAGTCCGAAATACCCCGTCTCC
>VFQQ010005522.1_pt1 | contig 10431 bp, 10 predicted proteins | sample 3512341 | NCBI WGS metagenome assembly VFQQ01 (sample SAMN10412373, study PRJNA504923) | tailings metagenome | isolation source: Relicate 2 Philex TSF1 revegetated site | place: Philippines: Tuba, Benguet | collected 2017-08-29
CGACTACGGCGCGACGGAAGCCTTCGCCGAGTTCGAACTGGATGAAGCACCAGCCCCCGATGCGCGGCCGCTCTATCCCGCGCCTGAAATGAAGCTTTCGCTGCCGCGCCGGGACGCCAAGGGACCAGCGGTCAAGACAGCGCGCGACCTGACGGAGCACGTGTGGTCCGGGGCGCAGATCAAGCTGACGCTCAAGGTCAAGGACGCGGCGGGACAGGAAGGCGCAAGCGAAACCAAGACCCTGACGATGCCGGCGAAGATATTCACCAACCCGCTGGCGCGCGCCGTGGTCGAACACCGCCAGATTTTCTCGCTCGACGCCAACCGAAAGCAGGACGCGATTGACCTGATCGACGCGATCACCCTGCGTCCCGAGGACACCATCCAGAACCCGTCGCATTATCTCGGCATCATGACCGGCCGGACCAAGCTGGTGATGGCCGAGAGCGACGAGCAACTGCGCGAGGTGGCCGACTATATGTGGCAGATGGCGCTGTCGATCGAGGACGGCGACCTTTCCGACGCGGAGCGTCGCCTGCGCCAGGCGCAGGAAGCGCTGCAGCAGGCGTTGGAAAACAACGCGTCCGACGAGGAGATCGACAAGCTGATGTCGGAGCTTCGCCAGGCGATGGACGAGTTCCTGCGCGAGTTCGCCGAGCGCGCCATGCAGAACCCGAACATGGCGCAGCAGATGCCGCAGAACAGCCAGGAACTGCGCCAGAACGACCTGCAGCGCATGCTCGACCAGATCGAGAACCTGGCGAAGTCGGGCAATCGCGACCAGGCGCAGGACCTGCTGTCGCAGCTGCAGAACATGATGAACAACCTGCAGGCCGGCCGCCAGCAGCAGAACCAGAACGGCCAGCAGAACTCCGAGATGCGCCAGCAGATGGACAAGCTCGGCGAGATCATGCGCCGCCAGCAGGAGATGATGAACGAGACGTTCCGCATGGACCAGATGCGGCGCGACCAGCAGCAGCGGGGCCAGGATCGCTCCGAGCAGCGCGGCGAGAACGGCCAGGACCAGCAGCCCGGAGAAGGCCAGCAGGGCCAGGGGCAGCAGCAGGGTCAGGGACAGCCGATGACGCCGGAAGAGTTCGCCGAGGCGTTGCGCCAGTTGCAGGAAGGCCAGGGCCAGCTGCAGAGCGAACTCGAGGCCCTGACAAAGGGCATGGAAGGCATGGGCATGCAGCCCGGCGAGGGTTTCGGCGAGGCCGGTGAGGCGATGGGGCAGGCCGAAGGCTCGCTCGGGCGCGGCGACGGCGGACGCGCGGTCGGCGAGCAGGGCCGCGCGCTGGAGGCCCTGCGCCGGGGCGCGCAGGACATGATGAACCAGATGATGCAGGCCCAGCAGGGCCAGGAGGGCCAAGGACAGGAAGGCGGCCGGCAGCAGAACGCCGACCGTGATCCGCTCGGCCGCCCGCGGGCCACGACCGGACCGGACTTCGGCGACTCGGTCAAGGTGCCCGACGAGATCGACGTGCAGCGCGCGCGCCAGATTCTGGAGGCTATCCGCAAGCGCCTCGGCAACGCGCTGAGCCCCGAACTGGAGCGCAGCTACCTCGAACGCCTGCTGGAGATGCGGTAGCGTTTAGTTAGCCTGCCATCCCGGCTTCGCGGGCCAATTCGTAGTCCTTGCCGGAGGAACGCTTGAACGCCGGGCGTTCCGAGAGCCTCGACAGGTAGTCGGCCAGGACCGGCCTGTCCTTCAACTGCCCGAGCACATTGATGGCGTAGTGCACGCCCAGGCCCATCTGCGTATCGGCAGCGGTGAAGCGATCGCCGGCGATATAGGGTCTCGACGACAGCGTCTTCTCGAGGTGGCGCACCATGTCCTCGTAGGACCCGAAGGAGAAATCGGCCGGCTTGTAGTCCCAGCCATGCGCCTTCGCGGCAATCGCCGGGTCGTAGACGGCATCGGCGTAGACAAGCCACGACAGGAATTGTGCGCGATCCGGATCCCCGGGCTTCGGCGCAAGGCCCGCCTCAGGAAAGGCTTCCGTTAGATAGAGCACGATCGCGGCGCGCTCGGTAACGACAGTGCCGTCGTGGACGATCGCCGGGACCTTCTTGTTCGGCTGGATCGCGCGATAGTCCTCGGGCACGCCACCCGGCGCGCGGATGTCCACGATCTTCATCTCGTAGGGAACGCCCAGTTCCTCAAGCAGCCAGAATATGCTCGATCCGCGCGACCACGGGCAATGATAGAAAGTCAGCATCCGATACCTCCTGTTTGCCGGAGGACACTAGCAGACGCCTCCTGACAACCGACTGTCAGGAACCTTTGCAGGAGGTTTCGGTTCCGTCGCCCGGCTGGGCCGATTGAAAATGGATTGGGTTGCGCTCAGGCGTCGCCCTTGACGATGCCGACGAAGGGCAGTTCGCGGAAGGCGTGCGCCACGTCCATGCCGTAGCCGACGACGAAATAGTCGGGACAGTCGAAGGCGACGTAGTCGGCGTTGAGGTCGGTCTGGCGGCGCATGCGCTTGTCGAGCAGCACGGCGACGGAACAGCTCTTCGCGCCACGCGACAGCAGGAGTTCGCGCGTGAATTTCAGCGTCTTCCCGGATTCCAGGATGTCGTCGATGATCAGCACGTCGCGACCCGCCACCTCGTTATCGATGTCGCGCAGGACTCGGACTTCGCCGCTGGTGGTGCCGGTTCCGTAGCTGGAGATGAAGATGAACTCGACCTCTGGCGACAACCCGACATCATGCATGGCGCGCACGAGGTCGGCGGCGAAGATGAACGAGCCCTTCAGGACCGATACCACAAGCAGGTCGGTATAGTCCTTGGATGCGATCTCCTTGGCGAGTTCGAGATTGCGCCGGGCAATCGCCGACGCGGAGAACAGAACCTCGATCTCCTTGCCCCTGACAACAGGCATTTTTGTCGTTCCCTATTCCGCGAAGCTGACCGTTACGGTCTTCACTCCGTTCTTAGGGGCATCGAGACGGCTGGAAAAGGCGAATGTTTCGCCGGGAGCGAGCGGACGGCCGGATGTCCCCAGCCTGTAGCGGGTCACGAGCCCGTCATTGCCGGTGACCGCAATCTCCAGCGGCGGCAGGTGCTCCGTCGTCTTGCCGTCATTGGCGGCCTCGCCATCGACGAACAGGACCGTGCGCGTGCCCGACCCGTCGATGCGTGACGTGACGCCCGAGATGCGCAGCGCGCCCTGCGGAGCCTGTGCCCCGGCGAAGGACATCTCCCGCACGATGGCATGACCGCCCGAGACCCAGAAGGAAGCGATGACGAGCGCGATGCCCGTTGCCCAGAAGAGTGGGCCTCCACGCACCGGATTGGTCGGCCCGGCCGGCTTGTCCTTGCGCAGCATGTCCATGCCGACGGCGGGCGCTGACGCCGAACCGAGAGTGGGGTCGTTTCGCTTGCCAAAGACGGCGGGTGATTCGTCCGGCGAATTCTGCGGCAGGCTTATATAGTCCGCATCGATGATGTCGGCAGACGGCTCTGTCCGGCCCATTCCAGCCGCGACGCCATCGGTCATGATTTCGCCGGAAACGGCGCGTGGCTTCGCATCATCAGCCATCCGGCGGCATCCTGTGGAGCGTTCGTTGTCAGGGAGTAAACCGGAATGGTTAAAGTTTCACAACTTCGACGCCAATCGAGACCAAAATTAACCCATGATTAACCATACGGGTCCGATGGTCGGGAGCCGGACGGCGGAACCGCCGAAGCCGCAACGAAGGTATTCCAGCACTTGATCCGTTTCGAAAATGTCGGGCTGCGATACGGGATGGGCGCGGAGGTCCTGCGCGACGTCTCCTTCGACATTCCCGCGCGCTCCTTCCAGTTCCTGAGCGGCCCTTCGGGCGCGGGCAAGACATCGCTGCTACGGCTACTGTTCCTCTCACTGAAGCCGACACGCGGCCTGATCACGGTGTTCGGCAAGGACCGCTCGCGGATCACGCGGCGCGAGCTTCCGTTGATCCGCCGGCGCATCGGCGTCGTCTTCCAGGATTTTCGCCTGCTCGACCACCTGACGACCTACGAGAATGTGGCGCTGCCGCTACGCGTGCGCGGCCGCGAGGAATCGAGCTATCGCAGTGACGTAGAGGAACTCCTGAAATGGGTCGGGCTCGGCGAACGCATGCATGTCGTGCCGCCGGTCTTGTCGGGCGGGGAAAAGCAGCGCGCGGCGATCGCCAGGGCGTTGATCGAGCAGCCCGAAATCCTGCTCGCCGACGAGCCTACCGGCAACGTCGACCCGCCGCTGGCGCGACGCCTGCTCAGGCTGTTCATCGAGATGAACAGGCTCGGGACGGCGGTCGTAATCGCCACCCATGATCTCGGCCTCATGGAACAGGTCGACGCCCGGCGGATGATCCTCTCCGGTGGGAGGCTCGACATCTATGACTGACACCACATCCGGCACGACCTTCACGGAGGACGGCATTGCCGACGGCGAAGTCGCGCTGCCGCGTGCGCGCCGCAAGATGGCGCCGATCGTGCCGGCTCAGAATGTGGTGGGCCGGGCGCTGGTCTCCGTCATCGCCATCATGACCTTCCTCTCCTGCCTGACGCTTGGCGCGGTATCGCTGGTGCGCGACACGGCATCGGTCTGGGAAAGCCAGATCTCGCGCGAGGCGACGATCCAGATCCGCCCTGAGGAGGGGCTGGACATGGAAGCCGCGCTGGAAAGCGCATCGCTCGTCGCACGTGGCTTCCCGGGGATCACCGGCGCTCGGATCGTGGACCGCGAGGCGACGACGCGGCTGCTGGAACCTTGGCTCGGCAGCGGGCTGAACATCGACGAACTGCCGGTGCCAAGGCTGATCATCGTCACCATCAACGAAGACTATCCGCCGAATTTCGCACGGCTGCGCGAGGCGATCGTCTCGCAGGTGCCGCAGGCCTCGCTCGACGACCACCGGACATGGGTCGACCGGCTGGTAACCATGGCGCGCACGACGGTCGCCATCGGCATCGCCGCGCTGGCGCTGATGCTGGCGGCGACGGTGCTTTCGGTCGTCTTCGCGACGCGCGGTGCGATGGCCGGCAACGGACACATCATCGAAGTGCTGCATTTCGTCGGCGCGGAAGGCCGCTTCATTGCGCGCGAGTTCCGCCGGCATTTCCTTGCGACCGGCATGAAGGGCGCGGCCGCGGGCGGCATCGGCGCGGTGCTGGTGTTCCTGGTCGTGTCGTTCTGGTCGGCGCGTAACCTGGCGACACCGGAAGCCGACCAGGCCACCGCGCTGTTCGGCAATTTCGCCATCGGCTTGAGCGGCTATGGCGGCGTGGCGCTGATTGTCGTGCTGATCGGCATGCTGACGGCCGCCACCTCGCATCTGACCGTCGTCGCCTATCTGTCGGACATCGAAAGCCGGCAATCGGATGCGGGATAATGACGCGGCTCCTACCAATCGCCTCAATTCGACGTTACTCATGCTTGCGATGAAGGGACATCGAATCGAAGACGTGACCGGAGCGGAGCCCGGACACGACATCGAGGCTGTCGTGCGACCACGCAGGCTGCCGGTTCCCTTGCGCATGGCCGGAACGTTCGTCGCCTGCGGCATCGTCCTGCTGCTCGTCGGATTCGCCCTTTTCGCCACCCATGTCAGCCGTCTTTCGACGCCGCGCAATCCGCAGTCCGCCGATGCGATCATCGTGCTGACAGGGGGGCAGGCGCGGCTGGATGCGGCCGTCAATCTGCTGAAATCGGGCAAGGGCGAGCGGCTGCTGATCAGCGGCGTGCATCCCTCGACGACACGCAAGACGCTGCAGGCCGCAACTGGTAGCGACGACGCGCTGTTCTCGTGCTGCGTCGACATCGACCGCGCCGCGCTCGATACGATCGGCAATGCCGAGGAAAGCGCCAAATGGGTTCGCACCCATTCCTACGACCGCGTGATCCTCGTCACGAACAACTATCACATGCCGCGCAGCCTGCTGGAAATGCAGAGGCTGCTCGATACGGCGGAGCTGGACCCCTACCCCGTCGTCAACAGCAGCATCGACAAGGGCAGCTGGCTCGCGCGGCCGGAGGTGCTGAGAGTCCTGTTCACGGAATACGGGAAATACCTGCTGGCGTTGGTGCGGGGCGCATTCCCGGTCCATCATTCTGAGACCGACGGCCTGATTTCGGCCAACGCGGCGGCGTCCGGCCAGCACTGACACCTCCACGGTACTTTCCTTCCGGGCGTGCTCTGGTGTAACCAACGCGGGCTTTCTCACCGGGCCTCGCGCGCAATGCTCCAAATCCGATCGCTGGCGTTCAACTTCGCCTTCTACGTCAGCCTGATCGTCCAGATGATCTTCTGGACCCCGTTCTATTTCCTGGCGCCCCGCCACAAGGCCTGGTTCGTGCCGAAATTCTGGTCGCGCACCAGCATGTGGCTCTATGAGAAGATCGCCCTGACGAAGAAAGACATCCGGGGCATGGAGAACCTGCCCGAAGGCTCGTTCATCCTCGCCCCGAAGCACCAGTCCTTCTGGGATACGATCGCCTTCTATCCCTATCTGGACGATCCCATCTACATCCTGAAGCGCGAGCTGACCTGGATCCCCTTCTTCGGCTGGTACATCATGAAGATGCGCATGATCCCGGTCGACCGCGGCAGCCGGGGCAAGGCGCTGAAGGCGGTGGTTGCGGCCACCAAGGAAGAACTGGCGCGCAACCCGCGCCAGTTGATCATCTATCCCGAAGGCACGCGCAGGCCTCCCGGGGCCGAGCCTGCCTACAAATACGGCATCGTGGAAATCTATGCACAGCTTGGCCTGCCGGTGGTGCCGGTCGCGCATGTCGCGGGGCTCTACTGGCCGCGCCGGAAATTCCTGCGCTATCCAGGGACGATCAAGGCGCGCTTCCTGCCGCCGATCCCGCCGGGATTGCCGAAGGAGGAATTCATGCAGCGGCTGATCTCCGACACGGAAACCGCCTGCGACGAGTTGCTGGTCGAGGCGGCCCGTTCCGAGAACCCGCCGCACCTGCCGCCGACGGCGGTGAGGCGTCTCAAGGAATTGGGCGCGCTGCCGTCTGACTGAGTCTTCGGGTGGATCCCTCGGTTACGCGCTGGCCTTATCGAGTTCGGCAACATCTTCCTTGGTGAGCTTGATCGAAGCCGCGCGAACAAGACTATCGGTCTGGGCGATAGACGTCGCGCTGGCGATGGGGGCGGTAACGCCCGGCCGGGCAATGACCCAGGCAAGTGCTACTTCCGCCGGTTTCGCGCCATGGCGCGAAGATACTACATCGAGCGCAGCCAAGATGCGGTGGCCGCGAGCGTCGAGATAAGCCGCCACACCCTGCCCGCGCGGACTTTTGCCGAGGTCCGCCTCGCTGCGGTACTTGCCGGACAGGAAACCCTTGGCGAGCGAGAAATAGGTGATGACGCCGATCTCCTCGCGCACGCAGAGGTCGCGCAGCGCGCCGTCGAAGGACGAACGGTCGTAGAGATTGTATTCCGGCTGCAAGACCTCGTAGCGCGGCAGCTTGCGCTGGCTGGCGACCCTAAGCGACGCTTCGAGTTGGCCGGCATCGAGGTTGGAGCATCCAGACCAGCGAATCTTGCCCTGCTCGATCAGACGCTGGTACGCGCCGAGCGTCTCGTCGTAGGGGACGGTTTCGTCCGGCCAGTGGGAAAGATAGAGATCGATGGCCTCGACCTGCAGGCGCTTCAGCGAGTCCTCGACCGCGCGGGCGATATGGGAGGCCGACAGGTCCGTCCTGCCCTGCCCCATGTCGGAGCCGACCTTGGTGATGACGACGACCTTGTCGCGGTTTTTGCGGCTCTTCATCCACTTGCCGATGATCGTCTCGGATTCGCCGCCCTTGTTGCCGGGAATCCAGCGCGAATAGACGTCTGCCGTGTCGATGGCGTTGAGCCCCGCATCAACGAAGCGATCGAGAATGTCGAAGGAGGTCTTCTCGTCGGCGGTCCAGCCGAAGACATTGCCGCCCAGAACGAGCGGCGCGATGTCGAGGTCGGTTCTTCCGAGGCGGCGTTTCTGCAAGATGCTTCTCCGTGGTCCGATGGTCCCAGTGGCCGCGACTCGAAAGCAGAGGCCCGCGGCAACCTAGTTGCCTGTTACCTCAACTTCAAATCACGCTGATGAATGCCCGCGTTAACGTCAAGACACCAGGCGGCCGACTTCTTCAAGCCAGTGATCCCGGATGCCGAGCGCCTTCAGGTGATCGATCGTGTTGTGGACATATTCCTCGTTCGGGCCGGCCTGGCCGACTGCGCCGGACACGATCCGCGCCGCAGTCGGCGCATCGAGCGCCCCGGCATACTGTCCGTGCGACCGGTCGACGACATAGGTGACGGCCTCGACGTTTTCGCCGCCTTCCAGCCGGACGGGCAGCATGCGTTCAAGGTAGACGCTGGTGACCAGTTCCCGGTCACGCAGATAGGCCAGCACCTCTTCGCGAAGCTCCTGCGGCACGCGGAAGGCAAGGCCAACGCAGGAGCCACCGCGATCCAGTCCAAGCACGAGGCCTGGCCTTTCTGGCGATCCCCGATAGATGACCGAGGACACGCATAACGAGCGCCGGAAGCCGTGCAATCGCGCGCGGCGTGTCTCGACATGCGCAAAACCCGGCCGCCACATCAGCGAGCCATAGCCAAAAACCCAAAAATCGCCCATATCCCGAACCTATGTCCGTTTCGTCACAATTCGGAGCGGCTTGAACGAGTAGCGCATGATTCCCGAAAGGTTGAGGCCTTTCGGACACAACCGCAGACCACCAAGGGAACGCCGATGACCGAGACCGCAGAAAGGACGCCGAACTACGGTCGCCGAATCATCTGGCTTGCCATCTTCGTGGTCGTGCTGATCGCGGGCTACAGCGCCGGCTGGTACTGGCTGGCGGGTGGCGTGGTCAATCGCACCGAACAGACGATCGCGGAAATGAACCATGATGGCGTGACCGTCGAATGCGAAAATCCGGTCGCGCGCGGCTTCCCGTTCCGGCTCGGCATCTATTGCGACCGGGTGGCCTATGCGAATGTGCCGGAAGCCTTGGGCCTTACCGCCGGCAACTTGCGGACTGCCGGGCAAATCTACGATCCCCGGCATTTCATCGCCGAACTCGACGGTCCCGCGACGATCGCCACGCCCGGCAGCGGCCAAGTGAATCTTGAGTGGCAGAAGCTGCGGGCCAGCGTCCGCTGGGCGAGGCCGCTTCCGGAACGCGTTTCGATCGAGGGGGGTCAACTCGCGGCCACCTCCGCAACGGGGGCTCCACTGGCGACCATCGACACCTTCGAGGCGCATATGCGGCCGAACGCGCAGGATCTCGACGTCGCCAGCAGCTTCCGCGGGCTGACGCTCGACCGCACACTTGCGGACGGACGCACATTGCCGAGCTTCTCGGGCGAATACGATCTCACCATCAACGAAGGCGTCACCCTTCGCGGCCTGCGCCCAGAAGATCTGCGCGGACGTTCCGGCGTCATCCGCAACGCTACGCTGAACATCGGCGAGAACGGCGGCTTTACCGTCACCGGAAACTTCTCCGTCGCGGAAGACGGCCTGCTCGACGCAGACCTGAGGGTAACCGTGCGCGATCCGCAGAACCTGTCGACTGCCGTGGCCGAGGCGTTTCCGGAGAAGCGTCGCGAGATCAACAATGTCGCGTCGGCGCTGACCTTCATGGGCAACAATCCCTCGTTGCCGTTGCGCATCCAGCGCGGCGAGGCGAAGCTCGCCTTCTTCACGCTCGGCAACATACCGGCCTTCTGAGGCCGGCCACGGCTCAGTTCTTCGGATGCTCGACGGCCTGACGACCGAAGTCCGGCACGTCGATGTCCTGGCCTGCCTCGATGATGGAGCGGCGGATCGCCCGCGTGCGGCTGAAAAGCTCGAACAGCTTGTCGCCCTCGCCCCAGCGGATCGCGCGTTGCAGCGAGGCGAGGTCCTCGGAGAAGCGCGCCAGCATTTCGAGGATCGCGTCGCGATTGTGCAGGCAGACATCGCGCCACATGGTCGGATCTGAGGCGGCGAGACGGGTGAAGTCGCGGAAACCGGAGGCGGAGTATTTGATGACTTCCGACTTGGTCACCGTCTCCAGATCGTCGGCGGTGCCGACGATGTTGTAGGCGATGATGTGCGGCAGGTGCGAGACGATGGCGAGCGTCCGGTCATGATGCTCGGGGTCCATCGTGTCGATGTTGGAGCCGCAACGCCGCCAGAACTCGGATAGCTTCTCGAGTGCGTCGGGGTCAGTGCCGGGCAGCGGCGTGAAGATGCACCAGCGGTTCTCGAACAGCTCGGCGAAGCCGGCGTCCGGGCCCGACTTCTCGGTACCGGCCAGCGGGTGGCCGGGGATGAAGTGCACGCCAGCGGGCACGTGCGGGGCCATCTGGGCAATGACGGAGGCCTTGGTCGAGCCGACATCGGTGAGGATGGCGCCCGGCTTCAGGGCTGTCGCGATATCGGCGGCCACGGCGCCGGACGAGCCCACCG
>VFQQ010005523.1_pt1 | contig 10430 bp, 7 predicted proteins | sample 3512341 | NCBI WGS metagenome assembly VFQQ01 (sample SAMN10412373, study PRJNA504923) | tailings metagenome | isolation source: Relicate 2 Philex TSF1 revegetated site | place: Philippines: Tuba, Benguet | collected 2017-08-29
GGCCTCCGGCGGCCAGCAGCGTGCTGGACCCGCCAGCGGCCCGCTGGACCGGGGTGGAATCTCCGTAACTACGCACCCGGTCGACTTGGTCGCGTCAGTCCTGCACGCGGTTCTGAAACAGCTTCTTAGAGGACGCAGCGATGCCCAAGTACCTCCGATTCATTCAGACAGACGTCACCGACTCGGACGGAACGCCGATCGTTCCGTATCCGCTCGCTCAGTGTGACCCGTCGCTCCAACATCTCACGTGGATGTACGAGCACTTCGGGACGCCGGTGGTATCGAACGGGGCGTCGAAGCTGGTGGTGAACTTCACGCGGGAGGACCTGGGCCGGGCCCCGACGGAAGTGCTGGGGATCGCGACGGTGTTCGAGCCGTTTGATGTGGGGGCCTTGGCGACGCGGCCGGCGCGGGAGCAGCAGGAGGTGTTTCTCGCGCGGCTGCATGGGGCGGCGATACGGGGGGCGGATCAGTTCGGGTGGGAGCGGGGGCCGCTGGAGGCGGGGGAGCGGGCGATCCGGGAGCGGGACTTCGTGTTCGAGTTCTTCTGGAAGAAGCCGGTGGCGAGTCCCGACCGGCGGTGGCGGGTGCAGGCGTTCGTGGCGGCGTCGCCGTTTCCGACGCGGGTGTGGCTTGTGTTCACAGACCGGAGCGGGGCGGAGGTGCGGCGGGTCCTGCTGAGCGAGGGGGCGAACTGTCCGGGTGGGATCGCGTTCGTGCTGGGGGAGATCGGGTGGGTGGACGCGACGACCGTGCGGGTGACGCATGAGAACGGGCGGGACTTCTGGACCTGCACGACGGAGGGAGATCTGACGTTTCACTACCCGCGGGGTGAGCGGGAAGACCCGCATGGTGAGTACGACCTGGGGCGGATGTATCTGGAGGGGATGCATGTGCTGCGGGACGAGGCGCGGGGGCTGGCACTGATCGGGCGATCGGCCGCGAAGGGGTTTCGGCATGCCGTCCGGTTTCTGGAGAGCCGCGGGAGACGGGAGGGAGCAGGTCCGGGAGGCTGAGTTGGTGGGTGACGATTGCGGGCCCGTGGAGAAGACCGGAGACTGGAGCCATGCCCGAAACGACGCCAGAGCTCCGCGGCCTTGCGCTCCGCCTGCGGTGGGACCACCGCTGCGGTTCCGAAGGGGAGGCGGTACAGAGGCTGAGGGAGCAAAAGGCGGGGTTCGAGCCCGAGCAGTACGTCGAAGCGTGGCGGTCGGCGGCGGTCCTGGACGGGGTGGCGTTCGACCTGGCGGATGCGTGGCATGCCGCGAAGGGGAAGGCGCCGGGGCCGGAGGTGGAGGACCTGGAACTGATGTGCCCCGGGTTTACAACCGCGGACTATGCGCTGGCGATCCACAACAATTTGCGGTGGGCGGCGATGTAAGCCCCTGTCGCGGCGGCAGAAGACTGCGACAGAAGAACTTCGTCGCTCCCGCGCAGTCTATTGAGGGGAGCCGTCCGCGAGCGCCGCAGCGACGTCGAAGGGCTCGACTTCGATGCGGGCCGACGGACCGCGGGTCAGGTACCCGGGATAGCTCCCCTGGTAGCCCCTCCAGCGGGCCAGCGGCGCGAGCAGGCCGAACAGCGTCCGCTGGATCCAGAGGGGAGGACGCGTGAAACGGATCACGTCGTCGAACTCGCGGGCGAACAGCGCAAGCTGCTGCAGGCCGGGCATCCCCTTGCGGTCGACCTTGCCGTCCTGCGCGAAGCCGAACGCGTTCGAGATCATCGCCTCGAACCGGGCCGCGGGACGGACTTCGACCCGGACCAGCGCGTCGCCTGGTCCCGCGTTCCACCAGTCGTGCGGCACACCCGCCGGAACGATGAGCCGGACACCCGCCTCCGCCATCGAGACCACGCCGGAGAGCCGGAACCCGACTTCTCCAGCGAGGACGGTGAACCGCTCTTCGATCGCGGAGTGGACGTGTTCCCCCATCACGGCGCCGCCGGGACGGATCGTGAGGTCCGCGATCAGCAGCTTTCCGTGGGATTCTTCCGTGCCGATCCGGATCACCGCCCGCTCACCCGTGACCGGGTTTTCGAAGACATCGCCTGCCTTGGACATTCTGTTGCCTCTCCTGATGACGGAAAGGATCGGAGCTGCGTGAGTCGCCGTCCAGAGCGGTTTCCGGCAGAGGAACGGCGAGGCCGACAGGAACCGAACGGTTCGGGAACAACACGCCTCCGGCGAAGGCGGACCAGCCCCACGAAGTCCCGACGGCTCAGGCTCCGACCTGGACCTGGTTGAAGCGGTTCAGCGGGTTGCCGGTGATCGGGTCGAGGTCTTCGATCTGGAGCATCTTCCACATCGGCTGGCCCGTCTTCGCGTCGGGCTCTTTCTGCCAGGTCGCGCGGAACCGGAGGGGATGGTGGCCGACATTTCCATGTCCCTTGAGCGTCATCGTGCCGTTCACGCGGAAGTGGGTGCTGCCGCGGGTCCCTTCCAGCTTGAGGTCGACCTGCACGTCGGTGACATGGACATCGGGGCCGAGGTCGACCCGGTCGATGGCGGCGGCGGCGAGGGCTTTGAGTGTCGCGGCCTGCGGTGAGTCGGAAATGTAGTTCAGGGTCTCGTCGCGGTGGTTCTGCTGGAACTGGTGGACGATGTCGACGACGGAGGCCTGGAGCTGTTCGCGGTCGGTGACGATCGCCTGGGCGAGGGCGTAGCTGCCCGCCATCAGCAGGATGAGGGCGTTCATGCCGAGGAAGAAGGGGAAGCGGCGGGTCTGGCTCCACTGGATGCCCAGGGCGACAGCGCCGCAGGCGAGGAGGACGATGAGGGGCCAGGGGTTCTCGGTGAAGATCCACATGGGAGGCTCCTGGGTGTCATCCTGAGTCGGAACGGCGGCGATCGTTCGAGAGGAAAAGGTGTTCGCCGCGTCCTGATGGGAAGTGTATGCAGTGGAGGCCGGTGCGTGGCCGGGATCCGATCGGTTCTACGCCGGGTGCCGGCGGGGTTGCGGGCGCGGAATCGGCGGCCTGTGTGAATATCGCCGCGGTGACGCCGTTTACTCAAAGAGAGACGCACGCAATGGCAAAGTTGCGTCCTTTGCCCAACCCATCGTGCCAGCCTGTCAGGGTGCAGGGGCCAGCGTCCCGCTGGACCGGGGCGGCGTGGCACGATGGGTTGCGCTAAGGAAGCTGCGACGCCGGGGAGCGATGTTCAGGTAGAAGATCTGCTGGGGCGCAGAGGCTCGCCCCGGTGGCAGGCCAGCCCTCGCCGGAGGCGTTTCTCCGTGGAACCGTTCAACCCCTACCGGACGCGACTTCATCAAGAAGCCCGCATCGCCCGCAGAAACACCACCAGCATCCCGAGCAGCAGGAAGAAGCTCAGCGGAAAGATCACGAAGGCGTGCAGCCATTGCCGGGTGGCGAACAGCGAGACCCCCATCAGGAACAGGGAAACGACGCAGCCCGCCGCAGCGGCAAGGGCGCTGATCAGGAGAGCGACGTCGGCGAGGGGGGAGTACTCGATCCCTTCGCGGCGGAACTTCTCCGTGGCGGGCTTTTCGGTGGGGGGGAAGTCGTAGCCGCAGTGGGGGCAGACGAGGTCCAGCGTCTTCATGTCCCCGCGGCACTCCGGGCATTTCGCCATCGGCCCCTCTCTCGATTCAAGATCGGGCCGTGATCGAACGCACCTGGCCCGTGCGGAGCGAGTCTACGGGAGCCGGTCGTCGGGGGACATCCCGGCCGTGGCGACGGGCAAGGGACCGGACAGGCCGGGACTGATCTTGCCGGTTCGGCGGGAGTCGCTTACTGATCTCCGCAATCAGCGGAGATGTCATGCCGGGACAGGGACAGATCGAGCGGATCGCGGGGTGGTCGTGGAGTGCCATGCCGGAGTCTCGCTGGCGGTGGTACGCGTGGTTTGCGCTGTTTGTCGCTCCGATCCCGCTGGCCGGCGTGCTGGAGAAGCACTGCATCGACTCGATGGTCCACCGGGGTGGGGAGCTGCGGGAAACGCTGTTCGCCGTCCTCGACAACGCGCTGTCGTGGATCGGGCTCTCCTATTACCGCGGAGACGTGGCCTGTTCGCTGTGGAACAACGGCTACGCGGCGGCTCAGGCGTTCCCGTATGTGCTGCTGGTCGTCGTCGGCCGGCTGGTCTGGCTGCGAAGTCGGGGAAAGATCGAGCTGCATCCGCTGACGGCACCCCGAACGCTCGGGGTGCTGGGTGTCGTGGCGGCGACGCGACTCCCGTCCTTCGTGATCGGCTGGGGGATCATGGCGGGACTGAATGCCCTGCTGCCGTCCCACGAGGAGCTGGCAGTCACGCTGATGACCTGGTTCAACGACTTTCTGCCGTGGTTCAGCTACGGACTGAACAAGATCCCGGCGGCCCTGATTGCGCTGGTAGCGCTCCATGTCGCTGTCCGATGCGAGGACTGACGGACCGGGATTGCGCCGTTCGAACCCCGGGCGGACGTCCGCCGATCCGCGTCAGCGGGCGGCTGCGGGGGTCTCGATCACGTATGCGTGGCCGCTCGAGCCCCCCACCACGATCTTCGCCCCGTCCGGACTGTAGGAGGCCGCATTGAGGACGTCCGACAACCGGTGCTGCGCCGCCAGCGTTCCGTCCGGATTCCAGAAGAAGACCCGGCCGCTGTAGCCACACGAGAGGAGCCGCGTGCCGCCGGGGTTGTAGACCACCCGGTGGATGTAATCCGGATGCCCCTCGAGCGTCCGCTGCAGCGTCCCGCTCAGGACATCGAAGATCCGGATCTTCTTGTCCGCCCCCGCGGCCGCGACCGTCCGGCCGTCCGGATGGAACGCCACCGAGTACGCGGTCTGATCCCCCGAGGGAAGCTGCGTCAGCTGATTCCCCGCCTGCAGGTTCCAGAGCCGGATCGACTTGTCCCCGCTCGTCGAACAGACGAGCGCCGAATCGGGACTCCGGGCGAGCCCGTACACCGGAGCCTGATGCCCCCCGAACTGCTGCTTCTGGTTCCCGCCCAGGACATCCCACGTCCGGAGCGTCTGGTCCGCACTGCAGGAGACGATCGTCTTCCCGTCCCCCGTGTAGGCCAGACCGTAGACCGCCCCGCCGTGCCCCTGGTAGGAGCGGACTTCCTTGGGCGCCGTGACGGCCCACTCGCTGACCTTCCCGGCATCGTCGGTCGTCCAGAGCCGCCGATGATCCGCCGAGAAGACGAGGTCGGTCGCGGCGGCCAGCATCGGAGTCTCCTGCTGGAGGGCCCAGTCCTGCGTCGCATAGACCAGGAGCCGCTTGTCCGCCGTCGTGCAGGCGAGCTTCTGGTTGTCCTGGCTGAAGGCGAGACTCGTCACCGCGGACTTCGTCGGGAGTTTTCGAATGGTGCTCCCGTCCCCGAAGTTCCCGATGAAGACCTGACCCGATTCGAGCCCGACCGCGAACTGCTGGTTGTCGAACCGGACCGCCAGCGAACGGGCCGGTCCCTCCCAGCCGTCGTAGGTCCGGCCGGGGTTCAGGTTGGCGTCCCAGTTTCGGACCTTGCCGTCGGTTCCCAGCGTCACCACGGATCCGCCGCCGTTCGTCTGGAACAGGTCGACGATCTCTCCTTCGTGGGCGGCGACGACGCGGGTTGCCGCGAGGGTCCAGAGACGGACGCTCTGGTCGGAGCCCCCCGAGACGATCGTCCGGTTGTCGGACGCGAAGGCGACGCCGAGCGCGGGGCCGGCGTGCCCTTCGAACGACTGCAGCTCCCGCGCGGTCGCGAGGTCCCAGGCGTGGACGAGCTGGTCGTCCCCCGCGGTCGCGATGCGGGTGTTCTCGTGGTTCGGACTGACCGCCCGGACGGCCGCTTTGTGAGGGAGCGTGACCTGCAGCTTCGCGTCCCCCGCAGACCAGACCCGCGCGGTCTTGTCGAGACTGCCGGCGATCACGCGAGCATTGTCCCGCGAGAAGGCAACGCAGGTCAGCCCCGCTTCAGCCCCTTCATAGGTCCGGAGCCGCTCTCCGTCCTGGGTCTTCCAGGCATGGACTTTGCCGTCGGCTCCACAGGTCAGGAGCTGATCTCCCGGATTGTTGAAAGCGATGCCAGTCGCCCCACCCGGATGGGCTTCGAAGATCCGCTGCAGTGCGAGCGGATGAATCGTGGGGGTGGGGGTCGGCGTGCCGACGAGGAGCGTCGGTTTCTGGGCGTCCCCCGCGAAGGCGAGGTCGACGACCGCGGCCGGCGCGGCGAACTGCTCCAGTTGGCGGCAGTCGCCATTGGTTGCGAAGACCCGGACCTGACTCATGCCGTCGCCGACCGCGAGCCGCAGGCCGTCCGGGCTCAGGGCGAGATTCGTCAGCGGGGCTTTGGTCTCGAGAGTCCTGACCGGCTGCAGGTCCGGCAGCGACCAGAACTGGATCCGCCCCTCGGTGTCGGCTGCGATGAGCTGCTGGTTAGACGCCGCGACGAGGAACCGGGCGACCGGTCCGGCGGTTGCAAGCGCCGCAACCGGCTGGCCGTCGGGCTGCCACATCCGGAGCTGCCGCTCCCCCTGGACGCTGGCCACCATTCGGAACGTTCCCGGCAGGATGGCGAGGTCCTGGATCGGGGCGGAGCCGGCGGGACCCACCCCCGCGAAGATCCGCTGGGCGGAGATCGTCTGCAGTCGGGCCTGCTTGTCCTGGCTGCCGCTGATGAGGGTCCGCCCTTCGGTCGAGCAGGCGAGCGACGTGATGGGGGCAGTGTGTCCCCGGAACCGTTCGAGCTCGAGGCCGGTTGCGGCGTCCCACACCACGACGGTCTGGTCGTCGCCGCCGGTGACGAGCCGCCGGCCGTCTCCCGAGAGCCGGAGCGCCCGGACGATCGCCGGGACTGCCGTCGTCTTCTCTGGCATCCCCGCACCACCGACGGTCCATTCGAGGATCTTGCGGTCGAGCGCGGCGGCGTAGACCCGCCCCTGGGCCGAGACGGCGAGGCTCGTGATCCCTTCGGACGCGCCGGCGAGGACGCCCGCGGGCTGGCCGTCGGCGACGGTCGCGACCCGGACCATCTTGTCGACGCCCCCCGTCACCAGCGACGTGCCGTCGGCCGTGAAGGCGGCGGCGGTGATTCCCCCCGGATGGCTGACCGTCTGGAGGACCGCGGCAGGCCACGCCTTGACGACGCCGTCCGGAACGGGAGTGACGAGCGTGAGGCTGTCCTCTCCGTAGGCGATCCCCCGCGGCAGGATGTTGCCGGTCTGCAACCGGTCGAGCGGCGTGCCGTCGACAAGCCAGCTCCGGGTATTGCCCCCGTCGGTTGCCGCGAGCCGCCGGTTGTCGGGACTGAAGGCAATTCCCCCAACCCGCCCTTCGAGCGGCGGGAACGATCGCGTTGCCGCGCCGGTCGCGGCGGTCCAGAGTTTGACGGTCTTGTCTTCGCCGCCGCTGGCGAGGGTTGCCCCCTCGGGGGAGAAGGCGATCGCGGAGACCGGCGTCCCGTGGCTGATGGTCGTCACGGGGGTGCCATCCGCCACCTTCCAGGTCCGGAGCGTCCCATCCGCCGAGCCGCTGGCGAGGAGCTCGCCGTGGACCGCGAGGGCGATGACCGCGCCGCCGTGGCCGGTGATCTGCTTCGTCTCCTTCTGTTCCGCCGTGCTCCACTGGCGGATCAGGTTCTCGCCGCCGGCGACAGAGAAGACAGTTCCGCCGTCATCGCTCAAGGCCACCGAAGTGATTGCGGTCGGGTGCTCCTTGAGGAGCGCGACCTGCGGGAAGGGAGCATCGGAAATGTTCCAGACCCGGACGGTGTTGTCCGCACCGCCGGTCGCGAGGCGGGTGTGCTCCCGGTTGAAGGCGACCGCCGTGATCGCAGACTCATGCCCCATCAGCGTCGCGAGAATCTTCCCGCTGGTCGCCTCGCGGAGGAACACGGCGGGCTTGCCGTCCTTCGTTCCCCCCAGTGCCAGCAGCTTGCCGTCGCGGCTGACGACCGCGGTCTGGCAGGCGGACTTCTCCCCGGGCTGCTCGGTCGGCTTCTTCGGCAGCGCGCAGATTCGGACGAAGCCGTCGCTGCCGGTCACGGCGATCGAGTTGCCCGAGGGATGGAACGCGAGTCCGATCGCGGGGCCGCCGTGGCCGAGCCACTGGCCGAGGTCGCCGCCGTCGCCGAGGTTCCAGACCTTGAGTCCGCCGGCCTCGTTCACGCCGACCACGGCGTTGCCATCGGGACTCAGCGCCAGGGCGTTGACCGGCCCCTGGAGGCCATCGAGATTGCGGATATGGTTCCCCGTCGCGGCATCCCACAGGCGGACCGGAGTGTCGTTCGAGCAGGAGAGCCCGAACCGGCCGTCCGCCGTGACCGCGACCGCGCGGACCGCTTCGGGATGCCCGCCGAGCTGTCGCGCGGGGCTGAGGGGCAACTGCCACTGCTTGATCGTCCCTTCGCTGCCGGCGGTGTAGAGCTGCTGCTGCGTCGGATGGAACGCGAGCGCCGTGATCGGCCCGGCCGAAGCGCCGAGGATCCCCTGCAGGCCCCCATCCTGCGACTGGACGTGGACGCTCCCGCCGGCGTCCCCCGTTGCCACGAGTCCGCCATCGGCCCGGTAGGTGACCGCCTGGACCTCCGCCTGATGTCCGTCGTACCGCCGCGAGGACTGGCCGTTGGGGTTCCAGAACTGGACCGACTTGTCAGACGAAACGGTCGCGATCTGCTGCCCGCCGGGAGGACTGGCGACCGCGCGGATCGGCCCCTGGTGTCCCGCGAGGCTCTGCGGGGCGAGAGGCTGGATCGTCCAGATCCGGACGGTCCCGTCGTCGCCGGCGCTGGCGATCCGCTGACTGTCGGGGTGGAACGCGATCGACCGGACCGCACCGACATGCCCCTGCAGCAGCGGCTGCGGACCGCCGTCGTTGTAGTTCCAGAGCTGGATCCGCCCCGCGTCGTCGGCCGCGGCCACGAGAACCGAGTTCGGAGAGGCGGCGACGCTCGTCAGGGCCGAGGGCATCACCGGGAAGGCGCGGATCAGCTGCCGGTTCTGGATGTCGAACAGCCGGAGGGTCTTGTCGACGCCCCCCGTCAGGATGTGCTGGTTGTTTGGTGCGATGACGAGCGCGGTGACCGGCGCGGTGTGCCCCGTGACGCTCCGCGGCGGGGTCAGCGGCAACTGCCACAGCTTGGCGGTCCCATCCTGCCCAGCGCTGTAGAGCTGCTGGTTGTTCGGGTGGTAGGCGAGTCCGCGGACCGCGCCGTCGTGAGCCCCGAGCGTCCCCTGTGGGGCGTCTTCAAAAGGGATCCAAAGCGTAATCCGTCCTTCGGCATCCCCGTCGGCGAACTCCTGGTTGTCGAGGCGGAAGGCGACGGCGGTCTTGGGGACCTGCTTGTCGGTCCGGACCCCCGCGGTCTCCCCGGAGGCGGTCTGCCACAGCCGGAGCGTCTTATCGGCCCCGACGCTCGCCACGAGCTGGCCATCGGGACTCAGGACGAACCGGGCCGCTCCCCCTTCGTGCCCCCCGAAGCTGCGGAGCGACTTCGCCTGCGGGATGTCCCACAGCTTGATCTGGTTGTCCTGCGCCCCCGTGACGAGGCCCAGTCCATCTGGCGCGACGGCGAGACTCAGGATCTGCCCCTGATGTCCTTCATAGCGGCGGACTTCCTTGCCGGTCGCGGCATCCCACAGCCGGACGGTCTGGTCGGCGCTGACCGTGGCCACGAGTCCTCCGGGGAGGAACTCGACGCCGTTCACGGCACCGCTGTGCCCCTCCAGTTTGAGGAGGACGTTCGGCGGTCCCTGCGCGGCGGCGGGGCTGACGAGCGGGCCCGCCAGCGGAGTTCCCAGCAGCAGCCCCAGGATGGCAGCGGCCACAAGAGACCGCAGCGGCCGAGCGAAAATCCGCCCGGGCGCAGCCGGTCGGCACAGCAGGTGAGCGCACACCACGCGGAGTCCTCCGGAAACGAGAGCCGACGGCCCTCGGCCGTGATCCATCCACATCCGTTTGTGAGTGTCCGGGGACGGGGAGAACCCGTCAAGAATGAGGGGAAACGAGAACCCCCTCGGCCCTGCGAACCAGCCGCTCAGGACTTGCCTGGCGGAGCACTCAGATCGGTCAGAGAGACCAGTGATTCCGACTTTCCGCCGCATGAACCGCAGCCCCCGCAGGCGGAGCTCCCCCCAGTCCGGACCCACCGGACCAGCCGCCGTGCAAGCAGGCCCACCGCGAGCGCGACGAACAGGAGGACGACGAGAGTCTGCGGATCGAATCGCATACGGGAAGTGTATCCCGTCGGCGACGGGCGGGCGAATTGTTCTTCTGTGATGCACAGCCCCGGCCCCCCAACAGCCTTCGCCAAGCCGTCCTCTCAAACACCGCCCATTGGCGTCGCAGCTCCCTTAGAATCTGTTTCAAAACATGTTCGGCACGGAGATTCAGCCTCCATCGGGGTACCGGGCGGAAAGGCCGTGTTTGCGCAACCCGACGTGCCTGCCGATCCCGGTCCAGCGGGGTCGCTGGCCCCGCCGGAGGCGCTTCCGTTCAGGTCACC
>VFQQ010005524.1_pt1 | contig 10429 bp, 10 predicted proteins | sample 3512341 | NCBI WGS metagenome assembly VFQQ01 (sample SAMN10412373, study PRJNA504923) | tailings metagenome | isolation source: Relicate 2 Philex TSF1 revegetated site | place: Philippines: Tuba, Benguet | collected 2017-08-29
GACATCGACGGTGGAGTACCGAACCGGCGCCGGTGCGCGCTTCAGCAATACCGTGGACGAGATCGTCACGCAGGTGCTGCTGCACGGCACTCATTATCGCGGCCAGGTGGCCCTGCTCGTGCGCCGAGCCGGTGGACAGCCCGCGACCACCGACTGGATCTTCCATCGACGGGAACCGTAGCGCGCCACGGACGCGCGTCACGGAATAGCTGCTGTTGGTCCTCCGTGCACGCCGTTTGGCACATGGGATGAACGGTCATGCGCCCAATGCTGGCGGCGCTGCACCGGCTCAACTACAATCGGGCGCACCACGCAGTGGTTGACGTCAGGGTCAGCCGCTGAGCCCTCCCCAATCCGCCCTGCCATGCGTTTGCTCCGTTCGCTCTGTCTCGCCCTGCTCGGCTCAGTGTGTATTGCCTCAGCCGGTCGGCCACTCTCCGCGCAGTCTGCTGCGCCGCGTGCGGTACTCGTAACGGGTGCAAGCAGTGGCATTGGTCGCTCCATTGCCGAGCGGCTGTCGCGTGAAGGGTTCTTTGTCTACGCCGGTGCGCGGAGCGCCGAGGATATCGCGGCGCTGTCGGCCATCCCCAACATGAAGGGGGTGCGACTTGATGTCACATCAACCGCCGACATTGTGGCGTTCGTGCAACTGGTGCAGCGTGACGGGCGCGGTCTCTATGGTGTGGTGAACAACGCCGGCATTGCCACCGGCGGTCCGCTCATCGCCACCGACGATGACGAGCTGCGGCGTGTCCTCGATGTGAACGTGATGGGGCCGCTGCGTGTCACCCGCGGTGTCGCGCCGCTGCTCATTGCGAGCAAAGGGCGTGTGGTCACCATTTCGTCCATCTCGGGTGTGCTGTCGGGACCGTTGCTTGGTGTGTACTCGATGAGCAAACATGCCGTGGAGGCCTTTGGCGACGCACTCGGCGCGGAGATGGCCCCGCTCGGCGTGACGTCCAGTCTCATCGAGCCCGGCAACTATCGCTCGGAGATTGGCCGTAACACGATGTCGGCGGCCCAGGCGGCCGCGGAGCGCGCGCGGGGAACGCCATTTGAAGCAGCCATGCAGAACTTCGTGCGGGCCATGGGCAACTATGACAACTATCCGCCTCCCGACAGTGTGGCGGCGGCGGCGCTGCATGCGTTCACGGCACCGCAGCCGCGTGCGCGCTACATGGTGGTACCGGCGGCCAATCAGGCGGCGGCCACGATTCGCAAGGCGATGGAAGAGTTGGTGCAGCTCAACGCGGGTCATCAGTTCAGCTACGACCGCGAGGCGCTCGTTCGCCTGTTGGACGAAACGCTCGCACGAGTGAAGTAGCGGCGGGCGCCGCGGTACTCGTCCCACAAATCGGTTTCGCCATACTTGACCTGAGACTTTCAGATCGCTAGCCGTTCACATATGCAGGCCCCGAGACCCATTTCCGTGCGCAGTGCACGACCGCGACCGTCGTCGAACCCGATTCGATGCCGGACGGTTGTGCTGCGCTCTCAGGAGCGTCTGCCCCGATAGCTCGCTGCGCTTCTTTCTGCGCCTTTGCAGCGTCTTTCGCCCCGTTCGGCCTCTGCGCCGGACGGGGCGTTGTGCATATGGCCCGTACCCGACGGCGTGTTCTCATGCCCCACGCCTCATGTCACACCAGCACACGCTGTCTTCGTCCATATCGATCATCGGAGTCGGAACCATGGGGCGCGCCATCGCGTCCGGCCTGGTGCATGCCGGCGTGGTGACCGCCAGTCAACTCACCTTGGCGGATCGCGACCTCAACGTTGCGCGCGACCTGGCTACTCAGCTCACCGGCGCGCGATGGGCACACAATGCAGCAACGGCTGGCGAGGGCGCCGACGTCGTGCTGCTTTGCGTGAAGCCGAACGATGTGGCGCAGGCTCTTGCAGCTGTGCATCCCCTGCCAGCCCATGCGCTGGTGGTGTCCATCGCAGCTGGCATTACCCTGTGCACGCTTGAGGAGCTGACCGGAGGGCAGCAGCCCGTTGTCCGCGCCATGCCCAACACGCCTTGCCTGATTGGCCAGGGGCACACGGTGCTGAGTGCAGGCCGCCACGCCACGCCGGAGCATCTGCACGTGGTGGAGCAGATCTTCCGCGCGCTGGGAACCTGCCAGGTGCTTGCCGAGAAGCATCTCGATGCCGTGACGGCTCTGTCAGCCAGCGGTCCGGCCTTCGTGTACGTGATGATTGAGGCGCTGGCTGCCGGTGGATTGGCCTGTGGTCTGCCCCGTGAGGTATCCACGTTCATGGCCGCGCGCACGGCTTTGGGCGCAGCGGCCATGGTGCTGGAAACCGGCAGTCATCCGGCCGAGCTGCGTGATCAGGTGAGTTCGCCAGGGGGCTGCACGATTGCCGGGCTGCTGGCGCTGGAAGACGGCGGCTTCCGCTCGGTGGTGTCGCGCGCGGTGGAAGTCACGACACGCGCGGCTGCGGGGCTTGGGGCGCGTTGACAGCATCCAGCCAGGTCAGGTTGCTTTGGGTGGTGAGGACGCATGCGGACTGGCTTGCGCAAGATGGGGCGAGGCCCCTCAGCATACACTCTCGGCGAGGAGGCTCCGATCGAACGCTCAGCATTTGACCCTCCATTCGATGCGCAGACGCGTGCGGACCGGCTTCGGGTCCTGTTGTCGCACGGATGGACGGGTGAGATCGCGCTCGCGCGTCGCCTGCTGGCGCGTGAGCCGGAGCTTGCGGTTGACAACGTGTTCACGGCGGCGGCTTCCGGAACGGTGGATGTGCTGCGCCGCATGTTGACGCAGCAACCGGAGCTGGTTCGGGCCACTGATGCCGAGCGTGGCTGGACACCACTGCTGCACGTAGCCTATGGTCGTCTTGACGGCGAGCGTGCGGTGGAATCGGCAACGCTTCTGCTTGACGCCGGCGCCGATCCCAACGCGCGGTTCGACGACGGCTGGGGCAACCCGTTTACGGCATTGTGTGGCGTGATCGGTCAGGGCGAAGGCAACAAGCCCTCACATCCGCAGGCGCAGGCACTCGCGGAGTTGCTGCTGGTGCGCGGTGCGGACCCGTTTGACACGCAAGCACTGTACAACACGTCCATTGTCCAGGACGAGCCGCACTGGACGGCGTGGTTGTGGGAGGCCTGCGTGCAGCAGAGTCGCGAGTCACTCTGGTTTGCCACGGAGGGCCGCGTACTGAGCGGGCCGGTGCGGGTACACACCATGAATTATCTGCTGGGCAATGCGGTGAGCAACCGTCATATGCGGCGCGCGGCATGGTTGCTGGCGCAGGGTGCGGATGCCACGACGTTGCACAGCTACGCCGGACGGTCGGTACACACGGTCGCGCGTCTGGCGGGCCATACCGACCTGGTGGCGCTGCTCGAGGCACATGGTGCCAGCGCGGAGGCGCTACCGCTTCGGGATGCGGTGTTGGCTCAGCTCATGGACGGCCAGCTCGAGACGGCACGTTTGGTGTTGGCCGAACAGTCTGCGCTGCTGCGCGATCCGCATCTGCTGCACAGTGTCGCTGGCCGCAACAGGGTCGAGGCCGTGCAGCTCCTGCTGAATCTTGGCGCACCGGTTGACCTGCGCGATTCGACGGGCGCCACGCCGCTGCATCGCGCCGCCGAAGGTGGCGCGCTCGAAGCTCTTGAGGCGCTGCTCAACGCCGGCGCTGCCGTGGACCTGCGAGAACATCGCTATCAGGGGACACCGTTCAGCTGGAGTCTTCACCTCGGTCGCCATGCGGTGAGCACCCGTCTAGCCGGGGTGACGCGCGATGTACGCGCACTCGCGCGCAGCGGACAGATCGCGCGACTGCGCGAGGTGCTGCAGGGCGATCCGTCACTGGCCAACCATCGTCTGGAACGTGTGCCAGAACCGGTACCGCTGTTTTGTCTGCCGGACGATGATGATCTGGCCGCCGAGGTGGTGCACGAACTGCTGGCGGCGGGGGCCGACACGGCTGTGCACAACGCGGCCGGGCGCAGTCCGCACGAGGAAGCGCGTGTTCGTGGACTGGAGCGGACGGCCGCGCATTTGCACGGCGTCTGAACCGCGCGGGACAAGCGGGAGGCCTGCGCCCTGTGCAGATTGTCGTATGCCTCCCGTTATCGTACATCCCGATCGAATCAGGGAATTCGCCAATCAGTCTGCGTTTGCCGACTGGCTGTCCACGCATCATGCTTCCGACGACGAGGTGTGGATCCGCATGTTCAAGAAGGGCAGTGGGCGCCCCACGATCTCGCAGACGGAGGCCATTGACGTGGCGCTGTGCTGGGGATGGATCGATGCCATTCGCAAGTCATGGGATGACGAGTCCTTCGTGCAGCGTTTCTGTCCACGTCGTCCCAGGTCGGTGTGGAGCCGCATCAACCGCGACAACGTGGAACGGCTGGTGCGCGAAGGGCGGATGACCGAGCACGGTCTGGTGCATGTACGGGCGGCGCAGGCCGATGGTCGGTGGGATGCCGCCTACGCCACCACGATGGAGGCGCCCGACGATCTCATGGCCGCCATCAACGCGTCCAGGAAGGCGCGCGCGATGTACGCCACGCTCTCGGCGCAGAACCGTTTTGCCCTCACGTTTCGCGTGCTGCAGCTCAAGACGGCTGCCGGGCGCGCGAAACGCATTGCGGAGTACGTCGCCATGCTGGAGCGCGGAGAGACGGTGCATCCGCAGGGCAAGCCGAAGCCCTGAGGTGAGCTCGATGGGGCGCGCGTACCCGACTACCCCGCTGTGTGCACTCGCCGAGGGTGAAGTCGCACGGCGAAGCTGTCGTCGTCGCTGATCACGTCCATGGAGAGACCGGTGGCGTCGGCAAGCCGTGCCACCAGTGGCAGACCGAATCCATGGCCCTTGCCGGAAGCGCTACGACGCTGGTTCTGGACCTCCACGCCTCCTGCAGCGCCACGCACCGTCACCACACCAGGCGCCGCGTGATCGCGCACGTTGTCAAACAAACTCGCCAGCATGAGTTGCAGCACATCATCCGATACGGGCAGGCGCAGACTGCGGGAGACGTCGATATCCAGCGTCAGTCCACGCGCCTCGAACTCCTCGATGCGGTCGATGAGGACGGATTCGAGAGCCGAACGAACGGCCGAGTCGCTGCGACGCGGCACGTCCTGCTCGCGGGCCAGCATGAGCAGCGTATCGATGGTGCGCTGCAGGTCCTGAACCGCCCGCGCCGCCACGACAAGCGCTGACTGCGATTCGAATGGTACACCGGGCTCGGCGCGCGCGCGCTCCACGCTGCTCCGCAGCACACTCAAGGGTGTGCGGAGCTCATGACTCACGTCGCGTGTGAACGCCCGTTCGCGTGCGACGTGCTGCACGACGCGTGCACTCCACGCCTCGAGGGCCGACGTGACCACACGCACTTCGCGATCAGCATGGTCAGGGAGCGGCACACGCAGTACCGCGGTGCCGACCGCGTCGGAGGATTCCACAGCTTCGGCAAGCTGCTGCAACGGCGTGGTGATGCGACGAGCCACCGTCCGTGCGAGCCATGTTGCCCCGAGCAGAATGCCTGCCACGACAAGCAGCCACTTGACCAGCAGTTCGCCACGCAGCGGCCTTACACCCAGCTGGCGGCTGACCTCGGCCACCAGCCACGCGTCCGGTTCTCCCGAGGCGTTCTGCGAGACGGCGCGCACGTGATAGTGCCGTCCGTCTGTGCCGCGGAACTCATGTCGTCGTGGCTCGGCACGCAGCGGTGCTGCGAGGTCGGACGGCAGTGCCGATGTCGAGTTTACGAGCTGCATGTGGGGCAGGCGCGGTGCCGGCCAGCGTCCGTTCGCGTGATGATTGGACTCAAGCCACGCGGCTTCCTCCTGCACCTGCGTCTCGAAGACGTGGTCTTCGACGCTGTAGAGCAGGACGAGCGTGATGGCACTGTACAGTACGGTGCCGAGCAGGGTGAACAGACCGAAGGCGCGGGTGAGGCGCATCTGCAGGGTCACTGGTCTGCTCGCAGTCGGAAGCCCACGTCATGCACCGTTTCCAGCATGGGCGTGGCAAACGGCTTGTCGAGAACCTGCCGCAGCAGATACATGTGGGAACGCAGCGGATCGCTTTCGGGCGGATCGGCATGCCAGAGTCGGCGTATGAGTTCACTGCGCGTGACGGCGCGCGGCCACGCCTCGGCCAACATGATGAGGATGCGTCCGGCGGTATGTCGAAAGGTCAGCACCTTCCCCTCACGCGTAATGAGCCCGCTGCGTCGATCGATGATGAGACTGCCGATCTGGAGGAGGTGCGGCGCGCCGGCACGGCGCCTATGGGCGAGGGCGCGGCACCGCGCCAGCAGTTCCTCACTGGCAAACGGTTTGACGAGGTAATCGTCGGCGCCGACTGCAAATCCATCGAGCTTGTCGCGCAGCGCATCGCGTGCGGTGAGCATGAGCACCGGGATGTGGCGGTCGGATTCCGCGCGCAGCCTCTCGCACACCTTGAGGCCGTCGATTCCGGGCAATGACAAGTCCAGCACCAGGACATCGGGCGGATCGCTGAGAGCCAGTGCGAGTCCGGCGCGTCCGTCGCATGCCCGCGTGACCTGGTGCCCGTCCGCAGTGAGCAGCACTTCGAGCTCGTGGCCGAGCGCCGCGTGATCTTCCACGACCAGAATCTGGAGACTGTCCGTGGTTTGCTTCACGATGCGCTCAGTCATGAGAGAACCCAGTCACAGGAGAACTCAGCGGCTCCGGCCGTCGAGCTGCGTGAGGAGCGTTTTGACATCGGGGCGGTCGGGGTGCTCCGCCGCCACATGGCGAGCCAGGGCATTCGCTTCGCGAACGCGACCCAGTCGAAGGAAGGCGTCGGCCATGCCCAGCGAGATTTCCGGCTGCGGCATGTAGGGGGCCGCCAACTCCAGCAGGGTGAGTGCCTCACGCACTCGTGTGCTGTCGGTGGTGGCCTGCAGCTGATAGTAGCCGATGAGGCCGATCATCTCGATCTCGAGCTCGCTGCGGTCTTTGGCCAGTTGCTGCCGCACCACCAGCGGATCGCGCAGCAGGGCGTCGGCGGCAAACCGTACGCTGCGTTCGTCGCGCCACGGCGTACGTGCGGCAAGCGGGCGGCCCATGGCCGTGATGAGCGTCTCCACCGTCGCGGGCGTGGCGTAGGGATTCTGGCCGGTCACGAGTCGATCGTCGCGCACCACATGGGGAAGCATGAGACCGGATTCTTCCCACTTGCCGCCCACGCTGCGCAGCTTCGTCTCCAGCAGCCAGGGATACTCGCTCCGCCACTTCTTGCCGAAGACGACTTCTTCTTCGTCGGTGAAACCGGTGACGCGCTTGCCGTCCACGAGCAGTTGTCCGCTCCTGAGTCGCACGCCAGTGAGGGCCGCGGGACCGTGACATACGGCGCCCACGACGCCGCCGCGGTCGTGGATCTGACCGACCAGACGGACGAGGGCGGTGTCCGTTGGCAGATCGAACATCGCGCCCTTGCCGCCCACGATGAACACGGCGCCAAAGTCTTCCGCACGCAGCCCCGCGGTGCGCCGCGTGTTGCGCAACTGCCGCATGGCGGCGGTGTCGGCGAGCAGGCGGGCGTTGTAGTCGCGCTTCGCGCTGAAGGCGTCGGGCTGTGGCGCGCCACCAGCAGGACTGGCCACCGTCACGCGCAGACCGTTGGCGGTGAGGATATGCCAGGTTTGCGAGAACTCGTCCATCTCGAAGCCCGGGCGTGTACGTCCGCTGTCGCGGCCGGCACTGCTGACCACCACGAGCACATGGCCCGTGGCAGGCTGCATATCGACGGCAGGTGGCGTGTGGCCGGCGGACGCGTCTGCACTGGAGCGCAGCGTCGCGCCGGCGAGGGTGACTAGTCCGAGGAAGGCAAATGCAGGTCCCATGCGATACTCCTGTTGTACGTAAGGGGAGTCGCAAAGGTGACGGTCCATCGTGACGCAAACATCAACGGGAAGACCTGCGCCACGATGGGGGCTAGCGGATGTCGATGATCTGAAGGAATCCGTGTTCCGCGTGGGGCTTGGCGTCACGCACGTCGGGCGCAAAGCAGAAGACGGCGTAGCGACCCGGCGTAACATCGAGATCAAGCCAGGCCACACCCCCCGGCGCAATGCTGGCCAGGCCGGTCCACATTTCCATTGGCGCCGGGCCTGCTCCCGACCAGCGCTCTACGTCGCTCATGGTCTTTCCGGGGGCGAGGCGCACGACCAGCAGCTCGTGGCTTTGCTTGCCCGCGTTCTCGATGCGCAGGGTGTGCCGGCCGCGAGCAAGGGGCGCCGACCAGTTGGCCTTGTACTCCGTGAGGGTGACACGGCGTGTCGCAACCGGCTCGGCGACCTCGCGCGCAGCGGACGCCGTGACCTCGAGTTCCGTCATCATGCCCTTCATGACGTGGATCTGCCCGTCTTCCGTGGGGATCCAGCAGATCACCGCGTAGCGTCCTGCTGACAGGCGCTGCGTGATCTCAATATTCCGACCGGGCAGTGCGGCGCTGACACCGCCGGCGGGCTTGGCCCAGGACGGTAACCCGTGCAGTCCCTTGTTGCGCTGCAGCACGGGAAACACATCCGCCAGGCGCTTGCCGTCGTCGAGCTTGATGAGTTGGATGTGGTGCAGCTTGGTGCCGGTGTTGTTGAGGCGAATGCGATGCAGCCCGGCCGCTGTGCGCGTGGGGCCACGGAAGGCGTAATCCATGGCCACGTAGTCAAGCGGCGTGGCCGACGAGGCCCCGCGCGAGGATTGCGCGGCCAGGTGGGATGCTGCGCCCGAGGCGCACGCGGCACCCACCAGGACCGCGACGGTGAGCAGCAGGCGATGCCAGCGCGGCGTGGTCGGCGTACGATGCATGAGGCAGTTCATTGCGACAGGCTCCAGTCAGGTGACGGGATAAATCTGTTGTGTGGGCGCGCGCGCCGCTGTAACAGTCTGGCCCGCCCGTCCCGACGGCAGTAGCTTGCGGGCATGTTCACCGGCATCGATACGATCATCATTCGGGTGCGCGACATCGCGGCCTCGCAGGCGTGGTACACACAGCAACTTCGCGCCGAGGTCGTGTACGACGATGACGAGCAGCGGCTGGCGGTAGTCGAGTTCCCCGGCGGGTCCACCCTGACCCTCTGGCAACTGGACGACGGCGCCGAGTTCACGGTGTCGAGCACCTACCCCATTCTTGCCACCCCCGATGCGGCGGCGGCGCACGCAACGCTGGCAGCCAACGGGGTGCGGGTGGAGGCGCTGCAGGAGACGCCGGGCGTGATCTACTTCCGCTTCGCGGACCCCGACGGCAATCCGCTCGAAGCCTGTCAGGTGCGCGACGACGACTGAGCGCGACGTGGCCGCATGGCCACGTACAGCGTGTGCATGGGCCCCGTGGTTACGTGTGCGCGTGCCTGCTGCCGCTCCACCGTGAGGCCGTTGCGCCGAAGCGCCCGCTCGAAGTCGGGGTCGTCGCCCACCGACCAGTACACAATGGGTCCCGGCCCGCGCAGCGCGGCAATGGTGGCGGCGATGCCGCGGTCGGCATACAGCCGCGAGTTCTCCCGGAGAATCATGCCCTCGGGACCGTTGTCAGTATCGAGCATGATGGCATCAAAGCCGCCTGCATTGCTGCGCAGCACATTGCTCACGTCATCGTGCACGACCTGCACGCGCGGGTCAGCCAGCGCCTCCACCGAGATACCAAACTCCGGATTGCTGTTCCACGCAATCACCTCGGCCAGCAGTTCCGCCACCACCACCTCGGCGTCGGTCGGCAGCGCGGCAAGCGCGGCGCGGAGTGTGAAGCCAAGTCCCAACCCGCCAATGAGCACCCGCGCGGCCGTGGCGGTGGTGTGGGGCGCGCAGGCCAGTTCGGCGAGGCGATCTTCGGAGTAGTGGCGCCGCGTGGACATCAGCTCCACCCCGTCGGCACGAATGAGGTAGGCGCCGTCGTGACGAAACAACTCAAGCAGCGAGCCGTCGGGGGTGCGGGCCTCGCCAAGGCGGACAAGCGGCTTCACGGTTGGGTGAGACCCGTGGGGGCATGCATGGGGACGAAAAAGAATGGCATGGGCACAAGATAGTGCCGCGTGGGGTACATTTCTGACCGTTCACTTTCCCCTCGTGTGGTTGTGAAGGCCCTTGCCCGGAGTGTCCCATGAACGCCTCGATTCCCCAGATATCGCGCTGTCGTTGGCCTGGCATGTTGCTCGCGGCCATGGCGGCGGGCAGCCTTGCCGCCTGCGGTTCGCCGTCCGGCCCGTCCGGCCCGCGCCTCAATGTCACGGTGCGTGACGATGCCGGGGTGTTCATCGAGCGCATGCCGGTGGTGGTGCGTCAGGCGGGCATCACGCTGACCAGCACGCGCACTGATGGCCGGGGACAGGTGGCCGTCGCGGTGCCCGAAGCCGGAAGCTACGAGGTGCAGGTGGTGCCGCGTGCAGGCTACCAGCGCGGCCGCGATCCGCTCACCAAGCTGGTGAGTGTGAATGGTGCCG
>VFQQ010005525.1_pt1 | contig 10428 bp, 7 predicted proteins | sample 3512341 | NCBI WGS metagenome assembly VFQQ01 (sample SAMN10412373, study PRJNA504923) | tailings metagenome | isolation source: Relicate 2 Philex TSF1 revegetated site | place: Philippines: Tuba, Benguet | collected 2017-08-29
AAAGCGAAAATACTTTCCAATACCCTCGAAGGACTGGAGCTGGACATCAATGGTAGATTGACTTGGTTTCGGATGATCGGAGCATTCAATGCTTATAATCTTCTGGGAGTTTTGGGAGTGTCCGTTCTTCTGGGAGAAGATGAGGAGGAAGTGCTGCGTGAACTGTCCGGGATCAAAGGAGCCAAAGGACGTTTCGATCGCATTGCTATCGGAGGCATCACGGCCATAGTGGACTATGCCCATACTCCGGATGCTTTGGATAATGTACTCAAAACCATCAATGGAGTTCGCACTGGCAACGAGCAGCTGATTACGGTAGTCGGCTGTGGAGGAAATCGGGATAAAACCAAGCGTCCCACCATGGCTAAGATCGCAGTGACTGAAAGCACTAAGGCCATATTCACTTCGGACAATCCCCGCTTTGAGGATCCTATGGAAATCCTTCGTGATATGCAGGCTGGAGTAGGACCCTCTGAAATTCGGAAAACCCTCACAATTGAGGATCGAAGAGAAGCCATCAAGACGGCCATTATGCTATCCCAAAGAGGGGACATAATTCTCGTGGCCGGTAAGGGCCATGAGGATTACCAGGAAATCAAGGGAGTGAAGCATCATTTTGATGATGCGGAGGTCGTGACAGAATTATTAACCCAACTGACAGGAAACTGATATGCTCTATCCCATTTTTGACTACTTAGATCGAGTTTTGGATATTCCGGGCACCGGAGTGTTCCGATACATCTCGTTTCGTGCGGGGATGGCAGCGGTCGTTTCCCTGATCATCACCATCACCTTTGGCCATCATATCATCAATTGGATACGCAATCGCCAAATCGGTGAGACGGTCCGAGACTTGGGTTTGGAAGGACAAAACCAGAAAAAAGGCACCCCGACCATGGGCGGATTGATGATGATCGCAGCGATTCTGATTCCCACCCTTCTTTTCGCCAACCTCAACAATATCTACATCATATTACTGATGGTGACCACCGTTTGGTTGGGATTGATCGGGTTTTTGGATGATTACATCAAGGTATTCCGTAAAAATAAGGAAGGGCTAAAGGGCCGTTTTAAGATTGTCGGGCAGATTGGGATCGGAATCATTGTGGGCACTACGCTCTATTTTCACGATGACGTCGTCATTCGTGAATTTTCCACTCCGGTTTCTGTGGAAAGCGGTGTGGTGGAGACACCTGCTTTTCAGGATGTGAAAGCATTGAAGACTAACATCCCGTTTTTCAAAAACAACGAGCTGAATTATGAAACCCTTTTAGGGTTTTTGGGAGAGTCCATGACTCCGGTACTCTACATTTTGGTGGTGATATTCATCATCACCGCCGTATCCAACGGAGCCAATATCACGGATGGTATAGATGGTTTGGCTGCGGGTACCTCCGCCATCATTGGTTTGACGATTGCCATTTTCGCTTACCTCAGCGGTAACGCCATTTTCTCCCAATACTTAAACATCATGTACATCCCCAACTCCGGGGAACTCGTGATTTTTGCCTCAGCCTTCATCGGTGCTTGTATCGGATTCTTATGGTATAATGCCTATCCTGCCCAAGTATTTATGGGCGATACCGGATCCTTAATGTTGGGTGGGGTGATTGCAGTTTTGGCACTGACGCTTCGAAAGGAGCTTTTGATCCCGGTCATGTGCGGGATTTTTCTGGTCGAAAATCTCAGTGTCATGATTCAGGTCAGCTATTTCAAGTATACCCGAAAGAAATATGGGGAAGGACGGAGGATATTTCTCATGTCTCCTCTTCATCACCATTATCAAAAGAAGGGCATCCACGAATCCAAGATCGTAACCCGATTTTGGATTGTTGGAATCCTTCTCGCAGTCATCTCTTTAGCCACACTCAAACTCAGATAAAAAGTTAACAGTCACCATTCTAAAACCATGAAACAACTAGCCATCCTAGGTGCAGGAGAAAGCGGATTGGGAGCAGCATTGCTCGCCAAGCGGGAAGGCTATGGGGTCTGGGTTTCAGATTTGGGAACCATCGCTGCCGAAAGAAAGGAGGCATTGCAAAGAGCCGGGATAGGCTTTGAGGAGGGGATGCATGATGAGAAAAAAATCCTTTCCTGTGACCTGATTATCAAAAGCCCCGGAATTCCTGACAAGGCCCCGTTGGTGAAAAAAGCCCATGAAGAAGGGGTACCTGTCATAGATGAGCTGGAGTTTGCAAGTCGATTCAGTAGTGGGAAGGTAATAGCCATCACCGGAACCAACGGAAAAACCACTACCACACTTTTGACCTATCACTTGCTCAAGGAGGCGGGATTGGATGTGGGACTTGCGGGAAATGTGGGAAAAAGCTGGGCCGGTCAATTGGTTGAAAAGGACCACGCTTGGTGGGTCATTGAGACATCGAGTTTCCAGATAGATGGCTTTGAGTGCTTCAGGCCTCACATCGCCATGCTGACCAATATCACACCGGATCACTTGGACCGCTATGAGTACCAATTGGACAACTATATACTGTCCAAGATGAATCTGTTCAAGATGATGACTTCCAGGGATAAAGCCATTTTCTACAAAGAAGATCCGCTTAGCCAAAAAGGAATTCAGATGAAATCCTCCAAAGCCTCCGCCTATTGGATATCTCTTCAGGAAAAGCAGGAAAAGGGAGGGTATTTGGATGGCGATTTTCTAAAAATCAAAGCTGCCCACAAATCGGTAAAAGTTCCTGTCAATGCACTTTCCATTCAGGGCAAGCATAATATTCTCAATGCTCTTTTTGCCGGCACGGCAGCCTTGATGGCCGGATTGACTGAAGAGCAAATGATCGAGGGTTTCAAAACTTTCAAAAACGCCCCACATCGAATGGAGTTGATCCGCACCCTTGACGGGGTACGGTTTGTCAATGATAGCAAAGGAACCAATGTCGAGTCCACCTATTATGCATTGGGCAGCTATACCGATCCGATGGTTTGGATCGCCGGCGGAGTGGACAAAGGAAATGATTACAGCGTGCTGAATGACTTGGTCCGAGATGGCAAAGTGAAGGCTTTGATCTGCTTGGGTACCGATAATGAGAAGCTCAAGAAGGCATTTTCCGGGTTGATTGCTGAGATCAGAGAAACTCAGGATATCCGAGAGGCGGTGTCTTGGGGACAGGAGTTGGCCACCGAGGGAGAAGTGGTTTTGCTTTCTCCGGCTTGTGCCAGTTTTGATTTATTCAGGAATTATGAGGATCGAGGAGAGCAGTTTAGAGCTGCTGTATTGGGATTAAAACAAAAACAAAGCGTATGAACAGCCTCAAGGCATGGATAGACGAGCATTTTAAGGGCGACCCGATTATTTGGGCGATCGTGATCTTACTGTCTTTGTTCAGCATCTTGGTCGTGTATTCAGCTACGGGCACTCTGGCGTATAAGACTGCCGGAGGCAATACCGAACTTTACCTGTTCCGTCATTCCTTTTTGGTATTCCTGTCCCTGTTTGTGATGTGGCTGGCGCATAAGATGCCTTATCGCAAGTATGCCCTTTATGCCAGGCTCTTTATGTACCTGTCAATTCCGCTTTTGGCGGTGACTTATATGTTTGGCTCCAATATCAACGAAGCCAACAGATGGTTGACCATCCCGGTGATCAATCAGGCCTTTCAGCCATCGGATTTGGCAAAGCTTTCTTTGATCGCTGCATTGGCTGCCATGCTTGCAAAGCGTCAAAACAACATCAAAGACCTGACGGGTACCTTACTTCCGGTGATCCTTTCGATCGGAGTGATCTGTGCCTTGATCGGAATGGCCAATATGTCCACGGCAATCCTGCTTTTGATGACCTGTTTGCTGATCATGTTTATCGGCAGAGTCCCGGTCAAACACTTGGCTTTGGTAGTCATGGTTGGGTTGTTGGGATTGTCCGTGGCAGTGCTCACCGGTCAACGTCGGGAGACTTTCAATTCCAGGATTGAGGCATTTATGGAATCCAAAGACGATGACAGCAAGATTCCATTCCAGGCGGAGCAGTCCTACATCGCCATTGCTACAGGTGGAATAACCGGTAAAGGCCCCGGCAACAGCGAGCAACGAAATTCACTTCCCCACCCCTATTCTGATTTTATCTATTCCATCATCATCGAAGAATATGGGATGGTGGGAGGAGTGACGGTTCTTTTCCTCTATCTGGCTTTGCTTTATCGGGGAATGAGAATCGTGGCCAATTCCAACAAGGCCTTCGGAGGTTTGCTGTCCGCTGGTTTGAGTTTTGCACTCGTCATCCAAGCCTTGGTCAATATGGCCGTGGCAGTGGGATTAGGGCCGATTACGGGCCTTCCATTACCGCTTTTGAGTATGGGAGGAACCTCTTTGATTTTTACTGGAACTGCCCTAGGGATCATCCTAAGTGTGAGCCGTGGAGATCATCAGGATGAGGCTGTAGCAGCCGAGTCCACTAAAGTAAGTAACCGATTACGAACCGCATAAACCCAAAAAGCCATTAGCGCTCAGTCTACATATCGAATTCTCATCAGCGGTGGAGGCACCGGGGGGCATATCTATCCCGCGATTGCCATTGCCAATGCCTGGAAGGAAAAATATCCTGACAGTGAGATTCTATTTGTCGGTGCCTTGGGTAAAATGGAAATGCAAAAAGTGCCCGAAGCAGGCTATCCAATCAAAGGACTCCCTGTAGCTGGACTTCAGCGAAGTCTTTCTCTTGCCAACTTGAGCTTTCCATTCAAACTCTGGAAAAGCCTGAGAATGGCCGCCCAGATTGTGAAGGAATTTCGCCCGCATGCTGTGGTGGGAGTAGGAGGCTATGCCAGTGGACCGGTGTTGCGGGCTGCCCAAAGTAAAGGAATCCCAACACTTCTTCAGGAGCAAAATTCCTACGCGGGATTGACCAATAAGCTGCTGGCCAAAAAGGCGAACTCCATCTGTGTGGCTTATCCCGGGATGGATCAGTTTTTCCCTGCCGGAAAGATCAAGATTACCGGAAATCCTGTCCGAAAAGACATTTTGGACTTGTCAGGAAAAAAGGAAAAAGGGATTGAACACTTTGGATTGGCTACAGACCGAAAGACCATTTTGGTACTCGGAGGCTCTTTGGGAGCACGTACGCTCAATCTGGCCGTACTTCAGGACATGCAAAAGCTGGAAGAAGCCGGCTATCAGGTACTGTGGCAAAGCGGCAAATTCTATTTCAAAGAAATGCTTGCCAAACTGGAAGAATCTGGTCTGAAGCATATCCATCTGAGAGAGTTCATCCGGGAGATGGACCTGGCCTATGCAGTGGCAGATGTAATCGTATCCCGGGCAGGTGCGCTTTCAGTATCCGAACTCAGCCTGGTGGGCAAGCCGGTGATATTTATCCCTTCACCCAATGTGGCAGAAGATCACCAAACCAAAAACGCCATGGCTTATGTCAGCCATCAGGCAGCGATGCTCCTGAGAGATGCTGAGGCGGTAGGACAATTGAAAAATAAAGTAGACGAACTCCTTCAGGACGCAGCTTTGGCCGCAACTCTGGGAGAAAATATGAAAAAGCTGGCCAAGCCGGATGCGGCAAAAGCCATTGTCAACGAACTCGAATTCTTAGTCAAATGACATTCAAAGGAATACATAAAGTCTTCTTCCTTGGTATTGGCGGCATCGGCATGAGTGCCTTGGCGCGCTGGTTCCGTCATGAGGGGTATCCTGTAGCAGGGTACGACAAGACTCCTTCTCCTTTGACCAAAGAGTTGGAGAAAGAAGGCATGCTGATCACTTTTGAAGATAAAGTGGATAGCATTCCTTTGGATTTCACCACTGATCCCGATGAGGTTTTGGTGGTGTGGACGCCTGCGATTCCAAAAGACAGTGTGCTGCTCAACTTTTTCCAAGCACATTACCAGCTCAAAAAACGCTCGGAAGTCTTGGGCATGATCACCAAGGATTTCTACACCATCGCCGTAGCCGGTACGCATGGCAAAACGAGTACTTCTTCTTTGATAGCTCATTTGCTGAAGTCAGCAGGTAAGCCCGTGGCCGCCTTTTTGGGAGGGATTACCCAGAATTACCACAGCAACTTGATTCTTCCGGTCAAGTCCAAAGAGGCCACCCTCGTGGTCGTGGAGGCGGACGAGTTTGATCGCTCTTTCCTCCGACTTCATCCAAATGAAGCGGTGGTGACCAGTGCTGACCCAGACCATTTGGATATCTACGGAGATGAAGCCACCATATTGGATGGGTTCAGAGACTTTATCCGATTGGTGGATAAGAAGGGCAAGCTCTACCTACAGACTCACGCTTGGTACCGCTTGGGCGAACAGGTGAGTTCGGGTGCCGGAATCCGTGAGTACGGTCTTCGCTCTTCTGGAATCCATGCCGAAAATATCATCGCCAAACCGGGATCCTTTCAGTTTGACTATATCGGTACCAAAGCCCAAATCAAAGGCTTGGAACTTCATATTCCAGGCTTCCACAATGTGGAAAATGCCTTGGTCGCGATCGCCATTTCAATTGATCACGGAGTGACCGAAGATCAGATTCGGGAAGGAATCAGATCCTTCCGAGGGGTGAAGAGACGATTTGAAATCCATTCTTCAGATCCTGGAAGAATTTACATTGACGACTATGCCCATCATCCCGAGGAAATCAAAGCCTGTCTGAGTTCGGTACGGGCGATGTACCCCACCCAACGGATGACGGTCATTTTTCAGCCTCATCTTTTCTCACGAACCAGAGATTTTGCAGAAGGATTCTCTGAGAGTCTTTCGCTGGCAGATGAAGTGGTGCTTTTGGATATCTATCCGGCACGGGAGCTTCCTATTCCGGGAGTGAGCTCAGCCATGCTCTTGGATGGCATTAAGGCTGGCAAGAAGATTTTGATACAAAAAAATCAGGTAATGGATTACCTGGAGGAATCCCAGCCCGAAGTCTTGGTGACGATGGGTGCAGGAGATATTGACCGGTTGGTACCGGGTATTGCTCATTGGATGAATACAAGAACTAAACACAGCCAATCATGAACAAAAGAAAGCTGAAGAAAGGACTTGGGTTGGTTACACTTTGCCTCGTGTTGGTTGGGTTTATTGGATTTGTTGAAAAACAAGTTCAGCTCAAAACCTACAAGGGTCTCGAAATTGACCTAGAGGCAGTAAGCGGAGTGTATTTCGTGGAGGAAAAGGAAATCGAACGGATCGTTTCCTCTGCATTTCCTGAACTCAGGGCAGGACTTCCCTTGGAGGAAGTTCCATTGAGTGCCATTGAAGAGCGATTGCTGGGTCATCCGTTCATTAAAACTGCCGAAGCTTCGGTAGGGCAAAAAGGAATAGTAAAAGCCAGTATCAAGCAGCACGAGCCTATTGCGAGAATCGCAAGGCCCAACGGGGCAGATGGATACATCACCAAAGATGGCCTGATCATCCCGACGTCTCCGACCTATACCAGCCGGGTGCTGATTTTGGAAGGAGCGTATGCGGAGCAGCTCATGAATGAGGGTAGTATCGAGGCAATGCCTGAACTGATGCCTTTGATCCATTTCATTACTCAGGATGAGTTCTGGAATGCACAGGTAACCGAACTGGAAATCAATAAAAAGAATGACATCCGGCTTCACCAGCAAGTGGGGAAGCAGGTGATCGAATTTGGGGATGCATTGGACTTTGAGAGCAAATTCAAGCGTATTGAAGTGCTCTACAAGGAAATTCTTCCGAGAAAAGGCTGGAATGCATATGAGCGGATCAGCGTGAAGTTTAAAAATCAAATTGTTTGTGAATAAAGCTTGGATATGGAAAACGACAAACTGATAGTAGGTCTGGACATTGGGACCACCAAAATTTGCGCGATCATCGGACGGAAAAATGAGTTTGGAAAACTCGAAGTCTTGGGTTTGGGCAAGGCGATCTCCGATGGGGTGGACCGAGGCATTGTGACCAATATAGAAAAGACGGTCAATGCGATCGAAAAAGCAGTGGAAGACTGTGCCAACATGGCTGAAGTAGACATTGCCGAAGTAATCGTAGGCATCGCCGGGCAACATATCCAAAGCAAAATCATGCATGGGAGCATCATGCGGCAGCCAACTGAGGATGAAATCACCATCGAAGATGTGCAGCGGCTCACCGCCGACATGCACAATATCGTGGTGCCTCCAGGCAACAGCATCATCCATGTGATGCCGCAGGATTATACCGTCGATTATGAAGGAGGGATCAAAGATCCTGTGGGGATGTCAGGGACCAGATTGGAGGCGGATTTCCATATCATCACTGCCCAAACCACAGCGATTAATAATATCAACAAATGCGTCAAGCGTGCGAATCTGACTTCCAAGCAGCTGATTCTCGAGCCTTTGGCGAGTTCACTTTCCGTCTTGAGCGATGACGAAAAAGAAGCCGGAGTCTGTCTGGTGGATATCGGAGGGGGAACGACAGATATTGCCATTTTCTACGAAAATATCATCCGTCATACCGCAGTCATTCCTTTGGGAGGAAATATTATCACTTCCGATATCAAAGAAGGATGCATGCTCATGCAAAATCAGGCGGAATTGCTGAAGACCAGATTTGGAAAAGCTATTGCCGAAGAAGCCAATCCCAATGAGATTGTGTCTATTCCGGGCTTGAGAAATCGGCCACCAAAGGAGATTTCGATCCGTAACCTCGCTTCTATCATTCAAGCCAGAATGGAAGAGATCATTGAGATCGTACAGAATGAAATCATGCAAAGTGGGTATTACAAAAAGCTGGCAGGTGGTATCGTCCTTACCGGTGGTGGATCGCAGCTTCAGTGTATTTCCCAACTTTTTGAATACATGACCGGATTGGACACCCGAATAGGATTTCCCAATGAGCATCTGGGGAAATCGGTGATCGAAGAAGTGAAAAGCCCAATGTATGCCACTACTGTAGGGCTTGTTCTAGCCGGATTCAAATCCTTGGATACCCGTGATGAAATCTACCAAAAGCGAAGAGCGAATGCAGGAATCAAACCTAAAATGATGCAAAAAAGAGAAGCGGTGTATAACAATATTTTCAAAAGCATCGGAGACCGACTGAAAAACATCATCTCTGACGACATCGGAGATGACTCAACATACTAGGGCTTATGATTGGGGGAGATAATCCGCTCTGCAGATTATTTCCCTTTTACTCCCTCTAACAATCAAAAACATACAACTGAAAAATTTTCACCAAACCATAAAATATGTCAGATAACATGAAAGATTACAGATTTGATCTCCCAAAGAATCAAAAGTCGATTATCAAGGTAATCGGCGTAGGTGGGGGCGGCAGCAACGCCGTCAATCACATGTACAGCCAAGGCATCAAGGATGTGGAGTTTGTGGTAGTCAATACCGATGCCCAAGCTTTGAAATCCAGCCCTGTACCGTTGAGGCTACAGTTGGGAGCCAACTTGACCGAAGGACTGGGCGCAGGAGCCAATCCAGAGCAAGGCCGAAACGCAGCGTTGGAATCGCATGAAGAAATTCGCGAGCTCCTTGCAGACAACACCAAAATGGTGTTTATCACTGCAGGAATGGGTGGTGGAACCGGGACTGGTGCGGCACCAGTCGTAGCCAAAATCGCCAAGGAGCTGAACATCCTTACCGTGGGTATTGTGACCGCCCCGTTTATGTTTGAGGGTAAAAAGAAAATGGCAGTCGCTCAGGCGGGGATCGAATCCCTTCGCGAAAATTGCGACACCGTCCTCGTTATCCTCAATGACAAGCTGAGAGAAATCTATGGTAACCTGGCCATCCGAACTGCCTTTAGCAAAGCCGATGATATCTTAACTACTGCAGCCAAATCCATTGCTGAAATCATTACTATCCATCAGGATGTCAACGTGGACTTTGAAGACGTGAAGACCGTCATGAAAGACGCAGGTGCAGCTGTGATGGGCTCTGCCACTGAAGAAGGAGAAGGCCGCGCCATTCGTGCAGCAGGTTCTGCTATTTCCTCCCCATTGCTCAATAATGTGGACATCAAAGGAGCGCAGAAGATCTTGCTTTCCATCATGTCCGGTGAGGAAGAGGAACTGTCTATGGACGAGCTCAGCGAAATCACCGAGTATATCCAGGAGAAGGCCGGAGACAATGCCGAGGTGATCTTCGGTCAGGGGATCGATCCGGAATTGGGCAAGGCGATCCGCGTGACTGTCATTGCCACTGGTTTTGAAATGGATAAGCTTTCTGATAAAGCAGTGAAAAAAGTGGATTCAGCGCCTATTTCCGCTTTTGCCTCTCCTGTAGCCAACACTCCGGTTGCTACTCCGGAGGTGGTGAAGACGGTGATCAACCTGGATTCAGGCAAGGCTCAGCAAGTGAAAGAAGAACCGATCGCAGGTGGATCTACTTTTACCTTTTCTATCCCGAAAGCTCCTGTGTCCGCTCCTTCTATCCCAAAAATTATGGAAGAAGAATCGGAGGAGTTTTCCTTCTCGATCAAGCCAATAGTAGAAGAAAAGCCGATTGAGACTAAAGTGGAA